>ERZ808240.102-NODE-102-length-110183-cov-49.236470_pt1 | contig 110183 bp, 73 predicted proteins | sample MGYA00521084_ERZ808240 | MGnify/ENA primary metagenome ERZ808240 (study PRJEB31516, sample SAMN03275571) | gut metagenome | biome: mammalia-associated habitat; material: feces | host: Papio cynocephalus | place: Kenya | collected 2012-08-06 ...
CGAAGATGTCGCCATAGTTGCTGAGCAACTCCTTGAGCTGACGCTTGTAATACTCAACATAATACATTGCTAATGATAATAATTTAAAATATGAATGATAGTATAATCGTATATGCTATTTCTTTAATATGCATAATATTACTACCTTAAGTTTCGGATTCAACATAATTGGCTGCCGCTCGTCTTTCTTGAATCCGCTGCCGTTTTTATAGGTTGCGCCACGCTTACAAGAAGGCATGTGTTTGGGGTCCATTAGGCCATGCAAGCAGAAAGTCTGAGTGTAGGCCAGGCTTGCTAAAAGGCTACAAAATTACAAGGTTACAGGTTACATTAAGGTGGTTGCGATATGCGTGATGGTCTAACGGCAGAACCATCTCAAACAAAAAGCCCAAACTCCCAAGTGGCACGTGTGAGCTCCTTGGAGTTTGGGCTTTAAGGTCTTGTTTTCTTTTGGCCTTCGGGTGAGGCATCCGGATCAGTTAAAGTAGTATTTCACACCGACCTGCATGCTCCAGCATTGGTCAAACGACTTGTTGAAAGACCAGGTCTCGGTGGGGTACTCGCCGTTGACCCTGTTCATGGAGAACACAGGCTGGCCGTTGACGACCTTGTCCACCTTCAGAATCTGGCCATTGCCGGAGTTGGCCATGTTCTTCTCCACTCCCCACTTGGAGTTGAAGAGATTGCCCACATTGTGGATGGCCGCCGAGAGCTCCAGCTTGTGGTTGACGCCTCCCGTCTTCAGGGTGAAGTCGTGCTTCCAAGCGAAGTCGAAGCGGTGGACCCAGGGAGCGCGGGCCGAATAAGCCTCGGCATACTCGCCCTTATGCTTCTTCAGATAGGAATCTTGGCCAACATACTTCCAGAAGGCCACACGGTCCGCGTCAGACGAGAACTGGATTTCATCATCGTTACGAGGGATGTACATCAGGTCGTTGGATATGCCGTCACCGTTGAGGTCGCCCTTGTAGTAGTAAGTGTAGCCTGCGGGGCTATAGCCCTGGTAGAACAGCGAGAAGTGGTCGTGCTTCTTCCAGGTGTAGCTCACACTGGCAATGAAACGGTCAGGGATGACATAGTAGGAGTTTTGCACCGCGGCCAGGTTGGGTCCGTCGACGGTGTAGAGACCCGCCCACGCAGAGGTGGCGTTGTTGCCGGGCATGCCGCTCACCTCCTTCATCACGGTGTGGGTGTAGGCGGCCATGAGGTCGAGGTTGTCTATCGGCGTGAGATTGGTGGTCAAGTTGAAGGTCATGCCGTGGCCCCTGTGGGTGTTGGTCAGCACGCAGGCGTCGTTGACGTTCACGCCGTTGATGTTCTTGCCGTAGTAGTTGAACACCGACGGATAGACCAGGCGGTTGTCGGCTCCGCTGAGGCGTTGCCAGTTGTCCACGTCCGCGGTGTTGATATTGTAGTTGGTCAGCATTACGTCGTTGAGCTTCTTGGTGTAGATAAGTTCACCCGTCACGCTCCATGGGAAGCTGATGGGGATGACATAATCGACCGCAATGGACGACTTCCACACCTGTGGCATCTTGAAGTGGCGATCCACACCTGCGATGGACGAAGGCAGGGCACCCTCTTCGGGCGTGATGGTGGTGGGAGCGCCGAGCTTGTCGACAATCTCATTGGGGTCGGTGATGATGGAGCCCGCAAAACGGTCGAGACGCGCGTCGCGGCTCTTCACCGTGCCGTCGTTATTGTAGGTGGTCACAGCGGTGGCCATGCCTTGCACCATGCCCGAGTTGGTGGGCATGTTGGTGAAATAGACCAGCGGCAAGCGTCCTGCGAACAGGCCCGTTCCGCCACGCACCTTCAGCGAGCGGTTTCCGAAGACATCCCAGGTGAAGCCTACTCGCGGCGAGACCTGGATGTTGCTCTCGGGCCACGCGCCCGTGTCAATGTGGCGACCGCCAAAGTCGAGGGCGTAAATGGCGTTGTTGCGGATGATGTCGTCATCGTCAAACGAGATGTTGTCGAAGCGGATGCCGCCCGTCAACTTCAGGTTGTCAAGCACGTTCCACTCGTCCTGCAAGTAGAGGCCATACTGGTTGAAAGCCACCTGCGCCATAGGCTCTCGCTCACCGTTGTAACCGTAAGAGACGGCCACTGCCTCTGGGGCTGCGCCATTGAGAAAGTCATCGATAGAGCGATAGCGGTAGTAGCCCGTTCCGTTGCGCATGTAGGAGTTGTTGGCCAGCTGGTGCTCAAAGTTGACACCAGCCGTGACCTTGTGCGCCCCGGCGTACCAGGTGAAATTGTCGGTAAGGGTGGTAACCTTGTTCTGCACCTTGTTGTTGTAGCTGAAGAGCTCATATCCCAGCGACATGTAGGGTTCGAGCGTCTGCGTCACGGAACCATCGGCAGCTGTGGTGTAGCCGTTCATGATGTCGATGAACGGGAAAGGACTGGAGTTGGAGCCTCGCACATCCTCGATGTTCGAGTAGGTGAAGAGCAACTGGTTGGCGAAGTGCTCGCCGAAACGGCTGTTGAGGTCAGCGCTGACGGTCGTGATCTTGTTGTCCTGCGAATACATCGAATTGGAGAACGCCATGGAGTACTGGCTCAAGCGGTTCATGCCATAGAGGCGGTAGCCCGTGTTGCCCGAAGTGCCGTTGGTGGCGTTCCACGCCGTGTTCTTCGTATGATTGAAGCGCACGGCCAAGTGATGGTCTTGGGTGATGTTCCAGTCCAAACGGCCCAACACCTTGAGATTGTCCTCGTCGGCGGGGAAGCTGGAGTAAGAGCCTGGATCATAGCCGTATTTGCTTATCAGGAAGTCTTTCACCCTCTGCATGTCGGCCACCGTCGTGCGCGACACATAGTTGCTGGCATCAGCGGGATGCTCGTCGTCGCTGGGGCGCCATCGGTTCACCACCATGGGCACCTTGCTATACTCCACATTGGCGAAGAAGAACAACTTGTCCTTAAGGATGGGGCCGCCCATGGTGAAACCGTAGGTGGTGTTGCGCACGCGGCCGGGGTCACTCAGTGACACGTTGTCCACTCGGTTGCCATGCATGTTCTCATTGTTGTGATAGATGTAAGCCGTGCCCTTGAAGGTGTTGGTGCCGCTCTTGGTGACGGCGTTGATGCCTCCACCGATGAAGTTGCTCTGGCGTACGTCAAATGGGGAGACCACCACCTGTATCTCGTCAATGGCATCCATCGAGATGGGCGAGCCGCCACCTGGCAACGCGTCGGACAGGCCGAAGTTGTTGTTCATGTTGGCTCCGTCGAGGGTGAAGTTGGTGGAGCGGCCGTCGCCACCGGCAAAGCCCATGCCGTTGGCATAGGGTGAGATGCGGGTGAGGTCTTCGATGGAACGGGTGACCGTGGGCATGTTCTGTATCTGCGCCTGTGAGATGTTGGTGGTGGCACCCGTCTTTTCGGCCGCAAACTTGGAGGCCGTGGCACTCACCACCACTTCGCCCAGCTGCTGGGCGTTCTCTGAGAGGGAGGTCTCGAGCTTGTAGACCTCACCCAGCTGCAGGGTGATGTTCTTGAAGGTCTTGGTCTGATGGCCCAGATAACTGATGGTGACGGAGTAAGGGCCACCGACACGCATGCCCTGGATGTTGAAGCGTCCGTCTGCATTGGTGGCTGCCGCATAGCGTGTGCCTGAGGGCTCATGCACCACCTGTACCGAAGCGCCAATGATGGGCTCGCTGCTTCCGCTGAGGCTCACCTTGCCTGTCATCGAGGACGTGGTGACCTGCGCCATCAATGAGGCTGCGGAAAACAGCACCAGAGAAAGCAGGAAAAACAATCTTTTAAACATAAGAAGATATAATTTAGATGAATAATGTGGGACACGTTAGCGCCAACGTACCCGTTTTGGGTGCAAAATTAGATATAATAAACCAAATTAACGTTTGTTCAATAAAAAAACTTGCTACTTTCCATCATCATGTAGCATCACAACCAGCTTATAAATGGGAAGGAGGTGTGCCCTCGCGAACGAGAACACACCTCCCTAAGCGTCTATACTAAGTCAACCTACTCGGTGCGGCCATTCAAGTTGACAATGTATGCCTTGTTGCCAGGAGTCTCGGCGGTGCCGTTATAGACCGTCAGCGGACCATAGATGGTCACGTTGTCGCCCTCGGCAATCTGCGCGTCACCCTCTACCCACTTGCGGTTGCCAAGATAGAGCACGCGGAAAGCCTCGAAGTCCTTGGCCTTATCGTCGGCATAAGTGCCATCGGAAGAGATGTAGAAAGATGCATTGCCATAGTTGGCGTTGAACGTGCCGTTGTTGGCAATCTTCGAGATCTTGCCTGCGACATACACGTTGGCAGCCGTGCCAGCATGGGCGGCAGCGATGGCGCCCAGGGCGTTGAACGGAGTGGCGGCGGTGCCGATGCCGTTGGCGTCGGTGGTCACACCGTTCACGCTGTAGACATAGCCGTTGGCCGTCTCAGCCACACCATTGTACATCTTCACCGTTGCACAAACCACAACCTCGGCTCCAGGGGCGAGCTGGCCGTTTCCGGCAGCCCACTTCTGGTTACCCAGCCACTTGACGCGGAAGGCTTCGAAGTCCTTGTCGTAGTCGTCGTTGTACTGGCCGTCTTCCGACATCCAGAACGAGCCATTACCATAGGTGGCACCAAACTGGCCATTGCTGGCAAACTGTGACACGTAGCCCTTGATGTAGACCTCTGTGGCCGACGTATTGTTGCCCAGTGTCTTGATGTAGGCGATGGCCTCATCCACGGTGAAAGGCACAGCCTTCGTGCCGGAGAGGCCGGCCTGGCCCACCTGCACCTTCACGCTGGAAGAGTTGGTGGAGTTGCTTGAAGTGAAGGTCACATCGGCGGTGCGCGCTGCGCCCGTGTTGCCGCTGGCGCGGAACGTGACCACGGCCGTGTCGGCAGGGTTGGTCTCAATCTTAGAGGGCACACCGGCGATGAACTGCGTCTTTGCCACGTGCAACCAGCTCTGGGCTTCCTCAGCTATCTCAGGATAGACACCGCTACCCTTGTAGGCTACCTTCACCTGATACTCGCCACCGGCAGCGGGGATGACATTCTCCGTAGAGCTGACGACCTTGACGAGCGACTTCTGGATCTTGAGCACGGTCACGTTGACCAGCTCGACGGTACTGCCATAGGTAGTCTTTGGACCCTCTATGGTGACGATGTCACCCTTCTCGATGCCCAGGCTTGAGAAGTTCTTCTCCTTGCCGTCAGCGTCGAGTGTGCCGTAGACGTAGACCTCACCCGTGCCGTCGTTGATGTAGAAGTTGCCATAGGTGGTGTTGGCAATGTCGGTGACGGTGCCACTGGTGCGGTAGGTCTTACCGTCAGGACCGGCCAGCACCTCTGCGCAGGTGGCAGTGACGGCCTCCAGCGAACCCTGGCGGACGATCAAGAACTGGGTCTTGTCACCCACACCAATCTGCAGCACCTGCTCACGGCCGCCGTTGGTGGCGTCAGCATGGAACACGACCTGCGTCTTGCCAGCCTCGCCCGAGAGCGTGGAGGCGGTCAGCCATGTGGGAAGCTCGGCGAGGAGGTCCTTCTTGTCGGCATCCTTGCCTATCACCACCGACTTCTGGAACGCCCAGTCAGCAGCGGCGTTGATGGTCACCGTGTCGTTACCACCACCCTCTGGGATGGACAGGTAAGTCTTGCTGAGAGAGATCTCTCCAAGCGTACCGATTGTGTTGTCATCCGAGCAGCCCGCAAACAGAAGCGCGCCCAGGACGAAACTTAATAAATATTTCAGTTTCATAAAATTCAAACTTTAACTTTAATGTGTCTGGATTAGTTGAACATATACTTTACACCGATGGAGGCGTACCAGCACTGGCCGATGACAGGATTGTAGACGAACGTCTTCACGTCGCCATTGACAGCCTTGGGTGTAGAGAACACGGGGTAGCCCTCAGCGTCTGTGTGGTCATACTTCAGGATACGGCCTTCGTTGAGTGAGGGGTTCATATACTTGGACACGCCCCAACTGTCGTTGAAGAGGTTCAGGAGGTTCTTCACATCCATGGAGAGCTGCAGGGTGTGCTTGGTCTGCCCGAACTTCACGGTGAAGTCGTGCTTGTAGCTCACGTCGATGCGATGCACCCAGGGATTGTAGACGCTGTAAGCCTCGGCATACTCACCCTGGTGGTTCTTCAGGTAGCCATTGGCGTGCACATAGTCCATGAAACGCTTCTGGTCGTCGAGCGAGGTGAAACGGAACTGGTTATCGGCCACCTGCTTGTCAGTCGGGATGTAAAGGGCGTCATAGCTGTAGCCGTCGCCGTTCATGTCGTTGGCCAGCATGTAGGAGTAGTTGTAACCGCCACGCCAAGTCTCATAGACCAAGCTGTAGTGGTTGCCGCTGCGGTCATGGGCCGTAGCCGAAAGGAAGAAGCGGTCAGGCGTAGTGTTGATGCTATTGTGCAGTTTGATGCGGTTGGGTCCGTAGACGGTGGGCACATACGTGAAGGCCGACTCGGCGTTGGAACCGGGCAGAGAGGTCACCTCCTTGTTCACCTGGTGTGTGTAGGCGGCTGTCAGGCTCAACCACTTGGTGGGATCGGCCTTCACCTGCAACATGGCAGACCAGCCGTAGCCACGGCTTGTGTTCTCAAGCACGAAGGCCTTGGTAGCCGTGCGGAAGTCAGAGGGGAAGATAGGACGGTTGTCTACGCCGTTCCAACGGGCGAAGCTCTCGGGGTCGCGCATGCTCCAGTCGGAGATGGAAGCAGCATTGACCGTCTTGTTGAAGATGCCCTCGGCGGTCACCGTCAACGGGAAACCGACAGGGATGGAATAGTCGACTGCAACAGAGGTCTTCCATACCTGGGGCATCTTGAAGTGGTGGTCCACAGCAGCGATGGAGCTGGGAACAGTGCCTTCCTCAGGAGTGATGGTGGTGGGATAGCCCATTGCGCCCAACTTGTTGTAGAGGGCTGAGATGGTGGCGTGGCCCTTGTCGTCGGTCACAAGACCGCCTGAGAACTCGCCGGCGAGAATGTCATTGACAGACGTGTAACCATGCTCGTTGGCAAAGTCGCGGACGGCAGAGGGCAGACGGTTGAAGTTGGTGCTGGGACCAAGCTGCATCTGATACTGCACCATGCCAGAGTTGGTGGGCATGTTGGTGAAGAACACCAAGGGCAGACGGCCCGAGAAGAGGCCTGAGCCACCACGGACGATGAGGCTGCGGTCTTTCATCACGTCCCACGTGAAACCGACACGCGGAGAGAAGGTCAAGCTGGAAGAAGGCCACTTGCCAGTATCGATGTGACGGCCGTTGTAGCTGAGCTCCTTGATGGCGTTGTTGGTCATCAGGTCACCATTGTTGAAGAAGATGTTGTCGATGCGCAAGCCGTAAGTCAACTTGAAGTTGTCGGTAGCCTGCCACTCGTCCTGGCCATAGATGCCAACCTTGCTGTACTGCACGCGTGCCTTCGGGCTCATCTCGCCATTGTAACCGTAGGTCAAGCAGACCACCTCAGGCGCGGCGCCATTGATGAAGTCGTCAACGCTGCGGTAGCGATAGTATCCGGTGCCGTTACGCATGTATTGGTTGTCGGCCATCTGGTGCTCAAAGTTGATGCCTCCCATGATCTTGTGATTGCCCATGTAGTAGGTGAGGTCATCCTTGATGTTCCAAGTGGTGTTGTGCACGGCGTTGTTCCAGGTGAAGAGCTCATAGCCGAGCGACATGTACTGCACGTTCTGTCCAGTGCCGTCCTGGATGTCGATGAATGGGAACTCTGATGAGTTGGAGCCACGCACATCATCCTTCTTGGCGAAGGTGGCGAGGAACTGGTTGGAGAGATTGTCGGAGAAACGACTGTTCAAGTCGAGAGAGAACGAATGAACCTTGTTGTTCATCGAATACATGGTGTTGGAGAACGCCATGCTATATAAAGAGGTGCGTGAATAAGGCGAGCGCGTGCCACCGTCCATGGACGATGCGTTGGGGGCCGTCCAGTTGTCGTTGTTCGTATAGTTGTAACGGAACGCCAGCTTGTGCATGTTGTTGATGTTCCAGTCGAGACGGGCCAGCAGCTTGGTGTTGCTCTTGTCAGCAGGGAAACTGGTGTAGGAACCGGCATTGTAACCATACTTTTCGGCGACGAAATCCTTGACGCGCTGCATGTCGGCTACGGAAGCATAAGACAAACTGGCGTCCGAATCGCCGACACCGTCCTCGGAGGCGCGCCATGTGACAGCCTCGGAAGGTGTCTTGATGTACTCGGCGTTGACGAAGAAGAAGAGCTTGTTCTTGATGATCGGGCCACCGAGGGTCATGCCGTAAGTGGTGGAGCGGTCCTTGGCGCGAGCCAGGGCGATGGTGTTGCCGTCGATGGCATCGCCACGCATGTTCTCATTCTGATGGTAGATGTAGGCCGTACCCTTAAAGGTGTTGGTACCACTCTTCGTAATGGCGTTCAGGCCACCACCGATGAAGTTGGTCTGGCGCACATCGAACGGGGAGATGACGACCTGCACCTCCTGGATGGCGTCCATGGAGATGGGATTACCGCCACCGGGAAGGTTAGACGACAGGCCGAAGTCGTTGTTGAAGTTGGCACCGTCGACGGTAAAGTTGGCCGTACGGCCATCGGCTCCGGCAAAGGTCATACCGCTGCCGCCATAAGGGGAGAGACGCGTCAGCTCGCTGATGGAGCGGTTGACGGTGGGCATGTTGGCAATCATCGAATTGTCGATGTTGGTCGACGCACCCGTCTGCTCGGTGGTGAACTTAGTTGCCTTGGCAGCGACTACGACCTCTTTCAGCTCATTGGTCGCCTCGCTGAGTACAACTGGCAGATTGTAGGTCTGAGCAAGCTCCAGCTTGACTCCGGTGAACTCCTTGGGCTGGTAGCCGAGATAGCTCACCTTGATGGTGTAAGGACCACCGGGGCGCATACCGTTGATGGTAAACATACCCTTGTTGTTGGTCACAGCCTGGTACTTGGTTCCCGAGGGCGTGTGCACCGCCTCGATGGTAGCGCCGATGACGTCTTCGTTGTCGGCGGTTACCTTACCACTCAAACCAGAAGTTGTAATCTGAGCTGTCATTGATGTGATGAAGCAAACCATCAATACAACCAGAATAAGCAATCTTTTCTGCATAAGTTTGATGAATTAAGATTATAAATATGGGGATAATCCCCGTTCTATGTGAATGTTTGCAAAATTAGTAATTTATCGCCACACAGCACGTTACAGACTTGTGAAATTTTATGCTGTTTATATGAATTTCTCAGCATCGAGCCTTCAGCGTCTCCACCTCCTGCAACCACAGTGACGACACCGCATCCGACGGCATGCGCCAGTCGCCACGCGGACTGAGGCTCACCGACCCCACCTTGGGCCCGTCGGGCAGACATGAGCGCTTGAACTGCTGGTTGAAGAAGCGACGGCAGAACACTCCCAGCCAGTGGATGATGGTGCCATCGTCGTAGTGACCCACGGAAGCGTCGTTGCCGTTGTTGGTGCCGAAGGCTTTCTGTGCCAACAGGAAAATCTTGCGGGGGCTGAAGCCGTGGCGGAGGAAATGGTATAGGAAGAAATCGTGCAACTCATAGGGGCCCACGAGGTCTTCGGTCTTCTGCTTGATCTGGCCATTCTCATCAGCGGGTATCAGTTCGGGTGAGATGGGAGTGTCAATGATATCGCGAAGCACTGAGGCCGAAGCATCGTCCACGGTTTGGGCCACATGGCGCACGAGATCCTTGATGAGCGTCTTGGGCACAGAGGCGTTGACCCCGTACATCGACATGTGGTCGCCATTGTAGGTGGCCCACCCCAGCGCCAGCTCTGAGAGATCGCCCGTTCCGATGACCATGCCGCCGAGCTGATTGCTCAGGTCCATGAGGATCTGCGTGCGCTCTCGCGCCTGCCCATTCTCGTAGGTCACATCGTGCAAGCTCATGTCGTGGCCGATGTCCTCGAAGTGCTGCGTCACACTCTTGGCGATGCTGATCTCGCGGATGGTGACGCCGAGGTCCTTCATCAGGTTGATGGCATTGTTATAGGTGCGGTCGGTGGTGCCGAAGCCGGGCATGGTCACTCCGACGATGCCATTGCGGTCCATCTTCAACTTGTCGAAGGTCTTTACGCAGACCAGCAGGGCCAGCGTGGAGTCGAGCCCACCACTGATGCCGACGACCACGGTCTTGGCGTGGGTGTGCACCAGGCGCTTGGCCAGTCCCATGACCTGTATGCTGAGGATTTCTTCACAAGCCTGGCGCATGGTCTCATCGGAGGGCGTGAAGGGTTGTGGCTCCACGTGGCGCTCCAAAACAAAGTCGCGCAACTGCGCAGGTTCGGCCTCGACAAAACGAATGTCTTCTCCGATCATGCGACGTTGCGCGTTGACGAACGTGGTGTTGTTACGGCGGTCGGCCCTCAGGGCCTCTACGTCTATCTGGGCCTCCACCACCTGCCCTTCGAGCGAGAACCGCTGCCCCTCGGCCAGGGTGCGACCATTCTCATAGATGAGTGCGTTGCCGCCATAGACCACATCCTGGGTGCTCTCACCAAAGCCTGCCGAACTGTAGACATAGGCGCTCATCGTGCGGGCGCTCTGCTGCGAGAGCAGGCTGGTCAGGTAGTCATGCTTGCCCAGGAGCTCATCAGAGGCCGAGAGGTTGAAGATGATGTCGGCGCCGGCCAAGGCCAAATGGTTACTGGGGGGCGTCGGTGCCCATACATCCTCGCATATCTCTACGCCGAAGACAGCGCCATCGCCGGTACGGAAGAGCTGGGGAGCGGGTGTGACCGTCACCACACGGCCCGCATAACGGATATTCATCTCACGCAGGTCTTGCAGGGAGGCAAACCAGCGTTTCTCATAAAACTCATTGTAATTGGGAAGATAGGTCTTGGGGACTACCCCCAAGATTTTGCCTTTCTGGATGACGATACCACAGTTGAGCAACAAGTCGCCCGCCACGACGGGGGCTCCGATGATGCAGATGATGTCCAACTGACGTGTGAAATCAAGCAAGGCCATCACGCAGCTCTCTGCAGCGTCGAGCAACAATTGCTCGCGGAAGAGGTCCTGACATGTGTAACCTGTGATGCATAGCTCCGGGAACACGATGATCTCCACACCGCGTCCCTCTGCCTGGGCTATCATCGTTTCCATCTCTTTCGTGTTATACACACAATCGGCCACCTTCACAGAGGGCACAGCCGAGGCCACTTTGATAAATCCGTACTTCATCTTAGCAAAATTCTCGCTCCTTTCACCAGGAAATATTAATGTTTTGCAAAGTTAGCCAATTATTCTTAATTCTCATGTCTATTCTCAAAAAAACTCTAAAAAAACATGCAATTTAGATGCCATAAAAACAAGCAGGCACCTCCCAATAGTCCCTATATCAAGAGAAGGGTAACTTTTGGTCCTATAAACATCGTCGCGTCTTTTTACCATAAAGTTTGTTCGTGATTTCTGTTGAAATAGCAGAAGAAAAAACGTTTTTCCAAAAGGCGATGCCCTAAAACAGGACTTCGAGTTGCAAAAAGATGCCGAATCGTGTGTAGATAGTTGCCTGACGACAGGATGAAACATGAAGTATCAAGCGGCCATCTCCCAGGGATGAGGGCTCAATAGGTTAGCTATCAAGGCGAAATGAGTTTCTTTTCTATGCGTTGTTTCTGAGCCATTTTTATAAAGCTCTGGATCTTAGCATATTACAAAACTCTCCGTTTTTCGCTATTTTCGTCCAATGACCTTCGCATTGAGCGAGAAAAGAGTTTTTAGCATATAGTTTGTCCGTTTTTTGTTTACCCGAGATTTGGGAGCATCATTCCGTCTCTTGTTTCAAGACGCCACCGCACAATCTCCCCGGATCTCCCCGAAGTCGGGATTCTGTCATTTTTTACGTCCCGAATGTCCCTCATATAGATTTTTTTCTTTAATTTTGCGGATATTAACATTCGACCCAAGCAAGCCCCCCAGGACCGGGAAAGCTGAAATAAAGAAACAACAAATGAAAAGAAGCATCATTTACCTTTTGCTTATGTTTGTCAGCACCATGGCCTTAGCTCAAGACCAAGGACCGCATTACCAACAAGCAAAGTATTGCCTGTCGTTTGCCGACTACCAGGCTGGCTGGTGGACCGACGCCAAGGACGTAGCCAAAGTGACGCGTTCGCTCAGCAAAGTGAAATGGAGTGGAGGAACAGCCATACGCTTTGAGTCACCCGACAAAAACCTGAACAGAATACTGAAGAGCGAAGCCTTCGCCCTCATCATGAATGACACACTCTATGTCAACCTACGGAACAAGAGGCACAGTGGAGCCAAATGGGGAAGCGGCTACGCACTGGCCTATCCGTTCGACAACAACAAACAATTGCTATTCTTAGAGCGCTACGTGAGCAGTGGACAGAACATGAAAGTGATGATGGGAACCTTCGCAGCGGGCATCATTGGTGGACTCGCCATGACCAATTCTCTTGACTGGAAAGGAAAGGAGTGTTTCCTCATCGGGTCAGACAGCCCAGAGACAACTTACATCGGCAGCGAGAAGGTGGAAGAGCTCCTAAAAGACAAGCCCGACCTGCTGAAACGATACAGCACATTTCAAAGCAAGAAAGAGCGGCGCGACGCATACAACATCATGCCCCTCCTCATAGAGGCGGGGCTCGTGGACAAAACGGCAAGCCTGCACAGACCACAGGAAAAATAGAACGGTGCACCCTCGTCTCTCTCTTTGAAACATTATTACAAGAACAAGCAAAGTTGCAAACTATGCCAAAAGTGACACTCTGTTTGGGAAGCAATGAGGAACCGCAACGCCATATCGACGCAGCGAAAGACCTGTTGCGCCACACTCTTAGTGGCATCCGGTTCAGCTCATCGCTATGGACGAAGCCTGTCGGCGGGAAGCAGACCGACCGCCTTTACCTCAACTGCGTGGCTGAAGGCCACACCAACATGGACTACCCCACCCTCCACAACAAGCTGAAAGACATCGAGCACGCCCTTGGCTCCACCCCTTCCGAACGCCAGCAAGGCGTCGTGCGCATCGACATCGACATCCTACTGCTCGGTTGCCAGCGCCATCATGTGGACGATTGGGGGCGCGATTATGTGAAGAGCCTTCTTGCAGAACTGTGACGACAACCAAAAGTTAATGGCCTTTTGAAAGAAACGACCTTCCATCCCACCAATACGACTTTCATAAACAAAGACTTACAAACATTCGTTCTTGCTTGTTTTTTAGACTTTATCTTCATACAGAAATCATCTGATCGTACGGTTATCAACACAGAATAAGCACACATCACAATCGGACATTTAGACCTTCAGGATGGCTTTAAACTAAGAAATATTTGTAATTTTGCATTCAAAACATAGCAGCAAATGACAAAGACCTTTCTTTATTTTATATTGTCATTGTTCTTAATGACTATTTCATCTTGCGGAGAGAAACATGACAGACGAATTTCCACTGCATTGGCGTTAGCTGAAAATGAACAAGCTGACAGTGCATTGAAACTTCTGCAAGAAGTCAATAAACTGAATTTGCCAGCTAAAGATGAAGCCATGTACGCACTTGTTTATACACTCGCTCAGGATAAAAGTGGATTGGACGTCAAAAGCGACTCTCTTATAGGAACCGCCTATCGCTGGTATAAGGACAAGCCTAACGACTCTTTATATTCAAAATGCCAATATTACATGGGCAGGTATTACGCACTTAACGACAGTAGCGAGAAAGCCCTTGACTGTTTTCAAAAATCCATCGTTGCCTCAAAAGCAGGACATGACTATAACACGCAATGCTTAGCCTTACTTCAACAATCCGTTATTTTGAGGGACTACAATCCTAACCTGGCTATAGCTTGCGCAAAAAAAAGCTTTAACAATATATAATGAGGTAAAAGAAGCGAAATCGTCAAACAAGGCTTATTATTTATTAAATTTAGCAGAAGCATTTTATTATAATGACGCTAACCTTGACAGTTGCCTATCCATCGTAAATAACGCAATAAACTACGCTCTTCTGGCCCATGATTCTACGACGATATCAGACTCATATCAAGACCTGGCAGCAGTCTATCTATTGACTGACAAACCTAAACTTGCACTAAAAGCGTCTATCAAATCAAATGAATATTGTAAGAAAACGAACTTTTCAAAACTGTTCGCATTAAATCAACTTTATATTCTAATTGATTCCTTAGCATCAGCTAAGAGAACTTTAAGTCAAACCAAGCCCGTAAGTCTTAGTGACACCTGCGAATATTGGGCCTTACGCCGAGATGTCGCTATAAAGGAAAAGAAAGTTGACCAAGCAGAGTCATATGCTGATTCCACAGATATCTATCTAGACAAAAAGAGCTGCAAGAACTTAAAAGCAAAGAACTATTACTATTCGCTTTTGCTCCAAAAAGAGGTCGCAAGGACCAAGTTGGCAAGCGAAAGCCTATTAAAATCTTATCTCATTGGTGGCATCATATTAACTGCTATTATCACCATTGGACTTATCTGGTATAATTTCCGCCAAAAAAGAAAATACATGCGCGAAAGAATGCACAATGAAAAGGTGATTCATAGAATGGAAGTCGAACATAAGGAGAGGCAGATTGCCACAATGAGAAAATTTCTCTTAAGTAAAATTGATATCATAAACAAGCTTCAAACTTTAAATTCCAAAAGAGCAAATGCTAAATTATCAGAGAAAGACTGGAAAGAAACTGAAATTTTTCTGAATTGTACAGACGATGAATTTGTGTTAAGATTGGAAAAGGAATTCCCGGAAATCACAGACAATGACCTTCAAACCCTCATGCTGGTAAGATTAAAGCTACCTTATGAAAGCATTGCTTACATATTTAACATCGAAAAGAAATCAGTTAAGCAACGCCTTTTTCTTTTGAAGAAAAAATTAGGACTGGGCAGAGGCGACATGTCAACAAGAGAGTTCATTGAGAACTACTAAAATGAAGACAACAACCATTTTTAGTTCACATCTCGAACAGTATCCATTTATATTTCATTAATAATAAGCAATTTACAAAAATATCAGAAAACACTCAAATTAGACCGAAGGTCTTTGGCAACTCTGTTAACTCTTAGTAATTTTGCAAGCAGAAATTCGACATTTAAAACTCAAATTATAAACACAATGAGAACAAAAATAGAGTTGATGACAATTCCGCATTTTCCCTTAGTTTTGACACTGAGAAAAAGTAAATATGAAAAATTTAACGCATCTGTTATTTTTACTCGTAATTGCGCTTTGCGCAAGTTGCAGTAATGAGACGGAAGAATTTGACGTGAGGTACGAAGATGCTCCGAAATCTTACAAGGACACAACATACATCAGGGAGTTTTCCAATGCAGGCTACGACACGTCCATGCCACTCTTCTCCTACAATTCGTATAGCGCTGTAACTCGAACACACCCGGACAGATCACACGGAACAGACACTGATGTCATTTGGGAAAAGTACACTGACGTTAAATTACTTGACAGTCCCGACTATAAGCTATTAAAGATTACGTCAATACCAAAAAAAATAAAATATCATGAAAATCAACATGAGAATATTGAGTAAGGCCACTTGGTCGTTAGCCATGTTGGCTGGTCTCTTGCTTTCTTGCAGCCAGGACGAAGATGACAAAATCACCACGGACGCACAGGTGAAAGTGCAAGAGGTGAGGATGGAGTTTACGGATGGTGCCAACCACGACCTTGTGAAAGACGACTTTGCCAACTTTCGCGTCAACACTACAAACGGCATTCCCGCCAACACACATTTCATCGTAGAGAACGGGAACTATTATTTGGGATTCACCCCAGCCTTGCCTACAGACTCGATAGGAAAAGACAGTGTCAAGATGACCTACCAAGTGCACATGGAAAACAAGACAGTAGCCGAGGTGGCGTGCACTTTTCGGCTTGACTCCGTTAAGCAAGCCTTCAGCAACAAACGCTATTTCTATTCCACCACAGAGCGCTCTTACAACCGAGGTGTGAATGGCCCCATCAAGGTGTTGGTCGGGAAAGACCATGCATATAGGCAAGAGGGTGACAATAGGATTTATGTGGTGTTCCATTTCCCCGCCGCCAAGTTTCAATCCACCGAAGGCGTAGACTACCACGTGACGATCAAGGGTTTCATGGAGCAGGCCATCACACCCAACCAAAGAGTGCTGGCTGAGGGAGAAGGTGCCAATGACAGCACGATAGCCATCGTGCTTGGCATAGATGGCCAGATACACAATTACTATGATGAGAACGGACAACTGCAAGAGCCGTATGACGTAACCTACGAAATCACAAGCCGTCAGCTATTCGAGGATGACAGAAACCACATGGTGAAGATGACCCTATCGGGCAATTGCGACAACTACAAGATATTGTCATGCAGCCTGGATGGCCAACCACTCAACTTAGCCACTGTTATCAAAAAGGATATGTTCGGCAGGGAATACCCCTTGCTGACGTTTGAGTAAGGCAAGAGACAAGCACGCCTCGTCGCAACACAAATGTACCTCCTCCTGCCTGGGGTCACAGCCCAGGGCAAGAGGAGGTACATTTGTGTTTGTCTAAAAAAGCAAGATGAGCAGATTACTGCGCCATGAGGAACGACTTGAACGCCGCAAAGTCATTGGCCATCGCCACGCTTTGCTTCTTGCCGCGCATGAACGCCTGCAAGCGCTCGGGAATGGCGATGTCGGTACCGAGGATATCGTCAACCTTCTCCTTGAACTTCGCCGGATGGGCCGTCTCCAGGAACACGCCCACCTCGCCGGGCTTCAGTTGTTCCTTGAGCGCACGCCATCCGCATGCCCCATGGGGATCGAGCACATAGCCCGTGGTCTCATGACATTGGCGCATGGCCTCGCGGATGAGGTCATCGGTATAGGTAGCACCGCTGATGTCGGCCTTGATGTCGGCCCAGCTGCCGGAATAGAGATCCAAGATACGCGCAAAGTTGCTGGGGGCACCCACGTCCATGGCATTGGCCAGTGTCTGCCGACTGGGTTGCGGACTGTAGACACCCGTCTGCAAGTATTGGAAGAAGATGTCGTTGGCATTGTTGGCCGCTACGAAATGCTTTACTGGCAAGCCCATGCGCTTGGCAAACAAGCCCGCCGTGATGTTTCCGAAGTTGCCACTCGGCACGCACACCACCAGGTTGGACGGATCAGCGACCGCATGCTGCCGCTTCAGCTGGGCGTAAGCGTTGAAGTAATAGAACGCCTGCGGCAGGAAGCGTGCCACGTTGATGGAGTTGGCCGAGGTGAGCGTCATGTGCGCCTTGAGTTCCGCATCCATGAACGCCTGCTTGACCAGCGCCTGACAATCGTCGAACACGCCATCCACCTCCAGCGCCGTGATGTTCTGTCCCAGCGTGGTGAACTGGCTCTCCTGGATTTTGCTCACCTTACCCTTGGGGTAAAGCACATACACATGGATGCCCTTCACGCCTAAGAAGCCGTTGGCCACCGCCGATCCCGTGTCGCCGCTGGTGGCCACCAGCACGTTCACATCACCCGATGCCGAAGGCTGGCTCTCACGATCCTTGCCGATGAAATATTGCAGGAGACGGGCCATGAAGCGCGCGCCAACGTCCTTGAACGCCAACGTGGGACCATGGAAGAGCTCCAGGCTGTAGATGTCATCACCCACCAACTGGAGGGGTGTCTCAAAGGCAAGTGTGTCATAGACGATGTGTCGGAGCGATGCGTCGTCCACATCACCGCCAAAGAACGCACGAGCCACCTCGAACGCCATTTCTTGGAATGTCATCTCGTCAATGTGCTCAAAGAAAGTCTTGGGCAACGTCTGTATATGTTCGGGCATATACAAGCCCTTGTCGGGTGCAAGGCCTCGCTCCACCGCCTCACGCAACGTGGCCTTGGGTGCATGGCCATTGGTACTATAGTACATCATGGTTATCGTGTTTTATTCTATTTCCATAAACTTCTTCATAAACTCAGTCAGGTGCAGCAGGCCGTAGGCACCGCTTACGCACGACACCTCGTCGTAGACCTGCACCTCATCAGGCTCTATGCCCGGATGCCAGATGAGGAACGGCACAGGTTCCTTCACATGTGTGCGCACCTCCACGGGGGTGGGATGGTCAGGCATCACGGCGATGCAGACCGGCTCGTCCCACGTCTTCACCTCATTATAGATGGGCTCCACGATGCGGTGGTCCAGATACTCGATGGTGCGCAACTTCAAGTCCAAGTCACCATCGTGTCCCGCCTCGTCGCTGGCCTCCAGGTGGAGAAACACAAAGTCTTGTCTGCGCAAAGCGTCTATGGCCGCCTCGGCCTTGCCCTCATAGTTGGTATCGGCCAATCCTGTGGCCCCAGGCACCTTCACCACGTCAAGGCCCGCATAGCTACCTATGCCACGTATCAGGTCAACAGCCGAGATGCACGAGCCTGTATGAATCTGCGGATAGGTCTCCTGCAGGGTTTTCATCGACGGGCGATAGCCCCCACCCCACGGCCAGATGCTATTGGCCTTCTCAGCGCGGCCCTGGTTGAAGGGATGTGCCATGAGCAGCACCTGGCTCTTACGGATCAGGTCGTTGAGCAGGTCGGCGGTCTGCTGGGCCGTCAAGCCATCTGCGCAGCCATGACTGTCATCCCTGCGGTCGGCCCACCCTTCCTCGGGCTTCACCAAGAGATCAGCCCACGGTTCGTTGGGATGATCATGGGGTGGCGCGCACACGATGTGCTTGTTACCTCCGCGCACGATGAGCAAGTGTCGATACTGTATGCCTGTGACGAAACGTACACGGTCGTTGCCCAGATTGTCATTCAGATAATGGATCAGAACTTCAGCCTCAGCGGTTTTCAGGTGTCCGCCATGATGGTTCTTGATGACCCCCTTCTCCAGTTCGATGATGTTGCAGCGCAAGGCAAGGTCGTCGGGATGCAAGTCATAGCCGATGCTGGCCGCCTCAAGCGGGCCGCGCCCTTCGTAGACCTGCCGCTGGTCGTAACCCAAGATGGTACTGTTGGCCACCTCCGATCCCGGAAGGAATCCATCGGGAATGGTCATCAGCCTGCCTGCGCGGCCCTTACGCGCCAACATGTCCATATAGGGCGTGTCGGCATATTGTAACAAAGTTTTCCCTCCCAAACGGGCAACCGCATGGTCTGCCATGCCGTCACCCAAGATGATGATATGCTTCATACACTAAACGTTGGCTATTGACATGATGTTGGCAAACACACCGGCTGCCGTGACGCTGGCACCGGCTCCGTATCCCTGGATCTGCATGGGATAATCCTTATAACGCTCGGTGGTGAGCAGGATGATGTTGTTGCTGCCTTCAAGATTATAGAACGGGTGGGTGCTGCCCACGGCTTTCAGTTCCACACTGGTCTTGCCACCATCCATCGTAGCCACGAAGCGCCACCGTTTACCCTCGGTCTCCAGTAGCTGGCGTCGTTTCTCGAAGTCCGCATCGAGCTGGGGCAGGCGTTTCCAGAACTCATCCAGCGAGCCCTTGAAATACTCTTCTGGCACAAAGAGATGCTTCTCCACATCGGCCTGTTCCACCCGATAGCCCGCCTCACGGGTCAGGATGACCAGTTTGCGGATGACATCTGTGCCGCTCAAGTCCACGCGTGGATCGGGCTCGGAGTAACCATGCTCCTTGGCCAGGCGCACGGTCTCAGAGAAGGGCACTTCGGCCGAGATGGCGTTGAAGATGAAGTTGAGCGTTCCACTCAGCACAGCCTCGATCTTCAAGATCTTGTCGCCTGAGTTGCGCAAATCGTTGATGGTGCCGATGATGGGCAGTCCGGCGCCCACATTGGTTTCAAAGAGAAACTTCACGCCACGTCGCATGGCAGTCTCCTTAAGGTAAGCATAGTTCTCATAACTGGAACTGGCTGCTATCTTGTTGGCCGCCACCACACTCACATTGTGCTCCAGGAAGGAGGGATAGAGGGCAGCTATATCTTTGGAGGCCGTGCAATCCACAAAGACAGAGTTGAAGATGTTCATGCCGATGATGTTGTCTCGCAACTGCTCGGGTGTGCTGGGTTCTGACGCCTTCAACTGTTCACGATAGTTGTTGAGGTCCAGACCGTCGCGCGAGAAGACGGCGTTCTTGCTGCTGGCTATGCCCACCACGTTCAGCTTCAGACCGTTGTGCACTTTCAGCTGCTCATATTGTTTCTTGATCTGCTCTATCAGTTTGCCTCCCACGGTGCCCACGCCACAGATGAAGAGATTGAGCACCTTGTATTCAGAGAGGAAGAATGAATCGTGAATGACATTGAGCGACTTGCGCAGGTAACGCGAGTCGACCACAAAAGAGATGTTGGTCTCTGAGGCGCCCTGGGCGCAGGCGATGACCGATATGCCACTTCGCCCCAACGTGCCAAACAGTTTTCCGGCAATGCCCGGCGTGTGCTTCATGTTCTCTCCCACGATGGCGATGGTGGCCAACTGGCTCTCGGCATGCATGGGGAACATGGCCCCATCCTCTATCTCAGCCTCAAACTCCTTGTTGAGCACGCTCACAGCCTTGTCGGCATCCTCGTCACGCACACCGATGGACGTGCTGTTCTCCGACGATGCCTGTGACACGAGAAACACGCTGATACCATGGTCTGCCAGGGCGGTGAAGATACGGCGGTTCACACCGATGACACCCACCATCGAAAGTCCTGACACGGTGATGAGCGTTGTACCCTTGATGGAAGAGATACCCTTGATGGCCTTGCTGTCGTTTTCCACCTTTCCCTTGATGATGGTGCCTCGTCCTTCGGGATTGAACGTGTTTTTCACTCGGATGGGGATGTTCTTGATGCACACAGGATAGATGGTGGGCGGGTAAATGACCTTGGCACCGAAGTTGCAAAGTTCCATGGCCTCCACATAGCTCAGCTCGTCGATGGTGTAAGCAGAGCGGATGACCTTGGGGTCAGCCGTCATGAAGCCGTCCACATCCGTCCATATCTCGAGCACCTCAGCGTTGAGCGCCGCTGCTATAATGGCAGCGGTATAGTCGGAACCGCCACGTCCGAGATTGGTCGTCTCGCCTGTGTCGCGGTCGCAAGAGATGAAACCCGGTAAGATGGTCACACGGGGCATCTCGGCAAAGGCGGCGCGCACCAGCTTGCTCGTAAGCACACTGTCGAGGGTGTTTTTGCCGTGGGAACATTCGGTCTTGATAAACTCGCGTGAGTCCATCCACATCGAACCGCGCACCAGCGAGGACACGATGTTGGAACTCAGGCGCTCGCCATAACTCACAATGGCATCTTGCGACTTGTGGCTCAAGTCGCGAATGAGGAACACACCAAAATAAATGGAACGCAACTGCTCAAACAAGGCATCGACCTTGTTGAACAAGTCTTCCCGGTCTATGGTGTTGGTGATGATGGTGTCGATCATCTTGTGATGGCGGTCCACCATCTCTTCGAAGGATATTTTCCAGGCCTCATTGCCTGCCACGGCCTGTTGCGCCGTGGCGATGAGCTGGTCGGTGATGCCCCCGAGCGCACTGACGACCACAACAATCGGTTGCCGCCGTGCCTCATTCTCCACAATGTGCTTCAGACTCAAAATGCTCTTCACGGAACCTACAGATGTTCCGCCAAACTTCAAAACTTTCATATCACTATGCGTTATTTGTAATATTCCGCCACCCCTGAAACGAACAGGGCCGTGACAAAACTTGGCTGCAAAAGTAATAATATTAATTGTTAACGCCAACAATTCACATGACAAACTGTTAGCCGCAAGGCATTTTTGGTGACAAACAAGCACCACCTCTTTGTTTTTAACGAACTAACATAAAGTTCCGACACACCCAAAGGCGGACAAGAGAGGCTGGAACGTAAAGCGTTGGGAACGAGCTGATGCTCACGGCAAGTTGAGTTAAATTTCCACCATAACATTTGGTGCTTTGATGGTTTTTAAGTAACTTTACCCTTGTCTATACAAGAACGTTAAATATACTGTTGAAAACATGGAATACAACAATGTTGACGTGCGTCGCCAAGACCGTCTCCTCTCTGAGGATGAGGCTCGCAAACTGTTGAGTACAGGAGAATATGGTGTCCTGTCAATGACCGACGGTACCAAGCAAGAAGCCGTGGCTTACGGCATCCCCGTGAACTATGTGTGGGACGGGCAAGATGCATTATACATCCATTGTGCCAAGGAAGGGCGCAAGCTGCGTTGCATCGCCCTAAACACACATGTGTCGTTTTGTGTGGTAGGACCGACACACGTTGTACCCGACAAGTTTACCACGGCCTACCAAAGCGTAATCTTGGAGTGCCAAGCCGAGACAGGGCTAAGCGAGGATGAACGCCGGAAGGCATTGCTGATGATTCTCGACAAATACTCGCACGACTATACCGAGATCGGCAAGACATACGCAGAGCGCTCCTTCGCCCGTACTGAGGTCATCAAGCTCAGAGTGATCAAGTGCAGCGGCAAAAGCAAGAGAATGCCACATTGACAAGCCATAGGGGGGGGGGAAGCACATAAAGGCGGGTTCCGCCACCTCCCTCGCAAAACAAGAAAAGACATGGAAAAAGAGTTCGAAGACTATTGGATGAAACATAGAGGCAGCTTGCTTCTGGCAGCTCCTCAGACATTACAGGAAGAGATGCGCAACGCGAGCAAGCTCAATACCGCTGGCGACTGGTTGCTGTATGCCGTTCCCATCATTGTAATGGTGGCTTTCATCAATGCAAAGATTGTTCAAGGCGAACTGCCCAACTTTCTCATCGCCATGGCGCTTGGCATTGCCGCTACGCTGTTGTCCATATGGCTCAAGCCTTATGTTACCGGCAAGCGCCGTTTGAGCGACATCGACGCGGACATCAAGACCTATTTCTATCACATCTACCAGGAACGAGGACTTGATGCCTTGGAGGAAATGAGAAAATAGTTTTTACTAAACAGCACGGCCACCCCACAACCATGCTCACACGTCCATCAGGTCGCTCATGATGGTATTGCTGATGTTGATGCCTTGTCGGGTGAGGCTTAGGTGATGACCGTCGATACGCAATAGTTTTCTTTCAATATAGTCCTTGGCATTACTCAACAGGTAGCCACGATGTTGTTCGTCGAGCCGGTCAAGATCGATACCCTCGCGTGTGCGCAGGGCGGTAGTCACGATGTCATCGTAATGGGTGTCACCGTCGATAACCTCTTCCTCGTAGGGCAAGATGCCCCGCTCCACTTGCTCCATGTATCGCTTGATGTCGGAAGGATTCCAGCGGCGTGTGCGCAAGTCATAACTATGAGCCGCCGCGCCCAGTCCCACGTATGGCACATCCTGCCAATAGCTGCTATTGTGGCGACTCCGATAACGACTTACACGCTTGTCGCCTGGAGCCAGCCTGGCAAAGTTGCTGATTTCATAGTGTTCATATCCAGCCGCAGTCAACTGGTTGATGAGCGTATCATACATCCTCAAGCTTATTTCCTCACTTGCCTCATGCACGTCCCCCCGTTCCCATAACCAGTAAAGCGGAGTGCCTTCCTCTATCATCAGTCCATAGGCCGATAGATGCTCAGGTCTGAGTTTTAAGGCATGGCGGATGTCCGCATCCCAGTCGTCAAGTCTTTCTTCGGGGAAGCCGAACATGAGATCCAGACTGACATTGCTTATTCCGTCAGCCCGCAAGTCTTCCACCGCTCGGTCCACCTCGCTGGCGGTATGACGGCGATGCAGAAAGCGCAAGCGGTCATCATCGAACGTTTGCGCACCCATGCTCACCCGGTTCACCGGCAGATGGTCAAACATATGGCGGCTGACATCATCAGGATTGCACTCCATGGTCACCTCGGCATCAGGCGCCACATCATACACCTTATATATATGTTGGAAGAGACGCTCCAGGTTGGCGGCAGACAATTGTGAGGGAGTGCCTCCACCCAGATAGATCGTTGCGAGCATGGCAGGTCCGTCGGAGCCTCTTGCGCTCCACAAGTCCATCTCCCGGCAGAGTGCGTTCACATAACGGTCTTGCAGGTCAGGGCGCACGGTGGAGTAAAAGCCGCAGTAGATGCAACGGCTTGCACAAAAAGGAATGTGAATGTAGAGTCCAGCTTTCATCATGTCTTCAAAAGGAACTTCAGAAGTCCCATCTTTCGACAAAATTACTAATTAGTTTTAAAATATAGACGATTTTCTTCGATTTCTTTTGGAGTTTAGTCAGAATATGCCTATCTTAGTGGGCGATTTTGGAGTTTCACTCCCGACCTAAACTAAAACATCTATTCTAACACTTAAAATCTTTTGATATGAGAGTATATCAGACCAACGAGATTAAGAACATTGCCTTGCTGGGCAGTGCGGGTAGCGGCAAGACCACGCTTGCCGAGAGTATGTTGTATGAAGCTGGCATCATCAAGCGCCGTGGCTCGGTGGAAAGCAAGAACACCGTGAGCGACTATTTCCCCGTGGAGCTTGAATATGGCTACTCCGTGTTCCCCACCGTTTTTCATGTGGAATGGAACAATAAGAAACTCAATATCATCGATTGCCCCGGCTCTGACGATTTCGTGGGCGGCGCAATCACTTCCCTCAACGTGACCGACCAGGCTGTCATCCTGATCAACGGACAGTATGGCCCGGAGGTAGGCACACAGAACAACTTCCGCTACACGGAGAAGTTGCACAAGCCCGTCATCTTCCTCATCAACCAGTTGGACTCCGACAAGTGCGACTTCGACAACATCGTCAGTACGATGCAGGACATCTACGGTTCCAAGTGTGTGCAGATACAGTATCCGCTGGAGACTGGTCCCAACTTCCACAGTCTCATCGATGTCCTCATCATGAAGAAACTGTCGTGGGGTCCCGATGGCGGAGAGCCCAAACGTGAGGACATTCCCGCAGAGGAGATGGACAAGGCCATGGAGCTCCACAAGGCCCTGGTGGAGGCCGCAGCCGAGAACGATGACCACCTGATGGAGAAGTTCTTCGAAGAAGACACGCTCACTGAGGACGAGATGCGCGAAGGCATCCGCAAGGGCTTGGTGACCCGTTCCATCTTCCCCATCTTCTGTGTCGACGCACATAAGGACATGGGCGTGCAGCGTCTGATGGAGTTCTTGGGCAATGTGGTTCCTTTTGTCAGCGAGATGCCCAAGGTGCGCAACACGCGAGGCGAGGAAGTCACGCCCGATGCCAACGGTCCCGAGAGCCTTTACTTCTTTAAGACCGGCATGGAGCCTCACATCGGTGAGGTGAGCTACTTCAAGGTGATGAGCGGCTCCGTGAAGCCCGGAGACGACCTGAGCAATGCCGACCGTGGCTCCAAGGAGCGCGTAGGACAGATCTATGCGTGCGCCGGTGCCAACCGCATCCCCGTGGACCAGCTCCACGCGGGCGACATAGGTTGTACCGTGAAGCTGAAGGATGTGAAGACGGGCAACACGCTCAACGGCAAAGACGCTGACTGGAGATTTGACTTTATCAAGTATCCCAACCCGAAATACAGCCGTGCCATCAAGGCCGCCAATCCTCAAGACACGGAAAAGATGATGGCAGCCTTGCTGAAGATGAGGCAGGAAGACCCGACATGGGTGGTAGAGCAGAGCAAGGAGCTACGCCAGACCATCGTGCACGGACAAGGCGAGTTCCACCTCCGCACACTGAAGTGGCGCATGGTCAACAACGAGAAGATCAACGTGGAGTTTGAGGAGCCGAAGATCCCTTACCGCGAGACCATCACCAAGAAGGCCAAGGCCGAGTATCGCCACAAGAAACAGAGTGGTGGTGCCGGACAGTTCGGTGAGGTGCACCTCATCGTGGAACCTTATGCCGAGGGCATGCCCGATCCTGTGACCTACAACTTCAACGGACAAGAATACAAGATGAACATCAAGTCACGGGAGGAGAAAGACCTGCCGTGGGGTGGCAAGCTCGTGTTCATCAATTCAGTGGTGGGCGGTGCCATCGACCTCCGTTTCATGCCAGCCATCCTCAAGGGTGTCATGGACTGCATGGAGCGCGGCCCGCTGACAGGCAGCTACGCCCGCGATGTGCGCGTGGTGGTCTACGACGGCAAGATGCACCCCGTCGACTCCAATGAACTGTCGTTCACCTTGGCCGCCCGCCATGCCTTCTCGGATGCCTTCAAGGCTGCCGGCCCGAAGATTCTCGAGCCCATCTACGATCTTGAGGTCTATGTGCCAGCCGACTTCATGGGCGACGTGATGAGTGACTTACAAGGACGCCGCGCCATCATCATGGGCATGGATGCCGAGGCCGGCTACCAGAAGCTGCAGGCCAAGATTCCCCTGAAGGAGTTGGCCAACTACAGTGTGGCCCTCAGCTCGCTGACTGGCGGACGCGCCAGCTTCACCACGAAGTTTGCCAGCTATGAGCTCGTGCCCAACGACCTCCAGCAGAAGCTGATTGCCGCACACGAGGCCGAGCAGAAGGATGAAGACTAAACATGATTGACGGTCCCGAAAAAATCACAATCCCGTGAGGGACAGGCAACTTCGGGCAATACCAAGTGCGCTTCATAGGCTCAGCCTTAGGGAGCGCACTTTTTTATGGCTCTTCCGGAATTTGGCGTGACAAGACCAATGGCTGGAATGTAAACCCAGTTAAACCGCTCACGCCATTCATCCATCCCTGTCCACGGAGTGTGAACAGCGCGCCCTGCGAGACATGCGTGAGCGGTTTCATTCGGTTTATGGCCAGGGGTGCGGGAAGGCGGCGAGAGCCGCCATGTTGACGTTTGCATCCTTAGCCGTGAGCTTGCTCACAAGGCCAAGGATGCAAACATCAGCATGAGCCCGTCAGGGCTTCCCGCACCCCTGGGGTTTATATGAGTTTACATTCAAGCCCAACGTAAGGGGGGGCATCACTCATAATTCCGGAAGAGCCTTTTTTATGCCCCCGCACAGCCGCGTCCCCACATGAAAAAGCGCTCTATAGCGATAGGAAAATGACCATCACACTTGAATTACTTGTCTCTTCCCTTGCCCTTTGCGAATATTTTGAGTAACTTTACATCCTGCAAACCATATAAGACGCAATAAAGGTGGTTTCTATAAATTACCACCATAAAAACAAAAATAATGAAGGGCTACGTTTTGCCATCTTTTGGCCTCTTTTCGGCTCAGGCCACCACCTCGTTCGGTTGTATAGCCCGCTATACTTCCGCACTCGCTGATGCCCTGAACTCGAAAAGAGCCTCAAAATCTGACAAAGCTTATTTATAGAACCCACCTAAATACACAAACATGGAATTGGACAACTTCTTAGCCGGTCTTAAAAGAGCCAGTCATCAGCATCAAGCAACGCACAGCAAGAGCAAAGCCGACGAAATCTTCTTCATGATAGCCAGCAAGGCAGACGGTTCACAGTGGGTGAGCGTTGTCAACAAGAAGATGAAGCCAATAGATGTCGACTACCGCGATATGAGTGGCAATGAGGCATTGGCTCTACGCAGCATGGAACGCATCTACGAGCGCGACTTGTTTCATGTGGAATGGGGAGCAGAGGACGACAGCGCGGGAACTGTCAGCTTAACCCAACATCCGCATTTGCTCTACCAATTGGTAAGGTGTAACAATCTTGTGTCTTCCGACGGAAAGCCCATCAGTGTGAGCCAAGAGACGGCACTGGTCATCTTGCGGCTCAACGCACAAAAAAAGGACGAGAAGACCCTCTTGCAACCCGAGCTGGCGCTTACCACGACCGACGAAAAGCATCTGGAGCCTAAAGCCAGTACGGCGCCCACTTTTCTTTCCGACTGTTTTGCCATTTCAGACCACGTCCTATACCCCATAGCCCCTCTTGGAGACAACTATGCACAATTGAAGTTCTTTCTTGCACCCATAGACAGCGCCATGGTGCAAGAATATCTGTCGGTGCTTTATTCCTACATAGACAACCTGCAAGTCGTCTATGCGGACTACGTCATAGAGCGACAACAACAGGAAGTCAAGCCGCACCCCACCCTGTTATTTGAGAAAGTGGACACCGACCACACCCTTTACCTGCGCTTGGCGGAACAGCTCAAGGGGCTGTCCATCGACTTCTTGCAACGCTTTGATGTCAACACCATCGCCACGCTCACGGATGACCACCGCATCATCGTGAGACAAGTATCCAACCTGCGGCTTGAGGACTACGCCGAATCCTTGCGCCAGCAGATCGTGAAGCACGCCCCCAACCGACAAGTTGCCAAACAAGTCTATTACGACGACGAATACCTGTTTATCATACCCGAACAGGTTGCCGCCCCCTTCCTGCTCTCTGCCCTACCCCAGTTGCTGAGCGAATACCAGCTTGTCGGCGCTGACAAGTTGCGCGACTATAAGGTGCGCCCCATCATGCCCAAGCTGAGCGTAAAACTTTCTTCCGGCATTGATTTTCTCGAGGGTGAGGCCAGCGTGGAACTCGATGGCGAGCAATTCTCACTCGGCCAACTCTTGGCACAATATTCCAAGAAACGTTATATCGAACTGTCCGACGGCAATCGCGCCATCATCGACAATGGCTACATGCGCCGCCTGGAACGCATCTTCTCACGCAAGAGAGGCAAGGACGGCGGCATCAAGGTGTCGTTCTTCGACCTGCCCGAGATAGAAGACCTGCTCAACCACCAGCTGGAAGGCGAGGTGTTTCGCCACCATCGCGAAGTGTACGAAGGCTTCAACACATTGGCCACACAGCGACTCAAGACCCCCACGCTGCAAGCCTCACTGCGTCCCTACCAGCAGGAAGGCATCAAGTGGATGAAGTATCTCTACGACAACCACCTCGGAGGCTGTCTCGCCGACGACATGGGACTGGGCAAGACCGTGCAGACCATCGGCTTGCTGACACTCGTCTATCCTAAGGTGAAGAAGCCCACCCTCATCGTCATGCCGAGAAGCCTGCTCTTCAACTGGCAGAACGAATTGCAGCGGTTTGCCCCACAACTCTCCGTCTACACTTACTATGCCAGTGAGCGTGACCTCAAGGCAGCCATGAAACACCAGGTGATTCTCACCACCTACGCACTCGTACGCAACGACATCGACCAGCTGCGCCACAAGACTTTCCACATGGTTATACTTGACGAGAGCCAGAACATCAAGAACACAGCCTCGCTGACCACACAAGCCACCCTTCTGCTGAGAGCCGACCACCGATTGGCACTTAGCGGCACACCCATTGAGAACAACCTCACGGAACTCTACTCTTTGTTCCGATTTCTCAACCCGACGATGTTTGGCACAGCCGACGAGTTCAACTCACGATACACCTACCCCATCCAGCATGATGATGACAAGGACGCCATGACCGCCCTGCGCCGCAAGATATTCCCCTTCATGCTTCGTCGCTTGAAGCGCGACGTGCTCAAGGACCTACCCGACCGCATAGAGCAGACACTCTATGTGGAGATGTCACCCGAACAAGCCAAGTTCTATGAGCGCCGCCGTCAATACTACTACGAGCAGGTGCGAAAGACCATAGCCGTGGAGGGCGTGCAGAAGTCACAGTTTGTCATGTTCCAGGCGCTCAGCGAGCTGCGTCGCATTGCGTCGGTGCCCGAGAGCCTGAGCGATGGCCTGATCAGCTCGCCCAAGCTCGAACAGCTTATGGACGCAGTGGAGGATGCGGTGGAAAATGGGCACAAGGTCGTGGTGTTCTTCAACTTCATCGCCGGACTGGAACTGGCAGGCGAACGTCTCGAGCAGTCAGGCATCGACTTCTGCTCGATGACCGGTTCCACCCGTGACCGCCGCAGCATCGTGGAGCGTTTCCAGAACGATCCCGGATGCCGTGTGATGCTCATGACGCTGAAGACGGGTGGCGTGGGCCTCAACCTCACGGCCGCCGACACGGTGTTCATCTTCGAGCCCTGGTGGAACAAGGCCGCCGAGGAACAGGCCATCAACCGCCTGCACCGCTTCGGACAAAAAGCCAATGTCCTCAGCTACTCCCTCATCACAAGGGCCACCATCGAAGAGAAGATCCAACTGCTGCAACAGCAGAAAGCCGACCTCTTCGAAGGTCTCATCAGCGCCGACTCTTCTTCTGCCAAGCACCTGTCAGAGGAGGACATCCAGTTCATTCTTGGATAATCGCAATAGGGCTTACACTTAATTTAACAATCGACAATGGCAACACAATTAACACAGAACATGAAGGAAATGGATCCATCAACACTTCCCGTCCGGCATCTGCACAAGCCCAGTCCTCTGGAAGTCAGACAAATAACCAACCAATTGGCACAAGACACGAAAAGCACTCTGCAAAACAAAGCCGAGCCTTTCTTGGCACTCATGCGAAAATACAGGTTCACATTCAACCCAAATGAACAGCCAGTGGAAGAACCGCCCATTGTCAGCACGTTTCGCTCATCCCATAACCAATTAAAGTCAAAATGGGTAGACCTGCTCGTATTGTTCTACAACCCTAAAAATCACGTTCTCATCTTTGATGACATGCCTAAGCCTCAGGTTGACCTTTGGCGTGAAGTGTTGCGCAACCACTATGTCATATGCGATGATGTGAATAAGATTATGGGAACCAATTGTTTCAAAAAAGACCGTTGGGGCTGTGCCTACTCCCATCTGACCGAACCTCTGTGCTATTATTTCACAGAGACACGCCACCAAGCCGAGGGCGACCCTGGCGGATACTATCGTGACTGGGACACTTTTATCCATAGCAAGATATCACATCAACAAGAACTGCTCAAGAAGTTTTTCCCTGACTTGACAACCATCGACGGTCGCGACAGCCTGCCTGAGGAATCTGACTTCAAGCGTTACAACAACGAGTATATTGTGTTTTCCAAGCTGCCCGTCCTGGCCATGCTTTATGAAAGCGATCAGCTGCCTCATAACCTAAACAAGCAGACTGCTGCTGTGGTAAAGAGGGCACAGAAGGCTCTATTGCTACCCGATTTTTTCGATTACTATCCAGGCAGCGCCCAAGCGCCTCTCAGCACATCATTGCTGGTCAATTACTACATCTTCTTCCGCGAATACACAAGACAGGAAACATTGCCTGACAATCCCGAACAGCTCATCAAGCACATCTTCGACAAGATGTTTTTGGCAAATCCCTGCAACGCCTTCACACTGTCTGTGCTATTGCCTTACCTCACAGGCATCAAGAAAAGCAAACTGGAGACTTACAACTACAGCCATGTGATCAAGGCACTGGTCGATCTTCTCCGTAAGCATTACAACAAGAATTGGCTGTCCATAGACCAGCTGATCATGAAATTGCGCATGTCAGATACGAGCAATGAAGAGCATTTCCTGCTTGTCTCCCCCTATTACATCGACGACATGGATTTGCGCAATGGGTTCATTAAGGACAAGAATCCCGACTGCTACATCCATCCAGGCAATCTTGTGCGCCAATTGTCCGAGCCTTTTGTCAAGGCCGTGCTTTGTGTCCTTGCCACATTTGGCATCGCCGAGCTGGCCTATCGCGAGCCACAAGATGGAGACACCTCACCCTATGACGGCCTGCAATATGTGCACTTGACCGAACTGGGCAAATACGCCTTGGGGTTGACTGACAACTATGAGCCACAGGTCGCCAACGACAATTCATCCGCATTTGAACTTGACGACCGACGGTTGCTCATCAAGGTCCTGCACGATTCACCCTTCCAGCAAATCCTTGCCGACTATGCCGATTGCATCACGCCCACGCTCTACAGCGTGAGCTACGAGTCGTTTCTTCGCAACTGTTCCACCCGATTCGAAGTGGAGCGCAAGGTGAAAATGTTTGGCCAGTACATCGGCGAGAAACAGCCCCAGCTGTGGAAAGACTTCCTGAAGGATGTGGTGAAACGCTGCAATCCCTTCACCATGCCCAAAGACCATTACATCCTCCTCACCCTTCCCAAGGACAACATCGAACTGCAACGCCTCGTGCTCGGCAACCCATCCATACGCCGCTATGTGCTGAAGGTCGAAGGATACAAGTTGCTGGTCAAGCAGAATGACCTTGACAATTTGTCCAAAGCGATGAAAAAGTTCGGTTACCTCATTTGACACTACGCATCAGACAACTCACAACAAAAAAAAGCATAGCACACATCATGATGATAGACGAGATTATCAAGTACAACGAGAAGTTCGTGGCCAAGAAGGGTTACGAGCAGTATGTCACAAGCAAATACCCCGACAAGAAGCTGGCGATACTGTCGTGCATGGACACTCGCCTGACAGAACTTCTGCCGGCAGCCCTGGGCTTGAAGAACGGCGACGCCAAGCTCATCAAGAATGCGGGCGGCCTGGTCATCAGTCCTTTCGATTCGGCCATGCGCAGTTTGCTCGTGGCCATATACGAGTTGGGCGTGGAAGAGATCATGGTCGTGGCACACTCCCAGTGTGGAGCTTGCCACATGAATGGTGCCGAGATGAAGGAGCTCATGGTCAGGCGTGGCATCCGCCAGGATGTCATCGACACCATCGGCCTGTGTGGCATCGACCTCGACCACTGGCTCGAGGGCTTTCACGACACGGAAGATTCCGTGCGCAACACGGTCAACACCATCCGCCACCATCCGCTCGTGCCGAAGGACGTCAACCTATACGGATACATCATCGACTCGCACACAGGAAAACTGACCAAAGTGATCTGAGCGCCATCTCCATGTTTTTTCCGTCCCCGTTGATGACGCCCCTCCTCAGCATGGATACCAGGCAATGCTTTGCTACATGCGACAACACTTTGGAGACATGTGCAAAAGTCACTTGCCAAGAAACTCCATAACTTTGCATTGGCGCACAGGACGAGCGGCTGAGAACATCTCTCCCACACGCCCGCGCCACATCAACCAACCGAAAAACAAAGAAAGATGAAACGCAACCTGAAACGAACCTTGTGTGGCCTGTTGGCCTGCCTGGCCACCACCGCGGGCCTGGCACAGAACCCTTACCTGCCCCTTTGGGAGCACCTGCCCGACGGCGAGCCCCGTGTGTTTGAAGACCCCGACCACCCCGGGCACTATCGCGCCTATATCATCGGGTCACACGACATGACCCGCACGGCCTACTGCGGCAACGACGTACGCATGTGGTCGGCTCCCGTCGAGGACCTCACGCAGTGGCGCGACGAGGGCCCCCTCTTCAGTTATTACGTCAACGGCCAGTGGGACACGATGTTCGCCCCCGACCTTGTCGAGACCACCGACCGGCGAACGGGGAAACGCACCTACTGGCTCTACCCCCACTCGCGCGGATGGGGACGCGTGGCCATGGTCTGCAAGGGCGACCGCCCCAACGGGCCCTTCACGCCAGTGAACCTCACGCCCGACGGCACAAAGTGCGTCAACGGGTCGCTCATCGACTTCGACCCGTCGGTCTTCATCGAGAACGTCAGCGACCCCAAGGACCCCGACTATGCGCGCGGCTTCCGTGCCTATGTCTTCTATGGTTTTCGCCATTCCACGGCCTACGAGCTCGACCCCGACAACATGTATGCCGTGAGGCCCGGTACCCAGGTGCACGACTATTTCCTGCCGGCCAGCGAGCGCTACGGTGAGGTGCGCGACCCCAAGGGCACCACCTACCCGGCCCTCTACAAGGGGCAGAATCCCGGCGACTTCAACTTTTTTGAAGCCTCATCCATCCGGCAAGTCGGCAACAAGTACGTGATGGTCTTCTCCGGCTACTCGGGGCCCGACTACGGCCTCGGCTCCACCAACTCGGCCCTGCGCTACGCCTACGGCGACAGTCCGCTCGGGCCGTGGCGCTCAGGCGGCGTGCTCGTCGACTCACGCGGCGTGGTACCTAACGAGGACGGTTCGCACCTCACCACCAGCAACTTCGGCCACAACACCCACGGCTCTCTGCAGCAGATCAACGGACAGTGGTATGTGTTCTACCACAGGCCACCCCGTTGCTTCGGCTTTGCCCGGCAGGCCATGGTGGCGCCTGTCAAGATCGAGTGCGACAAGAAACCCGTAGCCGAGGGCGGACGCGTGCACATCGTGGCCTACGACCCCTACGCCAAGAATCAGGAATGGACGGCCCATGCGGCCGACGGCATGACCTACACAGGTGCCGAGGTGACCAGCGAGGGCTTCCAGATCTATGGTCTCAACCCCTACCAATACTACTCGGCCGGCATCGCCTGCCACATCAGCGGCAACGACTGGCTGCAAGACAACTACGACAACTGGCACAACGGCATGGATCTCGCCGGTGTCACCAACCGGGGCATCATCGGCTTCAAGTACTTCGGGTTTGGCGGACTGGCCAAGCCCACCAAGGGCCTCAAGGCTTTCGCGCCGACGGCCAAGGGTGACGGCACGGAGCTTCATGTCAACCTCACTCCCGGCGGACATGGAGCGTTCACCATCCACGTCATGCTCGACGGCCCCTATGCCAACGCCACGTGGAAGGGTCGTGAGATAGCCACCATCAACGTGCCGGCCGGTGCCGAGCGCAAGGCCACCACGTTCACCGTGCCGGTGCCCGCCGTCGAGGGGCTCAAGGGCAAGCACGCCCTCTACCTCGTGGCCGAGGGACCCGAGGTCAGCCAGCCTGCAGCCGCACGCCGACCGCAAGGCACACCCCAGCAGGCCACACGTCCCGAGGGTCTCTTCGACCTCCACGGACTGGGCTTTGCCAAGCGGGGACAGGCCTGCGAGCCAGAGGCCGTACCCACCGTGAGCATCACCGTCGACGGCAAGCCAGTGGCGTTGCCCACCATGCCACAGTTGGCCTCCAACGCCAACGGCATCATGGATCTCTCGCGTTACCAGGCCTACGCACCACTCACCGCCACCTCGGTCATCAAGGCCACAGCATCCGACCCTGCCGTCACAGTGCAGGTTGGCAAGGTAACCGACGGCCGCGCAACGGTCACTTGCACCTACCGCGGCGTCAAGAAAGTGTATGTGATCAACTAAACCACACAAGGTGGGACTTATAAATTACCGCCGGCAGATACCCCCGGCATGCAAAAGAGGCTATGGCATGATTGCCATAGCCTCTTTTGCATGCCGGGAGGGATATGCGCCTCCATTCAGCAGTGAGTGGGGCTATTCCATGATCTTTATCTCCATCGGTGTGTGTGTCATCGACGAGATGACCTTCAGTATCTTGTATTTGTCCTTTGCCTGGGTAGGCACCGTAAGCCATTCACCAGTGCTCGTTTCTATCTGGTTGTTAGCCATTTTGCCATTTGTGACAATAGGAAACTTGCCGAATTTGATGCCAGTCTTCTTCACTTTGGCCACACCGATATGCTCCACCACTTCGAGAAACGTGAGTATGGTATCTGAACCATGCGTGAAGGTCTTGTCGCCCAGTGTCACTTCCATCTTAACTTTTTTTCGTTTCTTCGATTCCAGCTTTTGCGCTTTGACTGGTTCTAAGGTTTCGAAATCGCCAAGCTCCACCTTCACATCTATCCCCAGTTGCTTGATGATAGATACCATTTGCATGTATTTCTGTATTGTGTCGCCCTGCGCCATCAGAAACCATTTGTCATCAATCCTTTTTGTCCATCGGGCATAGCGCGGACTCACCTCTTGCGCCACCAAGGGCACATGGCATACTTCCATGTTCAGCTGCGCGACCCTTTCCACCCCTATTTTGCATATGGCGTCTATCATGGTCTTCGTCGCACTTGCGCTGCACATCTGCGTTCCGTCGGGAAAAGTGAACCTGAGCCGCCTCCGTTTCTCTCGCACTTGTATTCTCCCATCGGTTTTCTTCGGGCCTTTCAACCTTTCGATGGGTATTTCTATCCGAAGGAAGGTGCCCGACTTTTCCGCCTCTTCCATTTCCTTTCTTGCCTTCTCTTGCATTTCCTCATAGAGATCTTTCTTCTTGCTTAACGGGCGCTTCTTCTCGCCCCCCGCTTCTTGTTTCACGGGAGTTTCAAAGAAACTGTCATCGAAGAGTGACAATTGTCTTATTTCTTGCTTCTTATTTGCCATATGATGATTAACTATCTGGCCTTAAAATTAAGCAATTATTTCGAGACTGACAAGCATATAGCCTAATATTCTTTTCTGGAGGGTTCTAAAGAAGCCGCGAGCCGCAGATTAGCTCCGCCAACACGATGACGGCAATCACGCAGTAAAACGATGCCAAGATAAGCAAAAGAAACGGACGGAGCAAGCATAAGGACAACAAAAAAGGCGGAACGTCAACGTTCCACCCAAATTCTCTTTTTACATGGTGATTGATAGAACCATCCACCTCGTTCGGTCGTATAGCCCGCTATACTCCCTCATTCGCTGACGCCCAGAACTCGAAAAGAGCCTCGAAATCTGACAAAGCCAATTTATTGAACCCATCTTAAATTATAGCAACAAGCTGTTTTGACAATACTCCTCTAACTTAAGTACAACAACTTTTGGCCAACTAATCGTTTTCAAAACAGAAGCAAGAGGCAGTTTGTATCAAGAACGATTGGCTGCATAAGGCGTCCGCATGTGTTCAGTCCCCCAAGTCTCAATTGTTCTCTCGTCTATTGTTCCATCATCCCACAAAGCATCAATTGCTTTCTGGGCTTTCTCTGCGAAATATTTAGCGAGCATATTCTTGAAGTCATCCAGTTCCTCCTTTGTCTTTATGCCACTAACAGCATTGAGTACTTCCAAACGGGCCATTTGTTCGTATGACATAATCGCTGCGATTTTAATTGTTATGCTTGCAAAGATAAGCAAAAGAAACGGACGGAGCAAGCGTAAGGACAACAAAAAAACTTGCGCTCATGCAGATTGTCGCATGTGCCCTCTATCCTTATTCGGAATACGGCAAAGGTCGAGACTGTAGTCGGAAAAAGAAAATCCATGCTACACCCAAATCGGACTTCAAAAAACACACAGATATAGGAAATCAAGGAGTTACATGATGTATAGCTGCAATGTGGGTCATGGAGCGCAACATCTTCAGGTACCGGAAACTGACCAGCGATGCGCTTGTCATGATTTTTGGTCGAAAAGTTTGTCGTGGAGAGCAGTTGAAATAGAGCGCGAAAATGGCGTTTTTCGTCGGTCGCGCCACGATTTGCGTGGGGTAATTTTGCGATAAAGGGTGTTTTATGTTGCGATATACCCTTTATCGCGATGCGATTAAGCGTTAATCGCGTCATGATAAAGGGTATATCGCAACACGATAAAGGGTATTCTTTGATGAAAAGTATTTACTTTTTGAACCTAATAAAATCCAAAAATTTATAAATGTCTAATTATCAATGAATTACAAAAAGTGCCGAAAATTCGCGTATTTCGGCCAAAATATTTCTTCGCCGCAAATAACGCAAATTTTCGTATATACTTCCTCACGATTTTTCGCAAGTCGTGTGAGGATCAGCTCTTCCGGAAATGGCTGTCTCGCCAGCACTATTCCTTGTCAGTACCGAAGTGCTCGTATGACACGTTTTCCGGCTTCCACTTGTCCTTGGGCTCCGTCTCGCCCTTCGGATAGCCTATGACAATCGTGCAGAAAGGTATGATGTGACTGGGCAGCCCGAGCAACTTAGACAGGACGCCGCAACGCTTCTCGTCGGGATAGGTACCTGTCCACACGGCGCCAAGCCCCATGCCGTGCGCCGCAAGAAGGATGTTCTCCGTTGCGGCCGACACGTCCTGGCTCCAGAACTCACGCACTTTTCCCTCCTTCTCATGGCTCATGTCGCCACAGACCACGATGGCCAGCGGAGCATCTTTAGCCATTGCCGCGTTAGGGGTCAGTTCGGCAATCTTCTCCAGTGTCGTCTGTTCTTTTACCACCACGAAATGCCATGGCTGGATGTTTACCGCCGACGGAGCCGCCATTCCCGCATGAAGCAGCGTGTCGATCTTTCCGTCTTCCACGGGTTTCTCCTGATAGGTACGCACCGAAGCGCGGGTCATGATGTTCCGGTAGACCACGCCCGCCGTGTCATCGCTGCCACTTGGGGCTCCGCTTGTCGCCTCGCCACCGCTCATGGCCCATCTGGCTGACACCACGACGAGAGCCGCAGCCAACACGACATTCAACAGTTTTGCTGGTTTCATCTTTTCCATCTTTATGTAGTTAGATTCTTCACTTGTTTCAAGCGGGTTGTACAAATCATGCCTGGCCGTACTTCAGCAGCGTACCCATCGGGCACACGAAACGGCAATAGGGTCGCGTCACCACAAACGAGAGGAGCAGGAACACGAGGGCTATGGCCAGTGTGACCCACGACGCTGTGGTGAAGAGGAAAGCAGAGAACGGCTCGTAGTCTGTCCAGTCGCTCCACACCCCACTCCATATGCAGAGCATGAGCAACGCCCAGAGCACCTGGCGGAACATGTCTAACCGCCTGATTGTCTTGGGACTCACCCGGACCTTGTACTTCACCGTCTGGCTTGCCAGATACTGCAGTGAGCCGAATGGGCACACATGCGTGCAATAATACGATTTCTTGCCAAACAACGGATAGACAAACGCCACAAGCAGCAGGATGCCGGGGACAACCAGCGCGAGGCTGCCCATGCCCTGTGCCGCATAGCCGATGAGGGAGGTGTAGGACAGGAACGAACCGCACCAGAAGCCGAGCACCACCACATTGAGCAGTGACTGGCACAGACGATACTTCCTGTTCTTGATGAAGAGGGGGAGCGTGGCCGCCATGAGCGCGACGAGCAGTCCCGCCACATTCTTTGGCGAGAGGTCGAAGCCCGATGCCGCCGAGTGCGACGAGGCGCCACCGGCCATCTCGTCTCCGCCCGCCGACAAGCCTTTCTGCTTGGCGTAGGCCAGACCTTTCTGCACATTCGCTATGATGGCCCGAGACGAGAACGTGGCGCCCGAGACGGCGTCGACCTTCATCCCCAGCGCGTCGTCCACACGCTTGCCCTTCCATTTGTCAAGCAGCGTGGCCGCTTGCTCAAAGAACTCCTTGGTCTCCGCATTGGCCTTGGCGCGCACCGCCACCACGGTCCCGTCTTTCACGGTAATCTCCAGGGGCACCTTGCCGCCATATCCCATGACGTCGGAGGCAAGGTCAGTGGTGTTGATGACCACCGACCCATTGTCGAGCACACGCAGCGTGTCATTGCCTGCCGCCTGGCGCTGTTCCACCCGGGGCTTCAACCTGTGGCCCAACAACTCGCCTTGCTTCACGGTCGCCAGCGAGGCAACGATCAGCAAGCAGACCACAAGGCTTGCCAGGCGCTGGATAAAATTGATGACTTTCATGTCTTTACGGTTTTCTGTATTCAGCATGCCGTCACGGCCTTCACACACGCTTCACCTGATACAGGTCTTTTCTCCTGTCCTGCAGGTTTCTGGTCGACCCATAGGTGTGGAGCTCGGAGAGCTGGCTGAGGTCGACATCAGAGATGAGGATCATCTCCGTGTTGGGCGTGGCCTCCGCGCGGCGACCGTCATAAGGGAAGGCGAAGTCGCACGGTGTGAACACGGCCGACTGGGCATACTGCACGTCCATGTTCTGCACGCGGGGCAGGTTGCCCACGCTTCCGGCAATGGCGACGTAGCACTCGTTCTCGATGGCACGGGCCTGGGCGCACAGGCGCACACGGTTGTAGGCGTTCTGCGTGTCGGTCATGAAGGGTACAAAGAGTATCTGCATGCCATCGTCGGCCATGATGCGCGAGAGTTCGGGGAACTCCACATCATAGCATATCAAGACACCGATGCGGCCGCAGTCGGTATCGAAGGTCTGGATGTGGTTGCCCTTCGACAGGCCCCAGTACTTCTCCTCATCGGGCGTGACGTGTATCTTCTCGTACATGTCGACCATGCCGTTGCGGCGGCAGAGGAAACCCACGTTGTACAGCCCGCCACCGTTGGCCTTGACGTAGGGCATGGAGCCCGTGATGATGTTGATGTTATAGCTGATGGCGAGCTCGCGGAAGCGGTCGCGAATCTTCTCCGTGTATTGCGCGAGCGAGCGGATGGCCTGGGCCTCGCCCATCTTGTTGAAGGGTGCCATGAGCGGTGCGTTGAAATATTCGGGGAAGACGATGAAGTCGGCCTTGTAGCTCGACACCGAGTCGACAAAGAACTCGGCCTGCTCCACCAGGTCGTCAATGTTCTTGTAAGGTCGCATCTGCCACTGCACGAGGCCGATGCGCACGGACGGCTTGCGCTCCACCACCTTCTGGTCTTGCAGGGGCTCGTAGTAGATGTTGTCCCACTGCAACAGGCAGGCATAGTGGCACGACTCCTCGTCGTTGGGGAGATAGTTGCGCATGACACGGCGGACATGGAAGTCGTTGGACAACTGGAAGTTGAGCACCGGGTCGTAAATCTCCCTCGCCCGCACCTTCTCGATGTACTCCTTGGGCCGCATCTTGTCGGCGTATTTGTGGAAATTGGGGATGCGCCCTCCGAACATGATGGCCTTGAGGTTGAGCTTCTCGCACAGTTCCTTGCGATACTCATACATGCGGCGGCCCAGTCGCAGCCCACGATAGTCGGGGTGTATGAACACCTCGATGCCGTAAAGGATACTGCCGTGGGGGTCGTGGGTGTCAAACGTCTCGTTGCCTGTCACCTGGGCATAGGTGTGGTCGCCCTTCACCATGTCATACTTGACGATGATGCTCAGGGCGCAGCCCACGATCTTGTCATCGGCAATGATCACCACCTGGCCCTCGGGGAAGATGGTGATGAGCTTCCGGATCTGCTCATGGGTCCAAAACACGTCGCGGTCAGCATAGATGCGATGGAAAGAACCCGCCAGCTGGTCATAATCGGACATCTGCAAGTTGCGAAGTTCAATCTTACTGATTTGCCTTTTCTGTTCCATAAATATTATCCTTATACTTGAACCTATTGTTTTTGCTGAGGCAAAGTTAGCTTAAATCGTTGACAAACGAACACCAAATCATAAAAAAATGCGTAACTTTGCAAATCGTTAGGTAAGAAGACAATATGCAAAACCAATTTTCCCGCACACAGCTCCTGGTGGGCAAGCCCGCCATCGACACGCTGAGCGGTTCACGCGTGGCCATCTTTGGCGTGGGCGGCGTGGGCGGCTACGTGGTGGAGGTGCTCGCCCGCTCGGGCGTGGGCTACATGGACATCTGGGACGACGACCGCGTGTGTCTCACCAACTGCAACCGGCAGATCCTGGCCACCATCTCCACCGTGGGCAAACACAAGGTGGACGTGGCCGAGCAGCGCATACACGACATCAACCCGCGCTGCATCGTGCGCAAGCACCAGTGTTTCTACCTGCCCAGCAATGCCGACCAGTTTGACCTCTCGCAGTATGACTATGTGGTGGACTGCATCGACACGGTGAGCGCCAAGCTCGACATCATACGCCGCTGCCACGACCTGGGCGTGCCCCTCATCTCGTGCATGGGCGCCGCCTACAAGCTCGACGCCACGCAGTGGCGCGTGACCGACATCTTCAAGACCATCAACGACCCCCTGGCCAAGGTCATCCGCAAGAAGCTCCGCAAGACCGACATCAAGCACCTCAAGGTGGTCTACAGCCCGGAGGAGCCCATCGAGAGCATCGAGCAGGAGGACATCAGTTGCCGATTCCACTGCATCTGCCCCGCCAAGGACATGCGCTCGTGCACGGCACGCCACACCATTCCCAGTTCGGCCGTGTGGGTGGTGGGCACCGCGGGGCTCATCTGCGGAGGCGAGGTGGTGAAAGACCTCATCAACCGTGCCCACACCATGCGCATCGACCTCAAGCAAGACCCTGACAACGCGCATGCGCAGGCAGCGGCGGAGAAGGCGGCCGCACACCTGAAAGACTATCACCAGGAAGTAATGAGGAAAAAAGAAAAACAATCATAAGACGACTGCCTGAAGAAATCACCGACAAGATACAGGAAAGGTTCCTGCATCAGAAGCAGGCGTTATCCTTAATGGTGGGTTAGGCAAGTCACAGAAGTCTCAGATTGCGGCACAACGTACGGAAAGCCCGGCAAGTCCATAGCATAAGGCTATGGACTTGCCGGGCTTTCCTGTGGGCGCAAGCAACTTCGGAACGAAGCGTCTTACCGGTCCTTGATGGGCACATACTCCTTGGGGGTGAGGATATTCTTGTAGGCCGGGCGGATGATGCGGCGACCCTCGAAGTTGAGCTCCTCGATGCGGTGGGCCGTCCAGCCCACGATGCGCGCCATGGCGAAGATGGGCGTATAGATCTCTTCGGGCAAGCCTATCATCTCATAGATGAAGCCACTGTAGAAGTCGAGGTTGGCACAGATGGGCTTGGTGCTCTTGCGGAAGGCCGTCACACACTTCACGCCCTCCTGCTCGATGAGCTTCAGGAACTCATACTCCTCCTCGCGCCCTTTCTCCTTGGCCAACTCGCCCGCCAACTTCTTGAGCTGCACGGCACGCGGGTCGCTCATCGTGTAGACGGCGTGTCCGATGCCATAGATGAGGCCGGTCTTGTCATAGGCCTCCTTGTTGAGCAAGCGATAGAGGTAGGTGTCAATCTCATCGATGTTCTTCCAGTCGCTGATGTGCTCCTTCAGGTGATGGAACATGTTGACCACCTTGATGTTGGCACCGCCATGCAGCGGTCCCTTGAGCGAGCCGATGCCCGCCGCGATGCTGGAGTAGGTGTCGGTGCGCGTCGACGAGGTGACACGCACGGTGAAGGTGGAGTTGTTACCGCCACCGTGCTCCGCCTGGATGATGAGCAGCAGGTCGAGCATGCGCGCGTCGAGGTCGGTGTAGTCGGTGTGCTTGATCATGTAGAGGAAGTTCTCGGCAATGGTCTTCCCCTCCAGCGGATGGCGGATGTGGAGGCTGCGTCCCTGCACCGAGTGGCGATAGATGTTGTAGGCGTAAGCGATGATGGTGGGAAACTTGGCGATGAGCTCTATCGACTGCCGCATGAGGTTGTCGCGCGAGATGTCATCGGGATTGGGGTCATAGGTGTACATCTCCAGCACGCTGCGCGCCAGGATGTTCATGATGTTGGAACCCTCCAGGTCGATGATATTGACCGTGGTGCGGTGGTCGAGCAGCATGTTGTCATTGAGCAGCTCACGGAAGGCCGCCAATTCCTCCTCATCGGGCAACTGGCCCGAGAGGAGCAGATAGGCAATCTCCTCGAAGCCAAACCGCTTCTCGTGAAGCAACGGCTCCACCAGATCGTTGAGTTCATAGCCTCGATAGTACAACTTGCCCGGGCAGGGCTTGAGCTGGCCTTGCTCATCACGGTCATAACCGACAACGTTGCCGATATTGGTCAGTCCGACCAAAACACCCGAACCATCCTCGTTGCGCAAGCCTCGCTTCACACCGTACTCGCCAAAGGCCTCGCGCGGTATCTTGCACGAGTTTTTCACTTCATCACTCAGCTTATAGATCAGGTATTCTTTCTTCATCTTTTTACGCTTTTAATGTACCGGATGCCTTATTGCATAATATGCAGTTTCGTCATCCCCGTATGCAAAAGTACGAAAAAGACTTCAAACAAGAAGCATTTTGCTTAAAATTATCACATGTGAGCAACATTTTTGTTCACTTTTAAGTGAATAGATAGACGAAAGCTTATAGTTTTGCGATTATTTTGCATTCGTATATTGCATATTGCGCCACACCACGTCCGGAAAGAAAGCATAAATATGCAAGCCACAAGGCGTGGTTGCCCATGCGGCCATGCAGCGAGAGGAAGACCGCAAAGAACAGGCAGGCTGCAAAGGACGACGCCACCAGCATGCCACGTGTAGCCGTCAGGCCCACGAAGATGCCGTCATAGACGAAGGCGGCCATGCCAACCACAGGAATGAGCCAGGTCCAAAACAGATAGGCTTGGGCAGCGCCGATTACGGCCGCATCATCGGTGATGACCAACAGCAACCTGTCGCCGCACAACAGGTAGGCCACGACAAAACAGAGCGCCAACGACCACCCCCAACCGAAGAGGTGCCTGGCGATGCGGTGCAACTGCACACCATCGGCTGCGCCCCAAGCCTTGCCGACAAGGGCCTCACCCGCAAACGCGAAACCGTCCATGACATAAGAGAAGAGGGTGAAGAAGGTCATGAGCAACGTATTGACGGCCAACATCAAGTCGCCCTGGCGCGCACCAAACGACGTGAAAGAGAGATTGACGGCCACCAGGCACACCGTGCGGAGGAAGATATCGACATCGCCCCGGCTGGCTTGCCAGCGCGAGGTGGCCACCGACGGGCGAGACACCCGTGGCACCGAGCGCAGGCGTCTCGTCACCAAGAGGCCTGCCAGCAGGAAGCCGCCCCACTGCGCCACCAACGTGCCCATGGCCACACCCGCCAGGCTCCAGCGCAGCACAAAGACGAAGAACAGCGAAGCCAGGATGTTGACCACATTCTGGAAGATGGCCACCCACATGGGGATGCGCGTGGTCTGCATGCCCACCGACCAACCTGTCAGGCCGTAAATGCCCAACATGGCGGGGGCACCCCACACCACTATCTTAAAATAGGTGGACACAAACGGGCGGACCGTCTCAGAGGGCCCCATCACCCACAAGGCCAGCTCCAGCAGGGGACGCTGCAGCAGCAAAAACGTCACGCCGATGGACAGGCCCATCAGAAGCGCCCGACGCAACAACCGACGAACCCCCACTCCATCGCCGCGCCCATAAGCCTGGGCCGTCATGCCGCTGGTGCCCATGCGCAGAAAGCCCATCAGCCAATACATCACATTGAAGATCATCGTGCCCACGGAGATAGCCGCTATGTAGGTGGCCGAGCCAATGTGGCCCACGATGGTCAGGTCGACAAGTCCAAGCAAAGGGACGGTGATGTTGCTCACAATGCAGGGCAACGCAAGGCGAAGAATCTCGCGGTCGGTTTCTTTCCATTTCATGATATGACAAAGTTAGCAAAAAGACCACAAACAAAATGCGGTGTATTGGAAAATTTTGTAATTTTGCACACCAGAAGAAGGAAAACACCGTGAAAACAAATCATACATCCCCCAAGCCCCATCGCCAACCCTTTTTGCACGCTTTGGCGTGCCACTGGCGGCTGACAAGCGCCATGGCACTGCCTGTCGCCGCACTGCTGTGGATTGGCATCAGAGCCCTGCCCGCCAGCGAAGACAACATGCGGGCGTCGGTTTGCCTCGTCGACGGACAGTCCAAGTTGTGCGTCATCGTGAAAGGTGACACCATCGCCGTGGCGTCCGACTCGGTACACGGGCAAGGCGTGTGGATCAACCAGCACTGGTGGTGGCCCAGCTGCGCCGGTCGCGTGCTGACCACGCAACAAGGCAACGGGCGCACCGACCAGGGGCCTTGGCTCATTGCCGACAGCCTGCCACGCCTCATCGCCGCCCAGACCGACTCGCTGGGCGCGCTGCTGCAGCGCAAGAACACAGAGCGTAAGGAACTGCAATACTACCTGCGGTGCCATGGCGTGCAGGACGAAGGCTATCAACGCATCGCGAGATATGCCACCAAGCAGGCACGTGAGACCGACTCGCTGACCACCATCTACATGGCGCTGAAGGCCCATCAGCCTTTCAAGAAGGCGCGACTGGTGCGTGTGGGCCATTACAGCGTGGCATGGAATGACGGCGACGGCTTGTTGCAGCGGGCGCAGTGTGAGCCCGTCATCACGCCTGTCGGCCAACTGGGCAAGCCCGTCATCCTGCAGACCTGCGACCACACTAAGCCATGGGCGGCCTACGCCGTGCGCAACACACCCCTGAAATTCACCCTGTCGCAAAAGATTTTCACTGTGAAGATGAGCACAGGCGACACACTCCATCACACCCTAATGGTGAGTGGCAACCTGTCGGCGGACAGACATCACGACTTTCCACGCCTGTTTGCACCAGACGGGGCTCCAGTATTTACAAACCATGGAAAATTCATAGGCGTCGTTTCTAAAGATCAAGTGAGCAAATGAAAGTCATGTTTTTCAAGACACTGAGACAGGTCGGCATAGTCGTCGCACTATTGTCCCTGTGTGGTTGCGAGATTCACACCACCGACGTGGTGACCGTCAAACAGGGTGGCACCACCTATCGGGGACAAATGGCTGACGGCAAGCGCAATGGAATGGGCGTCTTGCTGGTGGGCGACTCGCTGGCTTACAGCGGACAATGGAAGGACGGACTGCGCCAGGGACAAGGCGTGGTCACCGACTCGATGGGACGGAGCATCCATGGCGTATGGGACCACGACACCATCGTCTCGGGCACACGCCGTGACTCGGCGGGCGTGTACACAGGCGGATTCAACCGGCGCCTCATGGCCAGCGGTTATGGCGCTTACCGCGACAACAACGGAACCTACTACGAAGGACAATGGAAAAAGGATGAGCGCACGGGGTTCGGCTTCTCCTCGCAGCACCGCTACTTCCGTGTGGGCGAATGGAAAAAGGATGTCTACAAGGGTGAGCGCCTGAGCTACACCGCCGACCGCATATACGGCATAGACCTCTCAAAATATCAACATGGCAAGGGACGCAAACGCTATGGCATCGACTGGCAACGGTTGCGCATATCCCACCTGGGCACGCTGTCAAGGAAAAACATACAGGGGGATGTCGACTACAAGGTGTCGTTTGTATTCATCAAATCGACCGAAGGCACATCGGTGCTCAACCCCTACTATGCCTCCGACTATGCCGCAGCACGCCGCAACGGTTATCCCGTAGGCACCTACCACTTCTTCTCGCACCGCTCGACAGGAGCACAACAGGCCCTTTACTTTCTCAATCACTCGCACATCCAGAAAGGTGACTTGCCCCCGGTGCTCGACTTGGAACCCCTACCCTCTCAGGTGAAACAGATGGGGGGTGCCGTCGGCATGTGGCGACGTGTGAGAAGTTGGTTGCAGACGGTGGAGAAGCACACGGGCATGCAACCCATCCTCTATATCAGCCAGACCTTCGTCAACAGGTATCTCGATGCGGCGCCTGACATCAAGCACACCTACCCCGTATGGATTGCACGCTATGGCGAGTATAAGCCCGACGTGAAACTGTGGATATGGCAACTTGCCCCCGATGGCCATGTGGCAGGCATACACGGCACTGTTGACATCAATGTGTTCAACGGTTACGAGGGCGAGTTCCAGCAGTGGCTCACGAAGGTGCGGAAACGCTGACGGCAAGGTCGGGTCAACGAACCTTGTCCATGTAGACGCCACGGCCCGCATCGATGCGGTGCTTGTCGGGATCAAGCCTGTACGTGAACGTCTCTCCATCGCCAAAGTCGCAATAGAGCGTATTGCCGCGATAGTGGAAGGTGCCCTTACTGGTCTCGTCACCCTCGGTCTCGGCGATGGTGTTGCCACTAATCGTCACATCAATACCACCATAATCCGTATCGGCATGCCATGACCCTTCCACCCATGAAGGCAGCTCCTCATCGGAGGAAGAGGCTTCGGCGGTGGCCGTGTCGGCTTCCTGCTCCTCGTCTTGGATAGCGTCGAGCGGTGCTTGCCCACGCTGGTGAGAGGTGTCATCCGACACATTGACATCTTGTGCCGTGTAGTGTCTTTCCGAATCGCAATAACGAACTGCCAAAAAGACAATGGCCACACAGCAGAGTGCCGTAACCATCAAACGATGGAAACATCCGTGCTTCTTCTCGGTCGGCGGCATGACAACGGCACCGCGGGGCGGCTTGCCCACATGAGGCGGAGCGCCAAAGACACCTTGCCGACGACCCGCCGTAGCCCGGGATGTTTCTTCCCTCCGAGGCGCAACGGCCTTATCACCACCCTCTCGATAGGCATGAGAGGGGCCCGCTCCATAGGGATTGTGCGGAACGGGAGGCGGAACCACGCTCCCACCGGAAGTGTGGGTGCCAGGCATGATGGCCTCATCCCGGGAGTCTTCCGTACGATTGAGATCATAGGAGAACGGTTGCCCACAACGCGGACAGAAGCACTGGAGCGTCGTCACGCCAGGCGTCTGGGGCATCTCAAACCGATATCTGCATCTTGGACATTTCACTTCCATGGCACACTTCCTCTCTACAATGACGTTCTAAACAAACCGAACCGTGGCTTTCCTGACCACTTTCCACACATCGCCCGTGAGCTGCGCCACGCCCTCCTCAAGGGTCTCAATGTGTTGGGGCTGGCGATGGGTGTTGCCCTCGATGCGGCAAACGGGTTTCACAAACTGGCTCACGCTAATCATGGCGGTGGCGATGGCGTCGGGAGAAGACAACATCACAAAGCGGCCGTTCACCCCATCGTCGGTGCGGAGCTGATAGATGCTCTTGCCCACTGTCTCCTGCAAGGTTCCAGCGGAGAAGGTGCCGTCAGGCGAAGGCGTGGAGAAAAACCATGTGGAAGGTGACGGGGTTCCCTTCTCCGCATGCTCGATCCTCACCGTCACGTCGCTTGCCAACGGTACTGAACGGGAGGGAAAAACCGTTTGCAAGTTGTCAAACGACTCACGCAGACGCCCTGTCTCAGCGCGAAGCGCCTTCAACGCCTCGGCCTGTTGGGCGACGAGTTCTTTCAATTGATTCACGCGTTCACGGAGTGGTTGCACCAACGCTGCCACCTGCTCTTCTGTCATGTAACCCTTGTTGCCAAACATCCTTATAAGTTTTCTATTAAGTTATCGCGTATGCTGCCAATAATGGGATAGAAGAAGACGGTGTCCTCTATCTTGTCGGACGCATTGCGGTCGGTCTCGTCCTTATTGACAAAGTTCCAACCATTGAGCAGATGATGCTCCAGGTCCTTGTTGACAAGTTGCTTGAACTTGACCAAGCTCTGGTTGTCGACCAGGAACCGGTCCACCACATGCAAGTCATCACACAACTGGCAGAAGAAATCGTTGAACTCCCTGACCGCCTCCACAATCTGCTGACGCACCTGCGGATCATCCATGTCAGCATAGGTGAGACACTCCTTGGCAATGGCCGAATAGTTGTATTTCACGTGATTGTCGATTCCATCCATCAACTTGTTGAGCTGGTCGACGCTGACACAGCCGCTGGCATCGCGCACCTGCATGAGCGCTCCACGGCACGTGATCTGTTTCGGTTCCTTCCGTTCCATGACAACGGAGAAGCCATCGGCGTCATAGGGTTCCCCATAGACACGCTCGAAGATGGCCTGCGAAATCAAGTCGAGGTCACGCTTGCTCCCAACAATGTCGAGCACCTTAGAGCCCGTGCCGGAGAACATCACCGAGCGGGGCTTGTCGAAATGGCGGTGGCGCATCATGCGCGCCACATAATAAATGAGCGTAGCATAGAAGTAAAGGAACACGATCTTCAACCGCCCGTCCTCATTGAGCCTGAGATTATAGGAGAACACATCATTGCCCCCTACGGCCTTGTTGCCGATGACCGAGAAGAGGAAGGCGTTGATGTCTTCACTCTTGCGCTTGGCCGTGATGTCCTCCAGGATGCCGTTCAACTCACCGTACCGGTCATCATCGGCATCAAACAAACGCCTGAAATAGTCGACGTATTTCACAAGCATGGGATTGGTGTCGCCATGCGGCACCTCTGAGAAGCCATCGCCAAAGAGCACATTGGCCGCAAAGCGGAACGACGTGAGAATGGTGGGCTGCTGCGCATTGCTCTCAAAGACCGCCACATCGCTCGATCCGCCACCGATGTCGATGGAAGCCACCGTCGACGCTGACCCGCGAAACTGGCTACTGCCCCTGTAAAAATAATATGGCGCCACCGACTCAGGCATCTGTATGAGGTTGTGGTCATCAGGCTCGAAGCCAAACACTTCCTGGAATGTCTTGCGCCACATGTCGCCCATCTTCCTCACATTGCCCACCTTCATGGCCAATGGATAGAACCAGACGAGACGTGTCTTGCGGATATCTCCGTTCTCAAGGAGCACCTTGGATCGCATGAGCAACGCCAACTCCATGAGGTAGGCACGCACCCTTTTCGACGTGGCAATCTCGGTCGACCACTTCAGGTTGGGCACCACCCGATTGCCATAGCCTATTGACTCTTTCTCATAAGTAAAAGGTATGTTGGCATCGCCCAGCGCCACGATCTCATCAACATTCTCCGCATCAAGGCGTTCGGTCTCCGAAAGGACGGTGCGCTGCGGAAATCCATAGTCGACACCTATGTTCTTAGGCAAGAACTCTTGCTTCATGATGACATCATAGAGAATATGCTCCCCATTGTAAAGCGTGGCCAACAACCGTTCCTTGGCATCCGAACTGACTGTGAGTGGCTCGGGCAACTGCCCCTGCCGCATGCACTCCACGTGTGTGTTGGTCGTTCCGAAGTCGACGGCAAAGGTGAAAGCATCGTGCCCCTCGACATACACGGGCCAACGGGGACATACCACACCCTCACATGCCACAGCCTGACGCTCGTCGGTGAGGGAGACCGACACATAGTCGAAGAGTTCCATCAGCCGGTAATAGTCAGCGCCGACACGCTTCTCGCTCTTCAGGGAGCGCGAGCGCCTAACGGTCTCTACTTGCCGGTCGGCCAAGGTATCGGCATCCCGCCTGTGGAAGACGAGCTGCAAATGGTAGTTCTCCAGCGCTCCGAGGGCACGGTCAATCAATTGGACGTTATATTGTTTCAGGTCTTGTGTCCTCACAAAGGGGAAGACGCTGAGCGAGAAAGGCACCGTCAGGAAATGCCCCCGGTCATTGTCCGTGTCATAGCGCATGTCCATCCCCACAGCCGGCACATAGGTGCGTTCCAGGGTGACATAGTGCCCCGCCTTCTTCACGGGCACCCTAAGGATGGCCTTCACCGCCTCCTGTTGTCCGTTCTGCGTGTGTATCAACTCAAAGCGTGGACGTCCGGCTATGGTGCCCATGAGGTCTTGGACGGTGAAGTACTTGAAGAAGGTGGCACTAAGTGGCAAGAGGAAATCATTGGAATCGGTCTCACGGCTTCCAATCGACAGGTTGCCGTCGAAGAAGCAATCGCGGTCCATCGTGTAGTCCAGCTTGATGAGTGCCGGCTGGAAGAAGTCGGCTGCCGTGAGCCAGGGATACTGGTGCGAGGTGGCGGGCAGGATGCGCTTCTCCGGCTCCGGCGCATAATCGGCCGGCTTGATGGTAATCAGGTCATCCCAATCGGCCGTGATATAACGGAAGGGGTCGGTCTGGGGAGCGTTGAGGTGGTTCTGCAAGACCAAGGGCAAGCGCTCTCCCTCTGGCTGAATGGAAGGTTCGATGAGGAAGTCGCTCTGCTGGATGGCTTCCTGAATGTCGGTCGGACGGGCGCAATAGAAGGGCACGCCAAGCGCCTGCACGCCCCCGTCGGCCTGGGAAAAATGGGTGGTGAGGAACTGCAACGCCCGGTCCTGGCTGCCCAGGTCCATGGCGGTGGGCGTCCCGATGTCAGTCAGTATCTCACGCTGCATCGCAGGCGAGAGGATGCCAAAGCAGGTGATGAGATAAGCGTTGACCTCGCCACAGAGGTTTTTCAGTTCGGGATAAGCCGTGAAGAGCGCATAGAGACACTTTACAAACTTAGGCTCGCGCATGTAGAGCGGACGGGTGAGGTCAAAGAGATTGACGTTCTGCTCCACAGGGATGGGCACCTGCCCAGGTTGCGCATTGGGCGTGGCCATGAAGAGCGTGACAGGCGACGTGCTGCCGATGACCTGATTGCCATGGACCAAGAAGTAGAGTCGGTCCATGCGGTCGAAGTTGAACGCCTCCTTGTCTTGCTCCAGAAACATGGCTATGGTGTCGCCCAGCAACCGGTGCCTGGGATCAGCCTGGAGTGCCTGGAGCGCCGAGGCCTTGCTCCACTCCACCACGTGAAGCGTCGTGGAAAGTTCGGGCAAGTTGAAGAACAATTGTGCCACGTCGAGCGCATTGCCGACCAGCTTCTCGTCCATCAACTCGCCATTGAGACGCGGATCCATGGCGAGGCGACGAAAAGCATTCTTCACCAGGTCCATCTGCGCGAAAGGCGAAGGGATGGCTGTGCGCGGCTGCTCGGAGAGCCCACCGTTGGGATCCTCAATCATGTTGATCTCATCGGCACTGTATTGATTGGCGAGGGGGATCCATCCCTCTCCCGTCACCTTCTTGTTATAGGAAAGAATCTTGCTCATGATTAAACTAATCCATTGTACTTTTCGTCGACCAGGCCATCAAGCGCCTCATCGAGTAGCGTGAAAAAGCGGAGCACCGTGTCGCCCGACTGAAACCTTCCGGCCTTGGCGGCTGCCTGCGACCGCTTGTTGAGTGCGCTCAGAAGCGTCTTGTAATTGATCTCACCACCGAAGAAGCTCTTCTTGGGCGCCACCCCGTTGATGGCGTCTGCCAGTTGAACGGTAAGCAGGTTGAACGGCTGGAAGCTGCGCTGGTTGCCCGCCAGCTCCCTGAGCCATGTGCGATAGGCCACAAAAAAGTCGGCGGTCAGCGTCGTGTAGAAACTGGTGGCGAGAAATCCCTGGGTAATCTCGGGCTTATCCTGGGTATAGCCGCGCCCCACGTCCTTGCCAAACTGGTTGGTGACATACTGATAAGCCAGGTAGAACTTGGCCATGGACTTGTTGACCAACTGGCGCGTCGTCACACCGAAATCCTTCAAGGTGAGCGTCTGCTTGTCGTTGGCAAGCCCATACTCCTTGTAGATGGGGTTCTGGGCATTGCCGCCCCGGGTGACCAGTTGGTCGTCGGGGATGGAGAGAAAATCGATGATCGACAGGGCACCCACATACTCCACCACATGCGCGTCATTGCGCTGGCCGTTGCCTCCAGGGTCATTGAAATAGGGCGTGGAGGGCACCTCATCGCCAAGATAATAGCAAGCGTTGATCTTCGACATGGACAGGTCGACACCGCCTTGGCGCAGCCCGGTAAGGTTGTCGTGATAATAGAACAGGGCCGACTTGGTCTTAGAGATGAAGTCGGCACGTGAGATGGGACTGTTCTCGTCTTGCTGGACATTGAAATAGGGCAACACCGTCAGCGCACCTATCTTAGCGTCGCGCAAGTCTCCACGATTGTTGATGGCTGCGTTGCTGGCAGCATTGCGTATGTTCTTCACAATGATGGGATAGCCTGCCGCACCCGTTCCTCCGAAGATGGACGACACGACGAAAATGCGGTCAGTCTTCTGGAAGACGTTGGAGAACTGCTTGAACTCCTCACTGTCCTTAAACTGGTTGAGGGCCACCGACCCGATATTGGGCGATCCCACAAAACCAATGTCCATCTTGGTCTGCAACTGGTCGTCAGAGAACATCATTGAGCACAACGCCTGGTTGGCCGTGTCGAGGGTGTTGAAGGAGATGAAGTCTTGAAACTTCTTCGACTCCACGGCACCCAAATTGAAGAGGAACGTGTCACTCAGCGATGAGCCTGCGGGCAGGATATCGCTCAACGTGGAAATCTTCACGGAGAAGAACCCCTTCGTCACATCGGCTCTCGAGCCATAGAGCGAGGTGCGGATGGAACGATACCACCGCAACAGGTTTTCCGTGCGCTTCAAGTCTTCGTTGGCCTTGTGCGGATCGACGATGATGGGTATCACCTCCAGGGACAGGGGCTGTCCGCCTCCATCGACGGGATGGACACCAGCAGCAAACTGCATGATCAGCGGGCGCATGACCCGCGATCCTGTGCCGCCTACGAGAAAAAGGAACAATCGCATATTCAGTTTGTCTTTCAGTGTGTGTGTTGAGAAATGACGGGCTTTTCTAATCCCTACTCAGGAATGGGTGTATGACGGCAGTTGGAACTCCACCAACGCATGGAGAAGCTGGCCACGACAAAGAGGACGACAGCCACAATAAAGTCGATGACGCAGAAGCCAAACAACTGTGACGTGAAGTCATAACCCATATCAGAGAACACACTGGCGGGATAGACATAGTTGGCCACTGCTGTCAGGACCGAGGCCACACCCAGCGTGATGAGCCAGTGATACCAACGGCTGAAGCTGACACTATTGATGACATAATAGAAAAGGCCTGCGGCTACCCACGCCACAGCAGCCGTCACGACTGCCACGACAAGGTAGATGTTCTCATTGTACATCTCATTGGAAAACTCCGTCTCATAATATCCGGCCTCAAAGACCGAGGATGGGAAAAGCAGGAAGAGGAGGGTCAACACCACTCCCGTACCCAAGCACAATGCATTCTTCATTTATCAAGTTCTAAATCAAGTTCAAAATAAGCGTGGTCGTCATCGGCGTTGCGATTGTAACTGTCGAAGATGCCACCCAAGAGATACTTCAGCCCGAAAGTCGTCATGCCGTCGGGCTTGAGGTCGCTGTCGGTTGACGATGCAGCTATCCATTGTGGCAGTCGGTTGAGCAGTTTGATCTTCACATCCTGCTCATGGGTGACGGCCGAGGCTTGCAGCACGAAGATGTGTGTGGCCGACCCCAGATATTTCTTTTCAGCGGGCGTGATGTCGCGCCTGTTGACCTTTCTGATTTCCTTGATGCGCACGCTATCGTCGGCCTCCACCACGTAATTGCTCACGTCGGTCAGGTAGCGCTGGTCGATGAACATGTGGCTGAGGTCCACCGCCAAGGCCAACTGTATGTCGCCCGAGTTGCGGTCGGCCTCGACTCCCTTAAGGCTGCGCACCTGGCTGTCTTGCCCGCGCTCTGGGCGGAAGCGTCCGCGCACGTCATCGTTGCTCAGCAGAAACGAGTAATAGGGCTTGTAAATATCATCGGCTGTCATGAGGCACATGTTGTCATAGCCGCGCATCCGCTCCATGTCGGCAAAGGTACGAAGGGTGGCATCGCGGGTGAGCCGAGCCATGTTGGCATTGGATGCCACGATAATGATGTAATAAGGCCGACGCCCCGCAAAGGGCTTCACACTATTGTCATAACTGTAGTAAGGGCCGTTGTAGGAGCCCGTCATGCGCACCACAAGCAGGGACTTGCGCTTCACCTCGCTCTTGAAGACAGCGTTGGTCATGCCTTCTATCTCGCTGAACACGCGCTGAGGATTGACACCTTGCATGTCACGGACCGAATAGATGAGATCGGTGACAAGGATGCTCACCTGGTCGTCGGTGGTACGGTTGAGAATATTGTCGAAGATTTGTCGGAAATCCGTATATCCCTTCTCACCCACGCTGTCAATGGTCGACTTGCCCGGCAAATTGTTTTGGAGCGCCATGACCGCCGCGCGAAACGAACCGTCTCCGTCCTTGCTGTCGTATGGGATCATCGAGCCACTGCGCTCCAGGTAGATGTGAAACGAGGGTTGACGGCCGCCGATACCCACGAAGGCAATCTGCTTGCTGGGGCGCCGGTGCTCAAAGAAGTCGGAGATATAGTCTTCCACATCATCCACGTCCAATTGGCCGTGGTCGTAAAAATCCTTGAAATGCGCTTTGTTGCGGTCCAGGTAGTCGGTTATCTCCTGCCAGTCATGGCTGTCGACGGTCTGGTCCTTGTCGGCCAACTGCAGCAGAAGCTTGTTGAAGTCTTTCTTCGCCCCGTTGCCGCAACTGGCGACAGACAGCGCAAGGGCCAAGAGTGCAATGTGTGCGATATGCTTCATTTTTATCAATACAGACTTGTCAATTAACTATATTGATGCAAATTTATAAAAAAATACCGACACTCACCGATGACCCAAACAAAAAAAATAAAAAAGCCGTGGATTGCAATGCTTTGCTTTGGGTTTTTACTTTTGACTTTTAACTTTTGCCAAGAACATCCCCTCAAACTTCAACATTCCCTAATTGGCACTTGATCGCGCCTCAAGTTGGCACTAACCGTGCCTCGATTTGGCAGGAATCGAGGCACGGTTGATATCCATCACATACTCCACTTGAAATCGGCGCCAAACTGGATGGGGTTGGCACGCTGGGCAAACCACAGGTTTTGGCCCGTGGCACTACTGTTGACAGCAAATACCTGATGGCGGTTGTCGGTGAGGTTACGGCCCCACAGGTTGAGTTGCACACGCCCTAGGTCAAAGGCGAGATGGGCCCCGACGACCGCATAGAAGCGCTGGGCATGGGTGTTGGCCTCATCCCAATAGGTCTTGCCCTGGCCACAGACATCGGCTCCGAACGTGACGCTCCGCAATGCCGAGTGGGCCACTGGAAAGCGATAGTCAGCTGCGATGGCCATCGTATGCTCAGGCACAAAGGGCACGCGCTTGTCCTTGTAATCGATTACTGTGGCGACACCGCGGGCGCTGGTGCTGTCCTGATACTCCTCAAACACGGCGCGCGTGTATCCATAACTGGCTGTCCACGAGAGTTTGTCGTCAAAGGCGTGGCCACGCAGGGTGGCCTCGACACCACAGCTGTTGCTCTTGCCAGCATTGGTCATGATGCGTCCGAACCCATAACGGCTGGCCATGACCGAGATCTGCTGATTGCGGATACGCATGAAAAACGCAGAGAGGTCAAACTGCACGCTGCCACCAAAGAGATTGAGATGGGTGCCCGCCTCATAGTTCCAACTGGTCTCGGGCTTGAAGGCTATCGTCTTGTCGATGCGGTCATAGTCGGAACGGCTGTGGGGGATGTCATAGTCGGAGCGCTGTGAGCTGTTGGCCTGCAGCTCGGTTTGCAGGATGTCAGAGAACATCTGGATGTTGTAACCACCGGCCCGGTAGCCCTCGCTGACCACAGCGTAGACGTTGCTGCCATTGTCGGCCAGGCGATACGTCACGCCCAACTTGGGCAACAACTTGCCAAACTGATTGTGACGCTCGTCACGGAGACGAGACGAGATGGTGGCCGACGCTCCGCGCCCCATCACGTTGACAAGCATCTGCATGGCCGCATGGGTGTCATAGTCGACCGACACCGAACTCCAATCGTAGCGTAGGCCCAGGGTGGCTGTCAGGCGGGATGTGACCACAAAGTTTGATTCATGGAACGCACCCAGGTTGAAGGTGGGTGTATGGTAACTGCCTGGCACATCGCCCATGTCGGCCGTGACACTCACGCCTCCGGCTCGCTCAATGGTAGCCTTAGCCATGGCTGTGGCTGCATCGGCCCCCATGCCACTGGCCATGAAACGGCCCGCCATCGACTGCACCATGGCATTGTACATCGAACGCTGTACGGTGCCGCCTAAAAATGCGTCCATGTCGGGGTCGAAATGGATGACGCTACCAGTCTTCAGCCAGGAGAAACCGCCAAAGGCACCGACTGTCCAATTCCAAAACCCGCCCACGGGACGACGACTCTTCAACACGAGTTCTTGGGTGAAGGCGTTCTGAAACTGTCGTTCCTCCATGTGCATGTAGTCCACGGGCTGATAGTCGATGTCCATGAGCATGTAGTCCTTGAGATACTGATAGCTCGACGTCGACGTGAAATCGAAGGTGTTGGCATGAAAGCAGACATCAAGGGCGGTGTTGAAGAGGTTGCGCCGATAGTTGTTCTGCCAGTTGGTGTTGGGCTGGGCGGTGTGGCCGTCCTCGTCGAGCAAGCCATAAGGAAACCCGTTTTGGCGAACATACTGGTAATCGGCCGTATAACGGATATCCCACCGCTCAGCGGGTCTGAACATCAGCTTCAAGCGTCCGCCAGCCTCGTTGCCCTTGTCAGCGCGCCCGCCTGTGGACTGGTTCTTGTAAAAGCCATCCTGGCCATCGTAGAACGCTGCCACGGAAAAGGCAAACCGGTCGCTGACCTTTTGGTAATGAGCCACCTCCGCCTGACGCTGAAAATGGGTGCCCACGCTGAGCTTAACGTCTGTGCCCTGATAGTCCATGGGGCTCTTGGTGTAGACGCGCACCAGGCCGCCCTCGCTGTTGAGGCCATAGAGAGTGGCTTGCGGGCCACGCAACACGTCAACACGAGAAAGGTCATAGAAATGGGTATTGAAGGCCGACTTGCTCATCAAGGGCATACCGTCCACATAGATGCCGACAGCCGGAGAGTTGACACGCGAGCCGATGCCACGCACATACATTGCCGAAGTGTAGCGCGAACCGTAGTTGGGCATGGTGAAGTTGGGGACAAAGGCGGACAACTTACGCAAGTCGTCGGCACCGTGGGCCTCGGCCTGCTGCCCCGAGAACATTGAGGCGCTAAGCGGTTGCATGCGCATGCGGTACTGCTCCTTGGGCTGACTGACGACCACCACGTCGTCAAGATCGCGGACGAGGGAAGTATCTGTGGGGTTGACGATGCCAGCCTCTGCTGACACGGATCCAGCCATGGCCATGGCCATAACTGACAACATCTGCTTCTTCATGGATTGTGCTGAATGGGTTATGTATGTTATCTCTCTATTTTTCACGGTGCAAAGTTACAGCTATTCCGCCACGCAGACAATCCTCATTTGTTAGGAATTAACGGAACTTTTGATCTCTTCTGCCTTTTCCTTCGGCCGACAACCAGCCTTACCTCATTTATCCAATTACATAAAGGTGGGTTCTATAAATTAGCTTTGTCAGATTTTGTGGCTCTTTTTGAGGTCATAGTGTCAGTGAGTGAGGGAGTATAGCGGGCTATATGACCGAACGAACTGGCGCTATGAACCAAAAAGAGGCCAAAAGATGGCAAAACATAACCCCTACTGTGACTTGTTACCTAAAGGTGGTAATTTATAGAACCCACCTAAAGACAAAACAGACAATCCCTTTCTGAGACGAATCCTGAATAGTACCACCTTCACACATAAGCCCCAACGTCTCCGCAATTAGAGAAGTTGGGGCATGAGACAGAAAACTGTTCCGTCTACTCGTGGGTATAGATCCACGCTACATAGAGGACTATGGCCACAGCAAGGAGGGACAGCACGACATAAAGGACCTTGCCAAATATCTTGCGCCTTTTGCTGGCACTCAGCGTCCTACGCTTGAAGATTTCTGATTCATCCATGTGACGGGGGGGGGTATGACGATGGTGGTGGTGATGATGGTAAACCTTATGATTTTCTTCCATGCTGTTTAAGTTTGGCTGTTTGGTTGAACCGTTGTCTCAGGCTGATAAACGAAGTTAAAAGCGGAAATCCACTTCCACATCCACCATATTATAATTGTGCTTACTTAATGAACGGTCGTTGACGCGCGCAAACTCGGCGTTGACCTGTATGTTTTTGCTGAAGAGGTAGTCAGCTCCGACCTCATAGAAGGTCTTGGCGCGGCTCCAGTCGGCCGTGGGGCGATAGAGATCATAACGGGCCTTGACATGCACCTTCTGCTTGATGACTGGCGCGATGACCAAGGCATACACACCATCGGCCTTGCTGCCGAGGGCCTCGTTGACCGTGCAGTTGCTCAAGTCCTCCGAATTCTCATATGTCTTGGCAAACGCCTTGCCCGTGGCATGCACATACTCCGAGCGGAAGGTCCAGTCGTCCACCTTGTATTCGCCCGAGATGGCATAACGATGCTGGGGCAACCGGCGTATGCCTTTCTGCTCAGCACCCTGCTCGTCGGTCCACGTTCCCTTACGGCTATATGATCCCTCACTGCCGAAGAATCCGAGACGCATGCCCTTGACAGGCATCACCCACACGCCACCGATGACATCCTTCTGCTGGTCGACATCCTTGGTGTTGATGCCCTGTCCATTGAATACGCCCACCTGGTAGTGCAACCAGTTGCGGCCCTTGACCTTGAGGAAGTCGCCTTGCAGCTGCACGCCGATGTCGCGGCCGTTGGAGGCGTGCATGCCATCGCGGTCGGCGAAGCCCGCCAACTTGTTGATGGGCTGGCTATACGACATGAATCCCTGGTCAATCGGGTTCATGGGATTTTCGAATGTGAACGGGCGCTTGAACTGTCCCACCTTCACCTTAAAGAACTCATACTTCTGCCACTCGGCAAACAGGTCAACCAGTCGGGGCGAAAGCGTGTTGGTGGTGGTGTTGCCATTGAGCTGCACCTGCATGCGCCAATAGAAATCATCGGCGATGCGACCGTCGAGCATGGCACGCACCAGGCGCAGGTTGAACGAATTGGCCTTGGCGTTCTCCTGGCCTGAGTATTGGTATTGTGTGAGTGCATAACCCGAAAGGCGCACTTGCGACAACCATGAAGGCAACTTGACTTGGGCATGGGTTGTCATGACACCTGCAAGCAGCAATGCTGCCATGATTTGTTTCTTCATATTTTTAGTTTCATTAATAGATGCACTTAAAAAGTGTTGCAAATTTAGCAAATATCTTGAAGAAAGAAAAAATGTTTGCGAAAAATATAAAGACTTTCGGAAAAAAATGTATATTTGCATTGTGATAAGCAAAAATAAGATAAAGTTTATAGCCTCCTTGGGGCACAAGAAGTATCGCCAGGAGCAACGTCTCTTTGTGGGCGAGGGGCCCAAGGTGGTGGGTGACCTGCTGGAAGTAATGGAGCCACAGCTCATCGTGGCCACCCCCCAGTGGCTGGGCAACACATCCAACCACCTGGCCGCAGACAGAGCGGCAGAAGTCATCACGGTGACCGACGAGGAACTGCGCAAGGTGTCGTTTCTGCAACATCCGCAACAAGTGCTGGGCGTGTTTCACATGCCCGACAGTCCCTCCTCTGTAACCACACAGCCCAAAGGACTGGCACTGGCGCTCGACGGCGTGCAAGACCCCGGCAACCTGGGCACCATCATCCGCATAGCCGACTGGTTTGGCATCACCGACATCTTTTGCTCACAAGAGACGGCAGACCCCTGGAACCCCAAGGTGGTGCAAGCCACCATGGGCAGCATCGCCCGTGTCAGGCTCCACACCGTTGACTTGCCGCAATGGATCGCATCGCTACCGGCGGGCTGTCCCGTATACGGCACCTTGCTGGAGGGCTCCTCTCTCTACGGACAGACGCTTACGGACAGTGGAGTCATCGTCATGGGCAACGAGGGCAACGGCATCTCGGCTGCCGTCAGACCACTGATCACCCACAAGTTGCTCATTCCCAATTATCCAGAGGGGCGGCCGACAGCCGACAGCCTCAACGTGGCCATCGCCACGGCCATCACCTGCGCCGAGTTCAGGCGCCGCACATCCGCAAAATCTTAAGCCACAATGAATCATGGAAACAGAATTGTATAAAATCAGAAGTGTCCAGGCGTGCTTCCGCGCAGCCTATGACTTGTTTTGCTCTAACTTCAAGACCATCATCCGAAAGACATGGAAGCCGGCAACAGCGCTGTCGCTCGCCATGGGCTTCACAGACCTTGCCTACTGCAGTTACCTGCCCAGCCAAGTTGGAAATGAGCAGTCATTGGCTCGGATGATGATGACCTATGCAGCCATCATGATCATCGGCGTGGTGAGCACAGGCATCTCCGTATGGTTCTTTGGAAAATTCATGGGACTGCTCAACGGACGCACTTACCATGACAACTGGCCTCGCGCCTTGCGGCTCACGGGCATCAGTATCATTGTCATATGCGCTCTGGCTGTTCTCATCGTCCTCGTCTGCGTCCCCATCATTTTCATGGCAAGCAGCGCGGCAGGCCATGCGTCCAACTCAATCGTTATCCTTTCGATTGCCCTTGTCGGCGTGCTGTATATTGCCAGTCTCTTGGCCCTTGTGCCTGTTTCTTACTCTTCCATGAAATACATGATGGAGCCCCAGCAGAAAGCGTGGAGCGTCTTCGGCAAGCCCTACCGTCAGGGTTGGCACCACTGGGGATTTCTGTTCTTGTGCGGATTCCTGTCCATCATCATCTATTCGTTGATCATGTCAGTTGTGCACATGCCTGTCGGCATCATGCTCTTGGCCAAGATCATCAGTCAACGGGGCATGGCCATGGGCGACCCAGCAGGCATCCCCGTCTTTTTCGGCTTGGCCGTTTACGTGCTTGCCGTCGCGAGCTATTTCATCTGGAGCTATTTGGTATTGGGCATGACCACCATCTTTTACTACGCCTACGGCAGCATTGAAGCCAAAATAAAAGAGACAACACAAGTAACACAAACAACAGAATAAAGCGATATGGCACAACGTCTTCTCTTCATTGACCGCGATGGCACCCTCGTGGAGGAGCCACACGACGAACAGGTCGACTCTTTCAGCAAACTGAAGTTCACACAGGGGGTGTTTCGCAACCTTGGCTTCATTGCCAAGCATCTCGACTTTGAGCTCGTCATGGTCAGCAACCAGGACGGATTGGGAACGGACGCATTTCCCGAAGACACCTTCTGGCCCGTTCACAACTTCATCCTTCAGACACTGGAGAGCGAGGGCATCACCTTCGCCGACCAACTGATCGACCGCCACTTCCCCAAAGACCACTCCCCCATGAGAAAACCGGGAACGGGCATGCTGAAGAAGTACATGGAGAGCAGCGACTACGACATCGCCCACTCGTGGGTCATCGGCGATCGTGAGAGCGATGCCGAGCTGGCGCGCAACCTGGGTTGCCAGGCGCTCATCTTAGGCAAAGATGGCATGACCTGGGACAAGATAGCCGAGATACTCTTTGCCGGCGAGCGCACAGCGGAGGTGGAGCGCAACACCAAGGAGACACAAATCCTGGTGAAGATCAACCTCGACGGATCGGGGAAGACCGACATCTCAACGGGCATCGGATTCTTCGACCACATGCTGGAGCAGATTGGCAAGCACGGCATGATGGACCTCACCATCCACACCAAGGGTGACCTCTGGGTGGACGAGCACCACACCATCGAGGACACGGGCATCGCACTGGGCGAGTGTCTGCGCAAGGCACTGGGCGACAAGCGGGGCATCGAGCGCTACGGCTACTGCCTGCCCATGGACGATTGTCTTTGCCAGGTGGCCCTCGACTTCGGCGGTAGGCCTTGGTTGGTATGGGATGCGGAGTTCCGCCGCGAGAAGATTGGCGAGATGCCCACCGAGATGTTCTTTCATTTCTTCAAGAGCCTCAGCTATGCCGCACTCATGAACCTCAACATCAAGGCGGAAGGACAAAACGAGCACCACAAGATAGAAGGTATCTTCAAGGCCTTGGCACGTAGCCTGAAGATGGCAGTAAAAAGAGACATCTACCACTACGAGCTCCCCAGCACGAAGGGCACGTTGTGACAGATGTCTCTCAGATAAAAGTGTTGCCGATAGGCGTCAGCCTTTAATCATCGACAAAAAATACTGGTGTACCCGGAGGTCTTCGTTGAGTTCCGGGTGGAACGCCGTGACCAGTTGATTGCCTTGGCGGGCAGCCACGATGTGGCCCTCGACCTCCGCCAAGGCCTCCGCATCACCCTCAACCTTATCTATATAAGGTGCGCGGATGAACGTCATGGGGATGTCGCCCACCGACGCAAACGGCGCCACCGTGGCGAAGCTTCCGAGTTGACGGCCATAGGCATTGCGCTTGACGCAGATGTCCATGGTAGCCAGCCGTTCACGATTCTCGCCTTCCACGGTCTTGGCCAGCAAGATCAAACCGGCACAAGTGCCAAATACAGGCAGGCCACCCTCGATGGCCTCACGGATAGGCTGGAGCAACTGGAGGTCATGGAGAAGCTTCGACTGGGTGGTCGACTCACCACCAGGGATGATCAGACCGTCCTTGGACTGGTCCCAATCAGCTAACTGGCGAATCTCAAAACTGTCGACACCCAATCGCCGAAGCATCGCCTCGTGCTCCACAAAAGCCCCTTGCAGGGCAAGCACAGCTATTCTCATACGCTTACTTTCCTCTCTCGGCCATCAAGGTCTTGATCTCATCCTCGTTGATGCCGACCATGGCAGGGCCGAGATCCTCGCTCAATTCGGCAATCTTCTTCGGGTCGTTGTAGTTGGTGACGGCCTGCACAATGGCGGCGGCACGCTTGGCGGGGTTGCCGCTCTTGAAGATGCCCGAACCGACGAACACGCCCTCAGCACCCAGCTGCATCATCAGCGCAGCGTCAGCAGGAGTGGCCACGCCACCAGCGGCGAAGTTCACAACGGGCAACTTGCCATTGTCGTGCACATACTTCACCAGGTCATAAGGAGCCTGCAACTGCTTGGCAGCCTCATAAAGCTCATCCTCAGACATGCCCGCCAGGCGACGAATCTCACTCTGCATCATGCGCATGTGTGTCACGGCCTGAACGACATCGCCCGTTCCGGGCTCACCCTTGGTGCGGATCATCGAAGCGCCCTCAGCGATGCGGCGCAAAGCCTCGCCCAGGTTCTTGGCACCACAGACAAAGGGCACCTTGAACTGCGTCTTGTCGATGTGGTAGACATTGTCGGCAGGCGACAGCACTTCGCTCTCGTCAATATAATCGATCTCGATAGCCTCGAGAATCTGGGCCTCGGCGATGTGGCCTATGCGGCACTTAGCCATGACGGGGATGGAGACGGCGGCCTGGATTCCCTTGATCATCTTCGGGTCGCTCATGCGGGCCACGCCACCCGCTGCGCGGATGTCGGCAGGGATACGCTCGAGTGCCATGACGGCACAAGCGCCAGCCTGCTCTGCAATCTTGGCCTGCTCAGGTGTTGTCACGTCCATAATCACACCGCCCTTGAGCATCTGTGCCAGGTTGCGGTTCAGTTCTTGTCTGTTTTCCATTTCTTTATTATATTTTATGTGTTTGTTGCCTATTCTTGCGTGTCGCCTGACAGTTCTTGACCATTGTTCCTGTACTCTGTCGGTGTCATGCCTGTGAGCTTCTTGAAGAACTTGGCCAAGTGGGCCTGGTTGGCAAAGCCGAAGGCCATAGCCGTCTGCTGTATGGTGTCGTGCGTGGTGGTCAGATAAGCTTTGATGTCGTCCACCAGATAAGTGTCAACAATGCTCTTGGGTGACTTGCCGGCAACGAGGCGACACACCTGGGCCAGGTAGCGGCTGCTGACATTGAGCACATCAGCGTAATGGGCAATGTCGGTCTTGGTAGACGACTCCTTCTTCACCAGCTTGATGAAGTCGGCATAGAGCTCACCACTCCGGCCTGTCAGTCGTGCGCTGCTCGACGTAAGGCTGTTGGCGAAAGCGTGGGCCTTGGCGATAGCCTCACCCATGACCTCTCCCTGGTTGAGATAGACGGCAAGCGCCGAGGCAAACTTGTTGACGCTTCCGTGCCCGACAGCATCGTCAAGGAAGCGGACATTATCACCGATATAATCGCCCAACAGCACATCGCTCTCGCGGCGCCGCATGACAATCATGTTGCACAGGGGGAACAGTTTCTGCCGTATCATCTCGATGGTCTCGGTGCCCATCAGGCGGTCGCCGTGACTGGAGAAGAGCACGGGGGCATAGACCACAGACTTGGGTTTGTATCGCTTGAGCGCACTGACCACGGCCCGCACCACCTCCGTGCTGCGGATCATGCCTATCTTGACCGTCTCGGGCATCACATCGTTGACGATGGCGTCGAGCTGGCCGCTGACAATGGCCACCGGCAAGTCGTAGAAGTGCTGGATGCCCAAGGTGTTCTGCATGGTCACCGACGTGATGACCGATACGGCCTTGGCACCCAATGCCGCAATCGTGGTGATGTCGGCCTGCACGCCCGACTCGCCAGTGCTGTCACTTCCCGTGATGGTGAGTATTGCCGTATTCTTCATCGTTCATACGTATTTACTGTGCAAAGGAAATAAAAATCGGGTTAAAATCAGCATTTTATTCCTTTTTTGATAAACATTTCTTCATTTTGGACATCAGCGGAGCGTGCCTGAGGCAAATGTTCCATTGCAAGACAAGGCCGAACCAAGGTCGGAATTTGACACTACGACTTCAGGCTCCTACTCCATAAAAGCCAAATTTCCATAAGAGCGAAAACAAGTATACTTTTTAACACTTGAAACTTGTGTTTATCCAAAAGAATTTCTATTTTTGCATAAAGGAACACGAAGACTTTTTTCTATATATATTGCTAATAGCAATAAAACACCTGAAACTAGGAAACAATGAAACAGGCTATACTCATATTAGCTCATAAAGATTTTGCAGCCTTGAAAAAGTTAATAGCTTATTTCAGGGAAGATTGTTACGTATTTGTACACATTGACAAGAGTGGAGAAATAGATAAGTCAGAATATTCTACCCTAAAGACGGATTTTTCTCAGGTCAAAGAAGTATGTAGTAAGTACTCTGTCCAGTGGGGTGGTTTTTCCATGCTAAGAGCAGAATTATTCTTGCTGAAAAAAGCTGTTGAGTATGAGGACGTTACATTTTTTCACTTACTGAGTGGCCAAGATTATCCAATAAAGCCTTTAGAAAGATTTTTGTCCACTTTCGATAGCGATAAGCCCATCAGTTTTTTAAACTTTGTGCATTTACCACATCCGAAATGGCAAAACAACAGCTATGATAGGTTCAAATATTACTACCCATTTGATTTCGTTAAAAACAACCGAGTTGAAGCACGGTCACTTTCCACAAAGTGGATTAAATTCCAAAGGAAAGTAGGTATCAGCAGAAGACTTGATTTTGGTTTCGACCATCTGTATGGAGGGTCACAATGGTTCTCCTTGCATAGAAGGGCCGCAAAGGTACTTCTTGACTATACGAAGCACCACACTCATTTATACAGAAGACTAAAGTACACATTCGCACCAGAAGAGACATACATACACACAGTTTTAGTTAATTCACTATCGCCTAAAGAGATTGTCAATATCAATTGGCGATTCATTAGATGGAAGTATGAAAATGGAAACATACCAGCAAATCTCTCCGACGAGCATTTTCATCTTCTTGCGGAAAGCCATGCCTTGTTTGCAAGGAAATTATGTGAAGGGATAAGCAATAGCCTAAAAGAGAAAATAGACAAATATCTCATAAATGATTCACCATTAATAATACACCCGTCTGGGATGTGGGAATACAATGGCTTTTTAAAATACAGCTATAATGACAAACTAACCGAGTGCATTTTTTACTATGTTAGATTTTTAGGACTTACAGCAGGAGTTGATGTCCATTGCGGTTGCGGTTATTATGTTGCCGCATTAAGACGTTTGCACATCAACATGTTTGGGTGTGATTCCAATCCATACACAGAGCAGTTATGCTCTCTCCTTTTACCAGAGGGTGATACGCTTTGCAAAGTTGAAGACTATTCTCAAGAAGCACTCATTTTTTATGAATACGACTTTGCTTTGGTAAATAACATCCTGAACAGCATTAACTTAGAAAAGCTAAATTTCTTGATGGATAATCTGACAAAGGACATCATGAAATCCTTAATACTGATTTGGAACAAGGAAGACTTACAAGGCAGAAAAGCCTTAGTACACGAACATCTTTTCAAAAGCGGATTTAGGAAAAACATTTTTGCTTCTAAAGATTTTACCTACAAAGTACATGGCGTACATGAAATAGAAATTTTCGAACATTAAAAACAACTAATTATGAAAACTGAAAGAAAACTCCGAAAAATAGCTTTAAGTGAAGGCGAAGAGCGTTTACTCATGTCTTCTTTTGATGTGACAAAAGGAACAGAAGAAAATCCATATTCCTTCTTCGAGTTTTGTGATTTGCTATCAGCTGGAGAGTGGAAAGGTGGATATGTATCTTGCAATAAAGATATCACCTATGTTGGAGCAGATGAATTCATCGCTACTTCTTATGATAATTCTGGAAATCCATACGAGTTTGGCTACAATTCCGACTACGTATGGCCAGAGTCTGTACCAACTCTTGATGGCTACTTCGCTAGTGTCTTTTCATTCATGAATGCTTCAGCTTTGAATGACATTCTCAAACAAAAAGCAGAAGAAGCATCAGATTCCGCCAACAAGAACCTAGACATAAAGAATGATTGTGTTTTCTACACAGATTTACATTACTGGCAATTCAACGGACTTAGCTTCACTTTCAAATACATCTATTATAATATGTATGTGTTTGTTGAAGTTTACGTAGGATCTGACAATAATATACCAGAAGGGTATACTGTACGATTCTGTTTAGATGATTTCGAGGGCAACTACATGGAAACACCGAAATTTAAAATATCCAATCAGAAGGCTCAAACTACGCAAAAAGTAGGCACATTTCAGTATGTAAAAGACAAGAACTATAGGATGTTCATCAAAGTCTTTCATAATGACAACATTATAGAAACAGCCCAATTACCTTAGCTTTTGTGGCCTAATCTGAGTTTTTTCATTTTAGGCACTTCATCTATATCTGTTGGATTTCAATTCTTTTGCCCATGAAGACTACAAGTAGTTTCATACTAACTTTAGCAACCTTTGCCCGCATATGTAGCTGGCAAAGCAACGTCTATGCACAAAGAACAGACATTGAGAAACGCTTGTCCACCGCTCCTGTGCAGGAGAAGCCGTACCTGCACCTGGACAACAACTGCTACTTCTTAGGCGACACGATTTGGTATAAGGCATACTTGGTGGAGGCGGGCAACCTACGACCGACGGCGGAGAGCCGCATCCTCTATGTGGAACTGGTGGATCCTGAGGGGCATATCGTAGAGCGGCATCGGCAATACATCGGGCGGCCCGATGCCGACCATGGCAACTTCGCCTTACCCGACACGCTCCACTCAGGCTATTATGAGCTCAGGGCCTACACCCGATGGATGATGAACTTCTGCGTGACCGAGCGCCCCTACAACCGCAAGGACCGCGAACTGTTTTATAATCGGCAGATGGCCAAGGACTTCTTCCGCGACTACGGCACAGTATGGTCGCGCGTGATAGCCGTGTATGAGCGTCCCGAGAAAGCGGGCGACTACAGCGACCGTCAAATGATACCACGCCCCAGACAACGGGCCATCAAACCCAAGAAGCCGAGCCTTAACGTCAAGTTTTACCCAGAAGGCGGCAACTTGATCGCTGGCACACGATGTCGGGTAGCCTTCGAGGCTCTCAACGAAGAAGGCGAGTCTGTGAACATCACAGGCAGGGTGGACGGACAAGACATTCGAGCCGACTTCATGGGACGCGGGGTCTTCGACTATGATGTCCCCAAGGAAGGAAAACCACAGGCAACGTTTGGCTATCAAGGCGAGAACTATCGCTTTGCGCTGCCTGGCATCCAGCCGAAAGGACTCACCTTCCGCGTCAGCGAGAACGACGTAGCGCTACAAGGCCAAGGACTCTCGACAAGACGCCTCAAGGCGGCCTTCCTCACCAGGGGCGTGCTGCGTAGCCTTCTGGATGTGTCGCTGGACACCAAAGGCGAAGGCACGCTTCATTTCGACAGAAGCCAACTGCCCACGGGCGTATGCGACCTCGTTGTCTACGACGAGAAGGGCAATGTGCTGGCCGACCGTCTGTTTTTCGTCAACAGCCATGACTACGACCAGCGCCGCATCACAATTGAGGGCACAAAATCCCAGTACCAGTTATACGAGAAGGCCGACTTGACGCTGAAGGCACCAAGAGATGTGCGGACGCTCAGCGTGGCCATACGCGACCAACGGGGCGTGGACGCGTCGTACGACAGTGGCACCCTGCTTACCGACATGTTGCTCACCAGCGACATCCAGGGGTTTGTGGCGCAGCCCGATTATTATTTTGAGCGAGACGACAGCCTGCACCGCGCTCGTCTTGACGTGTTGCTGATGGTGCAGGGCTGGCGGCGTTACGACTTTAAGGAAATGACAGATGGCAAGCCACTGCGCTACCATCCTGAGAAGAACATCGAGACAGACGGCGCTGTCTACAAGGCTCCCGTCGTCGACCCTATTGAGCCCGATGAGCTGCCCCTTTGGCGAGACGGCGTCTTCGGGTGGACCTTTGATGAAGTTGCCAACACAGCAAACCTTCCAGCATTTAAGAGTTGGTTAGTCACAGGAAAAATGGTAGGAGAACAGGGTGCTTTGGCTGAAAAGGAGCGCGGTGTGTTGCTATCACAAGCCAATCTGGAAAGCAAACCGGGAAACGGCTCATCTGAAGACACGCAAGACTACACCACTGGTGAAGAGCAAGAGCAGGATGTGGAGAGAGATAATGGCTTCAACCACCCTGGACTGAAACACGAGGTCACCATAGAGGGCGAGATGACACTCTCTGGTACCAAGGGAGAAAAGTCGACACCCTTCACGATACAAACCACGAATGGCGGGCAGTTTCATTTTCAGATGACACCTTTCTGGGGAGAAGGACGCCTGTTGCTGAGTGCCCACAAGCAGGACATCAGCACCGAGGAATGGCATGCCAACCGTACGAAGGACATCTTCGACGAGGAAGCGTGGCCCGACTACTACGTCAAGCTCGACCTGTTCCACCCCGTCTTTGCGCGGAAATACTCCTGGTATGAGACCCACCACCCTACCGCAAACCAACAGGCCAGGACGACGACGCACTCCGGGACGACAGCCGATGATACTGGCATCACTCTGCCACAGGTAAGCGTGAAAGGACGGCGGCGCCACAGCAAGCAGGCCATCGCCTGGGACAAACCTGTCTGCCAGTATGACACCGAACAGCTCTACAACCTGGCCACCGACTACGGCCTGTCGTATGGTAAGGTCAACTTCAGGCGCCTGCCCTATCAGCTGAGCGTGCTGCTCTTCGGCAATTATGGCACCACGTGGACATTCAACGTGGAGGGGCGCCTCGACGGCGTGCTCTTTTACCGAAGCTTCGACACTGGAAGGACAAAGATGATGGAGGCCCCCATGAACCGCAGCAACTACAGCATTTACAAGGACCTTTTCCTGCGCCGACAACAAACGGTCAAATTCTACACGGATTTTGACCTTCGCAACTGCGACCGCTACATGGAGATGAGCAGCCAAGTGGCCGATGTCACCCTGGATTTCGAGACCATCCCCAACGACGGCACACGCTACACCATGCGCGACCGCAGCCTCGTTCTGCCTGGCATCACCGAACCCGACGAATACTACCACCCGGACTACAGTCATCGGCAGTTGCCCCAGCACGCAGATTACCGGCGCACGCTCTACTGGAATCCCAACCTGAGGACAGGACCAACGAGCAAGGCACACGCCGAGTTCTATAACAACAGCTTGACCACCCGTGTGCAGGTCAGCGCCATGGGGGTGGGAACCTTAGGCCCTGCCTGCAACTAAAAAAGAACCTTCATGAAAAAACACATCATTCTCATGGTCATGTGGCTATGCGTCATCGTACAAGCCTGCGCACAGAATATCTACACGGCACGCGTGGTGGACGAAAGCAGCGGTGCCGCCTTGCCCATGGCAAGCGTCTACATCAGCTCCTCCCACTCCACCATCACCAACCAGGAAGGCGACTTCTCCATCGAGGCCCGTCCCGAAGACGTGCTCCGCATCTCCTATGTGGGATACAACGCCAAGAGCGTCAAGGCCTGCGACCTGCGACGCAAGGTGGCGCTGAAGCCATACACCCGAATGCTGAAAGAGGTGATAGTCACACCCATCGATGTCATCGGGGTGCTCAAAAAACTGGTGAACAAGCTCAACGACGAGTTCAGCAAGTATGGGGGCAAGCAGTCCAACTACTTCTACCGTCAGGTGTCGCAAAACGACACCACCTACAACGAGCTTATCGAGGCTTTCTTCCGAACCAAGTCGGATATCGCCCTGCGCGACTTCATGCTCACCACAGGGCGCTATGGCAACATCGAGAGCGGCGACACGCTGAAGCCCTTCTATAAGTTTCGCGACTATTACCTAACATCCTGCATTGCGCCGCAACTACCCGTGTCGGGCATTTGGAGACAGCTCTATACCCCATTGCCATACGAGTGGATTAAAAAGTATTATGACGCCCGATATGACCTGTCGTACGCCATTCTTCAAGGCGAAGACAGCACGCGCATCCTTATGGTGCAGTTTGACCTGCCATCAGACTGGGTAAAAGCCAACGGAGAGCGCATGACGCCCGAAGAAGTGGCATCTGTCATGCCACCCACTCTGACAGGACGACTGATGATTGACATGGATAAGCTGCGCCTGCTCTCATTTCGGGGCATGGTACGCAACCAGCTGGTGAAAACACGTTACAGGAACACCCAACGCATCGCATATAGCAAGCGCAACATCGAGGTTCAGATGACTTACACACACAACCGAGGCTTCGACGAAGTAGCCACCATCGGCACGCGCATGGTGGTCAATCGGGGGTCCAACGACTATGGTGGAGTCTACTGGAGCACGATGTTCAACATTGGCGACTACGACATCGGCGAAGGCATCTCCACCCGCTGGGAGGACATCTATTATGCCCTGCGCGAACGGGGCAACGACGACGCGTTTCGCAAGCATTATAAAATCGTGAAAACCACATCGACAGAAGAAGCCATCATCAAGAAGTTTGAGCGCGACGACTGTTTTGGAAGCTTCATCCGGTAACGCACGCAGCATCGGGACAACACGTCCTCTCGTCAAAGCCGCTGACGACAAAAAAGAAACAAATTCGCCTAAAAACAAAAAAAGCAGAGCAAAAGTTTGGTGGAAAGGGAAATAATGCTTACCTTTGCAACCGCTTAAAAGAAGCAGGTTAGGGTACCTTGTCCGAACGGTCAGGTAACGGTCTGCAAAACCGTTCAAGGCGGTTCGACTCCGCCAGGTACCTCCAAGAGAGAAATATTGCAATTGCAATGTTTCTCTTTTTTGTTTTTCCGCCCAATCCACAAACACGCGGCAAGCCTGGCAGGCAATCCTAAACTCAAACGGAAATGGGCACAGCCTTCAGAACGATCACATCAGCAAAAGGAAACTGCAACAAAAAGCAACAACAGGAAGCAGAAACAAGCGGGGCCGTGAAAGGATTTGCTCCTTTCACGGCCCCACTTATTTATATGCGAGTGTATTTACTTCTTCAGGTGCTCCACAAACCAATTGGTAATCTGGCGCAACAGATGGTTGCGGGTGTTACCGCCAAAGATGCTGTGATTGCGATTGGTATAAAGCACCTCCTTGAAATCCTTGTCGGCCTGCACCAGCGCCTCGGAATACTCGAACGTGTTCTGAGGATGCACATTGTCATCGGCGGCGCCATGACAGATGAGCAGCGATCCACTGAGCTTGTCGGCGCGCGAGATGGCACAGTCGGCATAGCCTGTGGGGTTCTCCTTGGGCGTGCGCATATAGCGCTCGGTATAGACCGTGTCGTAGAAGCGGTAGCTCGTCGGGGGAGCCACAGCCACACCCGCCTTGAAGACCGGACGGCCCTCACTCATGCTCATCAGCGTGCAATAGCCACCGTAAGACCATCCCCAGATGCCGATGTTGGCCTTGTCCACATAGGGCAACGAACCCAGGTAGAGAGCGGTCTCCACTTGGTCCTTGGCCTCCAGGTTGCCCAGGTGCTGATAGGTGCACTTCTCAAACTCAGCGCCACGGCCACCCGTGCCGCGACCGTCCACGCAGGCCACAATGAAACCCTGCTGGGCGAGATACTGGTCATAGGCACAGCCTTGGCCCATGGAACCGGCATTCCATGAGTTGACCACTTGCTGGTTGCCGGGGCCACTATACTGGAACATGATGACGGGATACTTCTTGTTGGGATCGAAGTCGGCAGGCTTCACCATCCAGCCATCGAGCTTCACGCCCTCGGAGGTGGTGAAGGTGAACATCTCCTTCTTCGTCCAACCATACTGGCGGGTCTTGTCCTTCAGCTCCTTGTTGTCGAGATGCGTGGCTATCACCTTGCCCTGATTGTTGCGCGTGGTGTAGACATAGGGGTTGTTGATGTCGCTCCAGGTATTGACGAAGTACTTATAGTCGCCAGAGAAGATGGCGTCGTTCCATCCCTCCTGGTTGGTCAGTCGGTCGGTCTTGCCATTCTTGTGGGTCACCAGGATCTGCCGGTCGTGCGGATTGAGCGAAGCGGCCTGGTAATACACGTCGCCCGTCTTCTCGTCATATCCGTAAACGCTGGTGATGTCGTAATTGCCCGCTCCTATCTTGCGGAGCAGCTTGCCGTTCTGGTCATAGAGGTAGAGATGCATGAAGCCGTCGCGGTCAGAAGGCATCAGGATATAGTCCTTGCCGACACGGATGGCCTCCATGGCCTCTTCCTTGATATACTTGGCCACGCTCTCCTTGATGAGAAGCTGCGAGAGGGTGCTGCGCGGGTTGACCGTATAAAGGTTGAGCACGTCCTGATGGCGGTTCATGGTGTAGACGAGAATCTTGTCAGCATTGTCCGTGGGCAGGATGCGCGGCATGTAGCCGTCAGCGTCAAGAGGCACCTGCAGCTGCTGCGTCTTGTGGCTCTTGATGTCGTAGCTCCATGCCGACACCTTCGAGTTGTCCTCGCCCGCCTTCGGATACTTGTAACTGTAGCTGCCGGGATAGACCTCATACTCCTTGCGCTCGGGGCTCATACCCTTGAAGAGTTGCAAGGAATACTCCTTGACTTTCGATTCGTCGTACTTGAGCCAGCAGAGCATCGTGCCGTCGGCATTGAAGGTCAGGGCGCTATTGAACGAGAACTCTTCCTCGTTCACCCAGTCGGGCACGCCGTTGATGATCTCGTTGAACTTGCCGTCCTTGGTGACCTGGCTCTCGCTGTTGTCATAGAGCAACTTCACCAGGAAGATGTTGTTGTCGCGCATGAACGCCACCTGCGTGCCGTCGGGCGACCACACGGGCATCTCCTGCGGACCACCTGTGGACAGGCGCTCCAACTTGCGCGTACCGACCGTATAGATATAGAACTCAGCCTTGTAAGACCGGCGGTAAATCATCTGCGTGTTGGTGCGGATGAGCATGCGCTTGCCATCCGGGGCCATCATGTAGCCGTCAAAGGCACTGATCTTCTCGCCCTGCGTGTTGTTGACATCAAAGAGCACACCGGTTTTCTTTCCTGTCTTAAAGGAGTACTGCACAATCTGCTTGCCGTCTTGAGAGATTTGCGCATACTGGTCGGTGCCGGCCAGCGGATCGATGCCGCTGATGCGTCGGGCTGAAAACTCGCCCTGCGTCAAGCGCTTCAAGTCCATCTTGTCAGAGGCCCATGAGCCCGTCACCGCGAGCAAGGCCACCAAGCACATCATCATGATTCTTTTCATTTTCCTATAGATTTTATAATCAATTTGTTGCAAAGTTAACCATATTTTGATAAATTTGCATGCTGTTTTCCCATTTTTTCCAATTATAATTCATTCGACCATTCGACCATTCGACAAGCATTGATGTTCTACAAGGATTATAGCCACTGGATACGCGAGAAGTTTCCTTGTCGCGTGCAGAAGATTTCCGTCGACGCAGGGTTCAGTTGTCCCAACCGTGACGGGCGCCTCTCGTCAGGCGGTTGCGCTTTCTGCGACAACAAGACTTTCAACCCTGCCTATTGCGACAGCCGAAAGTCTATCACACGCCAACTCGAAGAGGGCAAAGCTTTCTTTGCCAAGAAATATCCGGAGATGAAATACCTCGCTTACTTCCAGGCTTATTCCAACACCTACGGCCCCCTTGAGGAACTGAAAGCGAAGTATGAGGAGGCTTTGGCGGTGAGCGACGTGGTGGGCCTGGTCATTGGCACGCGCCCTGACTGTGTGAGCGACGCGGTGCTCGATTACCTGGGAGAGCTGAGCCGCCGCACGTTCCTGATTGTGGAATACGGCATTGAGTCGGCCAATGACGACACGCTGAGACGCATCAACCGGCATCACTCCTTTGCCTGCTCGCAACAAGCCATCATCAAGGCGCACCAAAAGGGCATCACGACCTGCGGCCACATCATCCTCGGACTGCCAGGCGAGGACGAGCGTGAGATGCTGCGACAAGCCTCCATCATTTCCGACTTGCCCCTCGACATTCTCAAACTTCACCAGTTGCAGATCATCAAGGGAACGCCCTTGGCCCGGGAATACGAAGCACATCCCTTCCCCGTTCTGTCAGCAGAAGCGTATGTGGACCTGGTGATACGTTACGTTTCGCAATTGCGAAGCGACATCGTCCTGGAACGGTTTGTGAGCCAGAGTCCTCCCGACATGGTGCTGGCGCCCAAGTGGGGACTGAAGAATCATGAGTTCACAGACCTGCTCAACAAGCGCATCCGCGAACTGGGCCTCACGAGATAGGGTCAATAAATCTTGCTGTAATCGTCAGAGGACAGCAGCGCATCCACCGTGACCTTCGGGTTGCGGCGCATGTAGCGGTCAATGATGTTGACGAAATCCGTATCGAAGCACTTTTCACCCAAGGCTTTGTTGACCACCCACATCACCTTGCCCATGTGGAGGTCCTTCTCCATTTGTGTGCGGTGATCATAATTGGACATGGGATAAAGGCTCAACAGGTAGAAGATGACGGCATCGGGCACAATATAGTTTCGGCCCATGGTGTTCAACTGCTCGGGCGAATAGCCATAACGCTTGTAGAGCGGATACTTGGGCCCCATGTACTTGTCGAGTGAGATTCCTATCTCCTTGTCGCCCACCACGATGCTTTGGTCCAAGGCGCCTATCTGCGCATAGATGCGTGGCAAAGGCATGGAGGGCAGCCACTCTTGCAATTGCCCGAACGTCTTGCGGAAGCCCTCATTGAGGTCATCCATGTTGGCATACTCCGACTCCGCATCATTGATGAGCGTTTGCAGGGTGGAATCTTGATAGAAACGGAGAAACTTCTCGTTGATGTTGTGGTCACTCACGTCGCCTATCTGCAACATCTTCTCCACCAGGGTGCGTGTCTCAATGGGATACTCCGTGTTCATCTGCTGCAAAGCGGAGAAATCGCCTGTGATCAGGTAACGACTCTGCAACCGGTCATATCGCTCCACGCAGATATGGCTGGCATCCTGGTCGTCATCGTTGGGTCTCAACTTGAACTCGCAAGCCGAGCACAAGAGGAGCAACATCAACAATATGTAGGAGATTTTTCGCACGCTATCCTTTATTATTTAACCGCAAAATTACTAAAAAACATTTTAAAACCGCAAACTTTAAGCTAAAAATATTAAAAATAACGGGATAAATCCATGCAATACGTTTATTTTTCTAAAAATAATCATAAGAAAAGTTATTCACACGCCTTCATAGGCGAATAATTGGTAAATTTGTTATGGAATAGTCAAGCCCTCAAATCATGAAACACGCCATTGCCTTTTTCGTTTCGCTTTTCGTCAGTCTCTGTGCACGGGGACAGGAAATACACTTGTCAGTCTCAAGCGACGTGGCACAGGAGCAAGCGCCTGTCACGCTGAACCTGCTGGCACATCCGTCGGCGAGAAGCGCCACGGTACTCGTCAACGGAAAGGAAGTGCCGTGCCAGCTGGATGACCTTGACGACGACGGGCGATACGACGAACTGGCTTTTCTGACCGACATTGACAAAGGGGAGAAACAACAGGTGGTCATACACCTTTCACCCGAGGAGCGACAAACACCCTACCCCGCACGCACCTATGCAGAAATGGTGCTACGCAATCCCAAGGTGAAAGAGAAGAACAAGCATGACATTTACCTATCGGCCATCACCTTAGACGCCACAACCAAGAACCCGTTCTTGGTGTTGCATCACCACGGAGTGGCATTTGAGAACGAGCTGGTCGCCATGAGGATCTACATGGACGAGCGCCAGACGGTCGACCTCTACGGAAAGTACCACAAGGGGCTGGAACTCCACGACACGCAGTTCTACACCTCCAAGACGCAAAAGGAGCAAGGCTATGGCGATGACATACTGTGGGTGGGCAACACGTTTGGCCTGGGCACCCTACGCGGCTGGAACGGGATGAGCCCCACCATGGTCAGCCCGGTGAAGCGGCGCTCGCAGCGCATCGTTTGCATGGGGCCCGTGCGCACCATCGTGGAGGTGGCAGACAAGGGGTGGCAACGCACGCCCGACACCGATCCCATCGACATGATCCAGCGATACACCCTCTATGCGGGCCACAGGGACGTGGAGGTGGAGGTGACCTTTGGCCAAGACCTCTCGTCATCGCTCTTCTCCACAGGAATCGTCAATGTGAAGGGGTCTGAAGAATATTCCGACAAAGAAGGGCTACGCGGATGCTGGGGAACCGACTGGCCCGCAACCGACACCCTCAACTGGAAACGGGAGACCGTGGGACTGGGCATCTTCATTCCCAAGAAATACAGGGACAGGGAATGGCCCGCCAACAATGACAACTACCTTCTCACCATCAGGCCCGACGGTCGCCAGCTACGTTACCACTTGACCTACACCAGCGCCAACGAGGATTTCGGCTTCCACTCGGCCAAGACCTGGTTCGCCTTTCTGAAAGATTGGAAAAAGCGCTTGACGCATCCCGTCAAGGTTCAAGTGATACCATAAGCCTCATCACACACGGCCCATCAAGGGCCAAGACCCAACTGGCACCCCAATGGTCATGCGGCATACAGCCGCCAACCATTGAGATGCCAGAGAGTGTCATCGGCTGACTTACGGAGGGCTTTCCTACAGGTTCACCTCCACAGCCTTTCCGTTGTATTCCACCGTACGGGTCGTCTTCATCGGCTGGTTGCCGGCACCACTGTCAGGGCCGACCAGCACAACATGGAACTTGCGGTTCTGCAACATACCCTTGAAGCTACCCTTGCGAGGAGCGATGCTCAATGTGCGTCTTGCCTCATCCCAAGAGAACAGGATCTCGGAGAACTTGCCCTTTTCGTAATTGTAGTTGTCACCCTCGTCCTCGTAGAGCACGAACGTGCCGTCGGCACCTGGATACACGCGAATCTCCAACTCATCCCAGGGTTTCTCTGAGCTATACTGCACCTCAGGACCGAAAGGCAAGATGGTGCCAGCCTTGACGAAGACCGGCATGATGTCGATAGGACAAAGACGCTGCACGTCCTGCCCTCCCTCATACTGGGCATTGTTCCAGAAATCATACCACTTGTTGCCCTTAGGCAAATACACGTTCACCGGTGCCGCCGCTTTCTTCACGTCGGGATAGATGGTGTGTCCCTTTTTCTCGTTGTCCTTCCACGTGTACATCGGGTCGGTGACAGGCTTCACCAGAAGGCTACGGCCGAAGAGGTACTCATCGTTCAGGCGAGATGCCTTCTTGTCGTGGGCATAATCCATCACCAAGGCGCGCATCATGGTACCGCTGTTCTGCACACAGTCGCCAGCCGCACTATATATATAAGGTAAGAGACGATAACGCAGCTTGATGGCCATGAGGATGGCATCGTAGGCCCAGTCGCCTTGCTTGCCAAACTCATACAGCTCGCTCACCATCGGTGAAGAGCAATGGTTGCGCATCAGCGGCATGAAAGTGCCCCATTGCATCCAGCGGGTCTGCAACTCCTGAAGGGCAGGGTTCTTGGGATTCTGCTCAAACTCCCAATAGAAAAAGCCGCCCAGGTCGGTGTTCCAGAAAGGAATGCCGCAAAGGCTGTAGTTCAAGCCTGACGGCACCTGCGTCTTCATCTCCTTCCAGGAGGCGTTGACATCACCGCTCCATGAGAACGAGCCATAATGCTGGAGGCCGAAACTTCCACTTCGGGTCATCTGCAAGGCACGCTTCTCGTTGCCGTTCTTCATGGCACGCTGATGTTCGTAGATGCTCTTGTTGTGGAGCAACGGGAAAGCGTTCTTCACGCTGAGCCACGAACCGTCGAAGGTCTGGTAATTCTCATCACCAGGCTTCTCAAAGTGGTCAGGCTCCGTGGAGTCGGTCCACCAGGCGTCAAATCCCATGTTGTAGAGATTCGTGAGATACTTCCAATAGATGTCGCGTGCCTTCGGATTGAACACATCGTATGGCATCACGCCATTGTTTCTTGGCCACGTGTCGAATGGCAGAAGAGCATTGATTTTCTTCAACTCACGATACTGGTCTGTCCAGGGACCGAAGTTCGCCCAGATGGAAATCATCAGATGGGCATTGTTACGGTGTACATACTTCACCATCTCCTCCGGGCTCTTCAGCCGAGGCTCGCTCTGCGCCTTCATGTTCTTCATATCGCCAGGCAGGTACTTGGCATAGGCAGGGTCGCCTACCTTATTTATATAGTAAGGGTTTTGGAATTTCATGGCATTCCAATTGGAGTCGCACCCCCAGTACTGCCAATCCTGCACGATGGCGTCTGTCGGAATCTTCAGCTCACGATACTTGTCGAGCACACCTGCCAGCTCATCGCTGGTCTTGTAGCGCTCACGACACTGCCAGAAACCCATCGCCCACTTCGGGAACAGGGTCGCCTGTCCCGTCAGCTCTCGGATGCTGGCGATGACACCGTCCTGTGTGCCATCCTTGTACATGAAGTAATAGTCGGCACAAGAGCCCACCTCGCTGGTAAAGGAAGTGGCATTGTCCTTGTCATCGAAGTAGGTCTTGCCCGCGTTGTCCCAATAGACACCGTATCCCTTCTCACTTGTAAAATACGGGATGGCGATATAAGTGTTGTGATTCCAGAGTTCGACATGGCGTCCGCGTTGGTTCATGTGGGTGTCGCGGAGCTGGCCCAAGCCATAGACCGCCTCGTCGTCCGCCAATCGGAAACTCTGCTTGACACGATACATACCCTTGTTGGCCGCATCATGGCGCTCGTCGAGGGCGGTCTTCGTATCCGACAGGAGTGGCTGCCCGTCGTGTGAAAGGAAAGTGATCTCACCCGACTTCTGGTTGAGCTCGATGGTGAAGAAAGCAGACTGCATGCTGACCACATCGCCCTTTTCCTGCATGGCCACACCTTTCACCTGCAGAGGTTTCAAGATGACGGAATAACTTTTCTTCCGCTTGGCGACATCGGGCGAAGCAGACTTGATGACGCGGACGATGGAAGGGGAATAAAACTGGATGGTAACCGTTTGGTCTCCCACCTGGCGGACAATGGAGGAGAGTGCCGTTTGGGGAGACTGCACGCTGGCCACCTGGTTGCCATGGGCGTAGGCTTCGGTAGAAACGCCTGCCATGGCGATGCCCATGAGGGCAATGATTGATAAATTCTTTAGCATACCTCGTTTAAATGTTATTAGGTTTCTATTCGTACTCTTGTTTCTGCCGCAAAGGTAATGCAAAGGGGATAAACAGGCATAAAACAAATGAAGATTCGATTGTCTCATTTGTTGAATTATGGGCGCAAAGCCCTTTATACTGGGGCATTTAAAGCCTGAAGACGGTCCTACTTGTATTCAGAAGGCGGAACACCATACACTTTCTTGAAGCATTTGGCGAAATAACTCGGAGAGGCAAAACCTGTGCTTTCGGCTATCTCATTGACCGTCATCCGGCCTTCCTTCAGCAAGGCAGCGGCACGCTGCAGGCGCACATTGCGCATGAATGTCACAGGCGTGGTGTCCGACAGGCTTTTCAGTTTCTTGTAAAGTCCGGTCCGCTCCATGCAGAGATCGTTGGCAAGTTGCTCCACCCCATATTCACTTTCGCCCAAATGCTGTTCCACCAGCATACGCGCTTTTGCGATGAATTCGGGTTCAGCCTCTTCCACAGCCGGTGCAAGCTCTTCGCGGGTTGCCACATTCCCACGCCGTGCCCTTCGCTTCCTCAAGAAAAAGACACCTCCTCCTAAAGCCATCAGTGTCACGACAGCAAAGGCCATGACGCCTCTTCCCGATTGCCACCATGGCTTGTCCATCGTGAAAAACAGCCCCAACATCGGCGACACATAGATGAGGCCATCATTGTAAGTTCCCAACCAGATGGCTCCGTCGCGATCCCGATACACCGTATTAATGCCCGAAACGAGCGACTTGCCGTCGGGCAACGACAATTTGCTCACCTCTTGTGGCGTATTGCCCACTTGGAAGTCAAACATCAAGTAACCATGCTGGCTGCTTATCAGAGCCTGGCGATCGGATGACATGTTCAGTGTATGCAGGACGTAGTCACATTCAAAGAGCTTGACGTACCTCCTGCTTGCCGGGTCAAAGTGTAAAAAGACAGAAACCGCACTCTGCTTCTTGACATCATGTCCCGTTCGAATCTGATAGAATTGCCCACTTGGTGTCTTGACGACAAGTGAAGTGGACTGGAACTTGCGAGCTTCGGCCGGCGAATAGGCCCTTGCCGTATAAACCAACTCGCAGTCTCTGAATGACGCAACCAATCCCGAAGCGTGAAAAGTATAGAGGCACTTGCCTTCGACATCCAAATCCTGCAAGCCGCCCCACGCTTTCCTGAGGGTCACGCGATGTCCGTCAGCAACGTTGAGAACGACATTTCCCCTCACGACCCAAACATTTCCGCTGCTGTCCACATAGAGGTCTTGGATGTTGCCTCTTGGGTCGTTGCCAGCCAGAGAGTCCAGGGGATGAAGCACTGGCGTATGGGTCTGCAAGTTGATGCAATACACCACACGGTAATCCTTTACCCAAAGTCGGCCTTGGGAGTCGGTGTACATATGTGTAAGCCCGTTGTACCCCTTCAATTCTTGGGCTTGAGCCGCTGACAGCGGAAGAAACAAGAAACGGTTGCCATCGTAGATGTTGACCCCTTTCTTGGTTCTCACCGCCAATCGGTTGTCTGGCAGCTGTATCATCTGCAAGATGTTATTGTCAGACAGTCCTTGACGCGTATTGAGAACATAGAAATAGTCTTCTTTCCCCGTCTTTTGCGCCAAGCAGGGCAACACCCAAGACAAAAGACAGAGAAAGACTGCGGTTATGATAATGGTTCTCCTGTTCATGATCTGTTGTTTCTCACCGTGCGTTGAACCATCGCCATCACTCTCCCACCGCCCATGTCAGCACATAGTCGGCCGTCAGGGCATAACAAACGGGCAGCGACCGCTCTCTCGGCAGATTTTCCACCACCAACGTGCCCTGACCAGCGAGGCCCAAGGACGTCATGCGCATGTCACAGAAAGCCAATCGGTCGTCAGCAAAAAACTTGTAAGTGGTCTCCTTGGCACTCCAGCAGATGAGCTGCGAGCGCAGACTGCCGCTATCCTCGTCCTCACGCATGAAACGCCGTGCGACACGCCCCACACGATCCGACACATACTCTATGTCGACCGCCACCTCATGTTCAGCGGACAACATCAGGGCCGCCCATCCCCGGGTATGGCTCACGCTGATGTGCAACGAGTCCAGAAACGGCTTGCCCGAAGACTCGTGACCGATGACCCAGTCATCGTGTCCCGTCATCTGTCGGAGCAAGGCATAGGTAACCAGCTTCTCCAAGAGCCGGCCACCATGGTAGGCCGTGAGGTCTGCCACCTGCGGCCTGGGCAAGTCGCTCGCTTGCTCCGTGATGCGCCACAGCCCCAACGCCACACCGGGCGAGGGCTCATCAATTCTTAGCAGGGGCATCTTGCGGCTTGTTGTGAACGGTCACCTTCACCCTACTGATGCGTCGGCCCTCGACCGCCATCACCTCAAACGAGTAGCGCTTGTACTCACACTTCTCGTGTATGCTCAGGAAGTCGCCCTTCAATTCGAGCAACAGACCGGCCAAGGTGTCCGCATCGCCCGCCACATCATCAAACTCCTCATCGTCAATCTGGAGGATTTTGCAGAAGTCGCTCAACAGCGTCTTCCCCTCAAAGAGGTAGGTGTTGTAGTTCAACTTGGAATAGAACTTCTCGTCCTCGTCATACTCATCGTTGATTTCTCCCACGATCTCCTCCAGGATATCCTCCAGGGTGACAAGCCCGCTGGTGCCGCCAAACTCGTCGACGACGATGGCGATATGCACCTTGTTGTCCTGGAACTCGCGAAGCAAGGCATCGATTTTCTTGGTCTCTGGCACGAAATAGGGAGGACGGATGAGGCTCTGCCATCTGAAGTTGGACGGCTTGGAGAGATGAGGCAGCAAGTCCTTGATATACAGGATGCCACGAATGTTGTCATCGTTGTCCTGGCAGATGGGTATGCGGCTGTAGTTGTTCTCCGCGATATTGGTCAAGACATCCTGAAAGCTGCTGCGGATGTCAATCGAGACAATGTCTTGCCTGCTGGTCATCACCTCCTTGGCCGTCTCGTCGCCAAAGCGGATGATGCCCTGAAGCATGCTCTGCTCATCCTTGATGTCGTTCTTGTCAGTCAGCTCGAGCGCCTGCTCCAGGTCGTCGACCGAGAGCTGGCGCTTCTCCTTGGGCACCGCCTTCTCGGCAATGACACCACTGGTAATCAGCACCGTCTCGATGGGCCAAAAGACCTTGCGCATCAACATGATGCCTCCCACCGCCCTACGGCAGAAAGCCAAGGGGTTCTGCCGGCTATAGACCTTGGGCATAATCTCACCGTAAAGCAACAGAAGGAAGGTGAGCAAGACCGTGATGCACACAAACTCGAGCCACCGTACCTTGAAGTCAATCAGCGAACCGAAGACATAGTTGCAGAGCATGATGATGGTGACATTCACAAAGTTGTTGAGAATGAGAATCGTTGCCAACGTGCGCTCGGAGTCGTCGCGCAACTTCTGTATGTCGCGATCCTTACCACTTTTCTCAGGATCCAAGTCATCGATGTCCTGGGGTGAAAGACTGAAAAAGGCTATCTCTGAGCCACTTGCGAAGCCCGACAACAAAAGCAACATAGCAGCCAAAACAGCTGCTATGACGATGCCGGGTGTCAAGGGCTTCAACACCAGCCAATCCGTTAATTGGAATAAAAGAAGTGTTTCCAAAATATCTTTTGTTAATCAGAATGGATGCTTTCTCGCCGCAAAGAAAATTCCCGGACGCATCAGAAAGGCAACTTGTCGTCCTTGGGAGGGAACGGATCTTGCTTGGCGGCGGCCTGTCCATCGGACTTGACAGCCGCGTCAGTGCGAGCCTTAGGGGTCAGCATCTCCATGTTCTCCACCAGAATCTCCGTGACGTAGTGGCGCTTGCCCATCTGGTCGTCGAAGGTGGAATAGCGCAAGCGTCCCTCCACATACAACTTGTCACCCTTGTGGACATATTGCTCGACAACCTTGGCCAACTGCCGATAGAACACAAGGTTGTGCCAGTCGGTGCGGTCGGGCACCTGGGTGCCGTTCTTCAAAGTGTATCCACGCTCAGAGGTAGCCAGTGTCACCTTGGCCACCGCCTGGTCCGCGTCATAATAGCGAACGTCGGGATCCTTGCCCACGTTGCCTATCAACATTACCTTATTCATGACCGTGCTTCCTTAATCAGGTTGATAATCGCAGAAAACCGAGGCTTCACTTCCACTGGCCAAGATACTTGAACTTGAAGTTCTTGCCCTTGGCCGACGGGAATTGGCTGCGATAATCCACACGGTCTCGCAAGTGCTCCACGATGCGATTGTAGCAGTCCTGTCCGGAACTGGCCTTGCAGCGCGCCACAAACAATGTGTCGCGGTACTCATGCTTGCCTGTCGCGGGAATCATCACCACGCGCTTGAAGTTGAGCTCGCCCTCATACCATCCGTCCTTCTCTTCGGCCAGCCGATTGACAGCCAAGTCAACAGAGGCTCGTCCCTCCGCCGGCACACGATTGTTGCCCGAACGCAAGGCCTTCTTCTGCTTGAAGTCAAGCATCGTCTCTGCTGCCGTCTTAATAATAATGAAGTAAACGTGGGACCGAACCTTATAGCGCTTGGGGAAGTAAACATCACTCTTCACAAAATCGCGCAAATCAGCTTCAAGCTCGGGTGTCACATGAATGTCATCAATGGTACGGAGGAAATCAAGAGCCTCATCAACATTGGAGACCAGCGTTTCCCGATCAAAGTATCTTAAATATAAATTCATCGAAAGGTTGTGTGTGTTTCAAAAAAAAGAAGGAGCGGCAAACGGGATTCGAACCCGCGACCTCGACCTTGGCAAGGTCGCGCTCTACCAACTGAGCTATTGCCGCAATCTCCAAAATAAACATAATACAAGTGAAGAGGAGGAGACTCGAACTCCCACGACACAATTGTCACTACCCCCTCAAAGTAGCGCGTCTACCAATTCCGCCACCCCTCCAAATGTAAACATTCTGAATAATAGTGCCCAGAACAGGACTCGAACCTGCACGTCGTGAAACACACGCACCTGAAACGTGCGCGTCTACCAATTCCGCCACCTGGGCATTTGGACTTATTCAGTCATTTGGTTATTCAGAATGTTGAGCGGCAAACGGGATTCGAACCCGCGACCTCGACCTTGGCAAGGTCGCGCTCTACCAACTGAGCTATTGCCGCATTGTTCTGTTTCCAGAAGCATTCCCCTGAATGCGAGTGCAAAGGTACAGTTATTTTTTGAAACCACAAACTTTTCCGCGCTTTTTTTTCAAAAAAGTGCGATTTTATTGTTACACATTATATATAATATAGGGCATTTCACCGTTTTCATCCCACCCCGCACTGGAAATTTCGACTTTGGCTATCGTTGCGATCATGGAGGAGGCGTTATGAAGAAGGGGTATGTTTTGCCATCATTTGCTCTCTTTTCGTCTCCGACAGCTACCTTCTCGGTCATATAGTCCGCACGTTGCTCACTCGCTGACGCTCTTACTTCGAAAAGAACCACAAAATCGGACAGGCCAAATTAGGTTCTCTGGATTTTGGAATCACAACCATTGTCTCTCGGGGCGTTCCATTGGTGTGCAAACCGTCGAAGCGGTACACACCTTTGAAGAAAGCGGACAATGTATATAAAAAAACAGACGTTATTTTCAACTTCAAAATATTTTGGCCGAAATACGCGAATTTTCGGTACTTTTCGTAATCTATTGATAATTAGGTGTTTATAAAATTTAGGATTTTATTCGACCTAAAAAGTAAATACTTTTCATCAAAGAATACCCTTTATCGTGTTGCGATATACCCTTTATCATGACGCGATTAACGCTTTATCGCATCGCGATAAAGGGTATATCGCAACATAAAATACCCTTTATCGCAAAATTACCCCATGCAAATCGCGGCGCGACCGACAAAAAACGCCATTTTCGCGTTCTATTTCAACCGAAATCCGTGACAAAGTTATGCACCAAAAAAAGCAACAAATGGAACAACAGAAAAATTCGCCAAGGCAACGAAGCTACATTCATCTTCCACCTGAAGACTCCGCCCTGCCATTTGCCCTGGCGAGAAAATAACGGTCGACATAGCCCTTGGGGCCGCCCCACTCAATCCATACGGGACCGGTAATCGGCATAGCCGTATTCGCGAAGCATCTCCAGCTCGCCATCGGCATGGGCCAAGGCAATGGCCGGATGGGTGATGCCGTTAAAGAGATTGGTCTTGACCGTGGTGTAGTGCAGCATGTCCTCAAAGATGATATTCTCGCCCACTTGCAACTCATGGTCAAACTGCCAGCGCCCCATGTAGTCGCCGCTGAGACAGGAACACCCTCCCAAGCGATAGATGTGCTCACCCTGCCCTTCGGGGATGCGCCCCTCGGCGTCTTCCTCTATGGTGCGGGCGAAACGCACGGCCGGATGATAGGGCATCTCCAGGCAGTCGGGCATGTGACAGGTGAAGCTGACGTTGAGCACCGCCGTTCTCACTCCATGGTTTTCCACCACATCGACCACCTGACTGACCAGCGGCCCCGTCTGCCACGCAAACGCGCTGCCTGGCTCCAGGATGACGTGCAAGTGAGGATAACGGTGGTGGAAGTCTTGCAACACACGGACGAGAAGCGACGTGTCATAATCGCCGCGGGTCATGAGGTGACCACCACCAAAATTGATCCACTTCAACTGCGGGAACCATCTTGAGAACCGCTCCTCGATGTGTGCCAATGTGCGCTGGAAGACATCGGGACCACTCTCGCAGAGCGTATGGCAATGGAAGCCGTCAATCGACGAGGGCAGCCGCTCGGGCAACTGGGAACTGAGCACGCCAAAGCGGGTGCCAGGCGCACAGGGATTGTAGAGCAACGTCTCTACCTCACTATACTCAGGATTGACACGAAGTCCCAAGCTGATCTCAGGGTTGGCAGCCAGGGCACGGGGCGCCAGACGTTCCCACTGGCTGAGTGAGTTGAACGTGAGATGGCTCGAGCAACGGGCAATCTCGTCTATCTCATAATCGGTATAGGCTGGCGAGAACGTATGGGTGCGACTGCCAAACTCCTCGAACCCCAACCGGGCCTCACTGAGCGAACTGGCCGTGGTGGCGGATATGTACTCACGAAATATAGGGAAAGTGCGCCATAAGGCAAAAGCCTTAAACGCCAGAATAATCTCTGAGTCAGCAGCTTGCGCCACATGAGAGATGAGTTCCAAATTGCGGCGGAGGCGTGATTCCTCCAAGACATAAACGGGTTGATGAACTTGCTCGAAGGTTGTCAGGTTGATTTTCATCGCTATATTTTTCTGCAAAGATAAGTTTTATTTCCCAATATTATTGCTGATTTAACGGAAAATTCATACATTTGCACTTGAAAAGAAATGTCTACGATGAAATTAGTAATCATGACTAAGTCCACATTTTTTGTGGAAGAAGATATCATCCTGTCAGCCCTCTTCGACGAGGGGATGACGAACCTGCACCTGTTCAAGCCTGGTTCATCCCCACTCTATGCGGAGCGCCTGCTCACCTTGTTGCCTGAAGAGCACTACAATGAAATCACCGTACACGACCATTATTACTTGAAAAGCGAATTCGGATTGGCCGGCATCCACATCGACAATCCCGCAGAAGACGTGCCCGACGGTTACAAGGGCAACGTCTCGCGCACGTGCAACGACCTCTCCTCGCTGAAGATGATGAAGAAAAAGTCGAAATACGTGTTTCTGAAAAACATATTCGACTGCATAGAATTCAAGGACGAGAAACAGACTTTCACCACACCTGAGCTTATCGAGGCGTCACGCAAGGGGCTCATCGACAGGCATGTGTATGCCCTCGGGGGCATGAGCGTCGACAACATCAAGGCGGCCAAAGACCTCGGCTTCGGGGGTATGGTCATCTGCGGTGACCTCTGGTGCCGGTTCAACATACACAACGAGATGGACTTCAAGGGGCTCATCAATCACTTCAAGAAGTTGCGCAACGCAGCCGACTGACCAACAAGAACACTTTTATTAAAATATAAACGCTATTCAAAATGAGTGAAAATAACTCTTTCTTGGTCTTCTCGGGCACAAGCACGAGATACCTTGCAGAAAAGATTTGCGCCAGCTTGGGCTGCCCATTGGGAAACCTTGTGATGACAAAGTTCTCCGATGGTGAGTTCTCTGTCTCCTATGAGGAGTCCATCCGTGGACGCGATGTCTTCCTCGTGCAGAGCACCTTCCCCAACTCCGACAACCTGATGGAGCTGCTGCTGATGATTGACGCCGCCAAGCGCGCCTCAGCACGCCACATCATTGCCGTCATCCCCTACTTCGGATGGGCACGGCAAGACCGCAAGGACAAGCCAAGAGTGAGCATCGGTGCCAAGCTCGTGGCCGACTTGCTGAGTGTGGCAGGCATCGACCGCCTCATCACCATGGACCTGCACGCTGACCAAATCCAGGGATTCTTCAACGTTCCTGTGGATCACCTCTACGCCAGTGGCGTACTGCTGCCCTACGTGCAGAGCCTGCACCTGAAGGATCTCGTCATCGCCTCACCGGACGTCGGCGGCTCCAAGCGCGCCAACACCTACGCCAAGTATCTCGGCTGTCCGCTCGTGCTCTGCAACAAGACACGCGCACGCGCCAATGTGGTGGAAAGCATGCAAATCATCGGTGACGTGAGGGGCAAGAACGTGGTGATCATTGACGATATGGTCGACACGGCCGGAACCATCACCAAGGCCGCCGACATCATGAAGGAGGCCGGAGCCTTGAGCGTAAGGGCTTTTGCCAGCCATTGTGTCATGAGCGGTCCCGCCTCGGAGCGTGTGCAGAACAGTTGCCTGGAGGAGATGGTCTTCACCGACTCCATCCCCTACACACACCGCTGCTCAAAGGTGAAGCAGCTGAGCGTGGCCGACATGTTTGCCGAGACCATACGGCGCGTCATCCACAACGAGAGCATCTCGTCACAGTACCTGGTGTAAGGCACCATACAAGAGACAACAATACGCAAGAGCCGCATCGCCATCCTTACCACAAGGATGGGGATGTGGCTCTTTTTGCGTTTCGCGCCACACCAGGACACACAGGCATCGCAAGCACGCCCGTCAGACCGGCATATTACAAAAAAGCATCCGATGCAAATGCACCGGATGCTTTTTGGGTAGATTTATGCTGATGGGCCATGGCTGGCCCCAGCCGAAACGTCATTAGTCAAGCCACTTCACATAGCAGAAGTCCTGACGATGAGGCAGGTTGGCGTTCTTGGGGAACATGCGCACACAAGAACGGAACGAGCCAGCATGATCGGGCTCCACCGTGAGTTCGAAGTTGTAGTTGTTGCCCTCGTGGCCCGTCATGGTAAACTCATGGACACTGAACACCTGACGATCCGACTTGTCGGTCTCGGGTTTCAGCGTGACAAGCTCCAAGCCTACTGCATCGTCGAGGCCCTGCTCATCAATGACATACTTCAGCGTGTACTTCACACCCGTCTGTGCGCCGTTGAGCATGCTTTCGTCCTTGCTGACCACATGGATGGAATCCCAACGCTCGGCCACAGCCTCTTTCCAGAGGGCGATGTCCTTGGCCAGGCGATAGTCGTTGGCAGCGAGCTTCTTGGAACGGTTGGCCTCCTTGACATAGAACTTGGAATAGTAGTCGTCAAGCTGGCGCTTCATAGTATAGTGAGGAGCGATGGTGGCGATGGAATTCTTGATCACCTTCACCCAGTTCTCGCTGTAGCCCTTGGCGTTCTTTGAGTAGTAGAGAGGGATGATCTCGTTCTCCAGCAACGAGTAGATGGTGGCAGCATCGAGCTGGTCCTGGTAACCCTGATTCTCGTAGGTGCGCTCCTGAGAGAGTGCCCAACCGGCGCCCTTGCGGTAGCCTTCGACCCACCAGCCATCAAGCACGGAGAGGTTGACGACACCATTCATCTCGGCCTTCTCGCCTGATGTGCCAGAGGCCTCCAAGGGACGGGTCGGCGTGTTCATCCAGATGTCGACACCCGACACCAAGCGACGAGCCAACTGCATGTCGTAATCCTCGAGGAAGATGATCTTTCCGAGGAACTGGGGCATACGGCTGATCTCAAAGATGCGCTTGATCAAGCCTTGGCCTGCGCCATCGGCAGGATGAGCCTTGCCAGAGAAGAAGAACAGCACGGGATGCTCTGGGTCATTGACAATCTTCTCCAAACGGTCGAGATCGGTAAACAACAGGTGAGCGCGCTTGTAGGTGGCGAAACGACGGCAGAAACCAATCATCAGGGCCTTCGGATTGATGCGCTCCAGGATGCTCACCACCTTGGCAGGATCGCCCTGGTTGCGCAACCACTGCTGGGTGAACTTGTCGCGGATATACTTGATGAGCTTCTCCTTCAAGGCCATGCGGGTGTCCCAGATCTCATCGTCGGGCACATTGTAGATGGCATGCCAGATGCTCTCGTTGCTCTGGTCATTGAGGAAGTTGGAGTCGAAGTACTTGTCGTAGAGTTTGCGCCACTCGGTGGCGGTCCATGTCGGGAAGTGGACACCATTGGTCACATAGCCCACGTGGTTCTCCTCAGGATAGTAGCCCGACCAAATGGGTGCGAACATCTTCTGGCTGACCCAACCGTGGAGCTTACTCACGCCATTGACCTCCTGGCAGGTGTTGCAAGCGAAGGTCGACATGCAGAAGCGCTCGCTGTGATCGTCGGGGTTCTGGCGGCCCATGCCGATGAACTCGTCCCATGAGATGCCGAGCATCTGGGGGTAGCCACCCATGTACTTGCCGAAGAGTGCCTCGTCGAAGTAGTCGTGACCGGCAGGAACAGGAGTGTGCACCGTATAGAGTGAAGAGGCACGCACCAGCTCCAATGCCTGGTTGAAGGTGAGGCCCTGCTTCACATAGTCGCACAGACGCTCGAGGTTGCAGAGGGCAGCATGTCCCTCGTTGCAGTGATAAATGTCTTTCTTGATGCCGAGCTTCTTGAGCATGAGCATACCGCCGATGCCCAGGAGAATTTCCTGCTTCAAGCGGTTCTCCCAGTCGCCACCATAGAGAGAGTGCGTGATGGGCTTGTCAAACTGAGAGTTCATGTCGTTGTCGGTATCGAGCAGATAGAGCTTCACACGGCCCACATTGACCTGCCAGACGAGCGCATGGACCTGATAGTTCATGTAGGGCACGTCCACGACAACCTGGTTGCCGTTCTCATCGAGCACACGCACAATGGGGAGGGAGTTGAAGTCCTGGGCATCGTAGTTGGCAATCTGCTGTCCATCCATGCTGAGCGACTGCTTGAAATAGCCGTAGCGATAGAGGAAGCCGATGGCGCACATGTCCACATTGCTGTCTGAAGCCTCCTTCACATAGTCGCCTGCGAGCATGCCCAGACCTCCTGAGTAGATCTTCAGTACCTGGTTGATGCCATACTCCATGCAGAAGTAAGCCACTGAGGGACGGGTCTTGTCGGGCTTGACATCCATGTACTTGCGGAACTTCGCATAGACATCCTTCACCTTCTTCATGAGGGCCTTGTCCTTCACGATGGCCTCCTTGCGGTCGTAGCCTAAGCGGTCGAGCAACAGCACAGGATTGTGGTTGACCTTCTCATAGAGCTGTTCGTCAAGACTCTTGAAGAGGTTGCGGGCCTCGTAGTTCCAAGCCCACCACATGTTGTGAGCCAGCTCGTCCAAACACTTCAACTGCTCGGGAAGACGCGACTTGATGGTCAAGTTCTTCCACTGGGGAGCGTTGGCGTAATCTGCTTTGATTTTCATAAAATGTAAGTAGTTTTATAATGATTATTTTGTTTTCTGATTGTTCTTTCTCGCCTCGGCCTTACGCAGGGCAAAGTCATAGGCCTCCTCGTAATACTTGATGAAGTGGCTCCAGAGGGCTTTCTTTGACAGCTTGCTGGCATTGTCGCGCGCCTTTTTCACCTCAGCGGGGGTGAAATGGGAGAACAGGCTCACCGTATCCTTGATGCCGTCTGCCACTTCGGAGAAGTTGTAGTCGGTGCGGTGGATGACCTTGACACCGTCCTCGATCTCACCATAATGGCCTATCTCCGCGTTGGCCCACAAGCCAAAGCCTGCAAGATCGGTCGTGACGCAAGGCACCTTGAAGGCCACAGCCTCAAGCGGCGTGTAACCCCATGGCTCATAATAAGAGGGATAGATGCACATGTCGTTGCCCAGGATGACATCATAATAAGAGAGATTGATGATGCCGTCGTCACCCGTCAGATAGCAAGGGATAAAAATCAACTTCACACGGTCCTCCTTGCGGTTCTGCATGTTGAGAAACTTCAACATGCCGAGCACATTGTCATGGCTCATGTCATTGAGCCAGTGGGTGATGGAGGGAACCTCCAAAGGGGTATCGTACTTCTTGCCGCTGGCAAGACGCTCTTGCAGGTCTTTGCGAGGCTCGCCCACCCAACCGGGCACCTCGACAAACGCCACCACATCCCTCTGCAGCTCCTTGTCGCGCAGAAGGCGGTTCATGGCCTCGATATAAACATCGACGCCCTTGTTGCGAAACTCATAGCGGCCACTCGTGGAGACAATCAACGTATCGTCATCCAACTCGGTGCCCAGCAGGGCGTTGGCCACATCGAGCAAACGCTTACGGGCTGCCTTGCGCTTGCGCGTGAAGGCTGCGCCACGGGGCACAAAGTCATCCTCAAAGCCATTGGGGAGCACCACATCGACAGGCTTGTCAAGGAGTTCCTGACACTCACGGGCTGTGATGTCGCTCACCGTGGTGAAGCAGTCCACATGGTGGGCCGTCTGCTTCTCGATGGAATGTTTGCTCTGCATGTTGAGCTCACCGGCCATCTGGTCGCCATTGTACGCAAAGAGGTAATCGTAGAGTGGCTTGTTGTTGCCGGCAATGCTACGGCCTATGCTCGTGGCGTGCGTGGTGAAGATGGTGGCTATCTGGGGATAATGCTTGTTGATGTAGAGCAGTCCGAGACCCGTCATCCACTCATTACCATGATAGACCACCTTCTGAGCCTCACTCAGGTAGTAATCGTAGAAGCTGCCCACAACAAGCGCGGCCGCATATGAGAACATGGAGGCTTCATCGTAATCGCCATAGGCATGGAGACTGTCCACCTGGAAATCCTCCCACAACTGGCCGTAGATTTCATTTTTCTTTGAGAAATAAGGAGAGAAGTCTACCAAGATGGCAATAGGCTCACCAGGAACAGTCCAGCGACCGACACGGAATTTCAAACCCTCCTTCAAAGCGGCAAGGCGCCAATCCTTGAACAAGCTCTCTTCTTCACGGAAATAAGGGCTCTCGTGCTCCTTCCAACAATCGGGGCCAATAAACAAAACATGGTCGCATAATTTTTCCTGCAAAGTCTTGGCGCGTGTCGAAAGGACGGCATAAATGCCACCAACTTTATTACAAACTTCCCAACTTGACTCAAAAATGTAATCGGGAAATATCTTATCAATTTTCATAAATCAAACTAATCTGATGTTGCAAAGGTAATATAAAAAATATGAAAAGCCAACTTAAAATCCTATTATTTTATAAAATGCAGTGTTTTCTTGATGTAAAATGTTAACTTTGCAACTATCAATAAGTTATAGAGATGAAGAAAATAATCACCACATTTTTGCTCCTTGCTGTGACGAGCGCTGCCCTTGCACAAGGCAAGGCGGCGAGCGTGGACACCACTACATTCGCCGGCATATTCGACAACAAGGAGTACAATGTCTACCTCGACATCGACTTTTACCACAACGACGTTGTCGTACCCGGCCAAGAGGTCTTCGGCGAGATGGCCGGATACTTTGGCGACAAACGTGACAGTCGCAAGTGGCTCTTTACCTCAGCCGAGATAATCGACTCCACTACGGCCAAGGTTTCCATCACCAACGACTATGGCAGCGAAGACCTGGTGGCGACGCTAAGCAAACAGCCGGACGGTTCCTTCGTGCTGAAACAGGAGGAGGGCAGCACGCTGAAGATTGCAAGAGACCGTAAATGGGTGAAAATGCCCAAGCGGCTTCCCTTCACCAGAAGAGGACACTGAGATGACGACATCTGGAAACAAGAAAATGGACATACGAGCAGCCACACCAGCCGACCTGCCTCACATCACACGGCTGGTGCAGGCGGCAAAGGCCATCATGCGTGACAGTGGTAACACACAGCAATGGAACGGGGAATACCCATCTGACGACCTTCTGCGGGCTGACATTCGCTCGGGCTTTTGCCACCTCGTCTTGCAGGACGGAAAGGCCGTGGGGTCGTTTGTGTTCAAGCCCGGACCCGACCCGACCTATGCCTCCATTTACGACGGGCAATGGCTCGACGACGCACCTTATTATGTGATCCATCGCATCACGAGTACGCCTGAGGCGCACGGGGTCTTCAAAACCCTGGTTGACTTCTGCTTTTGCGCGCATCCCAACATCCGCATCGACACACACAGGGACAACACCATCATGCGGCACCTGCTCTCTGATAACGGATTCGCCTATTGCGGCATCATTCACCTGATGGACGGAGATGAGCGACTGGCCTACCAAAAGACCATCATGCGTATCACAGAACAACCGTCACACTACGACCACCTGGAGAGAATGACTGTTGACCAGATCACGGCAGGCATCCAGAAGGAGAGCCTCGCGGTACCGCTCGCCATAGGCAAGGCGCTGCCACAACTCAACAGGCTCATAACCGCCATCGAGCAACATTTGGAACAAGGTGGACGATTGTTTTACGTGGGCTGCGGAACGGGCGGACGGCTGGCCACGCTCGACACCATCGAAGTGCAGAACACTTATGGCACCGACGGCTCACAGATCCAGGCCGTCTTTCCCGGTGGAACGGAATGTCTGACGCAGACACGCGAGTCACGGGAAGACGACACGGAGGACAGCTGGCGCCAACTGCTGCAAAAAGGCATTTCGGCCAAGGACATCGTGGTGGGATTCTCGGCCAGCGGCACCACGCCCTTCGTATTGGCGGCCTTGCGCCACTGCCAGGCTGCAAACATCGCCACGGGATGTGTCGTCAACAACCCGCACTCTCCCATCGCACAAATTGCCGACCATGCAGTGGAGATCATCACGGGACCGGAGTTTGTGACAGGTTCCACGCGCATGAAGGCGGGCACATCGCAGAAGCTATGCCTCGACATGATCAGCACGACCGTGCAGATACGTCTCGGCCGCGTGGAGGGCAACAAGATGGTGAACGCCAAGCTGATGAACCATAAACTCATCGACCGCGCTGTGCGTATCTTCATGGAGCGGAACCCACAACACACTGATTATAATAAGGTGAAGCAACTCCTACTGAAGGCTGGAAGCGTCAAGAAGGCGGAAGAGAACTTGTAAGTCTCTCCCAAGGATAGCGCTTACAAGTTTTCCACATCAAGCCCAGCCCTCGATGAGCTTGTCAATGGCTGAGAGCTGAATCTTGACGGAGCGGTTATAGGGGAGCTATCCATCACAAAAAAACGCCGCGTGGCTGGAAAGTTTGTCCGCGCGGCATATCGTGTCATTATTGCACGAGGTAGGTGTTGAAAGAGTGAGATGGCGCCTTGATATTCAGGTATTTGCGGCCGAGCGCAACGGAGAGCGTCACTTCCTGGTCGGTGAAGTTGCCCATGGTCACTATGTAACGGCCTTGCCCGTCGCGAAACACCACAACAGGCGTCTTACTGTGCTCGCGGCCTGCGTAGGCCAGCATCTCCGTACCCGCCTGCACGAAGTGGCTGAAGTGCTTGTAGGCATAGTACTCGGCGGTGTAGCGCGGCCGACGCGTGCGGCTGTCCACTTGCACAAGGGCGTTTTGCCGCCACCCCCAAGGAGATGTGCCTTGATCCGCCAATATGAAGTTCCAGTTATAGTACTCGTCACATCCGTGACCCAGATTGTCGGACAGGAGAAAGAAGGTATGCTCGCCAGCCCGCCAATCCATGGCACCATTGCCACACTCGCTCTCACTCACCATGAAACGGAGGTCAGGGTATCGCTGGCGCATCTGCGGCAGGTTGTTGCGACACTCCCACTGGGTGCCGACACCCTTGACATGGGCTTGCAGCGTCTTGTCGTCGAGTATCTTTTCCACATAGTCGAGACGGTTGGTGTTGAACGTGCCTATCCACAGCTCCACCTCCGGATGGCGCTTGGCCAGCGTCGGCGCAAGATACTCATTGTTGAAGCGCAACGTGCCCTCGGCTGTCCACGCGCAACCAGGGTACGGCGTGTACGAATATGCCTCATTCTGGTACATCACCTTCGTGATGGGCAGCCCCTCGGCCTTGTAGAGCTCTATGAAACGACAGAACATGTCGGCGTAACACTGCAGATAGCGCGGGTCTTGTATGAAATAGTCTTGCGAGGCCAACCGCCGCGGGAAGACTCCATTGCGGTCGCCCAGAAGTTTCATCTCATCGGCATCAACCTGCCTTCCATCGTCCATGTAGAGCAGGTATGCCTGTCGCTCGTCCATCTGGTTGTACTGGCTGGGCGACACGGGGTAGTCGTGGTTGATCTTCATCCACACTGGCGGCGACCACGGGCTCATGAAGAGTTGCAGGGCGGGCTGGTATCTTTGCGCGGCGCGGGCAAGGGGTATGATGTTGCGCTTGTCGCGATCAATGTTGAAATACTTGAGTGCGAAGTCGCCCGTCACGTCATCGCAACTATACCAGGCACGCGCATAGTCGTTGGCATTCATCGACACGCGTCCATGGGTGAACCGCAGATCGCCATCGGGTGCGAAGATCCGGTACATCAGCTCATCCTGCTCCTGTCGGGTCAGCAGGTTGAAGGCATCCCAGTCGAGCTCATTGAATGTGGTACCAAAGCCCACAAAGCGCGTACCGTGGCTGTTACCATCGACCTTGGCTACCACCTGGCCATCGGCCTTAGTGGCCAGTGCCGCCTTGCCCTTGACCCAGGCTATAGCCTCGGTGGTGGTGTACTTCACTACTTTTTGGGCCTCAGCAAACGATGGGGCCAGCAAAAGGGCCACTACGGCCATCAGAATCCTGTTCATGCTTTTCATCATTCAGTTTTGTTGCTATCCATACGACACCATGGAAGCCACATACGGCCACCATGGTGTCTATCCTGTCATGTGCGGTTGGCATTACCTCACTACGACTTTTCGCTTGTCCACAATATATAAGCCATGGGTGGGCTTGCTGACCCTACGTCCCTGCAGGTCATACATCTCTGCAGGAGTGGCAGGCTCTCTGCCGCTCACGACTATACCATCAGCCAAGCCTCCCTTGTAGAGCAACTTCACGTCGGAGAGGAAAATCCACGTGTTCTGGTTGCCCTCGTCGGCCCGCAAACCTATCGTGACATCACCTGTGGTCTTCTGGTCAAAGTCAACAGCATACTTGGCGTACTGAGCCGTTGTCACCTCGGTTTCCACGGTCTTGTCGTCCGTCTCGGCAAAGAGGCTGACGCCCACCTTGTTGGCATTGCCCTGGTTATTGTTCCACACCGTTGCGGCAGCGTAAGCTTCCAGGCGATACCGTCCCTGAGGCAAACCGGCCAGTGTCTGGTAGATGAGTTTCGAGTCGGTGATGGCCGATGCTCGCCAGTGGCTGATGCCATAGCCGTCATGCTCGCCACTCTGCACAGCTGAGGGATGCTCGCTGTAACCGGCCGCCTGGCAATTATCACGCAACCAACCGTCTATAGTGCCAGCAGTGATGGTAGCGTTCTTCACAAGGAATGTGGCATCGCCCGTGTTGGTGAGATAAGTCTTGAGGTTAGCCTTGACAAAAAGTTCCACCTCCTCCTTCAGCAGACGCGTCATGTCATCGACCAACGCTGCTTCTGTCAGTTGCGGCAACTGCACCGCCTGGCTCTCCATGACTTCCCTGAGCCTGTCGCGCGATGTCTGTTCATAGCCTTCTTGAGCCAAGAGTTCCTCGGCCTGAGCTACCACTTGAGCATATCGTTGCACGGCAGCATCGAGACCGTTGTTGCCCTTCCTGTTCTCAGTGAGGTCAAAATCAGAGGTCAGGTCACCCACCCTCACGAGTTCAAAGTCGGTCACGCAGAACCACCCTTTCGTTCCGCCACCGCTCGTTGAGGCATAACCGACGCGCAACACGCCATCCTCGCCCACATAGATAGTGTCTGTGGTCTGTGTCTCCCAGTGGTCATCGCTCCACACGTCGTCCGCCTTGACAGGCGACTTCACCAAGTGCGTGGCCGTCTCGGCGTACACATGCTGGTCGGATATGTTGCCCTCACCGCAGACGCTTTTCGCCGACACACGGTAAAGGCCAGGCTCAAGCCCCCCAAGGTCCTGATGGATGTCGAGCGATGTGAAATTGTTGCTCCAGTTGTTGTAGCACGACTTGCCCAGTACCGTGGCAGCGCGGAAGTCGCCACCATTTGCTACATTGGAGACCGTCCACCCCTCATCACCTGACATGAAGCTGGGATTGCGGAGCTCGCGGTTGTCCGAAGTGCCCTTCACGGCATGGAGAAGCGAGGCGTAGTCTCCCTTTTCCATGGCGGCCTGCAAGGCCGAGCGCTGGTCATCAGTGAGCGAGGCTTGCTCGATGTCGGCCATACCACGCGCTTCATCAGCGAGAATCTTGGTCAGCGTCTTCTCGGGTGCCACAACATAGGTGGCAAACGAGTTGGGATCCAGCGAGCACACAAGCGTGCTACCATCAATATCCACTGTCAACGTCTTCTCTTCGGCCTTATCATTGCCCACGACGACCACAACACTGCCGTCGGGCGCCTGTGCCGTCGTCACGAGGTTGGCCTCATCACAGGCGAGGATGGTGGCACCTTTCGGGATGAAATGCGTGTAATGCTTGTAAGCGTAATACTCCGGGCAATACTTCGCTGTGTTGGTGGCACTGCTGACTTGCACCAGGGCATTCTGCTTCCAGCCCCACGTGCTGTATCCACCGTCCTTGAGGATGGCGTTCCAATAAGAATAGGTGGTGACCCCATTGGCCAGGTAATGATTGCAGAGCTGGAAGGTGTGGCTTGCGGCCCCCCCAGTCGAAGGTTCCCGAGCCACACTCGCTCTCGGTCATCACGCTTTCATAGTCGGGGTAGGCCTCCCTCACGGCGGCTATCTGCTGTCCACCCTCCCACTGGAAACCTATCTGCTTGCAATATTTCCCGATGTTAGGCGTGGAAAGGATCGTATTGAACACATCGTAGCGGTTGGTGTTCATGGTGCCAACGATAAGTGTGAGATCGGGTTGGTGCTCAGCCATATAAGGGCCGAGGTAGTCGGCCAGGAACTTGCCCGTGGTGGCCGCCTTCCATGAACAACCGGGATAGGGCGTGTTCGAGTAAGCTTCATTCTGGTAGGCCAGTGCCGAGATATTGATACCCTCGTTGCGATATGCCTCAATAAACTTGTCGAAATAGAGGCAGTAGGCATTGTAATAGCGGGGATCGTCTATAAACTGGTCGTTGTCGTAGGGTGGCACATCGAAGGTACCACCATTGGTGGCGGTCTTGCGCTGCGAATAGTGCTTGTTGGTCTTCATCCACTGCGGTGGGCTCCACGGCGACGCCCAGAAGTAGAGGTCTGGGTTCTCGTCCAGTGCCAGTTTGATACTTGGGATGACCTTTTGCAAGTCGCGTTCGATGGTGAAGTGCTCCATCGCGAAGTCCTCGACATTGTCCTCTGTCTCATCGCATGAGTACCAATCGCAGGCGTAGTCGGATGCGCCTACGGGTATGCGTCCCACCCCAAGGCGCAAGTCGCCATAGGGATTAAACAGGCGCCTGACAAAAAGCGTGCGGTCGTTTTCCGGGAGCATACCCCACGCGTCGTAGTCGAGTTCGTTGAACGTGGTGCCCCATCCCTGGAAGGTCTGTCGCTTGTCAGCAGTTCTCACAATCACCTGTGCCTTGCCGATGGTTCCATCGACGAGTTTTTCCGTCTTCATCCGCCAATAATTACCATTAGACGAATGAAAACCAATAGCTTTGTTTTGCGCCATAGCCCACTGCAGCTGACCGATGCTGAAGCAACCGGTGAGCATGCAGGCTGTGGCTAAGATTTTCTTTTTCATTATGTTGGTTTAACAAATAGGTTGACGCTGCAAAGGAACATTGAAAAGTGCAATGTCTCCACTTGTGATGTAACGTTTGCAAAGCAAACTCTTCATTTTCACCAACTTGTTACATATGTTACCTCGTTTTGTTACATGGGTTAGGTCCCAGGTACGACTTCTTCAGTCCGCCCCAATCCACGATCACCTTCTGCACCATCATGCCGGCATCGCCACAGTGGAGCGAGATGACATGGGCCGCCTTGCTCCTGTCGATTGAGAAGGTCATGTGTGCAACAGCCCCGTTGCGAAGCACCTGGTTTTTCCACGACAGGCCATACTCCTTAAACTGGTTGTCGAACACCTGCGGATCACCACCGTCCATTGCCACACCGACCTTGGTGGCAAGTCCTTTGTAAGCCGGGAAGAAGGGCACTGTGTAGAGCGTCACCCTGACGCTGTCGGCATCGATAGCAGGTAGTGCATAGTCAATATGGCCTTGTCCCATGCCACCAGCATGAGTAGCAGCCGACACATGGTCTCCCAACTGCACCACGTGCCAGTCATACCCCAGTCCGTCGACGATACTAATCTTGTTGGCGCCCTGCTCAACCTTGCGCACGTAGCGTGTCAAGTCAACTACGTAACAGCTATCCATGCTCTGCTCACCAACAGAAAGATCGACAGGTTCCTGGCCAGCACCATCCGTTACCTGGAGTTTGGGCATCTTCTGGTAGAGCGCACACAATCCCGGTGCCACATCCATCATGCCATTCCACTTGCCACCGAGCAGGGTGTTGTACCGATGGTTGAGCGAGGTGATGCTGTCAAAAGCCTGCTGCGACTGCCGCGCCGCCCAGTTGGCCTGCGCCAATTGGCCCGCCTGGAACTGCTCATGGTTGAGCTGCGCCATGAGGAACTTGCGGTTCATCTGGTAAGCCGCCATCACGGGAAAGCCCACCATCTCGAAGAAGGAGGCGCGCTGGTCATTAGGCATCTCATCCATGACCGAACTCACCTGCTCAGCAATATGCCTATAGTCGGCAAGGCGCTGCTGAGCCTCTCCATAATGTTGGAACGAAAACTCCGTATCCTTCAGTTTGGTATATTCCTTCGAGTCCCATTCACGTTCCCAGCCCATGAACTCGGGCTTGCGGCTCCACGCCAGGCGATAATAGGTGTCGAGCAATTGTTGGAACTGAGGCATGTAGGCCTTTCCAAACAATGAGCCCAAGAACTCTGACTGATGATGGTTAATGGTCTTCGCGTCATAACGGTCTACATTCCACGCCAAGTCAAAGAAAGTCTTCATACCAAGCTCCATGGGCTTGATGTCGCCGACATTCAGCAGCCAGTAACGGTCGGCACCCGCACGATAGGCCTTCATCAGTTCCTCATACATCAGAACGGGCGGAGTGGTGCAGATCCACAGGTAGTCATGGGGTGAGCCAAGATACGAGAGGTGGTAGTAGACACCCGAGCCACCCTTGCGTTTCTGTTCCTCAGGATTGCTCACGCGCTTCATATAACCGTAGTTGTCGTCGACCCAGACCAGCGTGATGTCATCGGGCACCTTCAAGCCGTGCTCATAGATGTCGAGTGCCTCTTTGTAGGGCACAAAAATCTGCGGTACATCCTCGATGCGCTTACCTGTATGCTTGGTGAGCAGGGCACGCTGGTCGTCTATGACACGACCTATCAGTTCCACCTGCTGGTCAATGGGAAGGTTACCGCGTAGCCCCGCATCGTGCAACCCACGCATGCCCATGGTATAGATATTGTCGAAACGGGCGGCCTCCGACAAGCGGCCATTCCACTTGTTCCACACGGCCTTGGCGTTGGTGGCATAGTTCCAGTCGCCGTCGCGCTGCAGGTCCCACTCCTTCTTCGACGCGTTGTTGACGAGCAGTGGCTCACAGTGTGACGTAGTGATGACGATGCCAAACGAGTCGGCCACAAGCTTGCTCTCGGGATGCGTATAAAAGGCTCCCGTGCACGAGTGCATGGCTGGGCCCAGCATATTTCCCTTGAGACGCAGGATGAGCTCGCACACCTTGGCGTAAGTCTTCGGGCCGATATCGCCCAGTCCTGCCTCAAAAGTCTTCGAGGCCCACGGCTTCAGTCCCCAGTCCTCATCGTTGATAAATAGTCCGCGGTACTTCACCGAAGGGCTCTTTGACGTTTCGCTTCCAGCGATCCACACAGCCGCCTTGTGCTCCACAGGCACGTCGGCCCACCAATAATAGGGCGACACGCCCATCATCTCCGAGAGCGAGAGCAATCCATAGGCAGCGCCACGCTTGTCACTACCGACCACCACAAGGGCCCTGTCGACGCCCTTGGCCGGTTTGTCAACCACCTGCACCACATAGCGTTCCCAACCACCACGTATGGCCTTCGCGTTGACCTTGCCCTGCTTCACCAGCCGGTCGATAAAGGCATTGTGGCCCAGCGTACCCACCACGACGGGTTGGCGTGTGGATACCTTACCCGAAACTTTCACATCGGGGCGATAGCCAGTGACACGGGCCACATCATCAGCAAACAGACCTGCTACCTTACCTACCAGCACATGCTCGGCAGGCGACACATAGACAGCCGCCCCACCTGAATTACGTGCCACACAAAAGGCATCGGGAGTTTCCTTCTGACTCACTGTCACTTGAGCTTTCAGGGGCAACAGCAAGCAAGTTGCAAAAAGCGCACAAACAATTTTTCTCATAGGTTATCAATAAATCTAGTGAATAAGGAAGAGCAAAAACAAAGGCTTCCTTTTTTCTTAATACGCACGGCAAGGCACATTTCCTTAGAGAGTTTTGCAGTATGTTACAATTTGGATTGTTTTTGTTACATGAGCAAAAGACTGCACCTGATAAACGACTGGCTAATCGGCATGCCATAAGCATACAAGCGGACCTATTGCCCAGCGCCGCTTGTTTTTTAAGGTGCTTACCGCTTTCCTTCACGATCGCATCCTAAGGAAAGGATGTCGGAAAGCTTGACACAGCGTCTAAGCTTTCCGATATCCAAAGAGAGTCTCTTGCAACTCAAACATTACTTAAACACCACCTTGCGCCGGCCAACGATGTAAATGCCTCGCGAGGGCTTGCAAACCCTGCGCCCTTGCAGGTCATAAATCTCGAGGCTGCTTGACTCGCCCCCAGTAACAGGATACTCAACGATGCCATCCGTCAACCTTCCCCTGTATCGCACAATCACATCAGAAAGGAATGCCCACGTATTCTGGTTGTCTGCGCCCGCGCGCAGCCCTACGGTCAAGTCTGCATCGTCATACTTGGCGATGTCAACAGAATACAGCGCATAAGTGGCGGAGGTGACAGGTGTCTCAGAGACCATGTCTGGCGTGGCAGCAAACAAGTTCACGCCACTGCGGTTGTCGTTTCCCTTGTTGTTATTCCACACTGTGGCCGCAGCATAGGCCTGAAGGGTGTACGTTCCCTCAGGGAGTCCCACCAATGTCTGGTAGATCAACTTAGAGTTTGTAACTGCCGAGCCGCGCCAATAGCTGATTCCATATGCATTATGGTCGGTATTCTGTATGGCCTCAGGCAACTCGCTGTAACCCGCTGCGCTGCAATTGTCACGTTTCCACCCAGTCTTGGTGTGCTTCGTCATCTTGTCATTTTCCAACAAAACACTCACGTCACCAACGCCATCTTCGACTTGCTCCAAGGCATACATACGGTTGAACTTGCCCTTGGGTATGGTGAACAACTGCAAGCGAGCCCTCTTGTCTTCCATCTTGTTGCATGCGATTTCCTCACCATTACGGTAGCCATTCGCCACATTCCAAAGACCAAGATAATTACCGGTATATTTCCCATTCTCTACAGACCAGGAACCTTCGTTGTATTGGAACAGCAAGCGCGACCAAGCGCAAGCCACAGGTTGGTCATTCGTGCGAAGCATATAAGCCTTGTTGTTCTCTGTCTGCAACGTGAGATCGTCATACTCAATATTCCGCATGGCAAACCCATTGTTGTAAGGCTCAAGGGTAAACACAACCGAGAGGTCAGAGATCGGGTCAGAAGGTTTTTGGAAAAACAACGCCTTGTTGCCATTGAGTTTCGCGTCTTGCAAGCCTATCATAAGGTTTGCCTCGTCACTACAGAGAAAGAAATAATTATTTTCTGACAAATCCTTTATCTCGTCAACAGAGGTGACAATCTGATAGCCCTTGTCGGCAGAAAGAATCTTTGAATAGTCATACTTACCAGCATCTTTCACCTTGACCGCAAATGTGTACTTCTTTCCCAAATAGGTAGCCGAGACCGTTAAGTCCTCCACGACATCATTCACCACACATATAGTTCCAGTCGTTCCGTTGTCCCACACGACGCTGTCTGGATTTTGTGCGGTAGGAACCTTCAGTTCAAAGGTTACCGTCGAACCACTGAGCACATACTTGTTGTCGGTTTCCGCACCATCGATAACCTGCTTGGCAGGCACAACATTAATATGGAAGCGCAACTCACCTACTGCACCTGACTGGTTGGCAAACTGACAGGTGTAAACACGGCTATTGGTTACCGATGGAATCGTGACCGAGCTCCCTTTCACACCATTGTCCCAAAGGTAATCATTTGTCCAGCCTGTAGCAGCCGAAGCCTTCAAGGTCACAGGAGTGGCGCAAAGGACAGTCACCACCGTGTCGCTTATTTCCTCTCCTCCAACAGTGATTTTCGGATTCATGGCATCGGGAGCCGCATCACCACAAACAGCAATGGCAAAAGCCTGATGGCTGACAGCTCCGTTCTTGGCTGTGTACTCCACACGGTAGACATAACTACGGTCGGCCTTCACCGTAATGTTACGCATTGTCTCGCCCGTGTTCCATTTCCATTCGCCCGTATCCTCCACGCCTTCTGGCAAACGGGGCATGAGCGTGATATCGGCACTATCTGCAGGAATGGCTTTCGAAGCGCCAGAAAGATAGTTGTAACGCAGTCCACCGAGGTTGGTCTGGTTGGTGTATGTCACCCCCTTGTAGGAGATGTCGCCAGTGAGTGGCACGATGGCCCTTCCTTCTTCCACTACGGGACGCCAACTGGTCAGCGTGGAAAAGCCCAAATGATCGAAACCGCCAGAATTCTGACTATAGTTGCCGCCACCGCCATCAGGGCAAACGGCCGCACTGGCCGCCTCAACATACTGCATCTTCAAGCCGCGCAATCCCTCATAATATCCTATCAGCCGATCCCAATAAGGTCTCTTCTCACCAGAACCACTCTTGTTGGGACCACCTTGTCGCCACGCATTACCCAATGTAGCACGGCAGTCGGCGTAGTCATAAGGCTTCCATGGCAGCGTCGAAGATTCTTCTCCTCCAAAGTTCATGGCCGCCACAAACTCAGCTCCCGCTGCAATGCGATCGTCCATGTAAGCATAGAGGTCATCACCTTGGTTGAAGCCGACCTGACAGATGTCTACCGCCAAGCCTAATGCCATAAGGGAGTGTCCCTGGTCTCGTCCACTCTCTTGCATCTGGCCGAGATAGCCCTTAGGACCGCGCTCATCGGGAAGCACCACCGGCACCAGGTTTCCAATAAACTCGTTGCAACCATCGTTCATCACAAAGGCATCACCTGAATGGTCCTTAAAAGTTCCCACGTGGTCGTACTTATAGAACGAGACTCCTTGGTTGTACATGTGAACATCATCGCACAATATGCCTATCGACATGACACACAGGGCATTGCACAACCCCCAATTGCTCCAGTAATGGCCCGGTCGTTCACCCAAATTGGCATAGCGCTGGTTTTTCCACGTGTCGTGACGACGGCGAAGGAAATCGATACTTTTGTTGTACCATACACGAACCATCCATTTCTTGAATTTCTCAAAATCTTCCTTATTCCATCCTTCATAATCACGCATGAGTTCGGCAGCATTGGCAAACTCATGCCCATAGATGCCCGCAGCCAAGGACATGTTTGTGTCACCACCAACCCCATTGCAGCCGTTACACCATGCCATGAGTATTCTTACCGCAGCCTCGGCGTTTTCCTTGGTACCGCCAATCTTCCACCTCAATGCGTTCTGATAAGCCATGGCTGCACCACGCGCAGCATTCATGTAGTTTTGCCCTGAGCCTCCACGAACCACAGTGTTCGTTGGATATGTGGCCACATCTGCTTTTGCGTAGCTATTGGCACACAACCTGTTCCAAGCTTTCGTAATGCGCTCATCGCCTTCGGCCAGCAGTTGTTTGGCACGGTTTACATCTTCTTGTGACACAAGACCTCCCGGATGCACAAATCCGTGGTCAGCCACAAGGGGAAACACTCGTTTCATGGAAAACCCGCTCGTGGCCTGAGCCTTTACAAGCACAAGCTTCAGTGAAGACACGTAATCATCGATAACACTCTGTGAAGCCCGATTAGAGGCGATAAGCATTTCCGCCAGTCTCACTTGATCCATGAGCTCGGCAACAGCGTTGACCGCATGGCCTGCAGATGCCGTTTGTACCCAAAGGCGGCAGTCGGTCACCACTTGTTTCAGTTCCGTAAAATCGCCCTTGATTTCTGTTTTTTCTTGTCGCATCACGTCTTCTCCCGATAAGGGCAAGATATCACCATAATTACTTACAGCAAACATCTGTCCCACATGACAGGTGATAAAAAACGCAGCAACCAATAGTTTTCTTTGCATAGTTCGTTAATAGTCTTTGGTTTCTTTTTATGAACGTCGCAAAGGTAATCATTGCTTTTTTATCCAATTGTTCAGACATGTAACCAATCGGTTGCCTAACAAGAGATTACTGTATTTTGTTACAACCGTCACACTGCCCTGTTACATATCATCCAAAGGAAGAGCCTAAAGGTGTGCACCTTTTTTCCCGTATGCCGACGGCAACACGCCAAACTTCTGTTTGAAGCACTTGGAAAAGTAACTGGGCGTCGCAAATCCCACCTTCGCCGCCACCTCATTGACGGACGCTTCGGGATGAGCCTCCAGAATTTGCGCAGCCTTCTTCAGGCGTATGTCACGCAGGAAGTCAGATGGAGTGAGACCAGTCAGCGACTGCATCTTGCGGTAGAGGTTCATGCGGCTCATGCACATATCCTTGCTAAACCGCTCCACATTATAGTCGCTATCGAGGAGATGTTGCTCCACAGCATCGACAGCCCTTTGGAGAAAAGCCTTGTCAATCTTGGATGCCATAAGTTCGTCTGGACGTAACTCCACCTGGGTGAGCACAATCTCCTTGCGCTTCTGCTGCAGCAACCGTAGCATACGGATGCGCCTACCCAGCACATAGACAGCATAGGCCAACGCCAGGCCAACAACTACAAATAGCATACGTGCCCACCAGGTGGCCCACCAGTATTGCTGATGGTTGATAATGAGACACACCGTCTCCTTTCCCCAACAGCCATAACGGTCTGTAGCCTTCACCAGCAACTCATGGCTGCCAGCGGACAGATTGCTGAGACGCACCTCGTTGGTACCCTGAGGCAAGTAAGTCCAACCAGCCTCGGAGCCTTTAAGGCAGTAGGCGTAGGTAATGCGCGAGGCATTCAGGTGGTCAAGAGTACTCAGATGAACCGTCAGATCACTGACATGAGCTGGCACGACGATCGTTCGCATCGCCCTGCCCACGAGGCAGACCGTGTCACCCATGTCCACACTGGTGACAATAGGCGCTCGTCCCTCTCCCTCGGCGTGGTTGAGCGAGGCCTGTGATGGCATGCAGCAGAAGGCGCCTGCGCCCGCCACCACCATCTCGCCACCATCGGCAAGACTGAGATAATAAAAGTAGTTGACATTGACAAATGGGTCATCAGCACGTATCACTCTCAGTGACCTGGTCTGCGGATTATACTCCTTGACACGTTGATCGGTTAGCACCCAAAGATGCCCCTGCCCGTCAATCTTCATACTCTTAACATAGCCACCATGTTCATCACTGGCCAAAGCATCCTTATGCAGCTGCCCCTCGCGAAGGATCATCACCTCACCTTGCCTATTGGCCAGCCAGAGTGTGCCTTTGTCATCCAAAGCCAATGCAGAGAAATCAATACTCGCACTCAACTTTCTCCCATTGGCAAACACCCCCTGACCATCCACAATATAATAAGGTATGCCGCCAGACGATGCTACCATGTCAACCACCGGGGCACTGCAACGTGCCACCCTGACAAGCGCACCACCTAACTCGCCGTAACGATAGACAGCACTCCTTGTGGCAACAAACACCTCGTTTGCCACCGAAGGGCAGACACATGTGATTTCATCATCCACACTGATCAACTTTTCAAAGCGTGGCACGCTTCCCGTGGCAGTCAGACGGTAAAGAGTGTTACCAGAGGCAGCAAAAATGCCTGGCGCACCTTGCCGTTTCTCAATGCAACGCGCAAATCGCATGCCACCGGCATCCATCACCCTACCCGAAGCTGGAGTATAGAGCGTCAGACCATAGCGTCCCTGCCATATCCAGTAATGGTCTCCATCAGCTACTACCCTATCCGCCAACAACGGATAATGAGTAAGCGTCCTCACACCTTCCACCTCAAAGCGTCGAGTGTTAGCCAAGTTGTTTGAGATAATGAAGGTACTGGGCATGAAGCCCGCCACCCAGACATTGCCGTCACGGTCTTCCTCAAGCTGGTCAAGTATTTTCCGATAATCAGGCAACAGTCCACCGAGGGACAATGACTGCAGACGTCCGCCAACTTTTTTATAAGCAAATAGGTCATCCATCGTAGTGACCCAGTAGATTCCTTGACGGCTGTCACGCAGAATGTCAAGCACCTGTTGCTTCTGCTCACCACCCATCGTGGCAGGTTGCGGTGTGGTATGTCCAGTGTGCGGATCATAAGACACAATGCCACCTCCCCAAGTACCTACAAAAAAGCCATTGGGGCTGTCACAAATTTTCACAGGCGGATAACCATAATGCCACAAACAGGGCTTCCAGTAATCTTTAGCAACATCATAGCGAAAAATCCCACCTTGCCAAACACTCACGTAAAGAGATCCGCTATCATTATGAGAGAAGCTAGTCACTGATGCATCCTTGCCCTTCCAACGTAAAGTGTAAGCCCGCCGTATCTTCCCGTCAGTCGACAATCTAAGCACCTTGCTACCAATAGCAACCCACAAGTTACCCTTACGGTCACTTGACAAAGCAGACACTTTACAGTCATCCAACAATCGCAGCATGCGATAGCTGGTCTTATCCACGCGATACAACCCGTGGTGTGTGCCCACGCAAATACCTCCATTCGGATCCTCTGCCAAGCAAGTCACATTGTTGTCAGGCAGCGCTGTCACGAGGTGTTTGCCAAAGGTCACTATCTGATAGCCGTCGTCGCGACAAAGGCCACCACCAGTAGTGCCATACCACATGTATCCCTCAGAGTCCTGAAGTATACAATGAATATTAGCCACAGGCAATTGGCGCTGCGTTGGCAAATTGCTTATAGAGAAAAGCTGAGCACTTGCGAGCATCTCATGGATAGCAAGCAAAAACAACAATAGAAGTCTATGAAAGCAAGGTATGTGCATGAAACGATCATTAAGAAATGCAAAAATAACAATTTACTGCGAGATAACAAAATCGCACAGCCCAATAACATGCTAACAACGCAATTATTCGATTAAAAATAAATACACTCGAAAGAAGAAAAATCACAAAAAGTAGAACAAAAGACAAACAAAAAAACATAACAGAAGAAGCCCGAAGACTCAACATGAATCTTCGGGCTTCAATCCTCTTTGAAAGAAG
>ERZ808240.103-NODE-103-length-110099-cov-17.385891_pt1 | contig 110099 bp, 96 predicted proteins | sample MGYA00521084_ERZ808240 | MGnify/ENA primary metagenome ERZ808240 (study PRJEB31516, sample SAMN03275571) | gut metagenome | biome: mammalia-associated habitat; material: feces | host: Papio cynocephalus | place: Kenya | collected 2012-08-06 ...
GTAGACATTAAACCGAGAGGAAGCAGCTTTGTTATACAGGAAAGCGAATACAAGGGTTTAGCCGTACATTATAACCGGCAGATGGAAGCACGGAAAAAAGCGCAAAAGGCGGGAAATGCTCCGGCAGAGCCGCAAAAAACGGACGCACCGCCCAAAGCTGCCAAGCCACAAAAGCCGCAGGAAAACACCGCGGGCATTAAGTTCCGTGTGGTAAAATCCGTAGTGCGTAACGGCGCTAAGGGTACGCAGACAGCACTTACTTTAGAAACCCCGCAGAATCAGCTGATAACCGGATATATGCAGGGAAATCCTGAGCTTCGCGACGGACAGATTATCTGCAATGTTAAAATTGAGGAACGGGAAAGCGCGACAATAGGAAAGTACAACATTATTCGCGGCTTTGAAAAAGCAGCGTAAGATTAAATCAAGGAGACAGAACGACCATGAATAAGAACGCACAAACAGTAACGGCAGTCATAGTTATATCCGCTTTTCTTCTGCTGACGGTTACGGCGGAAACGGCAATACTTTTAAGCGGCATATGGACGCGTGAAAAGTACACCTTGGCTTTTTTGGTGTTAGCCGCAGGGATAGCCTTAGTCTATCCCCTGCTTAAAACCTTTGAGGAAAAGGCCTTAAAAAAGGGATACGATAAGGCAAGCGAAGAAATTTCTTTGCTTGAAAGAACGGTAAATGAACTCAGGCAAAACATACAGGCCCTAAAGGAAACCGAGCCGGAATACAAGCGCAAAAGCGAGGTGCTCGAAAGCTACCGAAATTCCTTTCCCTATTTGGTACAGCCGGGATATACATTATTTAATGTTATCCGCACAGAAGTCATGCCGGATAAATACAGCCGCTGGCTTATTGTAGGCGAATTCGGAGACGAATTATGGAAGACCACAATAATACGGCGGGATATGCAGACCTACGGTGAAATGCTGACACTTATAAGCAAAACCGAAACGCCCGACGGAATAACGAAATTAAACGAGCAGAACGCTTTACCTTGGGAATAAGGAGTTGAGCTTATGGAACAGATAACCGAAATAAGCATAAAAGAAATCTCACTTTCGGGCTTTCGCAACCAAAAGGAGCCTGTAAGCTTTGCGCTCGGTGACGTTAACTGCGTCACCGGGCACAACGGCACCGGAAAGACCACCCTTGCCCACGCGGTAGCATTCGCGTTTTACGGCGTTACATATTTCGGAGAGCAAAAAGCGGATAGGCTTATTAGCTCCGAAAGCGCAGGCTGCGAGGTAAAGGTAGACTTTACCGACCAAAACGGTGTACTGCACAGCCTTATACGGCGAAGATTCGGCTCTAAAACCGAGCTTATATTCGACAGCTTTTCTGTAAGGCAGGAGGAAATTAACCGCTTTATCTGCGATAAAGATACCTTTCTCTGCATATTAAATCCGTTTTACCTTACGAGCTTCGGCGAAGCAAAGGGGCGCGAGCTGCTTTTCCGCAATCTTAAAACTGTAAGCAGCGAGCAGATATTATCCGCAATGTCCGACAGCTTTAAAAAGCCTCTTGAGGGGCTTAATATAACCGAGCCTGCCGAAATGCTCAGCGATTACAGAGCGGGTATTCGCAGGTGTGACGAGCAGCTGCGGATATTAGAGGCTAAAAGGGCAACCCTGCGCGAAACGGTACAGGCGAACAACGCCGAGTGCGATAAGCTGAACGAGCAGGCGGAGGTTTCAGCCGCAACGGTGCATATTCTGAAAGAAAAGCAGTTTGAGGGCTTAAACCTTGAGGATTTCAGAAAACGGCGTGAGCAGCTTTCCGAAAAGCTGACGTCTGCCGTAAACAGCCCTACCGCCGTTAAAGCGGCGGCGCTGGAGGAAAGGCTGAAAGCGGCAAGAGAACGGGAATATGTTTCTAAGTTTTCGGGTGAGATTGCAAAGCTTGATACTGAACTCACAAGCCTTAAAGGCAGGTACTCCGCGCTTAAACAAAAGCTTGAGGGACTTAAACCCGGCTCTAAATGCCCCACCTGCTCGGTAACGCTCACCGATGAACTTTATACCTGTGCCGCAGCAGATATAGCTTCCGAATTGCATAAGGTTATTGACAGCGCAAACGGGCTTGCTGAAACCAAAAAGGAAATGCTCGAAACCGAGCAAAAGGCAAAGCAAACCTTTGACCGGTTTAAAAAGGACGATACCGAAAAGCTGTCCGCGGAGTTAGACGAGCTGCGCCGCACCGAGGACGATTCGCCGGAAATTATGCAACGGGAAATTGAAGAGATAGATATGCTTCTCTCCCGCGGGCTTTTATCCGACGAGGAGTTTTCGGAGCTTGAAAGCGAGGAAAGAAGCCTTGCCGGGCTTGATGCGCAGATCAAAAAGCTGCGGGAGTATTCGGTGGACGCGCAAATTACGGCTTTGAACGAGCAGGCAGCCGCATTTGAAAACGATAAGCGGAGGTATACCGAAATATTGGCTTCGCTTGAGGAATATGTTTCAAAGCGGACGGAACTGTTGGCAGAGGAGCTTAAAATGCCGAATGTAAGCATTACATTATTTGAGCCTGTAAAGACCACGGGCGAGCTTAAAAGCGTATTCCGCTTTACCTACAAGGGCAGGAATTACGCGGCGTTATCTTTATCCGAGCGCACGGCGGCAGGGCTTGAATTATGCGCGCTGATGCGTAGGCTTACCGGGCTTAATTTCCCCGTGTTTATTGACAACACCGAAAGCGTAGCTCATTTCGATATGTCCTCTCTTTCCTGCCAGACGGTATTTTTAAGAATGGTTAAAAATGCGCCGCTGTCGGTTAAATCTATGAACCAAGCGACCGAACCGCTTAAAAAAGCCTCATAAATGGGAGCGTATATTAACTTTGATCTTATAGACACGGCAGAGCTTTGCGGAATAGATATTAGGCGCAGCACTCTGTCGAACGATGAGGTTGAGGCACGGTGCCCATACTGCTGCGACCACCGTTACCGTATGTATTTAAGCAGACTCACAAATATGTTTTACTGTCATAACTGCGGTACCGGCGGCAATGCGGTCACATTATATTCCTCTTTTAATCCGAAAGGCGTGTGCCTTAAAAATTATGAGAGCTATAATGCGCTGCTTAACGAGCCGTCTGTCGGGCGGCACGATGTGCCGGTACAGCCCGAAAAGAGCAACGCCCAAATACGGGAAATAGAAGAGCGAAGCGAAATATATACCGAGCTTTTAAAGCTGTTACGCCTTGAAAAAGAGCACTGTACAAATCTTTTAAACAGAGGACTTGACAGCGAAAGAATAGCACGGAATATGTACCGCAGCTTTCCCACCGACAACGCGGAACGGCAATGGATATGTGACAGTCTCGCCGCGCGCTATGACCTGCACGGTATGCCCGGTTTTTACAGAACCGACGGCATATGGCATATAGCGGCGTTTAAGAGCGGTATTTTAATTCCTATACGGAACAAACAAAATCTTATACAGGGCTTACAGATCCGTTTCGATAACCCGCCCGTTAAGCGCGTTACTACGCCGGAGGGAATAACGATTGAAAAGATCGGCACAAGGTTTATGTGGCTTTCTTCATCAAAGCAGAAAAAATTTGAGGGAACCTCTGTTCCCTCATATATCCACATAACCGGCAACCGGGACAGCGACACCGTATATCTTACCGAGGGGGGTTTAAAATCAGATGTTGCAAGCTATTTATCCGGAGACAAGCTGTTTATTGGGCTGACAGGGGTACAGAACACAGGATTTTTAAAGGAGGTTATATCCTCTTTGTCACCCAAAAGAATAGTTGAAGCTGTGGATATGGACGTGCGCTCCAACCCGCAGGTGCGGAAAGCGCAGGTTAAGATACAGGCCATCTGCGCTCCGCTGTGCGAAACCTACAAGCGCCTTTTCTGGCCGATTGATCAGAAAGGGATCGACGACCTCCTTTTATTTAGGAAGCTCAAAAAAGAATACGAAGAAAAAATACGGAAAGGAAATTGATTTATGCCGGAAATGCAGTCATATATGGGAGTAAACGAGGGAAACAGCGGAATTATTGGCAAGCTGCTCTATTACTCCACAGCAAATATTTTAATACCGAAAGATAGATTTATTGAGCTTGGCAAGGCCTTTAATTTACCGAAGGTAAAGCCCGCGCGCGAATCGGCGGCAAGCGCTTACAGATACGCTACCACGGCGCTTAAAGACCGTGTGGTTAATAAGGACTCGGGCGGTACGCATATCTACCGCATTTACTGCCGGGATAACAAGCAGGACACCTCATCGGTTATCTGCCGCGAGCTTGTAAAGGAAACGCTTGACTCTACGACCAACAATTACAAGAAGCTCGCGAACATAGCTTTTAAGCGTGAAACCGAGGAAATGTTCTACGATAATACCGAATATGACTCGGATATTGACGCGGCACAATACTGCGAACAGGCGCTCACTCTTTTCGATCGGTTTAAAAGCTGCTATAATTCCGACCATGTTGATTCGGTGGTGCAGCTTTTACTCGAAAAAATGCAGGCGGTGAAAATAAACATTCACGGCAACCTGTATTTTATACCCAATCCGCATCTGCCGCTGTTAAACATATTTGAGGATTACATTGAGGCGCTTTCAAAATGCAATCTGAACGCAGGTAATGTTTCTTCAAACAGTATGTATGTGGCAAATGATGAAAAGCAGCGCGAGAAAATGACGGCTGAATTTTATATGAATTACAAGAGGGATATAGAAACCTACGAGGAACGAATTCAGCACTTCATTGACAACGGCTGCTCATCTGCTACGGTTATTAACCGCTGGCTTAAAAAGATTGAGGCGTTAAAGGCTAAAAAAGCAACCTACGAGCAGGTGCTCAAGCGCCAGCTTGACGACCTTGACCAAGACTTTTCGCTGCTGCAAATGCAGTCGCAGGAATTGTCGCTCAGAGCCGTTAAGAACCAAATAGAAATGCCGTTAGCGGCATAAAAAAAACACCGTCTGTCCCGTAATAGGGATAGGCGGTGTTTCTTGACTATAATTTTTTCTTTTCTATACTTTTATAAATGTTTTTCTTGAAATCACGCGGAGAACCGAAAAATATTTTTTCAGAGTTTGTAAAGGAATTATTATCGGCTTTTATATTCATTAACTCCAATGTGCAAATTAAATCAGCAACTTGAAATAATTTATATTCAACAGGCTTCACCTTGCGAAATTCAATATCTGAAAACAGTGATGAAAAAACAGATGTAATTATTTTTGTAAGTTCTATCTGCCCGTTATCATAATAAATAATTATCGGTCGGTACTGTTTAAATAATTCCTCGTTTCTCTTTAAGGCAGTTGATATTGTTTTAGATATTTTCATTGTAAGCTGAATGTCGTCGGAACACTCGCTTTTCTTTATGCAGGCACAAAGATAATTTATATTAAGCTTTCTTGTAAAGTGAAACAGTGAATTAAATAGACTGCGCCTTAATAAAATATCGTCATTCTCATATATTGATTCCCGACGAATCAAAGGTCCGGTGTGAATAGCGTGGTTTTCATATCCTAAATTTTGAATATGACCTGTCAATTCATTGATACCGGAAGTAATATCAACAGCTTGGTCGTGTAATACCATTGTCACTATGTAATAAGGTGAATTGAAATTGTACTCACCGAAATCACCGGATTCATCTATAAAGATACTTATTTCATTTCCCATTATATTCTTCTTCCTAAAAAAAGTGGCGGGGTAATTCCCCGCCGTTAGGTGGACCTGGGTCTAACGACCAGCCCGAAATTCTACCTTAATAGAATTAAAAGATATCTCTATCTTTTACAGTTGCATTATAACATATTTTATTTGCCAAAGTCAATACTTAAATGCAAAAATATAATGTAACCGCAATATTAGTATATCTGAAAATATGATATTTATTTTAAATACACTAATATATAATATGCGTAAAACCGTAATTGTTTCCGCAAATACAATTATATATATTTAATTTCCGTCATTCACCGACATTTTAAATTTTCACGCACTCATCAATAATATTTTCCACTATGCGCAGCATTTCGGGTGAAAGCTTACGCATTTTATCCGACAGTATAAGCAGATCCTTGTCTACTATATCTCCCGTCAGAAGATAATCGGCGCTGACCTCAAGCGCTTTTGCAAGCTTTATAACATTTTCGGGTCTCATAGCTCGCTTGCCTGATTCCGCATAGGATACAAACTGCGGAGTAAGGTCGCCTTTTTCTGCCAGCATTTCCTGCGTCATTCCGAGCTTTTTGCGGCGTTCGGTTATTCTTTTGCCTATTTCCAAAAGGTTTATTTCTTCATTTGTCATTATACCGTCCCTCTCTTTCCTGTTTAATTATATCCACAACATAATAAATTTTTAATCGCGTGTTGTTGATTTATATACACAGTGTGCGGTATAATGAACAAAAAATGATTGGAGATATATTTATGCGTGAAAAAACAGCCTGTTTTACAGGACACAGAGAAATGCCGAAAAAGGATATGCGGAAAATAAGGCGAAATACCTTGAATGTCATTATAAAGGCATATGAAAAGGGGTACAGATATTTCGGCTCGGGCGGAGCAATAGGCTTTGACCTACTTGCCGCCGACTGCGTTTTACACCTAAAAAAGAAATATCCGGATATTCGGCTTATACTTGTTCTTCCCTGCCACGGACAAACCAAATACTGGTCGGATAAAGAAATACGGAAATACAATAAAATAAAGAAAAAAGCAGATGAGGTGGTTTTTACCTCCGAACAATACTTTAACGGTTGTATGCAAAAAAGAAACCGGCACCTTGCAGATAACAGCAGCTTATGTATCTGTTATCTTACAAAGAACGCCGGCGGTACTGCATATACGGTTAATTACGCTGATAGGCACGGGCTTAAAACGGTAAATGTTTCCAGCGCCAGTTTTATTGACAAAACCGACTGAAAATGCTATTATATAATCCGAACATATGTTCTGGTGATTTTATGGAAAGGTCGATTCTGCATTGCGACGCAAACAAGTTTTATGCCTCGGTCGAATGCTTATATAATCCCGAAATAAGGAATAAGCCGGTAGTCGTAGGCGGAAGCGAAGAAACGCGTCACGGTATTGTACTGACGGGCAATGCCATAGCCAAAAGCCGCTACGGAGTGAAAACCGGTATGTCGCTTGCGGACGCGCGCGCACTTTGCCCAAAGCTAGTCGTAGTGCCGCCGAACTATCCGAGATACCTGCGCTTTTCCAAAATGTTAAGGCAAATATATTCGGATTATACCGACACGGTAGAGCCGTTCGGACTTGACGAATGCTGGCTTGATGTCACCGGCAGCGGGTTATTATTCGGAAGTCCCGAAAAAATAGCAAACGATATCCGCCGGCGTGTAAAATTTGAACTCGGTATAACCGTATCCGTAGGCGTATCGTGGAACAAGATCTTTGCAAAGCTCGGCTCTGACTACAAAAAGCCCGACGCCGTGACTGTAATAAACAAGGATAATTATAAAGGAATCGTCTATCCCCTGCCTGCATCCGATCTTTTAATGATAGGTCCGGCGACAACGCGAAAGCTTAAAAGCCACGGGATATACACTATAGGCGAACTGGCAGCAGCCCCGCCCGAAATGCTTGCCGCTTTCCTCGGTAAAATGGGCTATATTCTTAATAATTTTGCGAACGGCAGAGAAAGCTCCCCTGTCACCGCAAGCGGTTATGCCCCAATTATAAAGTCCGTAGGCAACGGAATTACCGCGCCGCGCGACCTTAAAAATGAGGACGATATTAAATCCGTACAATATGTTTTAACCGAAAGCGTGGCAAGAAGACTTCGGGAACAAGGGCTTAAAGGCGGGGTTGTGTCTATCGGTATTCGAGATAAAAACCTTTTTTCATTTACACGGCAAAGCAGGCTTAAAATTGCAACCAACGATACCGTGAAGCTTCAAAATGCCGCACTGGAGCTTTTTCGGGCAAATTACAGCTTTAATACAATGCCGCCTGTACGCGCGCTTAAGGTAAGCGTATCCGAGCTTTGCGACGAAAACGAGGCTTTTCAGCTTGATATGTTTGAGGACAACGCTCTTAACGAAAAATTAAACAGGCTCAATCACACAATAGACGGTCTTAAAGACCGATTCGGGTCGTACTGTGTAAGGCAGGCGTTTTTATTAAGCGATAAACAGCTATCGGATTTCGATCCGTATGAAAAAAATATAATTCACCCTGTATCGTATTTCAAGTAAAGGAGGCTCGCTTATGTGCCGTAAAGTATTTGTTGATGTTAATGCAGATTTTAAAGCCGACGGCACAATTATACCTTTAAGTATAAAGTGGGAGGACGGCACGGTTTACACGATAGACAGCATAATAAAGGTTTGCCGCGCAGCATCTCTTAAAGCCGGCGGTGCCGGAATAAGGTATACCTGCCGCATAGGAAACAGCATTACAAATATATTTCTTGAAGAAAACGCATGGTTTGTAGAAGCAAAAAAATAGGTTTGAATATAATCAGCGAAAAACTCCGCTGCCACAACCGCCCGAACGACGGTTGTGTTTTTATGTAAAAAGATAATTGAAAATATTTTTCTGTATGGTATAATAATATTCGTCTGCGGGGTGCTTTGAATGAAAGAGAAATATTATATTGCGGTAAATACGGGCGAAAAATATCCGCTTTTAAAGGACACTCTTAACTATACCGAATTTTTCAGTGAAGCTATGGTTTTTAATGATATTGTGGCGGTATATGAATACATAGAACGACACGGACTTGAAAAACTCGCAACCGTTATTAAGGCATAAAAAATCTGCTGACTTCTTACGAAGCCGGCAGATTTTTTGTTTAAGCACCAATGTAAAGATCTATATCCTCAATAATATAGTTTGTTCCGGTTGTATGCAATGCCTCGAAACAGGAATAAAGATACTCCCAAACATGGTACTTTCCAAACAGTTCTGAAAGTTGCTTTCCCGTAAGATGCTTTGCGGCCTTGTACTGCTCGGCGCAGAATATTATAAACTTTCCCTGAGCACTCATAGGCTATCCCTCCTCCGGGAATGAAAAACTGCCTGTATTGCGTTCTTCATCATACATATTAAAGAGTGTTAACGGGCTGAAATGCCACAGCTTGGTTTCTTCCTGTTCCAAAAGTGCATAAACCTTTGAAGCATAAAATTCCTCTGTTGCTGCCACCTCATCACAAGAATAGTTTTCTGATATACGGTGGACAATTTCCGGAACAATTATACCTAATACCGCGGTGAAGCTTTTATCATTCATAAATATTCCTCCGCCGGCAGAACACCGTCAAACTTCAGATATGACAATGCCCTATCAGAAGCCAGCACCAATTGATTATACAGTTTCTTGATTTTAAGCGCTTCCAAAGTTTGAGCTTTTGAAAGTACACCGGCAGTATAAAGAGAAAATGTCGTATAAACATCATCATTCGCAACCGGTCCGAAAATAAAATCGTAGCTTTCCCGCAGACTCTCTCCGGCTCTGTTTTTAGAAACAAAATCAAGCCAGCCTTCATCAGGATTATCAAAGCGCAACAGCGAGCATTCGGAAAACGCCCTTTTTTCATCAAGTGTGTATATGCTGACACACATTTTACCTTCCTTGCGTCTGCGGGTTACCTTGTCTGCGAATCCTATTGCCTGTGCTTTATTTGTTGTTGTATAAAATCCGAATCCGAAATCAAGATAACGGTTTTGAGGAATAAGTTTTGGTTTTTCTACTATTACATTGCTGCCGTGATATACTGTCATACTATCCCTCCGAACAAATGAATTTATGCAGTCGCTTTTCTTACACTTATTATTATAATCATCAAATAATAATAAGTCAATTAAAAGCTACTGTTGTTCACCCACCGGTAAAATAATCAGTTTACCGTCAATCTTTATAAAAGCCTTCGGTGTTTTGAATAATTCGGAGTATTTCCGTATCAGTTCATCAGGCAGGCTCGAAAATTCCGGTCTGTCCGGTGGAGCATAGCAAATAAAGAAATCTCCTGCGATTATGTCTGCTATTTCGCCGTTTTCATCATATACAACGCGGTTAAATTCCAGCCCGTCAATTTTGCCTGTATCGTTCAGAATTATTACCGAGCCGTCATCAAACGGACTGTAGGCGCTTATTATTCCGCCTACCAGCCTTTGCATTTCTTTGAGCGTATGTTTGATTTCTATTACCTGCGGCTTTTCCCCGACTTGTATGTATAATACCTTCATCATTTCGTTCATACTGAAATTCCTTTCTTTTTCGGCTCAATATCCACATATTCATGCAGCAAGCTCTAATCCGTATCGTTTGCAAACCTCTTTGACTATAAACTCCTCCTTTTCTTCGGCAAGTCGATTAGCTTCCTCTTCGGATTTTTGAGACCTTCTGCCCACTTCCTTTAGCATAAGCTTATATCCTTTACCGAGAGTAACCGTACTTGTGGAATATTCCGTACCGTTACTTAACCGATCAGTTTTAATCAGCGTAGGCGTACAGTGAAGATAATAGCCTCGACGTTCGTTGTCGCCGTTAAACCAATTGTGTCCCCCTTTGGAATAAAGGACTTCAAGGCAAAGGTTATTTTCACTTTCGGTAGGCACTATGGGTATGTACTTTTTCATTTCAACCACACTCCTCAAAATTATCCGGCACTCTGAACCAACGGTATTGCGGTACAAGCCGCATATCCTCCGTAAATTCAGAGCAGTCCACCAACACTATCGGATATCTGACACGGACAGCCCTTACAGTTTCCTTTAACGGATAGCTCTTTGCAGACAGATTGTTTTCCTTTAATATTCTGCATACCTGCTTTAAAACAGGCTCTCTGCCGTGAATGATGTAACACTTCCCGGTCAGCACCTCAAGATAATTTTGAGGGCTGTAGATCATATTGCTTTTTACATTTGTTTTCATTTTTACACTTTCTTTCCTATAACCTCAAGCGCTATTTCATCGGCGGACATATCTCCCAAGCGGTAGATCTTATCGCAGAACGGGAGCAGGCTTTTTCCGCAATCATCGTCTGTGCTTAAAAGTATTCCGGTGACGGTCAGGCGGTTTTTCAGCTTTTCTTCGGTAAAACGCTTTGCAAAATCATCGCTTACCTCGCATTCGCCGTCGGTTATAATTACGACATCCGCACTTCCAAAGCCGCTTGTTAAAAGCCTTAAAGCTGCATTTAACGGCGATTCAAAATCTGTTCCGCCGCCGAAAAAATGCTCTGCCGCGGCTAATACATCGTCGGTTGTATATTTCCCGCTTTCAAACACATCTGTCTTTACATTTCTGCTGTTTGCAAAGTGAACAAGCGCGAATTTCTTATTCCCGTGCAGGGCAATATTCATAAGCGCCAGCGCAAAGGCCTTTACCCAAGGAGCAATCTCCCATGTACTGTCGCTTTCATCGGCGAGGACAATAATATCCCCGTCGCCCTTAACGGACGGCTCGCGCTTGCGATACTGCTGCAAATGCTTTTCGTAATACCGCTTAAAAAACAGTATTTCGGTTTCGGGAGCGCCGAGCAAAGCCAATTCGGAAGATAAACAGTTTGAAATATCGTTACCGTAGGTAATATCGTATTTTTCACCTAACCCGTAAGAAAAGCTGTTTTTGCGTTTATCCGCGATTATTTCGCGGTATTTGCCGAGCGTTACCGAAATCTTTTTAAGGGTATCGTTCTCGCGCACCTTATCGAGCAGCGCCCCGTCTGTTTCGGTATTACCGCCTGTGGCGTCATCATCACCGAAAGCCCGCAGCACCGCCGCCGTCTGACTTGCGGCATCAAACGCTTTTTTAGCCGCAACGGAAATATTCTCGGATATGGCGATAGAGATTTTTATGCGCTGTTCCCGGAGCTTTTCGTTCAGATCCTTTATCTGCTTTTGCTTCTTAAAAAGGCGGTTTATTAAAAGCAGCCGTTTATTGGGTTTTGTCTCGCCTTTTATACGCTTTGCAAGTTTTTCCTCCTGTTTACCGAGAGTAGATATTATGCCGGCAATCTCCGCCGCCTTTTGCACCTCGGCATTATTCGTTACGCTTTCAATGCTTTCTGCAAATGAGCATACGGCGCTGAATGTCGGCAGCTTTTTATCCTCAGATAACGCTTTTAACTGCGAATATTTTTTATCCTTAATTACACCGTCGGTAACAGGCTCTTCCAAAATGCCGCCGTCATTATTTTTCTCCGGTTCTTTCATATACAAAAGCGCAAATAAGGATTTAAGCGCGTCGCCCAGACCGAAGCGTTTATCCACACGGTCAATAATATCCGCAAGCTCCGGGGATTTCGGAATAAGGCTTTTATACAGCATATACGTCCCGGTATTGCCGTACATAGCAGTGCCCATATCCACCTCAGCCGTCCATAGGTTATTAAACCAATCGTCGGCGCTGCCGCTGTCTTTAAATGGGTTTCTCATTTCTTTTCCTTTCCGGCTGTCGGACGGTACTCCGCCCGACAGCACTCTGTTTACTTTTGCGTTACAAGATTAACCCTCAGCCGGGGAAATCCGGAAATTCATCCTCAATCGGCTCAAAGTCGTCCGGCACAGGCGCGGTGTTCACTTCACTTGTATCACGCTTTTTCTCACCGAAATACACGCTGTCTGCAATTATCTCCACCGTTTCACGGTTATTGCCGTCTTTATCGGTGAACTTGCGTATCTCCGCTCTGCCCTGAACGGTTAAGCTGTCGCCCTTTTTAAAGTGATTTGCCACAAACTCCGCCGTATTGCGCCAGGCAACCACGGTGAAAAAGTCCGACGGATATTCGCCGTTCACCTTGTAGTTGCGCGTGACCGCTATACGGAACGAAGTCACATTGACCTCGCTTTGTGTGGTTCTAAGCTCCGGGTCTGCCACCATTCTGCCTGTCATAATTACCGAGTTTAACATAATCTTCCGTCCTTTCAGTTTTGTAGGTCAGTGTACTCTTTAAGCTCCGGCAATGAAACATAGGTAAATGAAGTCTCGGCATACGCCGCTCGGCTTATATCCTCAAGCGTGCCTATAAAGCTGTCCACACCGGATACCGCCGCGTCGGTTTCGTCAAAATCCTTCTTTATGTTCAAAGCCTCGTTATATAGCTTTAAGAGTTCGGTTTTAACGCTCATAAGCGCCCTGTTCTTGTCGCTTGCGTTATTAAAGCTCTCCCGAATTTCAAACGCCTTTACGGTAAGCTCATTTATGCGGTCACCCATCGGGTTTTCGCATATTCTTTTAAGAATATCCGCCACGGCAGATATTTCTTCCGGCTTATTCCAAAGATAATTCTTTAATACAAGCAAATCTTTAGGAACAACCTCGTCTCTGCCGCTTAAAAACGCCTCCGCGCGGACAATATCCCCAAAGCCGAAAAATGTTCGGTCGGATACCTCAATACCCTTTTTCCTAAGTTCCAAAAGCACCGCGTCCATAAGCTCGTTAATGCTGTCGGATATTCTTATGCTTTTAACCTCTTTCTGCATTTCTTCAAGCTCCAAAAGGCTAACGGTTGCATTGACGGTATTTTCTCCGCCGTTCTGCTTTTTTCTGAGCATTTCCATACGGTTAGCCTTGTCACGTACATATTCGGTTCGGATTTTTAAATCGAAACGGTCGTACAGCGCCTTTAAGATTTTTTCTTCGGGGTTGTTGAAGTTGGGCAATTCATTAGACGCCGCAAAAAAACTTATAACCGGAATTTTAACTTCCTTGCCCTCATTGGTGAAAACACGCTCGTTAAGGGCTTTTAAAAGGCTGTTGAGTATTCCCTCGTTAGATTTAAACAACTCATCTAACACAACAATATTGCTGTCCGGTATCTTACCCGCGGTTATGTATTCCGGTCGCGGGGTTCGGCTTAAAGCCAAGCCCTTTTCATAAGTCTCAAGCTCTGCCTGCGCCTTTTTAACCTCGTCCGAATATACCGTATTTCCGGGATCATTTCGGAATTTTTCAAGCGCCGCTTCAAGCTCGTTTCGCATATCCGAATATGTCGGGTCGCTGTCGATTATACTTGACGGCAAATGTCCCGGTATAAGGCTGGCAAGATCTAAACGACCGAATAACTGCTCGGTATCCGTCTGCTTGTTCATAAGGGTTGAAAACTGCTTTGCTCCGCTTATCCTTTTGCAAAAGCGGTCTATGGCGTAGGACTTTGCCTGCCCCACATCACCGAGAACAAACAGATTCCTGCGCGTTAATAGCGCCAGCGCTATACCGTGTATAAGCTCCTCGCGCTCGCAGACCTCGCCGTTTACCTCTGCCATTACTTTTATAATCTTTTCATTGCTCATAAAAAATCTCCTTTATGCGGCTTTTTTAGTCTTCTTTGCGGTTTTCTTTTCGGCTTTTTCCGCCTTTTCTGGCTTTGCTTTCGGCTTTACTATGTTGACGGCATTTCTCGGCGTTACAAGATATACCCCGTCAGCGCTTTCAAGCAGCATGAAGCCCTTTTTATCTAACTTTACCGAAACATTACCCGTTGTAAGGGACAAAAAATCCTCTATTATCCGCGGGTCATAGTTAAAGCCTGCGTCGGGTGTGGGGTTATCGCATAAGGTAGCGACAAATGCGGAGCTTGCCCGCTTATATGCAGCACATGAAAGCCTTATTCCCATAGGCGTAAAGCAGATATTCACGCATTTATCATCACCGGGCAGTTGACACACCGCCGCCGTTTGTATGGCGTTCAAAAGCTCCTTTGCGCCTGCCACGGCACAGTATTCGGGTACAAGTCTTTTTACAAAGCTGCTCATATCCGGTCCTGTCTTATTCATCATAACGGTGGAAAATACCGTATCCCCGCAGACAAACACCGCTCTTTGGTCGGCAGTCCCGGCGTATACCGTTTTATCTGCCGAAAGCAGGGAAAACAGAATATTTACCGCGCTTATATGCAGTTTCATCTCTATTTCCCCGTCCGCCGCGTTTCGGTTCACAGCCGAAGCCATTCGCTTTTGGTTCATCGCCTCCGCTGTGCTGATACCGGGAGTCAGCCGCAGCGTTACGCCTTGCAGCTCTCTTTTATCTCCCTTTGTTTCAGCGGCAAACGCCGCGTGCTTTAAAAGGGGCAAAAGCCCGGATACGGAAACATATGCCGTAGGGAAAACAAGCTCGGATTTCGGAAATTCATTTACCGGCTTTGTTACAAGTAAATACCGCGCAGAGCCGAAGCTAAGACCTAAAGCGCCGTTTTCATCCGTTTCAAGGGTTACGCTTTCTTCCTTTGTTTTTCTCAGAATTTCAAGCACTATGGGCGGCAGTATGATTTCACCGCTCATGGATATATCCACATCCCTTATGCGCTTTACAACCGAGGTTATAACATCGGTGCCCATAAGCTCCAATATCCTCTTTGAAGCGTCGGCGTAAAGATATATGCCCGAAATTCTTGTGAGCAGGCTGCTTTTTCCGACATTCGTTACGGTTTTTAACGCCTCGCAAAATGCCGAACGGTTTACTGTGAACTTCATTTTGTTTCTCCCATCTCTTTTAATAATGCGAATGCCAGTTTAATGGTAAGCCTGAACATTAAAAGCCTTTCTTCGGAAGCGCACCGACCCAATGCGTCGTCGCGTTCTTCAAGCAGCTGTTTCTGTTCGTCCGTAAGTGTTTTCCGGAGTCTTTCTCCCGCCTCGGCAGCATTTGAACGCTTTTGTTTGTAGCTTTCCGTTTGGGGCTGAGCTTTTTCAAAAACCATATCGCACAGCTCCTCCAATATGCTTATATCTTCCATTCCTTCTGTCTCCTATCCAATCGTTATATACCTATCTGCTGTTAAGATATTAAAGATAATTTTGTTGCTTTCAACCTCGCTTATTTGAGCTACGCCCTCTCTGTCGGTCGGTATGCTCTTCTGCTTTTTCTCCCTTACAATTCTGCCCTTTATAACATGCGGGTGCTCGCAGTCCACAAGCCCGTTCATAAGTCCGCTCGCTCCCACCAAACCTATTTGAGAAAGGTTAAGCGGTAAAAGCGGATTGCGGGTTCTGTTTTCAAGCCGTGAGCTTTCAAAAAGAATATCTAAGCTATCCGAGCTTTTAAGCTGCTCGGCTAATGCCTCGATGTCGAAAACAGAGCCTCTGAAATGGGGGATTTCCGTTTCCTTTTCGGGAAGTGAATACAGTCCCGCAGGCAGGGTATCTATAAGGGGAATTTTATCCGGCTGCAGGCAAAGCTGCTCTATCCTTGCGGCGGTCTTGTCCGCTGTGCGCCTTTCGGTGCGAACACCGAAAAACACTATCTGCTTATACTTTTTAAACTCGCTGTCACGGAATCTGTATACCGAAAGATTTTTGTAGTAAGACGAAAGTATACGGCATACCGACTCGTTGGCCCTGTGGTAGGGGATTATGTATATAAGCAGTCCGCCCTTCATTAAAAGCGGCAGAGTGTCGGCAAGAAACGCCCGTTCCATTCTTCTGCTGCCGCCGTCTCCGGGGCAGGAAAGGTAGGGCGGATTTAAAAGCAGCGCGTGAAACCTGCCGGGAGGTACAGACGAGCCGAAAAAGCTGCCGAGACCCACGCGGTCGAGATTTTTCTGCGCCGTATGTCCTCTGCTTTCGTCAAGCTCTATTCCGTAGGTGTCGGCGTTTTCGTTTTCCGCAAAGGCTTTAAGCGCCAGTCCTTCTCCGCAGCAGGGGTCAAGTATATTGACGTTGCTTTTTGGAAAATTAACCGCTTGCTTAATTAACCTTATGTGGTCCAAGTCCGTAGGGAAATATCCCATTTTAATACGGTTCATAAGGTGCGCTGCCGCCTTTGCGTCAATGCTCTTTTTATTCGGCAGCATATCCGCAAAGGAATTAAGCGCAGACACTAAAGCAGGGTAATTTCCGCCGTTTAAATACCCGAATTTCTGAATTGCCTCAAACATTTTAAGGGCGGTGGAGTATAGCTGTTCATCCCCATACTCACCGAGCGGGTGAAGTATATTAGCAAACTCCGCCCATAATGCTTTAGCGGTAATATGCAGCTCGGATATTGAACCGTAATCCCTTTTTTCAAGATAAACAGGATACTGTTCATTCAGCGCTGCAATTAAGCGTTTCAGATTTTCGCTGCACTCGGTCAGCTCGTCAAGGCAAAAGCAGCCGTTGTTTTCACAATCGCTCATATTTCACCTCGCTTAGCCTGCGGTAATTTATCCGCCTGAACACCGAGCCTTTATACCCGAAGGTGAGAATTTTTTTAAGGGTATTAAGCGCCGTATTGAAAACTAAAGTCTCCATACTGTCGTCCGCAACTAAAAATACCGCAATGTATTTCTCCTGATCGTCAAGTATTATCTTCATACGGTCGCTTTTGGCGAACACATAGGTTTTTCTGCCGCTTGTCACATCCTCAAAGCACTTGGTAATTTCAAGCTTTGGCAGGACCTTTGAAAGCTGATCGCCTAAAAATGCAGTGAACATATCCCAATCCCTTGTGGGGTTGTCCGTGGTAAAAACCGCGCTGTTTGCAACATAAAACCCGCCGCTGTTCTTTTTATCCTTTGCACCTGCCGGTATTTCTATGCCGCGCATTTTTCCGTCCTCCTCTTACGCTTTTTAACCGTTTCCGCTCTTGTGGAAATAATTTTAGAAGAAAAGGTTACATACCTTGTAGTCAGGTCGCCTGTCACAAGCAGATCGTAAAGGAAAGAGGTTACGGCGGTAGCCGCTGTAAGGTTTGCGGTTACCGATTGCGGGGCGGATACCGCGCGTTCCGCGCAGGAAAGCTCGGTCGGCAGCTTATCCTCAGCCTTTAAAATGTCCGGGTAAAGCGTACCTACGGGCTTAAAGGTCGTTCTGCCGTTTTGTCTTATTCCGCAGACCACCTGACCCGTATGCTCTCCGTTGCCCGAATCTATATACACCAAATCTTTTGTTCCGTAAAACACCTTATGGCATATAGCTCTCGACTTATTGTTGTCTACGCAGCCGATTAAAATTACACGCTGGGTTTCCCTGGCATTAGTCCACGGGCTTTTTGTAAAGTCCGGTCGGACAAGCTCTGTAAGCCGCTGTTCGCTTTCAATATATTCGGGTATATACTCGCACTCTATACCGAAAGCTCCGGCATAGCGCTCGGCTAATACCGACGCCTTGTTTCTGCCTATATCCTGCTCAATAAAGTTTTGACGGATAAGGTTTTTAGGCTCGACAATATCCCCGTCGCAGATAATAATACGGTAATTTCGGCCTTTATCGGCAAAGGCTATGCGGTAAAGGTGGGGAATCAAATATCCTCCCGTGCCGCCTGCGCCCAAAACAATGATTTTAACAGGAGCTGTTGCGGAGTACTTCATATTCTGCCCTCCCCGAAAGTTCTTTTGAGCCGTAAACCCATATGCCAAGGTCTTTTAATTTCAGTACCCCAATGGCGTATGTTTTCTTTCCACTCCTGCGGGTAGGTGTCGAAAAAATCTCCCTCAAAAACATCTTCGGGGTTAAGGGGGATAAACTTACCCGCACACCCGGCTCTTACCGTTATTTCGGGTAAGGTTTGGTTAAACCTGCCCGCAACGGCGTAAAGCCTTGTCTCCTTTTCATCGGCGTTGTCGGTTCCGGAGAATACCGCAGGCATAGTGTTATGTGAATGAAAATCCATAACATGGATACATCTGTCGGGGTACGGCTCGTCCGTTTCGCTGTTTACAGAGGCTTCGGATATTCTCTGTTTCGGAACTTTAATTATGTACTTCTTTTCTTCCGTATCGTAGAGAATATGCACCAATACCTCGTAATGAAGCTCGTCCGAAATGCTCTTAAAAAAGCCCATAACCTTTGAAAAGATATGCGCGGGAATTTTGGGGAGCGCCATTTTAAACTCCGCCCGTATATCCTCAAATTCACGGATATTCGCTGCGGGGGCTGTAAAGCACCCAATTTCGTTTCTGCGCTGCTCATACACTCTGCCGTCTTTCGACGGCAGGAGTACGATAGGCTTATTTGTCTGTGCGGCTTCCGCTTTTGTAAGGCAAAGCTCCTTGATACCGGAGAGCGCCTCGCCCTTTGTCTGCGCCCTTTTGAAAAGCTTAACGATACATTCGGGATTTTTCTCCGCGTCCGTTTTAGCCTTTTTAAGCGTGTCCTTAAAGGCTTGGGAGCTCTCGATTTCGGCTTTAATCTCGTAGACCTTACTCGTGGCGGGATTGCTTACGCTTTTTGTGGTTTTTCCGTAATTCACCGTCCAGGATATGGTCTTCGAGTCCGAAAGCTCTGGGAAATCCGCCTCATACTTTTGCCGCAGGTCCTCAAAGGTCGCGTCTCTGTCCTCAATATTCTCCTTTACCTTTGCGTAGGAGAATATTGCGGGCTTTGCCGCCAATGCTTCAAGCATATGCTTTTCGCCCTGCACCTCAAGATTTTGCATTACCATGTCAAACTGATCGAGCATTGTTTGCTGAACGGGTGCGGGATTGGGCGCTGCCGGCTGCATTTCAGGTTGTTGTACTACAGGTTGCGGCTGAATCACAGGCTGTTGCGGTGCTACGGGTTGAACTTGAGGTACAACTTGCTGTTGCATGACCGGTTGCTGTTGGGGCATAACCTGTTGCTGCACAATCGGCTGTGCTTGCGTTATGACCTGTTGTTGTATTGCGGGTTGCTGTTGCGGTACAACCTGCTGCTCTGCTGCGGGAGCTGCCTGTGGGGTCTGCGGCGTCTGAACAGCCGGAGCAGGCGTAGGAATTGCCTCCTGCGGTGCTGCGGGCTGTGCTGTCGGCGGAGCAGCAGGCACGGGTTCTGCCTGAACCGGAGCCGCTGCCGCCGTTTGCTGTGCCGGCTCTTCTCCGGGCCATACGGCTGCGGGAGTAAACGGCACGCTTTGCGGGCTTGGTGCTTGCTCGGCAGGTGTGCTGTCAAAGTCCATACTGTCGAGGAAGCTGTTGATGTTGTCTTGATTGCTCATTTTCCGTCTCCTTTTGCGCCTTTTTAAAATGCGGAATATCTCAAAGAATTAAAATGAAATTGTGAATTCTTTTAAAGATACGCCGCTTTTTTTCAGGTGCGTTTTGTTGTATGTAAAAACAAAAAAGACCGACCTATCCTGCTTAAAACAGAATTGGTCGGTCAATCTTGTGATTACCGAATTTAGCTGCGGGCGTTTTAAATTGCTCTAAAACGCAAAAATGGCCGGACTTCTCCCTTTATGGGAAAAATCCGACCTTGTTACTCAAACCAATGTCATAATCTGAAAAGTCAAATTTGACATCACACTCAAACCTTGTTACAAATATATTATATATGATAAAATCGCTGTTGTCAATGAAATTATATTCAGAATTTTAAAGCATTATATTTTAATGAGAAAAAGAATAAAAATATTTTTCAAAAAACGCCCTGTCAAACTTGACAAATCGAAATTTTGTGTTATATAATGTCCGTGGTGTTTGAAAACACCTTCTGTCTTCTTGAGGAGCGCCGTTGTTGTCTTGCGGTGCTCCTCATCTTTATTTGCAATAAAACACCCACCGCTTTTTCATTTCGGCGGGCAGCGCGTCATTTCTTCTTTTCCCGCTCCATACAAGACCGCCCGCAATTCCGTCATATTTAAAATTAGCCGCCTTAACGCTTGAGCCGTGCTCGCTTTCAAGAGTATATGTAATAATCCGTTTATAACCCATAGCCTTGCCGACGCGAACGCAAGCGCCGTAAAGCATAGAGCAAGCGTTATATGTCCCGTCGGTACAAACGCGGCATATTTCGAGCGTTTCGCCGTTATCGTAGTATCTGCTCACTGGTCTGCCGCAAACCGCAACGCCTATAAGCCCTCCGTTTTCATCCGCAAGCCCCAGCGCAAATTTGCAGCCAACCGCCTTGCCTAAATGCCTGTGTCGGCGCACTATAAACTCATTTGCCTCGCGCAATTTAATGGGTATTATCACCATCTCGCAAGTATCTTGCCGTATATCAGGCGGCGTTCATAGCTGTACTTGGTTATAACTATTATTACCTTATCCCCTATATGGAAATCTGCGTCGCATTGCTCGGCGGAATAGCCGCATAAGCAGTCAAGCTCTTCTTCGAGCTTGCAGTATACACCGCCCGCAAATTTGCCCATTATAACCGAAGCGCGGCGGCTTTCTATCGGGTGGCGCAGATCTGCACCGTCAAACGGGTGCGGCTGCGCTCTTTTTATAGATATACCGAGCCTCATATTTTCCGGCTCATAATACCGTATAAGCGCTTCCTTGCTCTCTCCGGCGTGATACTTTTCCCGCAAATCGGGAATCGCGGCATAAGAAACATCCCTTGCGGCAAGCGTTATATCAAACCCGCCGACCGTGCAAAGCAAATGCCATTGCCCCACCGCCAATATATCGCACTTTATTCTTTTGCCTACCCGCGGCGTAAGCTTTAAAAAGCTGTGCCGACGGATACGCAGCGCCTGACTTCTCGACGCAATACAAAAATCTCCCTCGCGGTCAATATCCGTTATAACATAATCTATTTTTGCGCCGCCCATTGAGCGCATAACGTGGTACGGTATATCTCCCTTTTCATACCACATTTCATCCTGCGGTATTATAACCTTTACCCTGTAATCTATTACCACTAAATATCTGAATATCTTTTCCTCGTATTCTCCGGTTTCCTCATTCTTTACATCCACCGTTCTCGTCTCCATACCGGATACCGTTCCCGTAAGCAGTGAGCCTGCCCTGTAGGACGCATAAATCGAGTTCCATTCCCTGCGTTCCTCCTCAGATAAGTTTTTATCCAGTTCGGCTAAATTAAGATTTCGTAAGTCCATTTAACAACCTCCGTAAAATATGTATTTTGCATTTTCCTTTACCGCAAAGCGGCAGTCCGGCGGAACAATCATACGCTCCGCCTGTTCTTTTTGCTCCAACACAAATATTGCCGTACCGTATTTCCCTGCCATTCCGCCGAGCATTGCGTTTACAACCTGCTCTCTGCCGTCTGTCACAACACAAATATCATAGCGACAGAGCTTTTGCTCGCGCTCCTTGAAGAATGTAAGCGAAAAGGGCGGCTGACCGCGGCAGTATATTTCAGGTGGGTGTCCGCATACTGCCAGCATTACCTCAAACGCGGTTTCGGTATTTCTGTCGCAGATTAAAGCTGTATCGTCGCAATAATACTCCCCTGTTTTTATCAGCTTACGGTTTACTTCAAGCTGATGGAGCGACACCTCGAACGAATATGCTTCGGGACAAAGCCTTTTGAGCATTTGGGCTTTCATTCCGCCGTATTCCCGCACGATTTCAAGTATTTTCTTTTGCGTTTTAGTCAGAAGCATATAGCATCTCCCTGTTTATCATATTGTCCGGCAGTTCAAGCAAGGTGCTTGTGTAATCTGCATTAACGGCGTTTAAAATAACCGAGTAAAGGTAGCCCTGCGGGTTTTGTACCTCGTTCTCGTTATGCCGCAGCACCTCCACCGCGTCTATAAGCGTATCGCGGTTGACTTTTCGTAAAAGATTCCGTATTTCAGATTGCGGCAGCACAGCGCCGGACAGCTTAATGCTCTGCTTGTAGTAAAGCACTCTAACGGCGCTTTCAAGCATTTGCGCGGTTTTGCTTTCAAAACTTTTCAATTCACAGTTTTGTAAGATTTCAGTCAGCTCCGTTCCCTCTCCCGATTGACTTGATTGAGGGATTTCTTCATACATACTTGATTTATTTTTATTATATATTTTTTTATTTAATTGCGTGGGATTTTCCAACGTTGGTTTTGCCTGCATAGGTTTATCCAATCTTGGTTTTTCCAACATAGGTTTTTCCAATGTAGGCTTTTCCGATATAGGCTGCTCCCTTATTATATATTCCGTACCGCGCAGTCTGCCTTGCTCGTCACGCTCGCGGGTGCGGGTTATATATCCCTCGTTTTCCAATTCGGTTATAGCCTTGCGTATGGCGTCAACCTTTTCAAGACTTATATGCGCTAAACCTTGCATGGTATAATCCCAATCGTCCGGTAAAGAAAGCATTAAGGATAACAATCCCTTTGCTTTTAGTGACAGCGCCCTGTTCTTTAAATGATGATTAGACATTACCGTATAATCGTGGGTTCGTTCTACTCTGAATACTGACATTTTAAATATCCCTTTCCTTTACTGTCTGTAGCTTTCTGCAATCTATCCCGTCGGACAGATCAAAGCTTTCCTTTTCGTCTTCGTCCGTATCAAGCGGCATTTCAAACTGCATTTTGTACTGCGGTACTTTTTTGTTTTTCACCTTTTCCGGCTTTTTAAGTTTCCATGCGGGTATATGCTCCGCCGCCTTGCAGTATTTTAACAGCTTAAAGGACGGATGCTCTTCCGGCGTAATCTTGTTTAAAAGCAGCGGCTTTGCGCCGCGCACCAAAAGTATTGCCTTGTCTTTAGGCAGCCGCCGTATTTCATCGGGCAGCATAAGCGCCCTGCCTGTGCTGGTCCTGTTCTGCATATACGGCTTTGGCATGGATAAAAAGTCTAAAAAGGGCCGCATCGGCGTATTCGTGTTATTTACTCTTACGGTAATCTCTCCGCATTGCTTTGAGAAAAACTCCGAGGTCATAACATCGTTGCAGCCTAAAAACAACTGGTAATCGCAGTCACCCACAATTTCCTGCCACTCGTTGCCGGGGTATCTGTCGGATAGCTGCGCTATACTCTGCACCACCGCCTGAATGTTTATATTACGCGATCTCGCCACCGAAAATATCTTCTTGCTGTCAAGCAGCGCTATATTACAAAATTCATCCATTAAAACATTTACACAGACGGGCAATCTTCTGTTATCCTGCTGACGGGCATAATCGAATAACTTTACAAACATAAGCGAGAAAAACATTGAGGACAGAAACTCCAAAGAGCTGTCCTGGTCGGAAATAATACAGAAATACGCGCACTTTTCTCTGCCCGGCAAAGTTAAGTCTATTTCGTTATGCTTAGTTATATCATCTACCAATTTATTCTGGAAAACATTTAATCGGTTACCAAGCCCTATTACAATATTTCCCCAAATCTGCTTATGTGCCTGACGGAATATACCGTAGGGCGGCAACGCGGGGTGGTCGGGCGGTAATGCTCTGAATCGTGCGTCCAATTCCTGCACGGAAGTGGTTGACAGTATTTTATATATCGTACCGAGACTCCGTTCTTCCGGCGGCAGCAGTTTGTCCGTTCCCGGATATGTAAGAGTCTGAACATAATGCAACAGCGCCATTAAAAGGTTTTTCTCGGCTTTCTCCCAGAAATCGCCGCGCTCGTTCTCATTTGAGGTATTCCGTATAATTATTTCTGCCGCACGCTGCACAAGGGTAATATCCTTTGCCGTATCCATTACGCAGTTCCAGCCGTCGGACGCAAAAAGGTCAAGCAGGTTATATGCCTTAACAGTATATCCGCGGCTATTTAAAAAGCCCGAATACATTTCGTAAAACTCGGCTTTCGGGTCTACCATTACAAGGCTTTCACCCCTGCGGGCCGCCTGCATTACAAACGGCATTACAAATCCTCGCGACTTTCCAGTACCGGGCGCGCCGTACACCATAACATTTTTAGACATACCCGGTATATCCTTCATAGCGACATAATCCCCGTTATCTGTCTTTCCGAACAGGGTTTCGTCCACCTTTTCTATGCTGCCGCTTACCAAAAACTCCGGCAACTCCTTTTTATCCATAAAACCCGATGTGCCGTGTGTGCCCTCGGGAAGTATCTCTATACCTCTTTCCTTATCCTTTACGGTCTTATATCCGCTTAAAAGGTCCTTGCCCTTTCCGCTGAACAGAAGAAACATAAGGAAACCGAACAGTACCGTTCCTATTCCTGCCGGAGTGAATAACGCTTTTATGTTCTTAACAGGGTCAATTATAAAAAGATTGTCATTACTGCCACTTTGAAAATTATGTAATCCGGTGGTTACGGAATGGACTACAAAACCTGCGGCATACAATACGATAAAAAGAATTAGAATATATCTCGGTATGCTGTCCTTATTCTTTTTGTAAAAGGCTATTGCTTTGTTCTCCAATATCTCAATGATTTTAGATAGGCGCACTTAAAAACTCTCCTTTCTCGGTTATATACGGCTTGGTTTCCTTAACATACAGCTCGGACGGCAGCCGCAGCATTTCCTCGGCGGTTTCGGTGGTTAATGGGTGTAAAACAGCTCTTTTGCCTCTTAATATTTCCTTTACTGCGTTTACCTGCCAGTCAAGCAGAAATATATGCACCCCGTACTCCGCCGCCGTTTCCATCCGCGGTATATCCATATCTATGCCTATCAAGATTTTTTCAGCCGCGTCGTAATAATTCTTTTCGGGCGGTTTGTATTTCGCCTTTAAAATGCTTTCGGCTATAATTCTACGGTGGTCGCGGACGGATATTATACGCATTTGTCTGGCACCCGCCTGTGACAAAGGAAAGAATGTAACCGGGCAATCGAGCCGACGGACGGCGCTTAATACCGGCAGCGCTCTTGAATTTGTGGTCTTGCGCGCGGAATATTCGATTATTTTTTCAAGGCATTTATCTCCCGTAAATGCCGCGGCGCTTTTTCTGCCGCCGGTTAAGATATTCATTGTAAAGGTATTACGCTCGGCTTCGGGGTACAAGCCGTCGTTTTCCTCGGTTATGTAGTACACGGCGCGGGCGGTGTTTTTGGTATATAACATTCCGTTAAAGCGTGCCGTGCCTAAAGGGTTTTTGTTTTTCTCACGCCTTAAAGCAAAGGACGGTAAAAAGGAAAGCGGGCTGTTTCGGTCGGGAACGGAGTTGCAAAACACATCTGTCTTTCCGCCGAAGAAGAATAACATCAGGTTTGCGGTGTTCAATCTGCGAATAAGATAGTTTCCCATTCCGCGGCTTTTACTATCGTAATCAAAATGCAAGCCGAGAGTATCAAGCGTATGTCTACCCGATTCCGTTATACGGACGCTCTGACCGTTACGGCTTATTCTCAACTGTCCCGCAGCTACCAAAGCCCTTAAATTTTCTTTGTTTAAAAATGTGCTTCCGGCAGGTAAATCTCTACACCAAGCACATAATTTCAAAAGCTCAATTTCTGCATTGGTGTATAACACAAGCGCACTACCTCCCATACCCGTGTAACATTTGTTTTTTAAAACGGTCTGATTTTATCCCGAAAATGCCCTGTTTATGCACTGTTTTGTATTGTGCGCTTTTTTGAAAAAACGAAAGCCCGAAATTTGCCGGTTTTTTTGAGGTTGCGCACTATACCAATTCGTGCGAAAGCCGCATATCCGTAAAGATTCCGGCTTCATCATCAGGCAGTACAAAAATATGACAGGCGCTCTCGTTCCGCTGCTCCGTAAACAATCCGAGGGACATTTCAAAGCGATCGTCGTCCGGGAAGAGCCTTCCCTTTAAAACATTCTGTACCGCCTTAAAGCCCTTATTGTCGTGGTCGAAAACATCGCTGCAATCCCGCGGGCAGAACTCCACTATTCCGAGATATGCTTTGCTGAAAAACGGCAGCTTTATTCCGTCAAATTCCGCAGAATTTAAAAGCCGTAAAATACTGTCGGTCACATACTGCGTGCCGCCTGTCACTCTGCAATGGGGCAGCAGTGCGTTCAGCTTTATATGTACCCACCCTTCAGGCGTTACGGATATTTCTCCGTATATTTCCTTTGCTTTGCCGAGCCTAATTTCCGTGTTTGTTTCTTCCTTGCTTTTTAACTGCCAGTAAAGCCGCCGCATTTCAATACACGCCATTTCCTGTTGTTGTAATGCCACTTCCAGCAGATTATTAAAGCGTTCGCTCTCCGGCGGCACGCCTATAAGCGAATCTACGCAAGCCCCGCTTGCCAAAACCCGCTTTTTCATTTCTTTAAGTAATTGAAAATTTGTGGACATTTTAAAAATCCTTTCATAATTATTGACTTTTTAAAATAATCAGTTATAATATAATTAAGATTATCATAATTCAGATTATATTATATGGACGGTGATATAAAATGAAATTTCTCGGAAGAGAAAAAGAAATCCTTGACCTTGAAAAGGAATATGCCAGAGACGGCGGCTTTGTTGTAATATACGGCCGCAGGCGTATAGGGAAAACGACGCTTATAAAGCAGTTTATAAAGAGTAAGACCGCATTTTATTTCCTTGCCACAAAAGAGGTTGAGTCTCAGAGCATGAAACGGTTTGCCGGAGTAATTGCCAGAACAACGGGCAATTCCGTACTGCAAAAAGCTACTTTTTCGGATTGGCTGGATCTGTTTCAAGCCGTTGCCGATTACAAGCCGAACGAGAAAAAGGTTTTGGTTATAGATGAATTTCCGTATCTTGTAAAGGTAAACGACTCTTTCCCGTCAATACTTCAAAACGCCTGGGACGAAATTCTCAAAGACAGCAATGTTATGCTCATACTTTGCGGATCGCTTATAAGTATGATGAAAAAGCACGCGTTATCCTATGAAAGTCCTCTTTACGGGCGCAGAACCGCACAAATGCGTATAGCGCCGCTGCCGTTCACAACCGTTTATGAAAATCAAAAGCTTTCATTTGAAGAAGCCGCGGAGCAATACTCCATAACCGGCGGAGTTCCGAAATATATGGAATTTTTTTCAGACGGGCAGCCGTTATATGAACAAATAAAGGAAAATGTGCTTTCAAAAAACGGTTTTCTTTATGAAGAGCCTAATTTTCTGCTTACCGACGAGGTACAGGTTCCGACAAACTATTTTTCAATAATCAAAGTAATAGCCGACGGAAATCATAAATTGGGAACGATAGCCGGAATTTTGGGTCTTGAAACCTCAGCGCTGACGCCGTATTTAAAAACGCTTTCCGAACTCGGTTTTATAGAAAAACAGGTACCCGTAACCGAAAAGAACGCGGAAAAGACACGCAAGGGGCTTTACTTTATTTCGGATAATTTTCTCCGTTTTTGGTTTCGTTATGTTTACCCGTATAAGGGCGAGCTTGAGCTTGACAATACGCAGATTTCTTTAGATGAGCTTGACAAGGATTTCAAGGAAAAGTTTGTCGCCTTTGCTTATGAGGATATTTGCAAAGAGATCTTCGCAAGGCTTTGTTCTGACAAAGCAATCGATTTTACGCCCTCTAAAATCGGCTCATACTGGCTGAATGATAAAAGCGGCAACACGCAGATTGATGTTATGGCTGTTGACACGGTAAACAAGCGTTTATTTGCCGGTGAGTGTAAATATCACAATCAACCGGTTGACGCAGATGTGTACTTTGAGCTTGTCAAAAAGGTTGATAATTCAGCTGAAATCAAATCTGCTTTTAAAGGCTATACGGTAATTTACGGCGTATTTTCAAAAAGCGGATTTACAAGCCGTATGACGGATATAAGCAATTCAAATCCCAATCTTTTCCTCATTAACGAAACCTCGGTAGTATAATTCAAAAAAGACTTATTCCAAGCGGGATGAGTCTTTTTCATTTCCTTTCCCAACCTGCACCAAACACATAGTTACAGTGCCTACCAAGCCGCCGAACATTGCCCCGCATACAAAACATATAACTCCCATTTTCTATTCCTCCATTCCCTTATATTATTTCCGTTATTCCGTTTTTACTCTTTTCGCAAGGCTTTCGCGGTCGGTGGTTATAAGGTCGAACTCGGTGTCCGATGAGCGTATCTCCACCGCTATACGGTTGCGCCCCGCGCATAAAAGCCCCTCGCCTCTGCACGCGCGGATAACCTCCGCCGTTTCGCTTTCGGTAAGCATCAGCTTTTCCTGCAATTTAACCGCCTCAGTTTCTTCTAATTGCAGCAATAGCTTTAATCTGCTGTTACCGAGCAGCGCGTCGCCGAATTTGCCGTCGTTCAGCGCAAAATAATCCACAACATTCTGGGTTGCCGAAACAAGTATCGCCCCGTAGCCTCTGACGGTCTTTATAAGGTTTATAACAAAATCCGCCGCCTGCTCGTTGCCGTTTTCTCCGGCTATTTTCCAAGCCTCATCAAGTATTACCGCCTTTTTATTTACCCGCGATACAGATATTCTGTCCCGCACAAACTCGGTCGCTATAAATGTACCGAGCGCGGTAAACTCCTTACTTAACCGCGATGTATCCAGCACTATAAACGGCGCTTTTAAATCTATATTCGTCTGCCCGCCAAGCCCCAACGCCGAACCCTCAACCAATCTTTTTAGAGCCATAATAACCGCCTTTAATTCCGTAAACTTTTCCATAAACGGAATAAGGTCGGCAAAGCAGGGCATTTTTTTTAGTTTTCCGTTTTTATCCGTTAAGCTGCAGTTATCCCGCGTTATATCGAACGATTTATAGCAGTTAAGTATTGCGCGGTCCAAAAGATATTTTTCATCGGGCGTAATGGCGGGATATAATAAATCGAAAAAGATATGTATGCTTTGGACTTTATCGAGTAACACAGAGCTGTTATCCCTATTACCCTGCATTTCCGAATCAATATCTAATGTTGTTCTTCGTATCTCCATAAGGTTAATGCAGTCGGAAGAACCCGCGCCTATTGATACAAATTTGCCACCTATCGCTTCGCAGGCGTTGCGGTATTCAAAGCCCTTTTCGGGGGCTATAATATATACCCTTACGCCCTGCATACGCAGTCTCATTGCAAGCAGGAGTAAAAAGAAAGTCTTGCCCGCGCCGGACATTCCGAACACCGCCATATTTCCGTTGCTGTAACGGGATGTATCGTAATGGTCTATTATTACAGGCGAGCTGTTATGCAGATTAAGCCCGTAAAATATTCCCTTTTCATCGCACATTTCAAATGAAGAAAACGGAAACAGCGCCGCCGCGGACGAGGTTAAAATATTCCGCTTGGATTTATTAAAAATATCCGTGTCGGTCTGTAATAACGGCAAAGAGGACAAAAAGGCTTTATCCTGCATATAATATGCTTTTCTTACCGAGAAACCGTTAGCCCCGCAAAGGTTTAAAATATCCTTTTCGCGCTTTTTAAGGCTTTCGGGTGAATCGGCGGTAACCGTTATTACTGTGCTTAAATAGTAAAAATCCTCGCCCTCACGGTTTATTTGCGACTTCATATACAGCCCGGATTCCACCGCGTCGTCAAGCTGTTCAAAGTCCTGCCTTGTATCTCCAACATCTTTAAGGCGCGAGCGGTTGAACATTGCCGTGTTGCCTATCTTGGGCAATATTTTATCTCTGCTTTCCTTTTTCAGAACAAATGAGATATTTATACCATCGCCCGCCTCAACAAACGGCGCGCCCCAGGCAAGCCCCGCAGTTGTGGGATAGCCCCCGCCCGAAATATACAGGTACGAGCGGTATTCACCCTCAATGCAGATATATCCGCTACCGGTACAGTCGGCGCTGTCGGGTGTTAAGGATTCAGACAAAGCCGTGTCCGTAACTTCCGCTGCCGCAGAAAACGGACGGAAATAATTTCTTAAAAGGCTTATTAAAAATTCGTCTTCATCGCTATGCCTTACGGTTTCAAGCCCGCAGGCTTCAAGATACTGTCTTGCCGTTAATGCGGTTTCGCTTATCTCGGCGGCAACCTCTGAAATTTCAGAGGATTGACCCGTGTAGGGCAGGACGATATAAAAGCGGCGGGATAATCCTTCGGTTTCGGCAATAAAGTTTACCATCTGCGCGTCCTCAAATATCATACGGCGGCAATTTGCGTTTTTCTCAGCATTGTAATAGCTTTCCAGCCTTTCGCAAAACGCGGATATATCCGCAGGTCTTGTTTCTACAATAATCTGTAATTCATCCGGTGCGATTTTAAGAAACGCCGCAAAGCCGGATATGATGTTCTTCTGCTCAAGCTCGGATTTAAGATAGAAATTCAGCGGCAGCACCTCTAATACGGTCACGAATTTACCGTTTTTAAGCGCAATCACTCCGCCGTATATTTCTTTTACGAGCACTAACCTTTCCGTGCCGTCCTCTGCATTTTTATCTTCGTTCCCGAACAGAATATTTTTAAGGTTCATTTTTTACACCACCCTTGTATGTTAAAATTTTCGCCTGCCGTTTAAAGCGGATATATTGCTTTAAAAATTCCAAAAGGCTCATATCCCCGATACCTATTAGCGCAAACCCGCCTATAATGACGGTGACAGCGCTTACAATTCCTATACACACTAAAATACCGAACGGCAATATGCGCATTAAAAACGCTGCCAAAGGCACACAGATAAATACTGCCTCTAAAGCGTTGCGTATTTCAAAAAGCCCGAACAGCCGCCCGGCGTCGGTGAAATTCACGGGTATTACTACGGTTATTTCTTCCATCAAATTTCCTCCTTGAAGAATTTTTTGGTTTGTGATATACTGAAAATGAAAGGTGGTATGTATTATGAGCAACCCGGTTTATACGGTAGAGCAAATAGCGGATATTGTTGCCCCCATAGCGGCAAAATATGATGTTTCAAGGCTTTATTTATTCGGATCGTATGCCCGCGGCGACGCAGATGAAAAAAGCGACATAGATCTGCGCGTAGACGGCGGACGGCTCGGTAACCTGTTTGCTCTCGGCGGATTTTATGCCGATCTTGAAGAAGCGCTGAAAAAATCCCTCGACCTTGTTACCACCGACACACTGCGCCAGAATAAAAGCGATATTATGACGCGGAATTTAATACGGAATATGCGAAAGGATGAAAAGCTGATTTATGAGAAACTGTCCTAATGCGGATATAGACGTTCTTCGTCATATTCTTAAATACTGCAGCAATATAGCCGAACTTATTTCCCGTTTCGGAAACGACATAGAGGTTTTTAAAACCGACCTTGCTTTCAGAGATTCGGTCAGTATGAATATTCTTCAGATAGGCGAGCTTACCGGTCATCTTTCCGAAGAATACAGGCAAAGCACAAAGAGCCATATGCCCTGGCCCGCTATAAAGGCTATGCGAAATCTTTTCGCGCACAATTACGGTCAGATGAATTTATCTGTTATTTGGAGTACCGCCACCGAGAATATTCCGCAATTAAAAGCATTTTGCGAAGCTGAAATTTCAAAGGCTGCCCCTGAAAACGATAATGACGAAGATATAGATATTTGACACTATTCCTCACCTTTTGGTGAGGATTTTTTATTGTTTTCCAAATCCTTAATCACAAGCCCTATCCACTCAATATCCGCGTCCGAAATTCCTTTAAGCTGTGCCAACTCCTCTAAATTCAGATACCGTATAACGGCGGCTGTTATTCCTGTATTATTTCCCTCCCGCTCTACGGTGTAGGTAAGCGAATCGTTTACGCACCCAAGCAGAAACTCCCTCGTTATTTTTTCTGTATTGTTGCCGGTCAGCGCAAGGCTTACGGCATACAGCTCGTTGTATGTAAGCGGCTGACCGACAACCCTTATCTCATTCGCGGCAGATACCTCCGAAACGCAAAGTATTTCATCCATTCGGGATATATACATATCCGTAATATCCTCGTCTGTCACCTGTTCAGATGTTTGACTTTGCATAACCGACGGCAGCGACGCCATTATTATTGTAGGCAATAAAATTAAAGCTACCGCCGCGCCCAATATATACGGCCAATAACGCTTGACCGTTTCAAGAGCCGCCGCTTTCCAGCCGCCCCTTAAAAACGCCTGCAATATTTTCCTTATCGCCTGCGCGTTTTGCAATACGGATACTAAAGAATTACTGGTTCGGCTCATTTTCTACCGCCTTTTCCGGCTTTGTCTCCGGCGGGGCATCGCTCTGTCCGAAACGCTTCCCGACAGGATTATGACTAAAGCTCTTATCCGGCTTCCACGCCGTATTCTTAGCTCCCTTTGCTCCGAATATTTTTGTTCCGGTATATTTACCGCCGTATTTCTGAGCGCCGATATTATTCTTCTTTCCGCCGACGACTGCCGTATTTCGGGCAGCATTCGCCGCATTTCTGCCGCTTGCCGTGTTTTTATTATCAACCCTCGCGTCTCCTTTCTGTCCCGGTGTTTTATTGCCCCCGAAACGGTTTAAATTTGTGCCTGTAACGGCGGTTTTTCCGAAGTCCGCCGAATTTACCGACGAGCTGTTACGAACAGTATTATTAACCCCTGCATTACTTGCCGCATTTACATTACTGTTAACTCTTGCATTCGCTCTGCTGCTGTTATGCGCCGTGTTTCTGCTGCTTGCATTGCTACGGTTATGCGTATTTCCCGTATTATCTGCCTTAAATTCAGACCTGTTTTTTCCTGCCGTATTACTGTGCTTATCAGCCGAATGTGCTGCTGAGCTTAAAATACTTCGCGCTGCCATAAATGCAACCGCCCTGCCCGATCCGTTTCCTAACGGATCTCCCGTAAATGACGGATTAAGCCCTATTTTTGAAAGCAGGTTGTCCGCTTTTCGCGCCACCCTCGCAATGCCCACTATAAGCACCGTCCAAGGGAGTATCATAACGCCGTCCGGCATTGCAGATAATGCGGAATAAATAAGCTTTAAAAATAAGACATTTGAAACAAGCAGAAGTATCATCGAGGCGTAGGTGCGCACAAAACCCGAACAAATATCCTTTGTGGAGCGGCTGCCGCCCATTGCAAAGGCTACCGGGCTGAAAAGGGTTAATATTGCCACCACAACATAACGCTCGCCTATTTCAAAGAATAATTTAATCAGCTGCGACCCTATTAACACCCCTATAATAACTATTAAAAGCCAAGAGCTTGTAAGGTCGGGGAACATACTGTCGTCGGGAAAGGTTATGCTTGCCTTTTCCGGTAAACCTATAAGCTCCATTAAGGTTTTACCAATTGACAGCCCTATTTCACAAACCTGTTTGGACATTATAAGCAGAAAGCCGAAAAGGAAAGTGCGCACAAGCAGTATAGCGGGCGATTCGGTTTCAAAACCCAAACCCGCAAACATAGCTTTAAGGCACTGAAAGGCGCAATTGCCTATTAAAAATCCCCAGCCTATCGCGGTGAAAACGCCGTATAGCCTTACTATAATCGGCACATTGCTTTCAAAGTACGCAAGGTCCGTATTCATAAGCCCCAACAGCGCGTCGGCGCAATAATTCATTAAATCAAGAAACAGTCCGAAAAGCCATAGCACCAAATCCTTTAAAATAAGGTTAATCATAGCTTACCTCAAGGCAGTCGGTTGTAGCCTGCGAATAGGGGCTGAATATAGGCAATAAACGCGCCTATTCCGTTAATAACCGCCCACGAAGCCCATATCCTTTTAAGCCAAGCAAGCCCCGCGTCGGATTTCTGCTGTGTGCTGCTTAATTTAATAGTTATTACGGCAATAGCCGACATAAGCGCCGCCAGCACAGTAGATATTCCGGCAATATGGTTGTATACATCGCGGATTATCCTGTCGCCTAAAGTGAAAATATCCTCACCCGCAGCAAAAACATTAAGCGAGAAAAGCAGAATTAAAACGGCGGCAAAGCACAGAAAGCCTAAAAGCCTATTCTTCTTTTTCCCCATACTTCGCGCTCCGTTTCGGTTTAAAATCTTCAAGCGTCCGTACAAATTCCCCGAAAAAGATTTTAAGCATTTCTTTACGGGAGGACATAAGGTTTAAATTAAGCGAAGTCCGCCACCCTATAAACCCGTACAATAAAACGGTAAATAAAAACATTCCGGTGTAGTCCTTTTCGGAATACATTTTTAAGTATGTATTCCGTATACATTCAAAGCTGTTTTCACGGAATTGAAGCTTTGCCCAAATCCTGTTTAAAAGCAGCGGCGTATCATGCTCGTTTTGCTCCGCAATGCCCGAAACGGACGGGTTGCCCTTGTCGGTTAAAAGCCCGCGTTCCTGCAGCATAGCGTCGGCGTTTTCCTGTTCGCCTATATCTCCTGTTAAAAAGCGTATCTCGGATAAATTTACAAAAGATAAATTGTAATTATTCATTTATATAACCTCTCTTTTTTAATTTTTTACTTAAAAATATAATTACCGCAAGCGCCGTAAACAGCACTGCAGACGGTATTAAAAGATTTGCCGTATCTCCTGTTTTTGGGCTTTCGGGGGCTGACGGCGGCTCCGGTATTTTGCTGTTTTTAATATTAAACTTTACCGTTTCGCCGTTTTCCTTTACCGTCACGGCATAATTTTCTTCGGATAAAATATATCCGTCCGGGGCTTTAAGCTCGCGGATGATCCACTCGCCGTATGGCACATTTTCAAATGAAAATCTGCCTGTTTCGTCGGTTTCAAAAGTCTCTAATGCAGTATCCTTAGAAAACTCTGTTTCAAAAGGATAAAACAGCCCTATGACCGCACCCTTTAAAACCCTGCCGTTCGGATCTGTTTTAAGCCCCTCTATACTGCCCCGTATAATTTTATTTTCTGCGGTATCTCCGCTTAAATATTGCTCATCGCTTAAAATATAATGCCCGTCGGTTTCCAACTCCTTTATATAGCACTCGGCGTTATACGGCATATCTGCCGTAAAGCTTAAAAAACCGTCTTCGTCGGGCGAGGCACTCTCTATTAGCCCGTCCGCCGGAATAATGCTGCCGTCAAGCGCTGTAAGCTCGGTTTTTGAGAACAGCCCGAACCGTATATTCAAAATCTCTCCGTTAAACCCTATCCCGAATTTTTGATCGGTTTCAAGCTCCTTTTTCAGCTTAAATTCCTGCTTTTTGCGTTCGTTAAATATTTCTGCCGAAGTAATGCCCGAAACAACGGTTATCTCGCGGGGTTCGGCGTTTAAAATATATCCCTCCGGCGCAGATATTTCCCTTAAAAGATATTTGCCTGGGTATAGCTCTTTGCTTACCGCTTTTCCGCTTTCATCGGTCACAAGCGTATCTGCCGATGCGCCTTTTGAAATTCTCAGCGTCCCGTCCGCGGTATAAATATCCTCTGCGGCGGTCACCTCAAATTCCGCGCCCTTTAAGCCCTTTTCGCTGTAAACGGGAGTATATATGCCGTCTTCTTCTGTTACGGACGAAAACATTTCGCCCCTTTTAAGCACGGATATTTTACCCTTTTTAGGTCTGTCCGAAAGCCTTATTACCACCTCCGGCGTATTGCCGTCAATGCTGAATGAAATCGGCGTTGTGTTTAAAACATATCCGTTCGGCGGTATGACTTCAATCAATTCATAATCTCCGTATGTAATCTCATCAGGTAGTGTTAAAAAACCGTTTTCATCGGTGTAATATGTTTCGCTTTCCGTATCGGTTTTAAGATTTTTTATCTTAAAGCCCGTAACGCCCTTTACGGTCTGCCCGGTTTCGGAATCCACCTTAATTACGGTAAGTTTAGAGCTTTTAAGCCTGTTAACGGCACGCAGGGTTACAAACTGCGTTTCGTCGCATATCTCCACGGTATACTCCTTTTGCCCCGAATAGGTATACCCCTCCGGGAACTCGATTTCAGTAAGAATATATTTGCCGTAGGGCAGCCCCATATTCATCTTAGCGTTGCCGTTTTCATCGGTCGGGTCTATAAGAAAAGAATATTCCGGGTGGTCTGCCATTGTTGCTTTGAATTTAGCGCCCGCAAGCGGCTTGCCGTTTTCGTCCGTTTTATATACGGATATTGTCCCCACCGGCTCGCCTACTACCGGCACTACAACCTGCGTTACCACCTCCGGGTAGCTGCCCTTGCTCATTCCCTCAACGGTAGAAATTTCGGGCCCGCGCTCATTGCCCACATGGGTTACAAAATGCTTGCCCGCATAATATCCCGCATAAAGAGCCAAATGCGCTATTTCTCCCGTAGTTTTATGCTTGAAGATTATAAGGGAGCCGATTGGAATCTCCTCTGCCGGCGTAAAGCTGTTTGTGCCTTGGGTAAATGCAATTTTTCTGGCACCGCCCGACTTCACCCAATTTTCAACCGCGCTGTTATATGATATGGGCGAGCGGGGATTTGCGGGCTGCGGAATTTTGGAAACATCCATTCGCGCTATATTCGGCAGATAATTGTAGTAGACATATGATACATACGAAGCGCAGCAAAGCCCGTTAGCTTTAAATTTTGCAATATCCGGCGCTTTGCCTGTTTTATTGCCTGCCGCCACGGTTTCAAGCCCCGACGGGCCTGTGCCGTAGCCTATGCCCGACCGCACCGACGCCGGAGCATTGCCGCTGTAGGTTTTAAAAATACTGCCGTCCGCTTTCTGCACATCTGTCTTATATCCCGTGTATGTAAGCGCGTCCAAATAGATATTATCAAGCATTTTGCTCGGAATATCTGCCGCGGGTGCGGCGGACAAATTTAAAAGCGAGCTCGCCAAAATTACCATAATCATAAAACAACAAACGATTTTATGATATTTGTCTTTTAATAAAAACATAAAAAATCACCGTCCTATATAGTATTCATCGTAAACGCTGCCGGATATTTTAAGCGGCTTCGAGTTTTCCTTAGACGTAACAGCCCCGGCGGGCGTCCACATATCTGTTTTAATAAGCTGAATAACATAATTCCCGTCGGGGTAGCTCAGCGGTATAAAGTGCTGCTTACCGTAGCCGAAATTATCCGGGAACTCAAAAAAGCCGTTTAAAGTGTTTTTAATAAGCGTTTTACACTTGTTCTGAACTTCCGCGTACCCGAACTCCGGAAACAGCGCCGTTATATACTGCACATCGGTGTAGGAATTGTATAGCGCTGTATTCCTGCCAGAAACAGCCGTGAAATTCGCCGCTATGTTTGCGTAAAACCCTCTGCCCGAGGATATTTTGTTATCTGCCCCGCGCATAGGGTAAAGCGCGTCGGGGCTGCCGTCAATTCCTATGCCGTAGTCCCTTTTTTCAAAGCCTGTATCTGTATATACATACTCCCACCAGGTAGCATAGCCCTCGGTCTCTCCGGGCGGATACGCAATACTAAATCCTGCGGGCGCTGCCGCCTCATACGAGGTGTCGGGCGTTGTAAGGTATGTATACGGCACGGTATCGTAGCTTTTCCCGTCCGTAAATATATCCTTACCGTCAGATACAACCGTAAGGCGCGCTGATACTTCTCCGCCTATATCCTTCGGCACTCGCCACTTGAAATAGCATAGGTTTTTATCCTTTTTAGGTACTATAACGCTTTTTTCTTCGCTGTATATAATCTCCGCGGGCGTTATTATTTCAAGCCTTGCCTTTAAGCCTTTATCCGGCGTGTAATCTCTGCCCGATGGGTTTACTATAAACCCGCTTGTTATAACATAGGTTTCCTCGCGGTACGGGGCGTTTGCCTCTATTAGCACCGCCTCAAGCGGTTTATCTGTTTCAAGCCCTAAAAAGATATATTGGTTATCTAACCCCATTGTTCCCGAAAGCCCGGACGGGTATCTCGGAAAGCTGTGCTTGCTGCTGGGATACGGCGCAAGGTCGGTAACCGCGCCGAAAAAGGTTTTGCCCTCTGCCGGGCGGATATTTGTAATTGTATACGCCGTGCCGTACTTTATCTTTTCATAAAAGTCCGAAACCTTTTCCTTATACAGCTTGCCGTCAAGGTAAATATCAAAAGTGCACCAGCCGTCAAGAGTAACCTCCTGCTCGCCGTCCAATACTCCGTTTACATCAAGATAAAATTTCTTTGTTGTAAAGTCCGGGCAGACGGCAATATTCTTTGTAACCTTGCCCTCAATCGCGTCGCCGCGCCACGAGGCGCCGTTATAGTCTAAATGAGCTTTCGGCTTTACATCCGTTATCTTATAGCTCGAACCCGCGTCCACCTTTTGGTAGTAGTCGGTAACATCGTTTGCAACCAATTTGCCGTTTACATATACATCACAGGTGCCGCAGTCTTTAAGATCGTAAACCATTTCATCATTTAAAATACCGTTTACATCAAGGTAATACTGCGCGGGTCTTGAAAGGTTGCTGCCGTAGAGTATTGCCGCGCCGTAGCCGTTCTTAATGATGGATTCAAAGGTTATGCGGGTTGCGGTGCTTGCCGCCGCGGGTATGCCGACATACGCCGCCTTTAACCGCAGGGAATTTGGCAAATGGCGGTTGGTATAGTTTGCAATAAAGCCCCAGCTATTGCTGTTAGAGGATATATTGCCGTTGCTTGTTATCCCGAATTTTGTAGAGCCGTAAAAGGCTATTTCGGTAACGGTCAGGGAATGGTATGTACCCTGAATTTTAACCGGGAATATAGGCTCTATAAGCACAGCCCAGCGGCTGCTTTCGAGGGTGGATATGCTTATACTCCATAGCTTGGATAGCAGCTTATATACATTGCTGTCGTTGCACCAGCCCTCTATCTGCGTAGTAAGTTCGGGTAAGGCAAGCCCTAAATCCTTATCCCACCAACAGCCCAAATATCCGTTACTTGTGCTGACCGAAAGCCAGCTGTAATTCCCGCGGATATATGTTTTAGGATATTTCGCGTTGGGCTTATAATATGTAAGATAATTTTTCCCGTCTTTACTGTGCGTGGCATAACGGTAAACATCCTTGCTCCCGTTTATACCGTTGCCCTTATTGTCTATTACCGTAAATCTGTAACCCACGGCGCGGTTGCTGTTGTTGGCAAGCATATCCGGTATGGCGTAGCCGCCCGTTGAATTCGTGGTACTGCTGCCGTCGCCCGCCGCAGAGCTTGAGCCGTTGAAATTAAGGGCAAAGCAAGGAACGGTAAATATTACTGAAATTATTACGGCGAACACCGCGCCTAAAAATATTTTAAATCTTCTCATAGGCTATCCTCCGCAGGTATGGCAGGTGTGTTTCGGTATAGTCTTTCCGCAGTTAAGGCAGGTCATATCCCCGTCAGCTAAGCTGTACCTTATGCACGTGCCGTTTGTTCCGTCGCCGCGCACCCTGCCGCAATGCTCGCATTTATCCGTCACTGTTTCCTCTTTTATATCATACGGCAGTTGCACCCACTCGTTTGGTCGTATCTCATAATATCCGCCGTAGGTTTTCTCGGTGGTAAGCCCCTCTGCCGTGCGGTAGATAATTTTGCTCTCGCCGTCCCACGAAATTCCGGTTTCGGGGTCGGCGTCGCGAATATATTTTTTAGTTTCCTGCGCGCTGCCCTGCAATACAGGCTCGGTATATACTTCCTTTTTCTGCTCGGCTTTTTGCAGGATTTTATCCGCCTCGGTTTCATCGGGTTTTAAACCCTTACCGGTGTCCTCGATTTCAGCCTTTGTGCTTTCTGTTTTGCTCTCACTTGTGGGAATTTCGGCAGATATTTTTATTTCCGAATTATCCCCGCTGCTTACTGTTTCATTTTTGCCCGATTTTCTTGCAGCAGCATATATAATGCCTGCAATACACCCGGCACAAAGCAAACAGCTTAAAATAATTAAAACAATTTTTTTCAATAGATTTCCTCCTTAAATTTAAAGTTAAATACTCCGGTTATTTTAACCGGCACATTGGTATACACCGCGGTTATATTCCCGAACCTTACGGGGGCTTTCAGCGTATAGCTGACGGTGTAATTCAGTCTGTCAGTCTCGCGAAATTCTATTTTTAAATCCTTTATCTCATAGTTTCCCTGACTGCCCATATACTCGCTTAAAATGCTTTCAAAGCTTTCCTCGTCAAGCGTTTCGGCAAACTCCGAATAATTCTTTACACCGTTATATATTTCTATGGATTTATGGGTCACAAATCCGTCAAGCGCCTGACGGACATCTCTTTTAGATTGATTTACCGCCGTCACAGCAGATATAAAGGAAACGGTAACGGATAAAACCATACACACGCAGACCGTTATTATACAGGCGGGGATATATCCGTCGGCTCGTGTATTTTTTAATCCGACCAACGGTTTAAAAGCCACAAAGGATTTGAATTTCTTAAAATTTTCGAGCCGCTTAAAAAGCACCGCACAGTGGCTAAACATAGAAATAATCATTTTGAGTACCTCTCAGAAATTCCGAAGCGCTTAACGCTTACCGTAATCGGTATTTTAAACGCCCCCGCGCCCTTAACATCCATTCCGGCGGATACCTCTACCCACATACTGCCGCCCAACTGCACCGTTTCGGCGGTCGCGTCAAAAAATTCATCCGCACCGTAGTCTATATCATAATAAAGATATTCGTCACAGTGCCGCATGTCGCACTCCCAAAATTCATCGGTAAACCCGCCCGAATAACAGGCGGTGGTTATAAGGTCGTCGGCGGTCTGCCCTAAAGATATGCGGAGCATTATTAGCTCAAAAATGTTAAGAAGTATAACGGCGAGAGTTATAAGGACCAGCGCCGAAATACATACCTCAACATATCCGTCCCCTTTTTTATTTTTAATTCTTTTAAGCATTTTCTAACCTCCGAACAGCGAACCGAGGCTCGCACTTATCTGACAAACAATAACGGTCATATATATAAGCATAAAGCAGACAAGAAGCGCGACCGACAGCTTTTTAACTCTTTTAGGCGCTTTCTTAGCTTTCTCTTTCAGCTTTTCACGGCGGACATCGGACAACTTTAAAGTGAGCGAGGAAAAATACATCCGCATATCGTCGCCGCGGATAACCCCTAAAAGCCCCCTACATATATCCGACATCATAGGGCTGCCGACCCTGCCCTCAAGCCTGGTTACCGCCGTTTCATAACCGCCCGACCGCATATCCGCCGCCGTTATTTTAAGCTCGTCGGCAAGCTCCTTTTCGGTGTTTGCCGAGTAGCTTTCAATAATGTATAAAACATCTCTGGAATGCTTTAAGGTCTTTTCGGCAGCGTTCGCAAGCCCCGGCAGAGCGTACTCTATTTTTTCTCTGCGCTTTTTTAATTTTTTTGTAAGCTTTCGGTTTTCACCGGTATATGTAACCACCGCCGCTATTAAAAACACAGGGCATAAAAGCGGGAAGATAAAGGCGAACGGAACGGCGAATACCGCTATAACCCCCGCCTTTACTATGGCGTTTGCCCTGAACTGTTCGGGCGTAAGCGGAATATCTGCGCTTGCAAGGTCGTTTGCAAGCGAAATTCTTTTGTATTCGTTTATCTTAATACGCTCGGATAATTTTAACGACAACCCCGACAGCCACAGCTCGGCGGCTGACTCTTTTTTGCTCCGTTTTTTTAAGAGACTTTTAACCGCCCGTGAGGTTTTAATATACGGTATTTTAAAAATATCCAGCGCTATAAAGGTAAGTCCGATTGCCAAAAGTGTGAAAAATATAATCCTTAAAATCATCTAATCCCTCACTTTCACAGGCTTGGTATATTTCTTCATTAAAATAAAGGTGACTAAAATTACCGCGCCGCAAATGCCCGTTACCGCCTTGCCGGGTGTGGTATATATAAGGGTATTAAACCAGTCGCGGTTTAAAAGATACAAAAGCGGTATATTTCCCACAACCAAAAGCACCATCATAAGGTATTCGTTTTTAGCGTCCCTTAAAATACCGGAAAGCTCGGTGTTTATTCGCCGTACATCCGAAAGACGGGCGACAATAGGCAAAAGCGTGTCTTTAAGCGTTCGGTCGTCCTGACAACGCACCAATGCTAAAACCCATTCCTTAAAAATACCGTCCTGCGTTTTGTCCGACATATTTATTAGGGCTGCCTTTATATCCGGCGAAACAGTCTCGGTTTCGGTTAAAAATTCCTCAAATACCGAATAAAGCGGCGGTTTAATATATTTAAGGTTTTCCTTTACAGAGGAAATAATATCCTCGCTGCGCAAATATGAGTTTGTGACCGCCGAAAGTGTGGTTTCCATTTCATCGGAAAGCTGCTTTTCATAAGCGGAAATAATAGACGAAAGGTACAGAAAAGGCGCAGCGCCGCAGGCAATGCAAAATACCGGCAGCAGAAAAATGTTGTTCAGCATTACCGCTGTGGCAGCGCCCAAAAACATAAGCACCACCGCCGCCGTAACGGATACCGAAAAGCTTTTCGCTTTACCTGTGGCTTTCAATGCTTCCTTTAGCCGCATAAGCCTTGAATACATTGTGGGTTTGCTGCCGCCCCGCAGCGCCGCCGACCTTGCCGCTATTGTGTTTTTAGGCTTCAGCGCCTTTAAAAGACCGTCGGTTATGCTGTCGGGAGTAAGCTCAAATACCAAACATATCCCTATTACAGACACAAGCGCAGATAAAAATTTAAAAATCATTTTCATTCCCCCTTTTAATCCGCTTGACTAATTGCGGATATTGGTTTAAAATAAATATAGAATAAATTACGGTAGGTGTTTTAATTGCCGACTTTATCAATGTTCTACGGTATTCTTGTTAAAATGAACTGGAAAGATTTAGGTCGCCACAGCTCTCCGCACATTCATGTGTTTTACGGAGACCACGAAGCTGTTTTCGGTCTTGACGGAGAAATAATCTCCGGAGATTTTCCGAAAAAGCAAGCGGCATTTGTTAAGGCCTGGTGTCTGCTCCACGAGGACGATTTAAAAGCCAACTGGAAGCTCGCCTCAAACGGAGAAGAAACCTTTCGTATTGATCCCTTACGCTGAAACGGAGGTAATACTATGTCAGAGATTATCAAGGGCGCGCCGTTAGGTCCGCGCGTTGTAAGCGCTGTTCCCTGCGACGGGTATACGCTTTTGCTCACCTTTAACAACGGAGAAAAAAGAAAATTTGACGCGAAAGCGCTGTTGGATATTCCGGTATTTTCACCGCTTAAAAACCCCGATTTTTTCAATTCCGTAAATGTTGAGTTCGGAACGGTAGTATGGCCGAATGATATTGACTACTGCCCCGACACGCTTTATATGCAAAGTGTGCCGATAGCCTGAACACGCACCCGAAAGCCTTGCTTATGCAGGGCTTTTTTATTTGTAATCCGCCCCTTTCGTCTCAAATTTCTTTAATACATCCGCAGGCGCGCCGTACTGCAAAAGCCGTTTTTTAAGGCTGTCGCTCATAATCTCCGGCTGCTCGAAATGCCCCCTTATTATGTACTTTCCGTTTTTTATGCTGTTTTCAGTAATTGCATATCTGAAAAGCGTGCGGTACTGTCTGTTTCCGTCGCCCGACACTATGCACTCGGATATATCCATTATCTTTCGGTTGCTGTCTTCTAATCTGTGAGCAAACACCACCAGCGGAAACGCCTGCGCCGCTTGGGAAAGTGATGTTTCAAACTTTATAGGGAACTTTTTCTGGCATAAAAGCGCCAGTCTTGTATGCGCCGCGTCCGCCGCCAATGCGTGAATGGTGGAAACCACGGTATGCCCCGTAAGGCTTGCCTCGACTGCAGAATATGCCTCGCTGTCGCGTATTTCACCGACTACCACAATATCTGGGTCAAAGCGTAAAGACGCCACAACAAGATCCTCTTGCGCAATATTCAGCCCCTCGTCCTCCGACGGGCGGGAAAGCGTATGCACAACATTGTTTACCACCTTGCCGTCCTTTTTCTTGACAAGTGAAAGCTCCCTTGAACCCGACTCTATGGTAAAAATCCGTTTACCGTCGGGTACGGTATCCAATAAAGCGTTAAGCAATGTGGTCTTACCCGACGAGGTAGCTCCCGCCACAAGAAATGAAACCCCGTACCGCAGGCACATGCAGAGAAAATCCACCATCTTATTTGTCGCCGTTCCGACGGTTACTATCTTCTCGGTGGTAATATCTGAATTGTGTAAAAGTCTTATTGAGGCGGCTATCCCTCTGTCCTCATCAACAACAGGGCTTTTAACTGCGGTTATTCTGGTGTTGCCGGGCAGATGCCCTTGGGCTATGGGGGAAGCGTTGTCTATTATCATGCCGGAATGGTGCAGCAGCCGCTTTATAATATCCTCGGCGTGGCGCGGGCTTAAAAAATGCTCGTCCGCCTTTTCCGTTATGCCGTTTCGGTAGGTGACGGCTATATCGTCCCAGCCGTTTACATTGACTTCCTCAATATCTTTTCTGCCGAGATATTTGGTAAGCACCGAATACTCCGCCATTTCCGAGTACAGCCTGTCCGTCAGTTCTTTAAGCTCCGTTTCGTCGGTATACCCGCTTTGCCTTAAATACTGCTCTATATATGCCCGCAGCTGCTCCTTTTTATTGCCGTTTACAGCGCCCGAATATACAGCGGAAATATGCCTTTGTGTGCTTCTAAGCAGTTCCGAAAATTCCTGACTGTTCACAGCACCGCCCCCGCAATGCCGCGGCACACAGCGCTGAATTTTTGGTCGGGTATTTTGTGCGTCAGCTCGCCCGTTATATACTGCTGCTTTAAATACATACTGTACGGCAGTATATATTTAGCGTTTGCAAACCCGGCTTTCACTTCGCCTACGGGCAGATAAAGGTCTTTATCTGTTATATTTATAACCCCGATTGACTTGCCCTTTATTTGTTCATATGTCTTTTCAAAAGAAGCGTAATATGCCGCCGAGCGGATATCCGGCGTTACAAGCTGCACGGCTTTATCTGCCGCCGCCATACCGTAAACGGATAGCGGGTCGTCAAGCGATGATGTGCAATCCAAAAACACATAGTCTGCAAGAGATTTGCACACCTCAAAGAACTCTGCGGTTTTATCCTTGGTAGGTCTTGAATATGTATATCTGTTTTCTCCTGCCTTATATCCCAAAAACCCGAAATTATCCGCTTTCGGCAGCGGCACTGTATGCCGCAAAACATTTTCTTTTGTAATGCTTGTATGCTCAAGCGCTTCTCCTAAAGAAAAAAGCTGTTTTTCTGACGCGTTCGGGAAAACCAATCCCATAAAGGGCGTTACGTTGTCGGCGGAAATATATATTACGCTCCCCTTAAAGTGATAATATATTTCCTGCGCTATTTTAATTCCTACTGCGGTTTTGCCGCTTTGGGGCGGTCCGCACAATAATGTCAATTTACTCATTTTTTACCCTCCGAAATATTTTTCCTGTGCCTCTAAAAAGACATTTGCGTTTTCTGTTTTACCCCTATAAGCTAAAGATACCTGTATATTCCCGCTGTTTTCATACTCGGCAATAAGCCTTGCCTGTGCCGAATTGCAAAGCACGGTCACGGCAGCGGCGGTCGGCTTTACTCCGTTTTCGTTTGCCTTTGCCTTATCTGCGTCGGTGCCGTCGCCTGTTGTGGTGGTTATAACCTTTAAGTATTTAAGCTCCGGCGGTATTTTGGTCTCGCCGTTTTTGTCTGTAATAAGCAGGGTTATAATGTCCCCGGCGGTTATCTTGCCCGAAAGCCCCGCCGCAAGGCTTTTGACCGTAAAGCTGACGGCGCTTTTATCCCCGTCAAGGCTTGCGAACGCCTCCTTTACACTATTGCCCGTACCCGACAGCTTTTCTTTTTTAAGATAATCCCCCGCGTACAGATCCGACAAAGCATATTTGCCTTTCAATTCCTTTGCGGTGATTATAATACCGCTTGGCACGGTGGACTTTTTCACCTTTACGCTTTCGGTACACTCTGCCGTTATTTCCTCGCCCTGTCTTACATCCCGTGACAATCGTATAACCGTCATATCTCCGCCCAAAAGTCTGTTTATTAAGGGCGAAAAGCCGAATGTAATTAAAAGGCTTAAAAATATGCAGACAATACCCAATATTGTTCTATTCCTCATTTTTTATTTCTTGCCTCCTTTTTTATGTCTCGCCGCATACTGCTTATGCTATAAAATATACCGCCATAAATGCCGGCGCTAAATACGGCAGCAGCGGAAAGCTTTTCTCTTTTTTTAGTTTGTTTACTATTACCGCTATAAGCAAGCCTGCCGTCAATGCTGCGGCGGTGTTAAAGAATCCTAACACAAGTGTCGCCGCGCCTGCAAATTTGACATCTCCGCCGCCTATCCCGTTTTTTGTTACGGCGGATGAAATTAAAAGTATTAAAACGATCCCGGCAAAGGCTGTTAAGGATAAAACCAGTTCTTTCGGCTCTTTACCTATGATCCCGGTTATACCGAGCGTCACGGATAAAAAGTCGCCGCACTCGCGTGTTTTAATATCCTCAAACGCCGCGTACAGCATGATAATACACATCACACCCCCACGCGCCGCCTTTGCCGACGCTCCGAAAAAACAGAGCAGCGCCGCCATTGTTATTAACGCCGTTACGGTGAAAACAACCGCCGTTTTCTTTTTATTTCCGCCGAAGCTTTCCGCAGCGCTTTTGCCGGTTATATATCCCGCAAGGGCAGTAATACCGAGCATCAGAATTGCCGTTATTACAAACCCCGCGGTACTGTATTCAGTTCCGGTAAATTCCTCGATTACCGGAAGCATATTTTCTCTCAAATATATACCCTCCTTTCGGCGGAGCTTTTACACTCCGCCTATGGATTTTGTTTTTTATGCCGACTACGCCGTATACGCGAACATACTGTTCACCTTTTCGGTGACCTTCGGCATAACGGTGCCGTTGAGCAATGCGTAAAGCAATGTCAGCACCAGTGCGCCGAGGACTACGGCTATAAGGATCTTAACGCCCGTATCCACATAGCCCTCGGCTTTTCGTGTCTGTAATGCGCATTTTGCGCCTATTGCCAAATTGTTTGCTCCTCTGCGGAGCTTATCTAAAAACTTTTTCATTGTAATCTTCTCCCTCGTTTTAATATTCATCAGGTGGTGGCTCCGCTGTAATTAAACAGCTCTGAAACCTTTGTCGTTACGGTTCCCATAACGGTTGTTTTAAGAAGTGCATAGAGCAATGTGAGCACCAGCGCTCCCAAAACCACCGCAATTAAAATCTTTACGCCGGTATCTACATAGCCCTCTGCCTTGCGGTTTTTAAGGGCGACGCTCGTGGCTATAACGGCGTTATCTGCCTTGCGGGTCAATTTTTTAAAGAATTTCTTAAACATTTGAATTAGCTCCTTTTTTTATTAAAATGATTTGTAGTTTTCTGCGGACGGCTTGGCGTTCCGCTTTGCCGGTCCCACCGGCTTTACTGATACATCGGACTCACCTCCCCGTATTTAATTTTTTAAAAATGCAAAAAGCCCCGGCTTTTCCGTTTGGAAAAACCGAGGCTTGGCTCTTAAACTATTTAATTGTTACTTTTCGTATTTGTCTGTCGTTGTTACCATAATGCAAGTATACCACAAGTCGTCAATGCAAGTCACGCCCACGCCGGTATATTTCATTTCGTCTGAACCTACATACGGCCAATGGCGGCGGCTGTCTATTATAATCTGCGCTAACTGCCGACCTATTTTATCTGCACTGCCGACTATACCTGCCATTGCTATGGCTTCCTGCGCGCCTATATCATAAGACCCGCTGCCGTCCGGCATTTCTGTATATCTGCCATAGCCCGTGGCTTTCGCCGCGGCGAACCAGTCGGATATATCATGGGCAAAATTTGACGGCAGCTGGCTGCTCCTGTACTCTGCGTACACCGTCAGGCGCGGCAGTTTTTTTAGCTCCCCGCTGCCTATATTTGCTCTTGCGCGGTTTAGGTAATATATAACCCGGTCGGCAACGGCTTTGGTATCCGCCGCGGTTGCGTTTGCAGGCGTTTCGGCTCTCGTTTCCGGCGGCGTTTGCGCGGTATCTGTATTAGACGGTGCAGCCGAAGAAGTTTTCGGTTGTTCTCTAACCTGCGATACCGTTTTATCCGGTTTTGCGATATTGGAATTTTCGGCTGATGAACCTTGTGCAACATTTGCACTAAGCGTCGAAGACACATTCTCCGCCGAAGAAGCCACCTCGCTCTCTGCTGCTTTTTCGGAAGCAACGGAGCCTACATCTCCGATATTTTCTGATGAAGTATATTCGGTATTATGCTTTTTACAGCCGACAGTCAATACCGATACAGTAACAACAAAAAGTATTTTCACAGATTCTTTTATGTTAAGCATTATTTTCCCTCATTTCACCTTTAAAACTTAAAACGGTGCTGTTTTCGGTCGGTGTTTTGCTTAAATTTTGAGTTAATGTACTGTTTTGACTGCGTAAAAAGCCTTTATTTATGCGGGTTTCAGCCCGATTACTATAACGCTACCCCGACCATTCGGGGTGTTGTTATAGTAATCGAGAATTACTTTTAACAACACTCCGTTTTTTTATTTTGTTTTGCTTATGCTGCTGCATTTGCAGCTTTTTCTGTTCGTTATTATAATTTGTCGGCAGCTTCGCAAAAATGTAATGAAGAACGCTCTTTTTGTTTGCCTATACCCTTATTTCAATTTCTGTACGGAGAGGTAAATTATCCCCTGAACCTATATAAATTTCAACCTTACCGTTTTCAAGCTCATACCTGTTATTGCAAGAAAAAATCCTTAGCTCGTCATAGCCCAATGTAAACGTTACGGTTTGCTCGCTGTGGGGGGCAATGTAGATCTTTTTAAAGCCCTTTAATTCTTTAACCCTGCGGCGAACAGAATTGCCTTTTCCGTGAATATAAAGCTGAACTGCCTCTTTGCCGCCGATATCCGATACGTTTCTGATTACCGCTTTTACTTCAAACAAACAAGCGCCCTTTTCGGTAACCTCCATTGAAACGTATTCAAAATCAGAATATGAAAGTCCGTAACCGAAAGGATATAAAACTCTTTTATTATTATCGCCGTATGTATTAACTACCCAATCATCGGAAACCGACGACTGTGCGCTTGTGATGCGGTTGTAATATGCCGGCAGGCAGGTGGGTGCATACGGAATAGATACTGAAAGCCTGCCCGAAGGATTAACCTTACCCGTTAAAATGTCCGACAAAGCACGGCCTCCCTCTTCACCCGGATACCACGCTGTAAGCACAGCGTCGGCAATTTCGCTTACTCTTGTTATATCGTAAGGTCTGCCCGCAATAAGCAAAGCTATGATCGGCTTGCCGGTTCTCTTGAGAGTCTCTATCAATTCAAGCTGATTACCGGGTAATGAAATATCCGAAATATCCATACCCTCTCCGCAGTCAAGGAATTTTTTTGCCTTAATTGCCGCTCCGTTATTAAAATCGTAGGTAAGATTTGAGTTGTTTTTCGCCGTACTTCCGCCTATTGTTACAATTATAACATCGGATCCTTCGCAAAGCCTTAAAGCATTATCAAAGTCCTCTGTATCGCCTGTAAAGCTCCACCCCTTTGTAAATCCCGACAAATTGAGCGTTTCCTTAAAGACATCCTTAATAGCCCTTGCCCGATCGTCTACAAATGGCGTATAGTCGCCTAACTGATAGTAAATATCAGCCGCATGCTCGCCTATCAGGGCAACCCTTTTATTATTGTCTATAGGTAATATGCCGTTATTTTTAAGTAATACGACAGATTCTGCCGCCATATCATAAGCCAGCTTTTTCTGTATTCCGCTTTCAATAAATACCGAAAGCGAGTCGTCCTCTTTAATATAGGGATTATCAAAAAGTCCTAATTCGCATTTCTTTTCAAGTATTCTCGTTACCGACTCGTCAATAAGCTTTATATCCGCAAGCCCTTCTTCTGCCGCAGCCTCAAGCTTTAAATAGGCGCCTGCGTCGGCAAGGCTTAAATCAATGCCTGCCTTTAAAACATTGGCAGCTCCCGTTACAGGGTCCTGCCCCATTTGTTCAATTACTCTCGGAACAGCCCAACCGTCGGAAAGGGTTATTCCCTTAAATCCCATTTGTTTTCTTAAAACATCTCTTAGAAGGTATGAATTTATATGGCACGGCACGCCGTCAACCGTGTTGTATGCCGCCATAATTATATCTGCGCCGGCTTTTACAGCCTTTTCGGTCGGAGGTAAATGAATATCGTGAAGCTCCCTTATTCCGACATTAACCTCCTCTGTATTCATACCGCCGAAGCAATCCCCTGCCGCGCAGTAATGCTTACAGCAAATAAGCGCATTGTTTTTCTTGAAGCCCTCAACGCCGGCTTTGGCAAATTCGGAAATCAAATAAGGGTCTTCGGAAAAAAGCTCCTCCGTTCTGCCCCAGCGGGGGTCGCGGGCAACATCAAGCATAGTAACAAATCCGATATGATTTGCCGAAAGCTCGATTTCTTTACCGACAGTATCCATCATTTCGGAATAAAGTCTGGGATTAAAGGAGGAGCCGATACATAAATTTGTGGGGAAAACCGTACTGCCCAAAGCGTGAACGCCGTGGTTTGCTTCCACCTCAACAAGAACGGGAATTTTCACTCTTGCATTGTCGAGTATGTATTTTTGCATCATATTGGCAAACTTAACTCTGTGGCGGGGCTCGATACCCGTCCCCCAATTATGCTGTGTAAAGCCGTCGGCACGTAAAAAATTGCTGATAGCGCCCATTGCGCCGTAATCTCTTATAAAATTTTTAAATTCGTCTTTTAAAGCAAATTCTTCACCGTTTCTTTCAAAACAGCGATAGCCCGCCACCGTTTGAGACATTTGGGCAAGCTTTTCTCTCAGCGTCATTTCCTTTAAAAGGTTTTGAATTTGTTGAGTGTAATTATTCATAATTTTTTTATTTAAACTGTACTTTGTTCCTTAATATAATCGTCAAGATATTTCAAATTTATATAAGGCTTTACCGTATCTATAAAATCCTTTTTCCGCTTTACGTCGAGAAGCCTATATAAATTTGACATTTTGTGCTTTACGGAACTTAGAGACATAAAAAGACTGTCGGCTATTTCCAAGGCGGTTTTACCGCGAATAAGCATACCGATTATTTTCAGGTCGTTCAAATCAATTGAGCTTAGCATACTTTCGATCATTATCGGTATTTCGGGAGTCTCTATTTCTTCAACGCTGCTGTCAAAATTGAGCTTTCGGTTTGTAAGCTTAAAGCAATCGGTGCTCTGCTCAAAGGGTATGTTGGCGGTAGTGTCTCTTGAAGTGAAATAATTTTTGAGCATTATGTTAATGCTTCCGAAATCGTTTCTGTTTTTAACGCAAAGCTCATATAATCTGTAAAGCATTATTGCCCCGGAGGTCTGTTTATAGCTTGAGGACGTAAGCGACGGATAATAAAGCCTTGACAACAAGCTGTTCATTGAACCGATAAAAAAGGTTTTTTCAATGTATTCGGGATCGCTGTGCTTAAGTCTTTCTATCAAATCAACAGCTACAAGGTCGTTTACCAAAATAACAACGTCATATTTTTTGCGGTTTTCGAAAAAGCTTTCATAGCAATTGTCAAGACCGTTTACAACTGTATAAATATCGTCAATGTCAAGTGCCGTCCACCTTTGATATATTCCCTCCGCCAATTTCATATCGGCGTTCGAACGGGGATTTAAGCCGTACAGCGCCAAATTTCTTCTGTTGTTTGTTACGCAGTAATTAAGAATTATATTTGACTTATCGGCTATATCGTTGCTTATCAAATTGGCGTGCCTGATATTAAACGGAACGTTTAAAAAATCATCCTTTAATATTACCGGAATATTCTTCTCATAGCATTTTTCAATTACCCATTCGCTGTATTCGTCCAAATCAATTTTGGTTTTTACAAAAAACGCAACTGCCTCTTCATCGTGAGCGGCTGACGAAATAAATTCATCAAAAGAAAAGGTATCAATAACCTTCAGCTTTTTTCGATAAATATCTGCCATTCTTTTTACGATAACATCGTTATGATAGAAAAAGCTTCGCTCATTGGAAAGTTTTTTAGTCGAATTCAAAAAACGTAAAACGTAAAATGCCAAAATATCATCTCCGGAAGCTTGTTTGTAGGTATCATACCATAAAAACAAAACGTAGGCTCTGTAAACGGCAGCGCCGTTCGGAATTCCGAGGAATTCCTTTTCAGCCGTTCAATGTTTTTATGCGAAAATCTCTGATTTTCAAACGCAGTATGCGTGTCGGCGGCTGTCCGCCGCCGACATAAAGTTATTATAACACGAAGCAAAAATTCTTGCAAGAAATCTTTGCAAAGCCGTCGCCTTATGTAGCTATCATACCGCAAGCTTCCCGTTTTAAACGAAAAATATTAAATTTTAATGCGTAGATCGGATATATACTGCCGACTTAATTTATTTTGCCTGATTTTTTAAACGGTATTACACGGTTATACCCAAAAGTAATTTTTTGAGGAATAAAAGGTCGTCTTCCGTTGCAGGTTGAGTATCGCCGTCTAAATCATATTTCATATCTGTATCCTGATTTATTGCCGCCTCTTTAAGCATTACAAGATCTCTGATATCGGCAACCTCATCTTCGTTTAGGTCGCCTTCTATCAGGTTGATCCATTTAGCGTAAACTACCGCGTCTGCGGTTACGGTTGTAACCTTTGCTCCGCTGAAATCGGAATTGTAATACCAACCGACGAATTTCTTACCCTCCTTAACGGGGGTTTTTAATGCTTCGCCTTCTGCCGCAAACTCGGCTTTATATTCTCTCTCATCACAGTATACAACGGTAACCTGATTTTCTGCAGCGGCGTTAATTTCCTGCAACAGAATTGAATTGATTTCAAATTTCCAAACGCCGGTAAAGCCTATTCTGAGCGGCTTGCCGTTTCCTTCTATTACAGCACTTAGGTAATAACTGTTTTCTTTGTCAGCCAGTACATGATTTTTGACGGCAGCTACATAAAAATTACCGGCAGAGGTTGATGATGCATTTGCGGTACCGTCATAACCGATAGCAATCTGCGGCAGATGTCCTGTATTACTATTATTATAATTATTACTAACAAACTTGTAATTCAATGTTACTGCATACCTTTTGCCGCTTTCAAGCCGTGCTAAGGCGCCGTCCTCATATTTTAAGCCTATCTCTTTACACCATGTTGATTTACTGCCGACTGCACCTATGGGTTGCTTAGTAATAGCGCCATACCAATTTGCTACAGTAAACTTTAATATTCCGCTTTCGTATGTCATAGTAGTTTCATTAGTAGTTAATAAATTCGATTTTGACAGATCGATCTTTAGGTCGCTTTTTGCCAGATCGATCCATTTAGCGTAAAGAACAGCGTCTTTGGTTGCAGTTGTAACCTTTTCTTCGCTGAAATCGGAAGTGGAATACCAGCCGCAGAATTCCTTGCCGTCCTTAACGGGAGTTTTTAAGGCTCCGCCCTCTGCCGCAAACTCGGCTTTATATTCGCCGCCGTCACAGTATACAACGGTGACCTGATTTTCCGCGTCCGCGTTAATTTCCTGTAATAAAATTGAATTGATTTCAAATTTCCAAACGCCGGAGAAAGCTATTCTAAGCGGCTTGTCGTTTCCTTCTATTACAGCACTTAGGTAATAACTGTTGTCTTGGTCAGTCAGTACATGATTTTTGACGGCAGCTACATAAAACTTACCGGCAGAGGTTGATGAGCCGTTACCGTCATAACCGATGGCAATCTGCGGCAGATGTCCTGTATTACTATTATTATAATTATTACTAACAAACTTGTAATTCAATGTTACTGCATACCTTTTGCCGCTTTCAAGCCGTGCTAAGGCGCCGTCCTCATATTTTAAGCCTATCTCTTTACACCATGTTGATTTACTGCCGACTGCACCTATGGGTTGCTTAGTAATAGCGCCATACCAATTTGCTACAGTAAACTTTAATATTCCGCTTTCGTATGTCATAGTAGTTTCATTGGTAGTTAATAAATTCGATTTTGACAGATCGATTACTCTGTCGGTTGCAGCCGAGGCGGTGAACGGTACCGCTATTATTACCGTCATCAGTAAAACGCCTGATAATAAAATTGATAATGCTTTTTTCATTGCTTTTATCTCCTTTGTTACAATATATTTGCCGATATTGTTAGGCTACCCGTCATTGCAAGCGCCGCAAGGCGTGCAGCAATCCGTTTCTCCTTTCTCGTCATTGCGAAGCCGTGTAAACGGCTGCGGCAATCCGTTCTTTCTCTTTAGAGTATTACGGATTCTTTCGCGCTCCGCGCTCAGAATGACAGACATTCAGTTATTGCAAGCGCCGCAAGGCGTGCAAATATACTTTCGCTTAAATAAAATTCTGCCGTTTATAATAGCTCTTTCGAGCATATTACCTTAATTTATCCCGTTATACCCACTCTGTCTATCGAACGGACAAATTTCCGTTGGAAAATCATATAGAGTATAAGGGGAATTATTACATACATTAAGCACGCCGCACTGACTAAGGACGCATATTCCGGCCAGCCCTCGTATATACCGACCTGCTTTAAATAGACCTTAAGGAAGCTTAAAACCATTGCAAGCGGGGCCGAATCGGATAAAAAGGTAAGTGAAGCGAGATAATATTCATTCCAATGCCAAACAAAGGAAAGCACCGAAACCGTAACCAAAACCACGCTTGACGACGGCAAAGCAATTGAAAAATATGTCCTCACGGGACCTGCGCCGTCGATATAAGCCGCGTCCTCCAATTCCTTAGGCAGATTAACGAAAAACTGCTGATAAATAAATATCATCATACCGCTTCTGATACCTACGCCTAAAAGAGACGGCAGCCAATATACAAACGGTGTGTTGAATAAATGAAGATTTCGGTAGTTTACCGACATAGAAAGACTGTACATCTGAATAGGAACAAGCAAGGAAAGTATAAGGAAAAACGTGCATATCGGCTTACCTTTAAATTTAAACCTCGCAAAGCCGTATGCAACGAAGGCGCATACAAAGGTTTCTATTGCCGCGCTTGAAATTTGAACAAGGAAGGTTTGCTTCAGCGCCGTTCCGAAATCTAACAGCTCGAAAATTTCCTTAAAGCTTTTAAGGCTGTAGGTTACGGGTATCCAAATATGCTCTACATCGAGCATTGCGTCTATATCCTTTATCGCCGTAACAAGCATATAAAAGAACGGGTATAAAACAATATAGCCTACAATTGTAAGGATCAAAAGCCTTGCCAAGTAAATTATTGCGGCCGAAGCCTTTCGGCGGAGAAGCGTACTGCTGTAACCTGATTTTGAAGTCATTTAACTCCACCTCCTTAAAAGCTTCTTATTGTAGATAAATAAAATCAGCGCCACAATTATACCTACAACAAGGAAGTAAAGCCAAAGTGCCGCCGATCCTCTGCCGAATGCCAGTGAATTGAAGAACTTATAGCCCTGTTCTATTACCTTATTGCTGCTTTTTGTTATGTTTTCAACGATTGTGAAAACTATTACAAGAAACATTGTTCTGCCGAGACTCGGAAGGGTTATAAACCAAAATTCCTCCCATTTGGTCGCTCCCTCAACCTCGGATACCTCGTAAAGCAGATCGGGAATCGACTGGAGACCCGCAATAAACAGAATTATCTGAATTCCGCTTTGCCAAACCAGCATAAACAGGTTATCAAGCCCTACCGAAAGATAGGTTTCAACCGCCGCCGGAAGGTTCAGCGCCGAGAAGATTGCCGAAAAATCAACCATTCCGAAAGAAACCGATTCATTGACCGCAACCTCTGTGGCATTTCCGGACGCCGCGCTTAAATAAAGGTCCAAAACCGAACCGCCTGCAATTATTACAGGTAAGAAGAACAGTGAACGGAAGAATAATCTTCCCCTGAACTTATTGTTCAGCAGTACCGCCAAAATAAGACTTACAAGCAGTATAAACGGAACCGAAATAAACATATCCGTAAATGCCGCAATAAGATTATTTACATACTTTGTATCTTTAAACAGCAAATACTTGATGTTCTCAAGCCCCACAAATCTTGTTACGGCGCCGTCGCCTATTGTTATATCGGCAAAGGAAAAATATGCGGACTGTACAATCGGCACGATAAAGAAAATCAGCATACCGACTATCCAAGGGGCAAGAAAGATATATCCGTAACGGGATTTTAAGGTTTCAAGACCCTTGACCTTGCGCTTTTTCATTATCCTTCCCTCCCGTATATATAGCCCCCTGCCGCAACCTCGCCGTACTGTGTAGCAACAGGAGCCTCGCCGTAATTTACAACCGTGTATCCGCCGCCTGCAAACCTTGTAATGCGGACGTCCTTATTTATTATTTCATAACCGACGATCTCGGCATTGCCGATAAGCTTCAAATAATCCTTAGCTTTATTTACGGCACTGTAAATATCTTCCTTAATACCGTCAAAGCTTGAGCCGAAGATAAACGTATTATCGTTTGTAACAAGCTCCTTTCGGAAATTGCCGTAAACCGTGTATGAAGGAGAAATTCCGCTTTCCGCACAGCGAAGTATCGCATTGTCTTTATCAGAACAGAGATTTATCGATACCGAGCTCAGCGGCACATAGCCCTTGAAAACAAGCTCATAAAACGGAACGTCAAAGTCGAACGCGATATTATCCGAGGAATATATCGGAGCGTCGTTCACAAAGTCTGCATTTACCGCCGCATAGCTGTTTGCCGAGGTGGAAAGCAGCTTATATCCGCCCTTTTTAACGCCTGCAAAAAGCTTTGCAACATCATTTTCCATATTGTTTGCCAAATATGTTTCCTGATTTGCATAATCGGAATAAACCGTAGTGCCGAGAGAATTTAATGAAATTCCCGAAACGCCATTTTTTGCTGAAACCTTTATTATTTTTTCAACAGCGCGGCTTAAATTACTTCTTGAAAGCAGGTAAAATCTGTCGTCGTTTGAAGCCTTGCTTACGGTGTCAAAGCTTGTATATGTTATACTCATACCGCTTGAATATACCGCGGCGTCCTTCTTTGAAAAACCGCCGCCCGATTTATTAAAGGCTATAACGTCATAATCAAGGAAAGCGTTTATACCTTTTTTATCAAGCGCAGAATAAAGCTTTTCCATATTTCCAAGCTTGCCTGCCGTTTTAAAGCCGCCTGCAACCTTTTGCGCGTCCACTCCGCTTTGACCGAACCCCAAAAGGTTTAAATTTATGTTACTGCCGATTTTTTCCGATAGCTCATCGGCAATTTTTTCCGCTTCCGCCGCCGTTGTAAGGGGGAAAAGCTTTGTTGTGGGAATACCTAAGATAAAATCCGGCTGAAGGGTTGCGCCGATGATTTTAAAGCTTGCGTCAACCTCTTTATTTTCGGTTCTTTCAAGCCCGAAATTTTCCTTTAAATAGTCGCGGTATTTTTCCGCCATACCGTAAACGCTTGCTTTTTCACCGCTTAAAACAAAATATTCCGCTTTAACGGGCGTGGTTAAAATACCCTTATCAAAAACCTTAAAATTACCGAGCGTTGTGGTGGTTATGAAATTTTCGGGTCTTTCAATATTTTTAAAGCCTCTTATACGGAATGATGGGTAAACGGTTGAATAACCGATATCGTTTGAGCCGATATTCCAATTTATACTTGCAGACGGCGCTCCCGATGAGATGACCCCAAGCACTGCACTGTCGCCCTTTTTAGCGGCAAAAATCGGCATTTTGATTTGCTCTGAGGTTGTAGACGTACCGAATTTTCTGTAAGCTAAATCACCGCCGTAAACCTCCTTGGAGCCCACGTTTCCGACAGCCTGCTCGCCTACGGGCTCCACAATTGCGCCTGAGCCGTCGGGAATGAAAAGAAAGCTGTTTTCGGAATTGTTTTTCAATCCGCAGAGGAAAGGTTCTAATGCTACTGAGGTTACTTTATACTCCTCCCCCTCTGCAATCTCCTTTGGATCAACGGTTACCGCGAAGGAGTCTTCGCCTATTGTATACTCAACCGGCACAGCTATATCAAACTCGGTAAATTCATAAATAACCTTTAATCCGTTATCGATCTTTTCGGTGTAAATTTCGCCCTCTTGAACGGCCCCGGTATAGGAATACAGCGTAATTTCATCAAAGGATTTCGGGTCCTGATAGTTCACCTGCAAAGCAGATTCAAGCTGCGGATGGTTTTTCTTTTTAACGCCGTTCTCGACAGCTCCGTTTTGCGCCTCGGCAGGTATTTGACCCCAAACCGCTCCGCTCTGCTTATCTACAAAGCTTACCCGCTTTAATGAGTCGTCCCAATTAAGCTCAAACCTGTCATTCTCACATACCTTGCCGTTTGCATATTCCGAGTCATAGCTTTGGTCGCTGAAATTCAAAAAGGTCACAAGCGATTTATCGTTTCCGCAGCCTGTTAAGCCTAAAAGGGTTATAAGAGCTAACAAAAGCGCAAATATTCTGAATGATCTGTTTTTCAATTGCTCTACTCCCCTTCTATCGGTATCTTATTTCGGTAAACACTGTCGCAATCCAACCGTAAACCTGCTGAGCCAACAGGCAAACCATAAATATTAGGAAAACGATTATAATCATCGCTATCACCGTAACAACGGTTGTGCCGACGAATTTGCCGAATTCATAATTATGTACCTTCATAACGCCAACGGCTAAAATGAAAAACGTATAGAGAATACAAACTGTTTTAAATATAGTAATAAATGCAAATTCATCGGGTGAAAGTATATGCGTCATTAAAAGATAAACGATCTGCGCAAAAACTATCGGCAGCAGGCTGTAGCAGGTAACAATGTAAATTTCTTTGAATTTACCTATACCGCCCATTAAAACGCATACGAGCCAGTTTGCCGACACAAAGAGCAGAACCAGCGCAACCGTTTTTAACAAAACGTAAAACGAATTATAGCTCTCGGCGTCAAAACGGTTGAAGGCAAAGCCCGAAGCCTTATCGCTTATTGCGGAAATAATATAATAAACCGCTAAAACGGCGGTCGCCAAGGGCAAAGAGCCTAATCCCTTTTCCTTAACAAGCCTAAAGCTTTCAAACGGATGCGGAATGCATTCGAGCATATTTCTAAGCTTTGCATTTTTAATAAGCACAATTTTCTTTTTACGCTTTATATGAATAAGCACTGCAACCAACGCGGCAATAAAAATTACCAGTAAGAAAACAAAAGTAAAATTCTTTTCAAAAAATCTTGTTCTTTCTTTACTGAAGGCGTCGGCATAGGTTTCCTTATCCGCGCCTAACTTCGCATATTCAAGCGCCTTATCATAATCGCCTGAGGAATAGTAGGCCTTTGCAAGTCCTCTGTATGCCAGCTGATTATTCTTATCAAGCTTTATTATCTCTTTCCATTCTTCGGCGGTTTCACTGTAATTATCGTTTAAGGTTGCTGTTTGAGCCTTTCGCACAGCCTTACCGTAATCGGTTATTGAAAATACCGTAATATTTTTGTTTACGGAATCGGAAACCACAATATCGGTTCCGTTTATTGCAAGCGTATCCGCCTTTGAAAACGTTCCCTTTTGAGTTTGCGAATTGGTGCCTCCGCCGAATACGCACATAAGGTTGCATTCCTTATCGTACCAAAAGATACGGTTATAAACACCGCTGTCAAGCGCATAAAAAAATCCGTCGGAATCAACGTCTATTGAATTCAGATTTTCGTTTTTAATAAGCTTTGCGGAATTATCCGCAAAATTATAATCGCTCTTTTTAAGAACGTCCTTACCGCCCGGATTAAGCTTTTTTACCTGGCCTTTAACGGCGCTTTCGTTTGTAGAGGTTACCGTATAAATGAAATCGCCCGGACCTATTGCAAAATCCGTAAACTGATAGGGCAGCGCTCTTACGGAAGCCGCTCTTTTTTCATTGGTTGAAAAAAGCTTTGTAACAAATTCGGTTAAAATTTCACCGACAGACGCCGGAACGGAATTTGCGCCGTAAAATCCCAAAAATTCCATTTTAGGCGAATAAACCAACGCCCCGTAATACGAGCCTTCGCTTACAATGTAAATATAATCTCTTGAATCAACCGCAACCCTTATAGGACTGTAATTGAAATTATCGGGAATAAGCTTAGATTCCGGCAGGGTTAAATAAGCCGTAACGTTACCGTTCGTATCAAGCGCTAAAATTCTTGCGTTTTTCGTGTCGGCTATATAGATCTGTTCATTCTTTACAAAAATACCGCTTGCGCCGTCAAATGAAAGCCTTTCGCCGTTATAGGTTACGGTATCGATTTTTTTATAAAGCGAATAATCGCCTTCAAGTACATAAACTGTTGAATTTGTGCTGTCAAGTATATATATTTTTCCGTTATCGGCTGTAATATCGTTGATACTTCCGAAGGACGGAATATTTAATACGTTTGCATTGATAACCGTTTTGACCTTATACATCGGCTTACAGTATACCATTGTTTTTTCGCTTGCACCTAAGTCTTGCCAATATGTATAGGTCTCAAAAGGCTTTTCCTCGGTTTTTGCAGAGGTGGTCCTTTGAGGTGCGGCTGATACGTTTAAGCTTAAAAGCACGGCAAACGCAAAGAGAAAGCTTGCAATCCTTATTAGGCTGATTTTTTTATTCATAGCTTTACCCCTTAATACCTGCACTGCCCATACTCTGCTTAACGCTGCTTTGGGATATGAGGTATACCAAAATCGGCGGTATCATCATAATAACCGTAGCCGCCATTGCCGCTCCCGAACGTGAAATTCCGCCGGTTGCTATTGTTGACATTACCGTGGGCAGGGTTTTCAGCGACTCGTTAAAAATTGTACCGGTCGGCACGGTTGACCAAATGCTTTGAAATGCAAACAAAACAAGCGTTAAAACACAGGGCTTTACATTCGGGAAAATAATACGCCAGAAAATTCTGAGATAACTTGCACCGTCTATTTTTGCCGCCTCTAAAAGTGCGTCGGGAATATAGCCGTCTATATACTGCTTCATCAAAAACACACCCATAGACGACGGAATAAACGGCAAAATGTAAACCCAATAGGTATCTATTATATGTAGCTCGTTATATATGATGTAACGCGGAATGCTCAGGGTATAAGCATTAAAAAGCAGGGAGGTTTGAATTACAAGAAATATCGTTTTCTTGAATTTTAAATCGATCTTCGATAATACAAAGGCTGCCGCAGTTGCCGCAAGCACATGTAAAACCGTTCCGACAAGACTTATAAAAAGGCTGTTTGTAAGATACCTTGAAAAGGGTACGTTAAGTCCGGAAATCAAATTCGGAAGCGCCAAATAATTATTAAGCGTCGGACGCTTTACAGTGAACATTGTAGGCGGAAAAACAAGTATTTCGTCAAGCGGCTTAAATGATGTAACGATACTGTAAATTAACGGTAAAACCGAAAATGCACCAAACAAAAACAGAAAGGCAAAAAACAGAAAATTTCCGAATTTTGAACGCGTATACTTTCGCACCTGAACCTTTTCGGTTCTTCTCATATCGGTCAGCATTTTCTTGAATTTTTTCATTACTGACCCACCTTTTTAAGTAATTTAACGGTAATACCCCTTGTAGCAAACATAACTATAAACAGCACTACCGAAAGCGCAGAGGCATAACCCATTTCATACCTGACGGAGCCTATATCCGTAAGGTACGAAACCACTGTATCCGCAGCGTATCCTACCGTAGGATAGCCTGCAAGAGTTGTTACGATATTGCTGATTGAGAAAGCGCTTGCGATCTGCATAACCACACTGAAAAAAAGCATATTTCTCATACCGGGCAGCGTTATATACCAAAGCTCCTGCCAACGGTTTCTGATGCCGTCAACCGCACCCGCTTCAAAAAGTTCGGGATTGATATTTTGAAGTCCCGAAATGTTTGAAAGGAAGGATATACCCATACTCATCCATAATTGAATCATAACAACTATCGGAACAATCAGAGCCGAATCCGAAAACCACTGCTTAGGCTGCGTTATCAATCGCAAAGAAAGCAAAATGCTGTTCATATAGCCGTAGCTGTCGCTTGAAAAAATTACCGTCCAAACATAAAGCGCGTTGCCTACAAGCGACGGCACATAAAACATAAAGGAAAGGAGCGTCCTGAGCCCCTGATTAAACTCATTTATCATCCAGGCAAGAACAAATGAAAGCAAAAAGCCCGTAGGTCCCGTTAGAATTGCCAAAATAAATGTGTTTTTAAGAATGGTCCAAAAAATATCGTCCTGTATAAACATTCTTAAATAGTTTTCAGCACCGATGAAGGACAGAGCCGACACCATATCATAATTGAAAAAGCTTAATACAACAGAGGACAATATAGGTAAAACCGTCATAAGTACAAAAAGAATCAAAAACGGTCCGATAAGCAAATATATCTGCCACCGCTCCTTAAGAACAGTAAAAAATTTATTATTGTTTTTCATATTCTACTGCTCCTTATTTGCGTATTCTTTAATCTTACGTGCGATTTCATTGTTACTTTCTTCCGACCAATGAACAATCGACTCTTTTGCGGATTTATTACCGTTTTTAGTTGCCCAAAAGGCTTGGTCGATCGAGCGGGAAACATAATAGCTTCCGGGCACTTCGGGAATTTCGCGAAGCTTGCTCCATTGAGAGGTAATTACTTCTATCTCATTATCCTCCCAAACAAGTCGCGGAAGCGCGTTTTTATTTGCAGTGCCCACTCTGCCGGTTTCCCCTAAAATTGCTTCAACATCAGAGGAATATCGATACTGAGTTTCGCTTGACGTCCACCACTTGAGAAAATTCCAAGCCGCGTCCTTATTTTTGCTTGATTTCATTATCGAGGCGCCCGTGCCCGCTCCCGAACAGATATTATTGATACTGCCGTCCTCTTCTGCTATACCGGGTATTTCGGCAATGCTCCATTTACCCGAAATTTCAGGTGCGCCGGCGCTGAAGGTCAGGCATTGCGTATAGCTTGCAATTCCCATGGGTATTGTTCCTACACGGAATTTTTGAAAGAAGTTTGCGTCCTGATCAAGACTGTAATCCGTATAGAACTCGGTCCAGAATTTGAACGCTTCAACCGAAATCGGACTTGCCAAATTCGTGGCGTTAAACTCCTTGTTGTAGAGACTTTCTCCGCGCTGAATAAGCATAGTGGGGAAAATTGTAAGTCCGCCGGTTCCTATATTTACGGTACCTGCCGCACCAAGCTTTGTATACGGCAAATATGCGTTCATTTTGTTACGCTGTAAAATTCCGGTTACAGATAAGAAATCCTCCCAGGTTTTCGGCGGGTTAAGACTCAGTTTATCGAAAATATCCGTTCTGTAAAACATTACAAAAAAGTTTTGCGTATCCGGAAGGGCATAGGCGCCGTCCTTATAAAGATACGGCGTATCTGCGCCTTTTTGGAAATTTTCCTCTAAAACCTTTTCATAATCGTCAAAATTTCTTAAATTATAAAGCACGCCGCGCATAGCAAGGTTTACAGGCTCTGTTCTCGCCATATGCAGGTACAGATCGGGCGAATTACCGGAAATAACGCCCTGAACAAGAGTTGCGTTTACCTGTTCAACCGTAACGTTGATCCCGTACTTCGGAGTGAAGCTATCCTGAATAAGTGAATTTAAAACCTTAACCTGATCTCTTCCCCAATTAACCCAAATTTTAATGTTATCTAAGCTTTTATCCTTACTGCTCGTTACCGTTGACGAATTTTTACTGTAGGATTCGCTGTATCTTATAATAAAAAATTTAAGTCTTTCTAAAAAGCTCGCCTTCGGCGTATCAAATTCTTTTTGGGGCGAAGCTAAAATAATCTGATCTAACGCCAAGGACATATTCTTAATATCATACAGCCATGTGCTTAGAGTCTGCTGTGCGGTGTAATAATTTTTAACCTGCAAATGTGCGTCATAAACATTGTCAAGCATATTCTGTATAACCCTTGACATATTTTTAACCGCGCCGTTAAGCTCGCCGTTAACCTTTATATCCCCGTTTAGATCCTTTGAAAGATCGTTTAGCTTTTTAAGGCTGTCGGTCAGAGTTTCCTCAAATTCGGGGATCTGCTTATGAAGCTCATAGTCACGGTTAGTATCCGGATCCTCGCCTGTGATCATTACAATATCAAGATAAAGATCGCCTAAGGCAGATACAACCTCTCTCAGTCTTTTGAAGACCTCGGCGGTATCGGAAAGGGTAACGGAAAGTGAAAGCTTATGGCTGCCCGCGGTCAAATAAATTAAATAATCGTTGCCTTCTTCATCTTTAAATTCTTTAAACTGCCATTTTGAAGAATAAGCAAAAGGTATGTTCCCCGCCTCATAAAACGGAGTTTTACCGTCGATTTTAAGGTTTCTGTAAACCAAGCCGTCCGTAACATAGCTTTGCTTAAAGGCAAAGCCCAATTTATAAAGTCCGTCCTTCTCTACTGCCAAATTCCAAACGATTTCGGTGCCCTGCTCCTTCCAATTTGTTCCGCCTATATAATTTATAAGCGAATTGGTAGGACTTGACGGCGAAATACCCGCTGTAGAATTGTCGCTCTTTGAGGTTAGTGAATATTCGTTTTTATAAAGCGCATTCTCGGCTTCAATTACAATTTGCTTACCGTCATAATTTTTATAATTTTTGTATTCCTGCGATACTTCGCTGTATTTCTTAATTTCCTCTACGGGTGAAAGTATGATCCTTTGAATTTTAAAGGCCTTGCCGAGCGATACAATTTTAATTGTGTGCCTACCGGCGCTCAGCATAAATTCATAGGGTGAATTTTCTATGCCGTCAGGGTCGGAAACCGTCTGCTCCGTAAATTCGGTAATGCATTTTTGAAGCGGATTTACCTGATCCCCGTTCGTGAGGGTCCTTATTCCTCCGTCATCCTCCCAATATGTGCGAAGCTTTAATTCCTCGCAGCTTTTAAAGGGGAGCGAATTATCAATAAAAAGCGAATATTTATAAATGTTTGTATTCTCGTCCGTAGGAGCAAAAACAAGCTTTATGTTATATTTAAAATCAGCTTTTGTATCAAAACTCCATTCCGCGCCGTTTTGCTTATCTACGGTCAAATAATCTCCGTCAGCCAAAACCAGCTCGTCGGTTGAATTGGGATAATTCAAGCCGGCTTTATAGGCTGAATATTCGTCGTCGGATATAACGGATGAGCTTTCTGCCTTTACATTATTCGTTTTTTCAGCATTGAGCGGTATTAAAACCAAAGTCAAGGATAATATAAATGCCGTAATTTTTTTAAAATTGTTCATCCGTTATACCTCATAAAGTTTTAATCTATTTTGCGCTAAGTGAATATTTACGCGAATTTATCTGATAAAGTCTCAAATAGTCAACATACTGCTTTTCGCAAAAATCGTTTATATCGATCCTGCCGTCGCCGTTTCTGTCAAACAGCCTTGCGGCAGCATATTGGTTAACTCCCTGATTGGTGATTATACTGCCGGGATTATTTCCGTCAGCGTAATCCCCCGAAGGCACGGTACAGCTAAATACAACATAGGTGGTTTCCTTGAAGGCTGCCCATGTATCCGAGGTTATATCCTGCGAAAGATAAAGCTCGCCGTCAAGATACATATTTATGAAATCGGGAGTCCACTCAACAGCTAAATGATGGAACGTATCATAGAAATGCTCTCCGTTTTGAGGATATTTTATATTTCTTACGCTTATCATACTGCCGTGATCTGTATGCGCCGAACCCCAGGTATGAAGGTTAGGTTTAATTTTATCCTCGCCGAAGGTTTCGCTGATATCAATTTCGTTAACGACTTTAGCTCCGTCTCTTGTTCTGGTCCAAAAGGCGCTTATGCTTCCGTTTGCGGAGGATTGCATTATACGGGCTTCAAGTATACCGTACCTGAACTCCATTCTGCCGTCGGTGCAGATAACATTTTCGTTATAGCCTTCGCTCGTTTTATATACGGTTTGAACCAGCATATTATTTTCAACCGTTGAATTGCTAATGGTATTTTTTAAGTAGCCCTCCTGCATAAACCCGTTTCCGGCATTTATCCACGGTCCGCCGAAATCATCATTCGGATCATTATTATCCAAAGACTTTTTTGAGCTGAGATAATAAGCGTCGTTACTTGAATAATAAGGACCTACCCTTATTTTAAACTTACTGTTAAGCACCCAATTTTTGCGGTTAAGCGAGCTTCCGTTAAATTCATCGCCCCAGGTGTAAGCATAAGCGTCGGTAAGGGTGTAATCCTTCTTTTTGTAATTACCGGAAAGGGTAAAATCAGAAGCCAATGTGCCGCTTTCCTTAAGCTTTGCTATAAGCTGTGTAACTGCAAAGTTCGCGGCATAGTCGCTGCCTGCTTCCAAGAAAAGCTTACCCGATTTAATAAAGATACTGTAATCGTCATTACCGAGTGTTTTTTTGCTGAGCCCCTTAACTAAATCTAAGGATTTGCTCTTAAAGGTTTCGGCGGAAATTCCTGAGCGCGTAGTCATACCCACTAAAATCTCGTTTGCAGTTTCTGCGGTATCCTTTTCGATTTTCAGCTTATAGCCGGTTTTCTCAATAACATACTGAGCTAAGCTTTCTGCCGCCTTTACTGCCATAACAGAGGGATATTTTTCCGTTCTTATTGTAAAGGAAGCTATGCTCCTATCGCCGATTGTGATATTTTTAAGCTCCGGTCTGTAGCAGTAATTAAGATTTGAAGGTAATTTGGCTTTATCGGAATTACAGTATTTTTCCAAAAAGTAATTGACGGCAAGCTGTAATGAATAATCGGTATTAGCCGCAATTACAAGCTTGCCCGAATCCATACGGATTATGAAGTCAGAGCCGTTGTTGGCTCTGTAAGAGGTAAGCTCGTCATAAGCCTTAACCGATTCCGGCCTGTTTGTTCTGCCGATAAGCAGCTCGTTAGCAGCAGCTCCCATTTCATCGGTAACGGTAATAACATCTGCCTCTAAAACGCTTACCATTGCCGAACGCAGCTTTGTAACTATTTGCTGCTCCTTAATATCGGCGCTGTCTGAACGAACTATCTTAAAGTGTGAATCATAACCGTCCATAATAGGAATATCCGTAACCTGTTCTGTCGGCGCGGCAGTATCATTATCCTTTTTGCCGCCTGATTCTGCAGGCTTTGCCGGCTTTATATCTTCGGGCTTATTAGCCTTGGCGTCGAGCTTAAAGCTCAAAAAGAATTTATCTCCTGCATTCACCTCAATACCGCTGATATCCGGATAGCTAAGCTCGGTTACGGCTGTACCGTCACCGGCGGTAGAGTTTACAAATTCACCCGACCAAACAACTCTGGTATTAACAATAAATTCTACCGCCGCGCTTCTGCTGTCATTGTCTTCAGCCAAAAATCCGGTTTTAATTTCGCCTACGCTGTCAATAGCCGTAAGCTTACCCGCCGGAATTGCCAAATAGCCGTCTTCCTTAATTTGATAGCAAAGAGCGTTTTGCTCGTTGCCGGAAACGGAAACTAACAGGCCCGCCTCAGAGGGCGTGCCGCCTTCATAAGCACCGAGCCTTGCGGCGGCTGTTGTGTAAGGCATTAGGGAAATTGTCCCGTCATCGGAAAAGCTGTATGAGCCTAATTTATCGGAGGAAATATGAGCGCCGTTATGCCATTTTTCTATACCGTAGATTCCGTGCTTTTTCCAATCCTCGCCGGTCTTATAAACCATAGCCCAATCGGTTTCATCATAAAGCGTAGTAAGGGTTGCGGCCTTTCGGTCAGCCGACATGGCATTTTTAACGTCGTTAAAGGCTATAACGCTGTTCCGACCGTCGAAAACCAAGCTCGGATTAGCTGCGACCACAAGCTGCGGCTTGATTTCTTCATTTCCTGTTTTCGGCACTTTAGCGGTATTTGCCCGATCTTTGCAGCCGGAAAGACAGGAAAATGTTAATACTGATATTAACAAAATAGCTGTTATTTTGTTTTTCATGGTTTAGTTACCTGCTTTCCTTTTTTCTTTTTAATAATAATTATCAGCAATACTGCTAATCCGCTAAGCAGCAAAGCTCCGCCGGCAATTATCAAAGCTGTTAACCAGATCGGCATTGCTTCATCTGACAGGTTTCCGGCCTTCTGATTGTTGTCAGCCGATTTCTTAACGTCGTCGGGATCCAAAATTAACGGTGCCTTACCGTTGCTGACCTTTTCACCTTCACCCTCTTTATCGGTTTCTTCTGTGATTACTTTTACCGTTTCCCGCTTCCAATTAGCGTAAAGCGTCATATCGCTTTCAACTGTATCCTTATCGAAATTCCACCTGTTTCCGGTGAATTTACTGTTTGTAAACCAACCTAAGAATTCATAGCCCTCCTTGTAGGGCTCGCCCGGATCGAAAACCTTTTCGTGAATTTGAACGGTTGCTTTTTCAACGGAAGAACCGCCGTTTGTCTCATAGGTTACAGTGCAATCTCTGAGCTTTTCAACCGAAACGGTATCAATAAAGAGGCTCTGTAAAGCGTTTGCATTCTTCCTGATTGCAAGCATTGGGAAATAACTAAAGGATTCCGGGACTTCAATGTCCGCGGTGAACATCATATAATTGCCGCTGTCGCCGTTTTCATCATAAACAAGCGCAGCGCTCGGATTTTCTTCAAGCAGGTATCTCTTTTTCGGGTTTTCAAGGCAAACCGTAAGGTCTCCCGGAGATTCATAGCTGTCCTCGCATCTTACCATAATTTTAACGCGGTATTTTGCGCCCTTATCGAGAAGCATAACGCCGTCGGGATTATTGATATCGTAAAGAACAAATTTTGCTTCGTTCCAATAGGTGTTAAATCCGTTAAGCTTTATGCAGTTACTGCCGTTCAGCGAATTTTTAGAATCGCCCGTTATAAACAGCCATTCGTTTTGAGTTTCTCTTGACCAAGACGTCATATACTTAGACTGACGGTAGAAGTCCTTTAATATATCGGTTTCTTCGAAATCCAATTTGATCGGATTCTTGAAATCGGAAGGAGTTTCATAATTTAAGGTCTTATATTTAATGTATACCGTTATATCCCTGTCGGCGAATTTATCGTCAAAACGGGTTTTGAATTCCTTATCGGTATAGAAGCCGTCGAAGGTCACGCCCGGAGTATCGGAATTAAGCGCATTTGCAATAACAACCTCTTCGCCCGTAATTCCGTATCTTACGGCATAAACGCTGTTTCCTGTATTAAAGGTCACTTTATGTACGTTTGGATTTAATTTTATCTTCACGTTATCAAGATAAACCTTCTCGTAAACGTGCGTATCAACATTCTTACCGTCGGCACGGGCAGTAAGAGTAAAGTAAACTATACCCGTTCTTTCCGCAACAAAGGATTGCTTATATGTCTGATAATCGGAATCGGCTGCCTGAACGGATACCTTGTCTAATCCTTGACCTGTTGTGTAACCGAGACCGCCGTAAATACTGCCCTCAAAAATAATCGGCTGTATATATGCAAGACCGTAGTTTCCGGCAGATACATAATCGTACTCAATAGTATAACGCTGACCCTTTACTACCGTAAACGGCGTACCGTCCTTATTCATAAGGGCTGCTGCGGTTCTGCCGGTGCTATCGCTTACATTGTTGAATTGCTCGTTTGTAAGCAGCAGTGCGCCGTCTTCTTCAACAGTACCGTTACCGTAAATTCCGGCAAACTTAACCCAAGCGGCATTCTTACCTATACGCTTGTAATCTTCGCCGTAAACAACGCCGTCCAAATCGCTTAAAGTGTTGCTATAAGGAGCGGCACCCTCATAAATTTCTTCATCAAAGGTTCCTGCGTCAAAATCCTTAGCCTCGGTAGGCATTGCCGTCCACTTTGCATAAACAACTAAATCTGTAGTATCGGCAGGGAATATATCAAAAGAATGAGCTTCGTTTGTTAAGGCCTCGTCGTAATACCAGCCGTCGAACATAAATCCGCTTCTTGCAGGCTCGGCAAGATTGCCTAAACGCTCGCCTGCAAATGCACGCTGAGGCTTAACCGCAGAACCGCCGTTTGAATTGTAAACCAGAACCTCAGAATCTACATACTGTTTAACACTTACATCATCAAGATAAACGAAGCTGCCGTCATAATCATAAGAAGAAACGGCGATGGATAACATATCGTTCGACGCTGCACAGCCGACAAGCTTCGGTATATATGCAGTTACTTTTGTCCATTCATTAGCCTTTAACGAAACCTTGCCCCTTGCTTCCTGATTGAAGAATTTAAGATAATTACCCTGCAAGGTATTTCCGACGCTGTTAACGCTGTAAACTAAATCGTTCATATCCTTAGGAGAGTAAAGATAAAAGCTGACTGAGTATGCATTGCCCTCCCTTACGGTAAGCGGAGCGCCGTTAAGAGAAATAACAGTATTGGCAGTAAGTCTTGAAAGTCCGGTATTGATAGGAAGCTTCAATGACTTATTGCTCGCAGAGCCTGCCGTATGATTTTTTTCATTGGTTACGTTTGTACCGTTTTTATCGCCTAAAACTCCGCTTTTAGAGCCTAATTCATAAGCTTCATAGGTCTGTGTTCCGAACTCTGTATCAACTAATATCTCCGGTATCTTCTTGATCTTAATGCTTAATACCGTGACCGTGCCCTGACCTGAGAACAAAAGCTTTGTATATACGTTACTGTCAACAGTATAGGTTGCCTTATAAGTGAAGGACTTTCCCTCGTCGCTCTTTGTTCGTTTTTCAAAGCTCTTTACGTATGTACGGTTTGTACCTAACTGATAATCTACGCCGTAGCCTATTTGTATACCTACATTGTCGCCCGCGGCAACCTTGTCTACCCTATATACCGTTTCAAACGTATAGGTCTGACCTTGTTCAAGCTTGATCCAATTATTATTACTGTCTTTAAAATTATAGCCGGGGAACCATGTGACCTCTGTCGGAACGGAATCGCTCAATTTTCTCGAATAGGCATAAATATCAAATACTGCTTTAGCGCCCTTAAGAGTTAATTTAGATTCGGTACTTGTTTCTGTTGTTATAATTTTCGAATTTTTAGTTAAATCAACGTCTGTGTCAAGCTTCGGATCGATTTCTTCCCATTTGGCGTACAAATCCTCAATTCCTTCTGCGGCCTTTGCTATAGGTCTGCCGAGGAACCCGCTGTATTTATACCAGCCAAGGAACCTAAAGCCTGTTCTTGAAGGTTCATCCAATTCTTGACCCTTTTTGTATTTAACAAGCTTTGGGGAGTCGGTTATGCCGTCATGTATTTTAATAAATAAATCATCGCCGGTGCCGGCCCATTTAGCGTAAAGTACGGCGCCTGCGGCGGCAACCGTAACCCTTTCTCCGCTGAAATCGGGAGAAGAATACCAACCGACGAATTCCATACCGTCCTTAACGGGGGTTTTTAGGGCTCCGCCCTCTTCTGCAAACTCGGCTTTATATTCGCCGCCGTCACAGTATACAACGGTGACCTGATTTTCTGCGGCCGCGTCAACCGTATGTAATAAAATTGAATTGACTTCAAAATTCACAACGCCGGTAAATCCTATTCTGAGCGGCTTGCCGTTTCCCGTTATTTCAGCAGTGAGGTAATAGCTGCTTCCTGCGTCGGTCTTTGCATGATTTTTTACGGCGGCTACATAAAACGCACCTTTAGAGGTTGGTGATCCGTTACCGTCATAACCGATGGCAATCTGCGGCAGATTGCGTGCGTCTTGGCTGTTCCCATTATTATTAACGATCCTGTAATTCAACGTTATGGCATACCTTTTGCCGCTCTCAAGCTGCACCCAAGCGCCATTTGTATACTTTAAGCCTATCTCTTTACACCAAGTTGATTTACTGCCGACCGCACGTATGGGTTTATTATCCCAATACCACTGTTGTGCAGAAAGCTTTAATTTTTCGCCTTCGGTATCATATGTCATAGCAGTGTTGTCACCGGCAGTTAATAAAACCGATTTTGACAGATCGATCTTAGGCCCGCCTGCAACCCATTTAGCGTAAAGTACGGCGCCTGCGGCGGCAGCCGTAACCCTTTCTCCGCTGAAATCGGGAGAAGAATACCAACCGACAAATTCCATACCGTCCTTAACGGGGGTTTTTAAGGCTCCGCCCTCTTCTGCAAACTCGGCTTTATATTCGCCGTCGTCACAGTATACAACGGTGACCTGATTTTCCGCGGCGGCGTCAATTTCCTGCAATAAAATTGAATTGATTTCAAATTTCACAACGCCGGTAAAGCCTATTCTGAGCGGCTTATCGTTCCCTACTATTTCAGCAGTGAGGTAATAGCTGCTTCCTGCGTCGGTCTTTGTATGATTTTTTACGGCGGCTACATAAAACGCACCTTTAGAGGTTGATGAGCCGTTACCGTCATAACCGATAGCTATCTGCGGCAGATGATAAGTATCGCTGCCATTCGTGTTATTATCAACAAGCTTGTAATTCAACGTTACCGCATACCTCTTGCCGCTTTCAAGCTGTGCTAAGGCGCCGTCCTCATATTTTAAGCCTATCTCTTTACACCATGTTGATTTACTGCCGACTGCGCCTATGGGTTTATTTTTCCCATACCACTGTTGTGCAGAAAGCTTTAATATTCCGCCCTCGGTATCGTATGTCATAGCAGTGTTGTCACTGGTAATCAGTAACTGCGATTTTGACAGATCGATCACTCTGTCGGCTACGGTAGGGTTGTTATTTACAGCCGCAGCAAACGGGGTTGAAATAATCGCTGTTACAAGTAACACACTTGCTAATAATGCTGATAATAGTCTTTTCAAACCACTTTCCTCCTTTGTATAATAGAGAGTTTTGTTATAATTATCAGTTCTTCAAATAAACACAAAACAGTCGTCTTTCGAATATTCCGCAAAGGAAAGAAAACCGTAAGCGAAATTAAACCGAATAGGGCAAAGCTATTAAGAAACGTAGCTTCTAAGGCTTTGCCCCAAATCAGATTGAACAATAATTTATTTTAAACCGTCAAGCACCTTATTCGACTCTGTAACCGCGCCGTCAAATACGTTGTCAACCTTTGAAAGTGCAACCGCCATTTGCTCAGAGGAAGAGCTGTACAGCTCCTTAAAGCTGTCGGTGTGCGGCCATTCATGATTTACGAGTAAAAGCGGACCCTTTAAAATACTCATATTATAATTTTGATTTTTGTAATTCGCTAAAACTTCCTGCGTATAGAACTTCTGCATTTCTTTGTTTCCGAAGATATTTGTTGCATTGTTGCAGTTATCAACATCAAGGAAGTAACGCAGGAAATAATATGCTCCCTCAACATTCTTTGCCTTCTGTGCAATACCGTATGCACGGCAAGAGGAGCCTGAATAGTTGCAGGGTACGCCGCCGTATGAGGTAGGCATTTTTACTGCGCCGTAATCGCTTGCTTTCATATCCTTTAAGTAACCGTTGCGTTTAAGCGCATAGTGGTCGGTTGTAAGCATTGCAATATTGCCTGCCGGCCACTGTGCTATATAGTAGTTGCCTACAAGACCCTCTGCTTTGCATTCTGCAAAGAATTTCATGGATTTAAGGATAGCGTCGTTGTTTTTTACTCTTTCAACACGGCTCGTTGAAGAATTATAGGTCATAAATACAGGTCCCATAGTAAGCGCCATATATCTCGGATCTAAAACACCGCCGTAGAAGCCAAGCTTTTTAGCGTCAAGCATACATTGCTTAAAGGTCTCCCATGTCCAGTTATTCTGATTTATATAATCCACAGGTGATGTAAGCCCGTTATCGTTGAATATCTTTTTGTTGTAAACTACAATCGGAGTTGTAGGCGCATAAGGCGAATAATAGGAGTTTACGAAATAAGCCTTGCCGTTAAAAGAGGTCGCCTTGGTTACTCTGGGATCCCAGAAGCCGTCATTTATATCAAATATTGAGGTAAGAGGCTGTGCAACCTTAAATATTTGAGGAATCGAATCGCAGAGCACTATAATGTCAGGGCCCTTATTCGAAGCAACCTTAATTGCAATGTCTGCAGCGTATGTACGTTCGCTGTAAAGCTCCCACTTAACGTTAATGCCGGTAAGCTTTGTGAATTCCTTTGCGACCTTAACATATTCCTCGCCGCCTTCATCTCCCCAATGAGCGAAGGTGACGCTTGTTCCCCTCAGCTTTTTAGGTATGTTATCAAATACCGAAAGTCTGTCCTTTGCGTCAATTTCTTTCACCGGATTTTTGCTGCCGCCGGAGCCGCCTGATGTTCCGTCGTCGGAAACCGTACCGTCAAGGGAAATGTCAATGTCGTCGAGATCTGCCATATCAAGCTCCCCGCCGTTGTCGGAGGCTGTATTGTCAGCTTCTTTGCCTTTGCCGCAGCCGACTGCGGATAAGCACAGGAATACCGCAAGCATAAGCGACAATAATCTGATAATTTTCTTATTCATAATCATACTCCTAACTTTTATAAGCTTTAACGATTGTTATAGGAACCACTTAATAATTATAACACATTATTTGAAAATAAAAGTGCATATATTTTAGTAATATTGCACCGAATAAATGCACTTTTTTTGAAGACTGATACATTATAACGGCTCTGATTGACGCTTTTCATCAGCTATATTTTGTGATTTTCAAATAAAACGGTTACAAACGGTATTTTAAGCTTTTGACATCACAAATGTTATAAAAACAGATACTCTTTTTTAAACTCCATAACAAAACCTCCCTTAATATTTTTTGAAAACAAAAGCGGATCTTCGGAATTGGACAGGAACATATCGTAATGATTGGGTATGTTTACCGCCGCACCGATTTTTTCGGCGGTTATGAGCGCCTCTTTAACGTTCATATTGCCGAGCCTGCCGTTTATACAAATAAAGGTGTAATCGGGCTTATACTCCGCTATACCGAAAAGCTTTTCGTTGAAAAGCGTATCGCCGCTGAAATATAGCGTCTTGCCCTCCGCCTTTACAATAAGCCCGAAAGCCTCGACCGTGTGGTCGGCAAAAACCGCCGTTATATTAAAATCGCCTACGGTTATGCTGTCCCCCGTGTTCAGCGCTTTAACATTGGTTCTGCCAAGCTTTTTAAGCTCGTCTTTTCCCTCGTTTGTGGTAATATAAAACTGATTTTCGTTTATCTTTGCCACCGTGTCGGGGTCTAAATGGTCAAGGTGGTTGTGCGTGCAGATAACCGCGTCGCAATTTATATCTTCGGGGTTTATCGGTATCGGTAATGTCCGCGGTCTGCCCGCTATGCGATTAACGCTGTCGGAAAGATAAGGGTCTATTATAATTTCGGTATTGCCGCTTTTTAAAACATATCCGCTTTGCCCTAAAAACCGTATTTTCATTGCACGCTTTTTCCCCCGTCAACATAAATGCTCTGCCCCGTTATATACCGTCCCTCGTCCGAGCATAAAAGGCTTACAGTGCCCGCGCAGTCATCGGGTGTTCCGTAAAAGCCTACGGGAATACTGTCGGTCACCTTTTTCGCGTATTCGGGGTCTGAGAGCGCCTCAACATTTCGGTCGGTATAAATAACGCCCGGCGCCATATTATTTACCGTTATACCGAACGGCGCTAACTGGAGCGACAGCGATTTTACCATATTGGTCTGCGCCGCCTTGCTTGCAGAGTATATAAGCATATCGGGGTGAGGCTTTGCCTCCTGCACAGAGCCTACGGTTACAATTCTGCCCCAACACTTTTTCTTCATATTCGGCACCGCCGCCTGTATAAGCATTAAGGACGACACAAAATTGCAGTTTAACTGCTCGTAAACCTCGCTGAGCGGTATTTCCTCCCAGCGATTTCTGTACTGTAGCGAGGCGTTAAGCACAAGCGCGTCTATATCGCCCATTTCTTCGGCTAAACGCGCGGTTTCCGCCGTTTCGCAAAGGTTAGCCTTAATAACCTCGGCTTTGCCGCCGTTTTCTTCGATTATCCGCTTTGTTTCCTCTGCTTTTTCGGTGTTTCCCGCGCAGTGGACTATAACCTCATAGCCGTCCTTCGCAAGCCTTATTGCTATTGCTCTGCCAATGCCCCTTGACGAGCCTGTTACAAGCGCGCGTTTTCCGTTTGACATAATTTTCACCTCAATTACAACGCTGTCTGGGTATCGTTCGGGTCGCCGTTGCGGGCTAAATCATATTCCTTTGACCAGTCAAGGTCGCGGTATTCTTCGCCGCGCGGGTCGGTTTTTATCCAGTTGGTCAGCATATCAAGCATTTCCTCGGTCCAAGTGTTTTTATCTATCTGGGCGGTTGTGAATTTGCCCTGACAAATCATTTCAAAGCCGAAATCGTCCTTAACGTGGGTCTTAGCCGCTCCCTCAACAACGTCCGCCACAAGGTGCGCGGGTATAAACAGCACGCCGCCGCCCGCGCCGAACACAATATCGCCGGGCAGGCATACCGCACCGCCGAAATTGGTTATATCGTTCCAGTCCTTCATTACAAATTCGCGTATGGGCGTGGGGTCAATGCCGCGGTAATAAACCTGAACGTCGGGCACCTTTTTCATCTGCTCAACGTCTCTTATGCCGCCCCATATTACCGCACCGCCTGTTTTTGTGCGGTTGTGCAGCGCCGTTGTAAGATTGCCGCCCAAAAACGTGCCCTTGTATATTTTATCGTACATATCGCAAACTACAACGTCGCGTTCATAAAGGTGATCTATTACCCACTGGTTATAGTTTCCCTGAAGACCGTCCTCAGCGCCGCGCGCAAACTGCACGTCGTGTAAATCGGGACGTGTAGGGCAGTATGTGCAGGTGACGGCTCTGCCGACTAACTTTCTGTCATCGTTATGAAGCGTATTAAGCGGATGCTCCCCGCCGCCTACAAACTGGTGCTCGTAACCTAACACAAAGATAGGCTTCCACACTTCTTCCAATGTCATTCCGTAAAGCGCGTCAAGGTATTTATCCTCTACCTTCGGTCTGCCGTCGGGCAGTCTTTCACCCTTCCAAAGCGGCGTTAACTCTACTATTTTTTCCCTGTCGTTAAAGTTCATTTTCATCTCTCGCTTATATTTCAATTTTAATTTCACAAAACGTTCCTGAACCCCTTGCCCAAAACGTCGCTTGAATTAAGTATTAAAGTAAAAGCATGCCTGTCTATTTCTTTTATGTACTGTTTTAAAAGCTTTGCCTGATTGCGCTTTAAAACCGTAACGATCATCGTCTTGCTATCGTCCGTAAACGAACCCTTGCAATCTGAAATTGTTGCGCCTCTGTTTAGAACAGTGTTTATAAACTCGCATACTTCTTTGTTTTTACTTGTCACTATAATAAAGCACTTACTTAAATTGATACTGTCAATCACCGCGTCCACAACAAACGCTTTGAGTAAAAGTCCTAAAAGTGAAAATAATCCGGTTTCAATATTAAAAACAAATATGCTTGCGCCTGCTAAAACAAAATCCGCACATAACAAAGCTTTACCGATATTTAAATTCGTATATTTTTTTAAAATCATTGCAATTATATCAGTGCCGCCTGAGCTTGCATATTCATTGAATATCATTGCGCTGCCCACTGCTGTTAATCCGATTGCAAAAATCAGTTCGAGCATTTTTTCGCTCGTTACAGTATGCGTCAGCGGTATGATTTTTTCAAACAGCAATGTAAACAGCGATAGGATAATACTGCAATAAATTGTTTTGAAAGCGAATTTTTTTCCGAATACTGCCACCCCTGCAAAAAGCAGAATAATATTTGTCACAAGCATATATTCACTTGGGGTAACCTGCGGCACTAACGAAGACAGTATTAAAGCCAAAGCGCTGACTCCGCCTGTTGAAAAATTATTGGGGAATTTGAAAAAATAGATCCCTACGGACATTAGAATTGAACCTAACGTTATAAAAAAGTACGATTTTAGTGCTTTTCGGAATTTTACCGTTGATAAGCCCATTTTTAAATTGGCATCTCCCTAAGCTTATTTATCTTTCCTGCCGTGATTATTGCCTTGTCGGCTTCTTCACCGTGCAAAACCGAAAATACGGATATTAACCGGCTTAAATCTAAGCTTTATGCAATCTTCGGTTTTTAAAGCATATCCGTTCTGTTGTTGAAATTCATTTTTTCATCTTATGAATTATTCTTGCTAAGTACCCCGAATATCTTTATCAACAGCATTATGTAATTTTTTCCTGAGAAGCTTTACCTTTTCATAGTTATAACCGTATCTTTTCTCAACCGTAACCGTAGCGTCCGATAAGATAATAACATAAACATTTGATTTTAAATCAATAAATACCGATTGACCGGTATGTCCGCAATGACCTATCGACCCTTTCGGAAACAACCGACCGGTTTGTGAATATTTACTGTCAACATAAAGAAAGCCGAGTCCTCTGGATTGAGACATTTTTTCCGTATGATTCATTATTGCCTGATCAAACGTTCCCCTTGATACCAAAGGTTCGCCGTGTTTTTGGAGCATCAGCATATATTTTGTAATATCGTCTATATTAGAAAACAGCCCCGCGTTTCCTGCAACGCCGCCTAAAAAACGGCAGTTATAATCGTTAACCAGTCCTCTTTCCGCTTCCGACAGATTACTGTTTACCGCGTCCTTACAATTCAGACAATAGCCGCTTGATTCCATTCCGAGCGGAGTGGCAATCAAGCTGATAAAAAGGCGGTCAAGCCTGTCGCCGAATACCTTTTCTAAAATCTTTCCAAGCAGAATAAATCCCGGACAGCTATAATCAACCTTAGTCCCTACAGGGAAATCACACGGTAACGACAATATATAATTTTGAATATTATCATACGTGTTCCCTTTTTCGCAAAGCGAGCGATGCCCGTAGCCCATTGTATGCGTCAGTAAATGCTTTATTGTAAGCTCCGATTTATCATTCGGACACGGAAAAAAACGGCTTACCTTATCTTCAAACTTCAACAATTTTCTGTCTGCCGCAATCAGCGTAAGCATTGTAGTAACCATTATTTTTGTTACCGACGCCATATCAAAAAGCGTTTTTGAATCAATTGCGTAATCTGCGGAATAAAAACAATCATTCAGTATTTGTTCACCCTTGCCAACCCGTACCGCAATATGATCCGCCAGCCCGTCTTCATGCGCTTTAATAATGCATTCTTCAAGATTACTCATTTTTATCCTCTTTTCTGTGAAAACATCCATTTCCACATTTCGTCGTCTGCAAACGCCCTTTCCCACGAGTTGTGCGCCATATCGGGATATACGGTAAGCTCCGCTTTACCACCGCTGTTGTTTACTGCCGCAACCATATGGACGCTTTCCTCCGGCAGGACGGTTGTATCGAGAGCACCGTGAAATGCCCGAATAGGAATATCCTTAAGCCGTGCGGCGTTCCAGTACATTCCTCCGCCGCAAACCGGAACAAGCGCCGCGAACATATCGGGCCTTGTCATTGCAAGCTGCCACGCGGCATACGCTCCCATACTTACCCCTGTAAGATATATTCTGCTCTTATCAACGCCGCTTTCGTTTGCCGTATTTTCGGCAAAATCAATTAAAGTTTCAAAAAGCTCAAACCACGTATCCCCGCAGCACTGGGGAGCAACTATTTTAGCCGGTATTTTTCTGCCCTTTTCAAGCTCGCCTATCGGTCCTACGTGCGATATTTGCGAAAGCTCAGTTCCCCTGCTGCCCGCGCCGTGCAGATAAATAATAAGCGGTAGGTTACCGTCGGTATTTGGGGAATGGTATAAATATTTAAGCCCTTTGCCGGTTTTTGCGGATATAAATTTTCTTTCGGAAAACAGATTCACTTTAATTAAACCCCTCGCTTATTTTTCAAGCACAACATATCCGCGCGGTCCAAGCTCTATCGTGCCGTCGGATATTTTTTCCGCACCGTTTGAGAAAAGTACCCTGCCGCCCGGTTCCGCGTTAAACCCGGAAGCTGCCTTTTCACGGCTTATATTTCCGATAAATGTTATTTTTTTGCCGTTATATTCCCGCGAAAAGGATAACACCTTTTCCGGCGCAGAATTATCAACCCATACCGTACTTCCGTAACAGAGTATATCGCTTTCAAGCTTTAAGGCGTTAAGCCCTTTCATAATCTCCTGACGGCGAAGACTGTAATCAAGAGTCTCTAAGCCCCTGCGGTCGGTTGTTTCAAACCTGCCCATATGAAAACGGTTTGCAAACAAGCTGTGATATGCTTCGTCCGCAAGCTCGTTTCCGCAGTATACCATAGGTATGCCGTCAAGCAGATAATTGATAACCTCTATCTGCTCCATACCGTTATGCCCCGCCACCTTTTCGGTGCGCTTGGGCCAGTCGGTAACGGTATCGTGGTTATCGATATCAAATATCAGCTTAGCGCCCGACGGTATCTCATTTGCAAGCCTTTCCAAAAAAGCCCTGCATTCCGCCGCGGAAATTTCGCCTGAAAAAGCCTTATATAAATTCACATGCCAGTCAAAGCAATAGGATGAGTCAAATCCCTTAAGCAGGTTGTTCCAGTTGCTGCCCTCGTTTATTAAAACCGAATCGGGCTTGACTGCTTTCATACGCCTGCGCGCCTCTACCCAAAAGTCCGTCGGAACGCCGTCGCCGACATCGCAGCGGAATCCGTCCGCGTCCATCTCGCCGAGATAATATATCATATTGCACATCAGATACTCGCGAAGTCCGTCCGAAGTATAATCAAGATACGGGAAATTCCATTCCGTGCAAATAATATTTCCGTCCCTGTCCTGCCTTGCAAATTCAGGGTGCCTTTTAAGTATCGGTGCGTTCGGTCCTATATGCAGGTAAACCAAATCGAGCAGCACCCTCATACCGAGCCTGTGCGCCTCTTCTATAAACTCACGCAGATCGTCTTCCGTCCCGTATTCGCTGTCAATCTTAAAATAATTGTTCATACGGTACGGGTTTTTGGGGTTATTTGTTTCCGATTTTTTCTGACGTGTACTCCAAAACTCCCTGTTATCAGAGTCGTCTTCTTCAAAAATAGGGCAAAGATACATAACCCTAAAGCCTAAGTCTTTAAGCTTTGGCAGCTCATTCGTTACCGCCCTTATCGTTCCGTCTGCTGAAAATGTTCTTGGGTTTATCTGGTAAACCGCCGAACGGCTGAGCCACTCCGGCGGGCAAACAGCTTTATATTTCATATTAAATCAACTCCATATTCTGTCGTTTGAAAATTCCCTGTTCCATTCGTCGGTAGGCTCAAAATACCCCGGAATATTCGGGTTTATATGCTCCCTTATAACCTCCTCGTTCAGCTCGTCAAAGCCTATGCCGGGCTTTTCGGGAACCTTAATAAAGCCGTTTTCAAATATCGGGTTGTTAATACCCGTTACCATATCCGCCCACCACGGAACATCTACCGAGTGAAATTCAAGCGCCAGCACATTGTGCATTGCCGCCGCAGTATGCACCGCCGCTAAGCAGGCAACGGGGCTTTCCGCCATATGCACGGCAACCGCCACGCCGTTTTCATCTGCTATATCCGCAATTTTTTTAAGCTCCAAAGCGCCGCCGCAGGTTAAAATATCGGGGTGGATAACAGAAACTCCGCCCGCCTTTATAAGCGACTCAAAGCCTTCCTTAAGATATATATCCTCGCCCGTTGCAATCGGAATTGTAGTGCTGTTTTTAAGCCGCACATACTGGTCGGTATACATCCACGGCACCATATCCTCAAGCCATGCAAGCTTGTAAGGCTCCATACGCTTTGCAAATCTTATGCAGTCCTCAACGCAAACGTGACCGAAATGGTCTATTGCCAGCGGCACCTCGTAGCCTATAACCTCTCTTACCTCCTTGACATAGTTCTCAAGGTAATCAAGTCCCTTTTCGGTAAGGTGAATACCCGTAAACGGGTGCGCGGTCGTTACTATCGAGTAGCTTTTCTGCGCCTTTACCATATCCGCCGTAACAGAGCCACCCTGAACGTTTAAAATATGCGGGGCATATTTTTTCATATCGTCTACAAAACCGATCGGCGCGTTTATGGTTCCGGGTTCATCTAATAAAAGACCTATGCCTAAGTCCATTTTAAGAAAGGTAAAGCCCATTTCCATACGCTTTTTTAAGGCAAGCCCCATATCGTGACCGGTGTGCTTGCCGTCAACGTCGGTATCGCAGTATACCCGCACCTTGCTGCGGAATTTGCCGCCCAAAAGCTGATACATCGGCACGCCGTAAGCCTTTCCCGCTAAATCCCACAGTGCGATTTCTATGCCCGAAACGCCGCCGCCCTGACGGGAAGGACCGCCGAACTGCTTTATTTTGCGGAAAATTCTGTCTACATTGCAGGGGTTTTCGCCCAAAATGCGGCTTTTAAGCATAAGCGCATAGGTTTTTGAGGAAGCGTCGCGCACCTCGCCGTAGCCCGTAATACCCTGATTGGTCATTATTTTAAGTATAGTGCAGCGCTTGGGCGCGCCGTCTATATCCACAAAGCGCATATCTGTAATTTTAAGGTCTGTCGGGTTTGAGTATGTATTTATCATTTTAACCTCCGAAAAAAATACGATTGACTTTTAACCACGCAAAAGTTAAAATCTAATTGTATTATAACATTTCGCGTAAATTTTTCATCAACTATATTATTATATTTGCAAACTATATTACGATTTGGGGAATTAAATTGATAAATGAATTGGGCGAGATCGGCACATCGGGCGGCGTGCTTTTAAAAATGTGGGAGGTAATCGTACAAAGCGGCAGCCGCCCCTTGGTACGACACAGCCATATACGCTTTGAAATTACGCTTATAACGGCAGGCTCCGGAATTTACACGGTAGGCGATAAGAAATATGCGATAAAGCCGTATGAAATTTTTGTATTTGCAAGCAACGAGCAGCACTGCGTAACCGAGGTGGGAAAGGACGGTCTTAAAATGATAAACCTGCATTTTGAGCCGCGCTATCTCTGGGGGAGAAGCTTTGACAGACTGAGTAATGTGAACACCAATTTTTGCTTTCAGCACAGCCCGAATTTTGAAAACTGCATTCCCGCCGACCGCGCGCGGCAAATTCGCGGGCTTTTTACGTCTGCTGCCGAAGAATTTTCAAAAAAAGAGCCTGAATACGCCCTGCAAATTAAAAGTCTGCTTAATATGATTATTGTTGCACTTATTCGCGATTTCGGATATTTCGACAGTACATTGCCGGAATCAAAGGATAAAAACCGCATTATCCGCAAGGCGACCGAATATATTGATACGCATTTTCAGGAAAATTTAACGCTTGAAACTTTAGCGGGGCTATCGGGACTTACGCCGAACTACTTTTCATCGCTTTTCAGTAAGGTAAGCGGTATAAAGCTTTGGGATTATATAAATTCCCGACGGATCGAAGCGGCTATGCAGCTTTTAAAAAATGAAAGCAACCTAAATATAATCGAAATTGCGTCAAAGTGCGGATTTAATAACACAGCTAATTTTAATAAGGCGTTTAAAAAAACAGTCGGAATCACGCCCGGAGAATACCGCCTGAATGATAACATTATAATATAAATGATGAAAATATAAGCTTTGACAACTAAAATAACCGCCGTCTATAAAAATAGACGGCGGTTCAGTCTGTCGATAAACCCTAAGTTTTATTTTTGCGGCGTTTACGCCGCATTTGCGTTTTTCCGCTGACAGGTGCGGCGGAAAAACACCTTGCAAGCGAAAAACCGCTGAATAAGCGGTTTTTCAAGGGCGCTGGGGTGGGTACCCACGGGGATAGAGTGCAGTCCGAAAATCTTTGATTTTCGAGCGAACGGCATTCTCGTAGGGGAGCGTGTCGACTTTTTCGACACGCTCAATCGCAGCTTTGAAAGAAAAGCACATAATTTTAAGCGCGCGGAAGCCTGTTGCTTCCGCGCGCTGTTTTTTACGGATTTTTAATTATTCGCTTGTTTTCATTATTATAAATCAACCGAAGCGGAGGCTCCCCAGTTATTAAAGCGAATGGGCTTGCAATTAAGCCTTTTGCCTGCGCCGGTAAAGTCCAAAATAGGCTCCTCCAGCTCTGAAAGCTCAGAAAGCCTGCCGTCGACAAAGGCCTCTAACCTATTCATACAGTGATGCACCCTCGTAACAAGGCCGCCTATTCTGATATCCTGAACCTCGAAGCCGTTAGGCTTGTTTTCCCTTTCCCACTGCTCTTTAAATGCGTTGTAGAAATTATCGATAAGCTCAAGCAAATGCTTATAATCCGCTATGATATTCCTTAATGCCGCCGTATCTCTGTTTTTATATGCTTTTCTTGTGCGAACGCCTATGTCAAACTTTACAGACAGCACCTCGCAAAGCGTGCGAAGGGTTTTAAAAATATAACCGTAGCTTTGGTTTTCTTCAAGCCCTTTAAGCTTTGCGGCACATTCCGCATATTTTTCCCCGTCTCCCTCTCGTACTGTTGAATCAAGCATTCCCAAAAGACAATCGTTGTACAGCATATATTTTTCGGGATTTACTATTCCGTCCTTTTGCTCATTGGCGGTTCCGGGCAGATCGGCAAGCATAAAATCATCGAAATCAATGCCGAATTTTTCCGAAAAGCCGTTTTTAACCGTTTTGGTATCCTCTGTTCCGCGCGCTGCCTGAGCGGCATAATAAAGCGACGGCAGCAGGCTGAATTTTGAGCATTCGGCGCCGTTATCTCCCCACATTGTTACAAATACGTTTTTAATATTTTTTTCCTTGCAGGCGTGAAACGCCGCCTTTGTTGCGTCTATGCTGTAAGCGTTATGCGGAGCAAAGCCGGTCCAGCTCCACAAACCGCCCGCAAACCAAATATTATCCTTTATTGCCGAATGACTTTCTATCTGCTTTAAATAATGCTCTTTATCGGTTGAATAATAGTCCCAATAAATTAAATTAACATTATGAGGTATCATTTTCTTTACCCGTTCGGGAACGGCTCCTTCCTCATAATAGCTGCCCCCTAACAGGCGGAAAAACATATCCCCCCACATTATACATTCAAAGCCGTGCTTTTCGGCTATCTGCGCAACTCTTTTAAGATGGTTTAAAAGTATATCAAATCTGTTTTCTGCGCCGTGAATTCTTTGGTATTCTCCCCTGCCGAGCATATGCGCTTCGTCCATTCCGATGTTGACAATGCGCGTTCTTAACGTTTTTTCAAGAGAAGCAAAAATATCGTCAATAAGCTTATAGGTATTTTCATCTCCCGCAAGCAGTATATCCTCGCAGTCGTTTATACCTATGTAAGCCGGCCAGCGGAATATTGATTTTAAATGGGCAAGGGTCTGTATGGCGGGAATCAGCTCCATTCCGTGCTCAAAGGCATAATCATCTATTTCGCGCAGCTCTTTCTGCGAATATCTGCCGCGCAGATAACCGAAATACGGCTGATTATCAACCTCGTAGGTGTCCTCGGTATAAAGCATAAGCATATTATATCCGAGGCTTGCCGTAATATCTATCCACCTTTTCAGCGTGGGCACGCTCATAACCGCATTTCTTGAGCAGTCGATCATTACGCCTAATTTATTAAAGCTTATATTATTCATATCTGATACTCCCATATATGTTCGTTCGGCAAACCTTATTTCGGCATTACGGAAAAGCCGAAGCCGATCTGTTTTTCCGAAAGCTTGTATTCCTCAAGCGGCTCAGGCCCGCACGACGCGCTTCCGAGACCGGAAACCCTGTAATCGGTTCTTAAATGAACCTTTCCGTCTTTTTTAAGCTCGTTTGTATGAGCTGCGGCAGTTAATGCCTCCGTACTGTAACGCGATACATTAAATTCCATTAAGTCAAAGGCTGTAAATACCAAACCGCCGATAGCAACCATTTTTGTTTTATTATGATTTCCGTGCTCCTGCGGTCTGACATAGTTTACATATTCGCCGTCGGCAGTGCTGCTGTAAAATCCCACGCTTGAGGCATGATCCGAATCGCAGTAGCTTTCGTAAGGCCCGCTGCCGTAATAAGAAAATGCGTCGGCGGTCGGCGGCAGCTCCCATTCAAAGCCGAAACGCGGCAGCCACGCCGTATCCTTGTTTATATCCGCAGTAACGTTAAAATCTATTTTGCCGTTGCCGTCAACCATAATTTTTAAAATAAAGCGGCAAAACGGCGCCCTTGAAATTCCCGATAAGCTGCCGTTAACGGTTATGCCGCCGTTATTGTATTCACAGCCGTAAATTTTCGTAAACACCCTGTCAAAACGCTCTGTCTCCCGCCAGGTGTGAAGAAAGAGTCTGTCGTTATCAATGGGCGCCCGCCATACCGAAAGGCGCGGTATACCGCATATTCGCTCTGCGCCGCCGACTATAAGCGAGGTAAACATTCCGTAATGCCTTGAAAACGTGTAACGGTAGCCATTGCCCGAAAAAATAATATTGCCGCCGTTTTGCGTAACCCTTCCCGTTTTTTTACAGGGCTTAGTTTGCAAAGGCTTAACAGGTAATATATGCTGCGTGTGCGCGGCACGCTCGCCGTTTTTAATTAAAGCGCAGTCAAGCGTCATACCGTACATACATTTCTTTTCGGGAACGGTTATTTTAAGGCTTGTATTCCCGTGCGGCGGCACCTTAAGCCTTAAGCTTTCGCTTTTAACCTTAACGCCGTCGCATTTAACGGAGTATGAAAATTCACATTCCGAAAGATCTGTAAAATCATAGCGGTTAAAAACCGTAAGCAGACCGTTTTCATAAACGGTTTTCATCGGCTGATACGCAGCCTTTATTTCAAGGGAGCCAGCCCTGAATGAACGATCCGAAAACACCATACCGTCGCAGCAGAAATTGCCGTCGTGCGTCAGCTCGCCTTTAAAGTCGCCGCCGTATTTTTGAACGCCGTCAACAACAACCGTATGATCAGCCCATTCCCAAATACAGCCGCCTATAAGCTTTGGATATTTGTCAACAAGCTCGGAATATTCCCATACGCTGCCCGGAGAGTTGCCCATAGAATGCGCATACTCGCACATAAAGTAGGGCTGCTTTTTTTCTTTATCCTCTGCATAAGCCTTAACAGCGGAATGAAGCGGATACATCCACGAAAACACATCTGTATACGCCGTAAGCTCAGGGTGGTTATAATCCACGCTTTTGCGCGAAGCGTCCTCGCAGTGGATAAGCCTGCCGTCCCTTTGCTGTCTTACCCAGTCGGACATTGCCTTATGATTATCGCCGAAGCCGCTCTCGTTACCGAGCGACCACATAATTATCGACGGGTGGTTTCTGTCGCGCAGTACCGTTCTTTGCATACGTTCGATAAATTCTTTTTTCCAATCGGGGTTCGAGCACGGCCAGACCGGGTTATCGGAATCGTATCCCACCCCGACCCTTCTTTGCCCGATACCGTGGGTTTCGATATCGGTTTCAAGCACAACATAAAAACCGAGCTCGTCGCACATTTCCAAAAATGCGGGTGCGGGCGGATAATGGGAGGTTCTTATGCAGTTTATATTAAGCTTCTTCATCAGCTCTAAATCGCGGCGAAGCTCGCCGTTCGCCATACACCAGCCGTTAGAGGGGTGGGTATCGTGGTGATTTACGCCGTGCAGCTTCACACGAACTCCGTTAATTCTAAGGGCATATTCACTGTCGATTTCAATGGTTCTGAAGGCTGTGTTAATACTGATGATCTCGCCGTTGCGTTCGGCTCTTACTTTATATAAATACGGCCTTTCGGCATTCCAAAAAACAGGTTTTTCAACCTCAAGCTCTGCGTTTTTTGTGTTTTTTTCAATTCCGATAAGCTTACCCTCTGCGTCGTAAAGGGTAATATCCGCCGCCCTGTCCGCAAAAACAAGCACCCTGTTGTTTTCTGTTTTTACGTATATGTTCCTTATATGCTCCTGCGGACGGATAAGAATATAGCAATCCCTGAAAATGCCGTTAAAGCGAAACATATCCTGATCCTCAAGATAACTGCCGCAGCACCACTTAAGCACCTTTACCCGAACGGTATTTACGCCCCGCTTAACATAATCAGTTATATCAAATTCCGCCTGCAGGTGGCTGCCCTGTGTAAATCCGACCTCGCGCCCGTTTATGTATAAAAACGCGCATGAGCAGACCCCCTCAAACACAAAATACACCCTGCCCCAAAGCTTATCTATTGTAAATTCACGCTCATAAACTCCGCACGGGTTATCGTCGGGAACATAAGGGGGATCGCACGGATACGGATAACACTGGTTTGTATAATTCGGTTCGCCGTAACCCGCCGACTGCCAGCATGACGGAACATAAGCCGTATCCCATTTTTCTATTTTTTCCGGAACGTCGATATCCCTTTCAAAATACGCAAAGCTCCATTGCCCGTTTAAAGGCTTATACTCCGATCTGCCGATAGGTATGTAATAATCCCGCGGAGCAAGCCGGTTTTTGCTTGTGACCTGCGGATCCTCATATATTCTCATAACCTTCCCCCTTGTAATACAAATCAGCGTTTTTTAAAGCTTCGGGTATGCCGTGCGGCTTTAACTGCCGCCGTATCACTCTGCAACCCTGCCTCTTTTTATCACCGTTTTAACATTGAAATTATTATCCGTAATAACAAGATCGGCAAAAAAGCCCTCTTTTATCCGCCCTATATTTTCTTCGTTTATCAGTGCGGCAGGATTAGAAGAAAGCATTTTAGCCGCAGTTAATATACCGATACCGTAATCAACGCAAAGCACCTTAAGCGCCCTGTCCATTGTGCATATACTGCCCGCATAAGACGACATATCAGGTAATTTTGCAACCCCGTCGTCTACAATTACCTCCGTGCCGTTTTTAAGACTGCCTAATTTTCCGCATTTCATATCGGTGCAGGAAATTCTTGTGGCGTCGGTAATGCCGCACACCTTTTTTTCTCCCTTAATCTTAAGCGCTAACTGCACGCATTCCTTGGGAACGTGTCTGCCGTCGCATATCAGCTCAAGCGTAACGCCGTCGTTAAGATACGCCGCTTCAACAACTCCCGCCGTTACCTTTTGCCCGCGCTTTTTATACGCCGTTACCGCATTGTAAAAATGCGTGATATGGGAAAATCCCGCATCAAAGCCGCGCTGCGCTTCGGCGGCGGTGGCATTTGTATGAGCCGCCGCGCAAATAATATTATTTTCCTTGCATATTTCGGCAAATTTTGCGCTGTTCGGAATTTCGGGCGCGGCGTCCCATCTGATAATACTGCCGTCAGCGGTATCAAGCAGGTCGGCAATCTCGGCAAAGCTTATATCTCTTATCAGGTTTCCCGATTGCGCGCCCTTTGAGCTTTTGTCGGTGTTTGAAAAATAGGGGCCCTCTAAATGAAGACCGACCGCCGCGTCTGAATATTTACTGTGCTTTTTAAAGCTGTGATACGCATTGATAAACCCGACAAGCTCGCTATGCGTTGCGGTCATGGCGGTAGGCACCAGAGTTGTAGTGCCCCTTTTAAGATGCGCCCTTACCGCCGTTTCAAACGCTTCGGCAGTTCCGTCCATAAAGTCCGCGCCGCCGCCGCCGTGAATATGAATGTCAACAAAGCCGGGGAAAACATACCCGCCCTTAACGTCTATACTCTGTTCACCGCGGTCCTCTGCGCCTATTTTAAAAACAATTTCGTCCCTTATCAATAGGTTTTGCGGCTCGGTTACCTCGTCCGGCAATACAAATCTGCCGTTTTTTAAAAGCAGTGCGCTCATTATTTATTATATACCCTGATCTCGGATACGGGGCAGGCTGTTGCAACCGCGCTTGCATAGATCATAGCGTCCGGATGGTTTCTGAAAAGCGAGCAGGGAACCTTCGGGGTTACTTCGCCGTAAAGAATTTTGCGAAGCGCGGCGGCATTCCAATCGCGCGGCATACACATACGCACCTTTTTCGCATTGAAGATCTCCTTCATTCCAACGGTAATGCACCAATCGGGAATTGCGTCAAAATTCGCTCCGCAGTTCATAAACGCATTTATGGTTTTGGTTTCCCTTGTGATTTTAAGCGCTCTTGTGGGACGGCTGCAGAATTCCTCTGCCGAAACCTCTTCGCCGGGCTCCGGCGGTTCGTTGAAAGCATAATGTCCGTTAATTCCCACTCCCCCGAACACCATATCGAGCTTGCCGTATTTTTTAATCACTTCCATTATTCTGCCTTCGTTTCCGGGTTCGGGGAAAATTCTGTTTTCGGGAAGAAGGTTAAGCTCATCGTCGATCTTGCTGTAAAAAATTCTGTCCATACCGCCGCGGAAGGAAAGCGGATCGTCGCGGTCAATATATGTATGCGCGTCCTTAAGATACTCGTCCATATTGATAAAGCAGCAATTTTTTAATGAAACGCGGTATTTGTTAATAAGCTCTACCATTCTTGAATACGGTCCTAAGGGTCCGTAGGGAACTATCATCAGCGTAGGCTCGCCGGCGGCGTTGTTCTTTTGAATAACCTCAAGAACCTCTATCGCAACCTTCCAGTACATATCGACCTCGTGCTCGCACACACACAATTTGATTTTTGTGTCTTTTCCCAGTTCCTCAGGGGGTATAAGATTATAGTTTTCCATTTTAATCTTCCTTTCAAGGTATTATATTTGCTGTTTTAATTATAATATATTGCATATTCGGCATAAATGTCCGTAATCGACCGATATTTGTATAATATCGATTTTTATTGACTTCGCTTATAAATCAATGTAATATAATAATGCCGTGTAAGGCAATCAAGACGGAGAGGGAAATGAGTATATAATGCCCGAAATAACATTCAGCTCAGAAAGAGTATACGACGGTTATCTTGCCGTTAATTCCTGCGGAAAGCAATGGCTGACCGACCGCGATTACGATACGGTACGGAAAAACGGCAGAATTGATTATTCTATACATTATGTTGTCAAAGGCAGGGGGTATTTTGAAACAAACGGCAATACCGTTCAGATACCCGAAGGCAGCCTGATTTTATATTTCCCCGGCATAAGACACCATTACAGCTTTAAAAAAAGCGATTCTTCGGTTATGATGTGGTCGCATTTCAGCGGATATTCCTGTGATATTTTAAAAAAATACTGTTTATCTCCCGCCGTTATGATAAGGATACAGGACCGCAAGCAATTTGAATCGGCGTTTGAAAAAATGATTATTTCGCATTATAAAAAAACGGAATTTTCGGATATTACAAGCGAGGGCTATATGACCGTTCTGCTGTCGCTTATTGTGCAAAGCCTTATACCGAACAACATTCCCTGCATTAAAACCGATAACGAAAATTTGGAAAAAGCCGTTAATTATATGCATGAAAACTATAACCAAACGATCGATATCGGCTTATATGCAAAAATGTGCTGCGTTACAAAGGACCACTTTATCCGAATTTTTAAAGCCCGTTTCGGAACAACGCCGTATCATTATCAAATGAAAATAAGAATTGACCGCGCCATGGAAATGCTTGAAACAACCCCTATAACGGTAACCTCCTGCGCGGAGGCAGTGGGATTTTGCGATATTGCGCATTTCAGCAAAATCTTTAAAAAATTCACGGGCCATCCGCCCTCTTATTATAAATAGCCCGATTATTTAAAGCTCATTTACGGAAATAATGTCAACCTTAAAGTCGCCGCCGCTTATAAATTCAAAGCCGGAAATTTTCTTTTCCGGAAATGACTTTTTAATTAAATACCTGTAATATACCTTACCGTTTTTTTGTATCGGCAGCGAAGTAAATGCGGTTTCCGCCAATACGGCGTCTATTCTCGCGGAACGCTGTCCGGGGTTTCCGGCGCCCGCCTCCTGCTCTACGGCTTTGCCGTACCACGGCGTTGTTTCCGCTCCTATGTTTTCACCCCATACAACCGGAACCTTCTCGGAAGTGCCGTCGCGGTACGTAATAACATATTCGCCCAATAAATATTCTTTGTTATATTCCGCTCCGCCTGCAAAAACCCCGTCGCAAAAGGAGCGGTGCTTTTTTTTGCAGTCAGTGGTATGTATTACTTCAATGTACTTTCCCTCATAGCCGCACCCGACGCCGTAATGATAATGAAACAGGTTCAGAAACGCCTCTTCAACACAGCCTTCAAACTGACGGTCGTCCGCGTCGTTATATTCGCCGTCCCAGTAAAGAATATCATTATACGCCATATTAAAATATATATTATTGCGCTGCAGATACACCGGCATTGTCGCGCCCCAGTTTGAGCAAATTCCGCCTATCGTATTTGCGCCGCACCGTTTTTTGAAATTCGACATACCCGATCCCAAAAAATTTCCGAAGATAACAGGAAACTCCCGCAGGTCCTCATCGTATTTTTCCCCGTATGACCAAAACCAGTTCAGACAAATAATATCCTTCGGGAGCCTTTCCTTTGCTTTCCAGGTAGGCTGTATAATTCCTAACAGCTCTGAATTTACATCCCAATCCTTATAAACATAATTTAAGGCTCCGCCGAAATTGGCGCCGTCCTCTGTGCAAACATTCAGCAGCTTATCGCACCATATCATGGTTTTAACGTTTTTAGCCGCAAGATAATCATGTATTTTTATAACATCCTCCGCGTAAATATCCTCATTCCTTTTCAGGCGTTTGCGGCACCTGTCGCAGATATTGATTGAATAGTATTCATCATGGCCGATATTTACGATTTCGGGGTGAAAAACCTCGATAATCTCATCAAGCACGTCAAAAAGCAGCCTGTACGAATCGGGATTTGAGGGACAGAACGTATCGGGATAAGGATCCTCGCAGCGTTCCGCAAGCTCCGGGTGGCGGGTGAGCAGATAATCGCAATGCGAGGTAGAGGGGACCTCCGGTATTACCGTTATTCCCCTTTCGGCGCAGTAATCAAGCATATCGCGTATTTCTTCCTGCGATAAATATGAGCCGCCGCCGTTATTGCAGTGAATTGAATTTTTACGCCACGGAAACGTATGCTCTTGAATTTCCTTTGATTTGCCCGAATACTCCGCCATAAATCCGGCGTATTCTTCCCAGCCCTCGTTTATTTCGGGATGGCGCTTATACTCCATAGCGCCGCCGATCTCAAGCATAAGGGTATTATGATGAAAGAAAACCATCATATCGATAAAATCATAAAAATCCTTTATATTCTCACGCGCGGGAATCATAAGCTTAATGCCGCGAATACCGCATATCGGACAGTCGCAAAGCATTTCCCTGCCGTAGCGCCCGTCATCGTCCAAAAGGCGCAAAAACGTCATTAAGCCGTTCATTATGCCGGCGTCCGAATCGGCGCTTACCGTTATACCTTTTCGGGACATTTTTATAACATATCCGTCGGGATTGCTTATAACGTCTGTTTTATTTAAGCGTCTCAGCTCCTCCTTAAGCTTATCCGAAATCGGTTTTTCGGTTTCTATTACCGATATTTCGTCCTCCGCCCCGCATTTTTCGGCGGCGAACCTGCTCATTATTTTTCGCGCCGCTTCGGGAATTCGGCTTAAATCGGTATTTTTTGTAAAGCATAATTTTTTGCTGCCGTTTACCGAATATTTAAACGTTTGCATTAAATCGTTTCCTCCGTTTTTTTATATGCAACAAACCTGCGGTATCAATAATCCGTGTAAGCAAAACAACTTACACGGATTATCTGCTGCGGTTTTATTTTGCGGTTTTCAACAATTCGTTTGCCGCGTCAAGATACCCCTGAAGAGTAGGCTTATACTGTTCCATAACGGTGCTCAGGGGAAGATTTTCGCGTATTTTATACACCATTTCCTGAGCAGTTAAAAAGCAGGTGTTTATATAACGTGTGCCGTACGAGCCGTCTGCGGTATACTTTAAGCCGCTGTCCTCATATTTGACTGTTTTTGCGTTTATTTCCTTAATAACCGCCTTTTCCTCGTCGTTGTAAAGGTAGCTTGTGATTTCCGGAGGACTGTCAAGCGCAAGCTTATTCCAAACGCTTACGGCGCATTCCATCCATGCAAGGGTAGCGTCTGTATTGCCGGTGCCCTTAACCGAGCCTACAATAAGGTGTCCCTCGTAATTGGCAAAGTGCTTGCCCTGTGCGGCAGGACCCGACGGGAACGGCGCAAAGCCGATGCTGCCTGCCTCCATACCGTCGGCATAAAGCTGTGCCATTTGGTTAATGGCTATTGTTGTCATGGCGGTCTTGCCGTTCAAGAAGTTCGAATACTCTTTAAATTCCGTTGTGCAAATAGATTTATCAACATTATACATATCGGAATATAACTGATACGCTGCCAATACACGGGGATCGTTAAGGTTAAGCGAAAATGTATTATCGGTATATTTAAGAGGCTCTGCGCCGTTAGACTCCATTAAATAACCCGGAGCTCCCGAAAGCGAAACGTCATATCCGTAAAGATCTGTTTTTCCGTCGCCGTCCTTATCCATTGTAAGTGAAGCCGCCGTTTTTCTGAAATTATCCCAGTTCCAGGCATTTTCTCTGAAATACTCAAGCGGCGTTTTCTGACCGAACTCGGAAAATATCTTCTTATTGAAAAGAATAAGCGGAGTTGAAACTATATTAAGGTTATTAAAGCACAAGCCGTAATTCTTCCCGTTGATCGAGGTTAAGTTTTTCATATTGTTAATATTCCAGTATTCGCTGTTACTGTCAAGCTTAGCCAAATCAATTTCTTCAAGAACACCGGAAGCCGACATTACGGGGAAATCGGTTTTAGAAAGCATTACTATTTCTGCCTTTGTGCCCGAAGCCGCATATGACGCAATAAGCGAAGCCTTTTGACCCCACGCCTTTACAAGCACCTCTACATTGCCGCCGTAAATCTTCTTGTAAAGCGCGTTGATCTCATTGATATCCTCCATCGGATCCCAGAAGATCAGCATGGTTATATCCGGATTGTCAACCTTGCGCGTTTCAAAAAGCATACCGTCCTCTTTAACGCGTACCGGTTCGCCGACAGACGACGTGCCGCCCTGCTTTGTATCATTTTCGGAGCTTGTTTTGCCTTCTTTGCCGCAAGCCGAAAGCTGCAAAGCCATAACAAGTGACAGCGCGATTAAAACGCATCGTTTGCAGATTTTTTTCATTTTAATTCCTCCAAATAATTATTTATATTAATTTGCAATTAATACCTGTGTATACCGTTTGCCTATCCTACAATGCCTGTGCGTGAAATACCCTCGCGCAAAAACTTTTGACCTAAAAAGAACACTATAAGAACCGGCAAAACCGAAAGCAGCGCGCCCGCTTCAACCCAAACCTGTAATTCCATAGGGTTAGTAACCGCCACAGCCTGACTGGTTCCCCCTAACTGAGCGGATAATAAGGTGCGCAGATTGTATAACGCCTGCGGTATATTTCTTTTATGCACCGTGAAAATTTCCGCAGAGAAATACTCGTTCCAATGCCAAATAAATGAAAACAGGAATACAACGACAAATGAATTAAGTGCATTCGGAAGCATAACCTTAAAGTATGTTCCGAATGCGCCGCAGCCGTCGATTGCCGCGGCATGCTCAAGATCAGTCGGTAATGCGCGGAAATTCTGCCGATAAATATAAATGAAAAGCCCCGACCTTATTCCCACGCCGAACAGCGCCTGTATCCAATAGGCGCCGGCGCTGTCTGTAAGCCCCAAATTTTTCACGATCTGAAAAAGCTGAATAATATACATCTGCTGCGGAACAATGATGGTTAAAATTACAATTCCGAACAGCAGCCCCTTAAGCTTAAAATCGTAGCGTGCAAAGCTGTACCCCGCAAAAGCGCACATAAAGCACTGCAATAAAGCGGTAACAACAGAAATCTGCAAGCTGAAAACAAGCGAGGACGAATAATTCATATTAACCATCGTCGCCTTTAAATTACCGAGCGTATAATGACGCGTGATCCATACTATTGTGGGGTTCCAAATATCCTCTTCGCCGCGAAAGGTAGAGGATATCATATACAAGAAAGGATAAACAAGCGCAAATCCAATACAAAGCAATATTAAAAAGCGCAAAATTTTCCAGGCAGCCGAGGAAGCCTTTTTAAATGCAACGCTTTTTATTACAGAGCCGTCAATACCATTTTTCATGCCTGTATTAAATCTCCTTTCTATTTATCGATGTAGAATGTTCGTTTAGACATAACAGCCGCCGCAATTCCCAAAATCAATAAGATCATCAGAAAATATCCGACCGATTCCGCCGAGCCTCTTGAATACATAACATTACGGTAATACCCGTTTATGCTTTTCATTACCGAATTTGTAGTTGCGGTGGATATATCGATTATTGTATAAACCACATTCAGCATAATATAAGGCGTTAATAACGGGAACGTAACATTCCAAAACTTTTGCCATGCGGTTGCGCCCTCAACGTCGCAAACCTCATAAAGCATCGGCGATACCGATTGCAGACCCGTTATAAAAAGCAATATCTGAACGCCGGACATCCAAAGAATATCAACAATGTTATTAACCGCCGTTACAACTGCGTTGATAACGGAGTCGCCTATACCCATATCAAGCAAAAGCTGTGATAATACCGTACTTTGAAAAATTGTGGTTGCGTCGCTTGTGCCTGCCTGAAAAGTCAGGTCGTTTTTGAAGACCTCAAGCACAAGACCCGATGAAACAATAATCGGCAGACAGAATATCAGGCGCCAGAAGGACCTGCCTTTAAAGCTTTGATTGAGAATAATTGCCAGAAAAACCGACATGATCAATACGCATACCGTGTAAAGCAGCGTTTGCCCGATAGAGCTTATCATCATACGAAAGACCGTAGGATCCTCAATAAAAACAGCCTTATATACATTCAGTCCGACAAATTTTGTGATTATTTTTCGGTTTTCAAAGGTTACGTCCGAAAAAGAAAACACAACGGACTGAAGAAACGGATACATAAAAAACACCGCCGCCCCGATGATCCACGGAATCAAAAACACGTATCCCACAACACCTCTTCGGCGCTCATATGACAGCTTATGCTTATTCCCGATCAACTTTGTTCACCTTCCCTTGCCTGCGTCAGGCTGTATGATAATGCGTCTATCTGTATTCCGTCGTATGTCTGCGGAGTATCCGAATAATTCAAATATACCGAGGTGCCGTTTTTAAAGGTCACCTTGCGTAAATTACCGTTAATAATACGGTGACTTTCTATCAGTCCGCCCGTTGCCTCAAACACATTTCTGTATTCTGCAATTTCGGATAATATTTCTTCGGAAAGCGTATCCATTTCCGCCCCGTACAAAACGTCAAGCGGCGTGGACTTTATATCCGCATATTTTGCCCCGATTACCGAGTATGCAGGCGACGAACCGCTTTCGATCATACGCAGCCGCATTTCTTCACGGTTGTTTGTTAGGTTAAGCGCAGGCGTGCTGTAATTTTTAACGCCGTTTAAAACCAGTTGAAGAAACGGTATGTCCGTATCGCACACGCTGAAGGAGCTTGACCTGAGCGGCAGCGAATATAAATATTTTGCATACGGAAATGCATATGCCGCCGGACTTTTTAATAAAACGTTTATTTGCTTGTTCCGCATATTTTCAAGTATTTTTATGTAATTTTGCATTACGCTTGTTAAATCGCAGCCCTTACCGTCTGCCGAGGAATACGGAGAATTGCCGACAGATAACGGCGCGGCGCCCGTAATACCGTTTTTAAGAAGCGACTTTACATACGAATTACCCGCCGTAACCGTTTTTGCCGGAATAAGATAAGACAATTCGGGATATTTTTTGTTTTCTTCATAATTACCGAACAGATAAAATCTTTCAAGTATCGGCTTATAATCGACCGAGCGCGCATTATTAAAATACGTATTATAACCTATGCTGCTTTTATTGAATTTTACAAGCTCTGCGGCGGGAAAAACAGCGGCGCCGGATTTTTCGGCCTGCTGCACGAATTTCTTATATGCCTTTATTCCTCCCAGCCCCGAAGAAACCCTGAATTTAGAGTCGATCTTACCTCCGACCGCTCCGTCCGGATCAACCCCGTTTAAAAGCATCACGGCATTTCCGTTTATCTTTTCTATAAGCTTTAAGCAATCGTCAAATCTCGTTAACGTCTCGTTTGCATTATACGGTATGCCTAAAAAATACTTTTCCTTTTTAACAGACATATAGGCTTCAATAAAGACCCTGTCCCCGTTTTCCCAATCGTCTTTTAAATTATCCGCCTTTAATAAATCGCGCGTTACCTGCGCCATTTCATTGTAATCGCCGTCGGAAGAAAGCAGATTATAAGAAACCGTAAAGCTTTTCGCAGACGGCGTGTTGTTTGAAAGCATATAAACCGAAGACGAAAAATCGGTATCCTCAAGCATTGTAACACGGTTTGAAGATTTATATGTAAATGAGAAATAAGCATTATTGTAGCCGAGCGACGCCGAGCTTACCGCCGCATTTGCCGTTGCGCAGGCGGCTCCGTCCTCTACATACAAAAGCATATTGCTCCCCGCCTTTTCGGCGGCATTACGGTGAATGCCTATTACGGGCAAAAGCGCCGTTTGTGTTGTTGCGGTCATTTTTGAGGCGTTTTGGATAGCGTCCGAGCCGTAAATTTTTTGAGAATAGTTTCCGAGCGCCGCTTTTCCGTTATTAAAATCAATAAGCGCGCCGCAGCCGTCCGGCACAACAAAATAACCGCTTTCGTTCACGTCTGCCACCGCAAAATACGGTAACAGCGATACCTGCATAAGCGAGTAGCTTCCCTTGCATTCAATGCTGTCCATAGGAATACAGGCTGAAAACCCGTTTTTATTAAGTGTGTATTTTACCGAAATTTTAATTGAGTAATCCCGAAAATCGTACGAGCAGACAATACTGCCGCCGTCTTTTTTTATGCTTATCAGTTTATTTGCCGCCAAAGAGGAGCTGTTTGCCGAGGTAACCTCTCCGCTTTCGTTGCAAAGCTGCAATATTATTTGTGATTTTAAGCGCACTCTGTTAAGAGCGTCCGTGCTTTCAAGGGCGGCGGTATCCGCAGGGGTTGAATAATAGATATTTCCCGTATTAAGGTCGGAAAGTCTTATGCTTCCGTCGCTGCGGCTGCAGACAAGCTCAACCTGTCGGTTTGAGATCGTTATTGCTCCGCTCTCTTCCGAAGCAACGCTGACCGAGCCTTCCGCATTATCGGCAAGGGCATTTTTATGAATACCGGGCGCGGCAAGGAAAGCCGCCGTTACCAACAATGCGATCGCCCTTACAAAATTGCTGTTTTTCATAAGCTTTCCCCCCCTAACGTAAAATACCTATAATCTCCCGAAATACATCGGTGCAAAAATCCGCAAACTGCTGCCAAAGGCTAAAGAATACCATAACCAAAAATACAATGATCGCCACGCCGAACAGGGTAAGCAGAATCAGCCAAACCGTTCCGAAAATTCCGGTTTCGTGTATTTTTGAAAAGCCTAACACCAGAACCATAACTCCCCAAACAACCGCAATTGCGGTAAAAATTGAAAGAAACATCGATTCTTCCGAAGTTAATATGTTGCTTAATGCGGCGTTAAAAATATTAACCGCTATATACGGCATAAGAGCCAGTGCCGTAACGGTTGAAATTTCGTAAAATTTTCCGGAATACCCAAGCATGGTGGAAATTAACCAGTTGGAAACAATAAACACCGCAAAAACGCCTATCGACATAAGGAACAAAAGACGTATATCCATTTTTGAGGGATCGTTTTCGTTGAAAACAAATCCGGTGCACTGGTATGCGAATATCTTTTGGAAAAACCACAGCAGGGCAACGGCGGGAGCAACCCAAAACGCGCCCCTTGTTTCCTTTACAAATGCCATCATATCGCGCTGCGGGTGCTTTAAAGAGCTGAAAAGCTTTGTTCCGTAGCCTATCTGCACGTCTGCTCCTTCAATAGCCGTTTTTCGCTTTTTAAGGTAAAAAAGAACCCTTACGCCTATACAAATTAAAATTAACGCAATAAAAAACACGTTAAACCATTTGGCAATAAACTGTGTTCTGTATTGCTGAAGCGCTCTGGAATAATCCGTTCGGCTTTGACCGAGCTTGAAATACTCCATTGCCTCTTTATATTCGTCAAGATTCATTAACGAACGGCCTATGCTTACGTATGCCGTCTCAAAGCCGCCGTTTTGTGCTAAAACATCATTCCATTGATCGATAGATTCATCATACATTCCGTTAAGATAGCTGCGTGACGCCTGCATAATAAGCCGACCGTAGGAATTAGCGCCGAAACGCGTTATACTGCCGTTACCCTGATCGAGAACATACACGCGCTCATTGTAGGAGGTTACTGCGGCAGGTGTTTTAAACGTGCCCGCCTGATTGCCGACAGTACCGAACGACAGCAAAAAGTTTCCCTCGCGGTCGTATACAAATACGCGTCTGAGCGTTGAATCAAGCGCTGCAAAAATCCCCGACCCGATATCGGTGATATCCGTAAACGTTGTAGTGACCGTATTACTGCCGACGGTTGAGGTTTCAAGGTCTCCGAAGGTTGTATTGCTCGGAAAAATGTTATTGCCCTTTGCGTTTATACAGCGTATTCTTTCGGATTCATCAGTGCCCGAAACCGAGCAGGCATAAATATTTCCCGACTCGTCAAGATCCAGTCCGGAATATTCAACCGGAACATACCTTGAGGTTTTACTTTTAAGCGATTCGTTTAAAAGCTTTTTCCAGGCATAATCCAGTAAAACCTGTGCGGACGCTTCGATTTTATTGCTTCCGCAAAATCCGAGAAACTCGCCGTTGTTATTTATCATTAAAATTCCGGAATAGATATGCTGGCAAAGCACAAATATTACGTCTTCATCGCTTACTGCCAGCTTTAACGGGCGGAATTGCGTATCGTTCGATATCAACGTTGTTTCGGGCCTTTTTAAAATGCGTACAACATTGCCTTCCGTATCCGATACAAGTATTCTTCCGTTTTCGGTGTCCGCAATATATATTAACGCCGTGCCGTTTGCCGCGTGCAGAAATATTCCCTGCGCCTTTTCAAAAGAAATTGCATTGCCGTTTTCTTTTAGCGAAAGCGTTTTAATATACTCTAATTCACTGCTTAAAATATAAATTAAGCTTTTATCGGAATCAAGAACATATAAATTTCCGTTTTCGTCAAAATCAAAATCCGAAAGCGAGCCGAAGCTTTCAAGCCTTAAGCTGCCGCTGTTGACCGTCGCTTCCGGTTCAAATCCTACCGGCGCGGGGTTAGAGGTGTTAAACGAATCGTAGGTATACCCCTGATAAGGCGTATCTGATAAAGCCGAAACCGAAACCGACATAAGAATTAAGAAAATCAGCAGTATGCTGAAAAAAGCCGTTACTTTCTTCCTCATCATTTAACCTCCTTAATCCTTAATTCCGGAATGAGCCATAGTTTCAATAACGCTGTTTTGAGAAAAAACAAAAATAAGAATAGGGGGTATCATAATAAACAGGCTTCCCGCCATAGATACTCCGACCCTTGAAATACCGCTTGATACTATTTCCGAAATTGCGCTTTGCAAAAGCTTTAACTGCTCGTCAAACACAACGCCCTGAGGGTTCGAGTTCCAAACGCTTTGAAATGCAAAGACCATAAGCGTAAGCCAAGCCGGCTTTACGGTAGACATAACTATTTTTCTGAATATGGTAAACGCCGTGGCGCCGTCGATTTCGGCAGCCTCTATAAGCGTTGTGGGCAGCTGATCCATAAACTGCTTCATTAAAAACAGACCGAGCGGCATAGGAAGAATGGGAAATATGTAACCCCAATAGGTATTTAACAGCCCAAGCTTCGCCATAATAACGTATTGAGGCAGCCAAAGAACCGTGCCGTTGAAAAGCAGCGCCGTTTGAATAACATTAAACATCCACTTAATGCGGATATTGTATTTTGAGAATGCAAAAGCGCACATAGAGGCAATAATAATATGCCCTACCGTTGCAACCACGCTTACAAAAAGGCTGTTGAATACATATCGGCTGAACGGAACCCACAAATTTGCCGCAAGCGTAAACAGCTGTTTTATGTTATCAAATGTAGGACGGTTTACAAAAAAGCGCGGCGGATAGATATACAACTCATCTAACGGCTTCAATGAACTGACTATTGCGTATAAAAGCGGCAGCATCATAAACATACCCAAAATCAGCAGGAATACGAAAATACCGCATGTGCCGGCAACCGAACGGTTGCCGTGCCTTTTTTTCCTTTTCACCCTCAATGAATGCACTGTCATCATCCCTAAATAAAATTTACCGCCCATATAAGCTTTAAGTGTCCGAAATATAGCTTAATAAAAAGTCGATCAGCTTACGCGTTAAAAGCATAATAATAAACAATACCACCGAAATAGCGCAGGCATAGCCCATTTCGTAACGGATATTGCCGTAATCCGTTATGTGCAGAACTATCGTATGCGCCGAATAGTTTGTACTCGGCAATCCGCACAGCTGCTGTGAAACGGTACTGACCGAAAACGACGTTACGATCTGCATAACCGCACTGAAAAGCAGCTGCGGCTTAAGCAGCGGAAACGTAATGTAAAAAAACTCCTGATATCGGTTTTTAATACCGTCTACGTCGCCTGCCTCGTACAACGATTTGTCGATTCCCTGAAAGCCGGCAATAAACGCAAGAAAGCTTGTTCCGAGACTCATCCAAACCTGAACGATCATTACCACGATCAGGGTGTATTTTTCATCAGAAAGCCATTGAATAGGCTCGTATATTATTCCGAGTTTCATTAAAAAGCCGTTTATTAAGCCGTAAGAGTCTCCGCTGAATAAATACTGCCATATAAAATAAACAGACGACGATAAAGAAGGCGCATAAAATATAAGCGTCATCAATACGCGCAGATACCGCGGAAGCTCGTTTATAAACCACGCCACAATCAAACAGAGGAAATAGCTTACCGGTCCCGTAAGAACGGCAAAAAGCAGCGTGTTTTTAAGCGCCTTTAAAAATACGGTGTCTGTTACAATAAGGTTGAAATAATTGTTAAACCCGATAAAGGAGGGGGCTTGCAGCATATTATAATATGTAAAGCTTAAAAAAACGGAGGCAATTATCGGCAATACCACAAAAAAGAAGAAAAACAAAAGATAAGGAAGAGACATCAGATATACCCGCCAGTTTTTGGCTATATCCTGACGGTATGAAATTTTCGCTTTGCTTTTAGGCTTAATCAAGACCGAACTCCTCCCTCTTTCTCGAAATTTCGGAATCCACGCTCAGCTTCCAGCTCAGCAGCGATTCGCGCGCGTTTCTTGAATTGTATACAACATCGCGGAATGCGTTATCAAGATCCCTTGTTAAATAGTAACCGCCCGGAGCTTCGGGAATTTCCTCAACCTGACTCCATGAATACATAAGTCTTTCATATTCGTCGTTAGTCCACGAAAGGCTCCTCATTGCCTTAACGTTAGCGGTAGCGTAACGCCCCGCAACACCGAGCACCGCCTCAATATCCGAAGAAAACCTTGACTGCGCTTCGGTTCCCGTCCACCATTTAAGGAAGGTCCATGCCTCGTTCGGGCTGTTTGTTGAAGCAAGAATAACAGCCGCTGTGCCTGCTCCGCCCTGCGCTATGCTTATGCTTCCGTCTTCCTGTACCGTTCCCGGTATGGAAACCATTTCCCACAATCCCGATATTTCGGGCGCGGCTGCGGCAATTTGGTTGTAGTCTGTATAAACAGCTAAAGCCAACGGCATACTGCCCGACCTGAAACGGTTATAAAAGTTATAGGTTAAAGGACAGCTCTTTTTGGTATAAATATTCGTCCATGTTTCAAACGCTTCAAGAGCCTCGCCTGTTCCGAGAGCCGTCTGCGAGAGATCGTCGTTATAAAATTTACCGCCCATCTGCAAAAGCAGGGCAGAAAAAATATTTCTGGACCCCATTCCGCTGTCAACAGCGCCCGAAGCGTCAACAGATGTGTAAGGCAAGCCGACGTCCATATTATTGGTTTGTATTATTCGGGTTGCCTTCCAAAAATCGTCCCATGTTTTCGGAATTTCTATACCAAGCTCGCGCAAAATATCCTTGCGGCAAAACATCATATAAAACTTTTGCGAATCCGGCAGGGCATAAACCGCGCCGTTCAAGGTATACGGAACAAGCGCCGTATTCTGAAACTCCGCTTTCGCCTTTGAAAAATCAGAAAATTCCGTTAAATCGTAAAGCGCTCCGCGCAGGGCAAGATTTACGGGCTGACCGCGGCCGAGCATAATCGATACATCGGGAGCATTTCCCGAAAGATACGCCTGAATAACCGAAGCGCTTGTTATTTTAAGAGAAACACCTATATTTGTTTCGGGTATAAACATATCGTTTATCATGGCGTTAAGCACGTTCGCCTGATCGCGTCCGGAGTTCACCCAAACATTGATGCTTTTTTCATACGCGCTTTCCCCGCCGATATTGCTGTAATCCGCAATAAAGGAATAAATAAAGGATCTGCACTCGCGAAGAACCGCGCCGAAAAAGCTGTCGTTTACAGCAGGCTTTTTTGCCTGAGACTGCGAAACATAAATATAATCCAGCATAAGCGGCTGCTCCTTAAGCTCAAGAACCCACGAAGAAAGACTGCCGATGTTTGAGCTGAAAGAATCAAGCCGATAGGGTATGGTCGACGGCGAGTCTATCATATCGCGAAGCTGATATAACAGAACGTTGATAATATCGCCGATGTCCTTATCGCTGTTCAGAATGTTTTTTATATTTACATATTCATTCTGCAGAGAATCGCAAATGGCTTTAAAGGTATCGATCAAATCGGGGATTTCCGCGTCTAAATTATAATCGCGGTAAATATCGGGATCGCTGCCCGTAATCATAAGGCATTTGCGGTATTCCTCGTTAAGCTTGGCAACAAGATCGGTCAGCCTGCTTACAGAGGCGCCCAGCTGCCCCACAACGGCTTCCAGCCTAAGCGTGTGCTTTCCCTTTGTAAGAAAAAAGAATACCGGTTCTCCGACGTTATCCGAAACCGTATAATTTTTCCAGCCCGAAGAATATCCGAAATTCAAAATTTCGGCTTCGCTGAACGGAACGCTGCCGTCTATCAATAAACGGCGGTGAGAATTCAAGCCGGATTTATACGATTGCTTATACCTGAAAGACAGCTCGTAATACCCGTCCTTCGGAACATCTATTTCCCATTCAAGCCACTGCCCCGGATATTTCCACGTGCTTCCGCCTATAACGTTAAGTACGTTTTTTGTATAACTGTAAGGGCTGTTTTTTGTGCTTGTACGGTCGGTAGAAGCAACCATATTCTTTTCTGATTTTAAGGCAGTTGCTTCCGCCTCGTATAATTTCCCCCAGTCGCCGTTTTCAACCGCGCCGTGTTTTTTCAGATATTCGTCATATCCGATGTATTTTTGCGGAGCGGCTAATTTTACCGAGGAAAGAACAAACGGCTCGTTGTGCGAATAAAGAATGATCCTGTGCGTTCCCTGCTCAAGATAAATTAAAAAGGGATCGTCGCTGACGCCCGAATCGCTTTGCGCATACATATCGCGCCAGCCGAAAATCTCTATCTGCTCGGTATTGTAGTCGTTACCCGCCTGATCCTTGGCGATTCCTTTAGCGGAATTAAAGGTTCGGTTAAGCGAAAACGATGTAAGCTCGGAATACGGAAATCCGTCGTCTATCTGAACGCCGAGCTCGATTTTATTTCCCGACCCTTCAAGCGGATAATACGAAAAGCATATATTATAAAGTCCGCTTTGCGGAACGTTAACGTCGTAGCTTATGCTGCCCTTGCCGCTCTCCCATTTAAGAACATTATTCCTGCCCTCAAACGAATCGGTAAATTCAATCCCGCTGTCTGCAGACGCCGAGGAATAATCCGAGAGCGCAATATCTATGCTATCCGAAGCATATTCGGATTTTCCGAATTTATCAAGATAGCTTTGGTATGTAACACCTTTATCAAGTAAGAGCGTCTCGATTTCTTCTTTTGTGTATGATCTGCCTTCGGTTGCGGACACCTGTCCCATCGGCATAAAGAACGCTGCGGCTATTAAAGCCGATAAACCGAAAGATAAAGCTTTTTTATAAAACATATCAAGCCGACTCCTATTTGTTTAATAAATCCGATAAAATATTTTGTGCCTTAAAAATCAAAGTACCGCGCGGTACGCTCTGCCGGCTTCAAGCGTAACTCTTGCGCCGTTTGCCGAAGCCGTGCCCGCCTCGTTCCACACACCGTCTTTATAATAACCGTATGTTACGGAAGCGGGTGCGGACGGGAATGTAAAGTCCGCCGTTTGTGTCGAAAAACAGTAATATGCGCCGTCAGGGCCCTTTAAAACCAGTCCGCAGGCACCGTATTTTGCGGCGGGATTATTATAATCATAAGTAAACCTTTTACCGTCAAGCTTTCTCAGGTCGCTTATAACATTTTTCATATTTACGTTAAATCCCACCATATCCGAAACCGGAACCGATGCTAACAGCTCCCTTAAAGCGTCAACGCTGTGCGACATAGCAATAAATTCCCGTGTATTGCACTCAAGCTGACCCTTATAATTTGAAGCCGCGAGAATTTTGGTGCCGTCGCGTTCTATCCATCGCATATCGTCAAAGCGGTACAGCCCGCTGTCAACCGTCCGCGCGCTTTCCGCCAAGCCGTAATAACCCATTCCGTATCCGCTGGCAAGGTGATATACGCTTTGCCCGATAACGCTCCACGGCGAGGGTCCTATTTCAAGATGCACCGGTATATTGGTGCCCTTTTCATAAAAAGAAATATTATGAACGGTGCTGACATCGTAAACGTCGGGGCCCACCAAATCAAGGTGCGGCTGTTCTATAACCTTATTGATACGCGTAGGATAATCAAAGCCCTCCTGAATTTCGTCCCAGCCGGTCATTGTAAGGTTGACCTTTGTTATCATACTGTAAACGCTGCCGTGAACCGCCTCGCCAAGCTTGTTAAGCAGGTTTACCATATTGGAAAACTGACTTAGCCAGTCGCCCATACCGCCCTCGCCGTTATCGGGTTCGTTTTCAAGCTGAACCGCAACCGTGCGGCGGTCTTTATCATATATATTTATAAATGCGCAAAGCTGCCTGATAGCCTCGGTTTCCTCATCGATAAAAATTTGCTTTGACAGATCGGGAATTTCCTTTGTTATTTCGGGATTGTTTATTTTCAGCGCGGGATATTTTGCGCGGTCGGTCTGCCATTTCATAAAACCGCCGTAACCGCAGTTATTATACCCGAACCAATTTATCTGAATTTTTAAATCGTGTCTGATCGCCGTATCATACTGCATTTTAAGATTATCGAAATTGTAATTCTTACCGTCGTACATATCGCGCCAGTAAATATACAGAATAACGGTGTCTATACCCGATTCCTTAATTTTCTGCATACCCTGGTCAAGGATTTCTTTTGCAGTTTCCGGACCGTAGGCGGTGTTAAGATCGTCATAACGGAAATGCATTGCATTATAAAGATAAGGCTTGCCGTTATGCTTAAAAATGTTTCTGCCGTTGACAGTGGCTACCTCCGACGCCTTGTACGGAGTTAATTCAGAGGTATCTATTTTACCGTTTTCGGTTATATATTTTGCAAGCGGGTCGGAATCGGTATTACCGTCGGCCGCGTCTGAAGCGGCGACTGATTCTTCGGCACTTGAAAAATTATCGGCAGCCGAAGTATCGGCGGCAACCGATGTACCGTCAACAGATGAAACTCCGCTTTTTTTACAGCCGGCAAGAGTTAAAAATATAACCAAAGCCAGCTGAAATGCCAACAGTCTGTTTAAGGTGTGCAATTTCATAACGGATCCTCAGCTTTTTAATAAATAAAATTAAATGCCCTGCGCCCTGCTGGCAGGCGAAATTATGCTTTTATAATTTGCCCGCCTGCTGTTTTTTCCTGATTATTTATCGGTTTTGCTCTTTTTGTTCTGAATAAGAACCAATGTGAAAATTGCAAGCACGGATACGCTCATCAAAGCAACTAAGGTTATAATTTCACCGTTGTATGAAGCGCCTGTCTGCGGTACGCCGTCGTAGTAGCTTACGGTGGGGTTTAACTGCATTCCGAAGCCGCCCGAACCGCCTACACGCTGAGTACGCAGTCTTAAAACGTCGCCTGTTTTAAGATTAAGCTCAATGCGCGGGAAATCAACCGCGGGGTTCTTATTGTCTATCTGTGTAAACTCGCCGCTTGCGGGCCAGATAACCTTATCGTTTAAAAGAACCTGTATTTTTGAAACCGCAGAATCCTTTTCAAGATATGACCAATAGGGATCGCCCTGTATTCCGCCCCAAATTCCTTCGTCGGGGTCGTACAATACCGCTTTTCCGGTTGCGGGCGCCACAAAATCAATGTTAAACTCTATATTTTCCGAAAGTCTTTCATTCCAGCCGTCTCTCGGATCTATAACAATTGCTTTAGTGTCTGTCGGGATACCTACGGTGCAGGTTCCCATCGATTGTACCAGTGCCGTTCTTGCAAAAGCGGGAACATCTTTTAGGTTTGCTACGGATTTAAACTTTTTATATACCATTCCCTTATAGCCCGTTGCCATCCACTGCGGGAAGGAAATGTCTACACGCCATACCGAATTTTCCTGGTCGATCTCGTTTCCGTCGATTTCGGTTTCCTGTAAAAGCTTGCCGAGAATTTCGTAAGCGTTATATGTCGCACCGTATTTCGGCTTGTTTGCTTCGCCGTTTTCCCCGTCGGCATCTCCGTTATCGCTTACGGAAGTATAGGCAACAACCGGCGTTATAGCGGCGCAGGATTTATTGCTTTTGCCGCTTTGAGTCACTTCAACGGTGAGAATATCGCCCTTTTTCACCTCTGCCGAAACAGTCGGGAAAGCGGGAGCGGCGTCCGCCTGCTCAACCCCGTCAACAGACCAGCCGGAGGGATTGCCGGCCGTGTAGGTAACTGTTACGGTTTTAAGAACCGCGTCGTTCTTTTTAATATTAAAGGTTGTTGTGTGGTTGCCGTTTGCCCAATAGGGGGCGTCCTTCATACAGGTAAGCGTATCGCTTGAAAGCTCTATATTTCCGGATTTCGGCGCGGTAAATTTAAGCGAGGTAATATAACCGTTTAGCGCGTCGCCCTTATAAGAGCCGTTAATAACCAGCTTGCCGTCTTCAAAAGCAACAAACATACATTCCTTGCCGCCCTCGGCTTCTCCGGTTATCGCGTATTTATTAACAGCGTCCGAGCCGTTGAATGAAAACGCGTCCTTAAGATACAGCGTTTTTGAATACCACTTGTTTCCGCCTGTGGGTGCGGAGAAGGCTACGCTCCACGGAGCGGAGGCCTTAAAGGAATCGGAACTGAGCTTTACCTTGCCGTCGGCTATTGAAGCCTTATTTTCTTCAACAACCTTGTTTAAATACTCGTATGCGCCGTAAGAGAAAAGAACGTTGTTTTTTGCGTCTTCATTGCCGCCGGGCTTATTTCCCGGTTCGCCGCCGGGTTCCGTTCCGGGTTCGCCGCCGGGCTCGGTGCCTGAGCCGCTGTCGGTGTACTTAAGGTAAGAGATAACGGGGGCAAAGTCGGTATATGCATATGCCGTGTCGCTCCACGCAAGGAAGTCTACAACGTCGCCCTCCTTAACCTCTAAGTTAACGGCGGTATAATCGTAAGCGCCCGTTTCCGATTTAAAGTCCTGCGCGCTTCCCTCAACTGTTTTTCCGTTCAGGTTGATCTTTGTTTTTACGGTAACATTTGCTAAATTTGTCCAAACAGGGTCGTCGCTGAAAACCTTGATCTTTCCGTCGTTTTTAACGGAAATTTCACCTGCCTTGGGCGCGGTAAAGCGCAAAGCTGTCGCACGCCAGCCCCAGTTATCGCCGTAGGTATTGTTTATAAGTAATTTTCCGTCGTGGAAAATTGCATTTATATTGCTGGATTTATTACTAACGCCCAGACCGTCCGTTTTATCCGACTTATAAGAGCCCTTGTTATGCCACTCAGGCTTTACGTCCCTTATAACGGCGATCTTTGTGGTGTATTCGCTGTTGTCTACAGGGTTTACGTATTTCATACTCCAGGGTGCGGAGGTGCCGAAATCGGTTATTTCCGTTTTATCGGGATATTTTTCCGTGTCGCTTACATATTTGTTTAAATATTCGTATGCACTGTAAGAGGGCAGCGGCTCCTCAGCCGACTCCGCTCCCGCAAAAATGCCTAACAGCGAAAACTGACTGAAACAAATAATTGCAGCCAACGATAGTGTGATAAGCGAAAAAAGTTTCTTTTTCATTGTTATGCTCCTCGTATAATAGTAATTGTGAGTTGGTCTTTAACAGTAACAAGGTACTC
>ERZ808240.104-NODE-104-length-110004-cov-45.508981_pt1 | contig 110004 bp, 81 predicted proteins | sample MGYA00521084_ERZ808240 | MGnify/ENA primary metagenome ERZ808240 (study PRJEB31516, sample SAMN03275571) | gut metagenome | biome: mammalia-associated habitat; material: feces | host: Papio cynocephalus | place: Kenya | collected 2012-08-06 ...
TTACCTTGTTTCCAACATCTTTTGTAATACAGGTATCAATCTACGAGGCTGCGGATAAATGCCGAAAAGTCATTAATTTGAAGCGTTACTCTCAAATATAGCACATAAAATTTGCATATTTCCACAAAAATTCGTTACTTTGCAGCCCAAATAGAGTTTACGTTTATTAATCAAATAGAGAGAGATATGCATAAAAGTATCATTCACTTATGGCATCTACTATGTTTGGTCGGATGCCTGACGATAACTCTATCTTGCCCAACTGGCGCCACAGCCCAAGTGGGGGGGTAAAATTATCAGTCTCCTTTAAGGAAAAAACTCTGTCGTCTATTCTCGATTATATTACCAAGAATAGCGATTATTCCATCAGCTACACAAACGATGTGAGAGACTATCCTGAGAAAATGGTCGTGTCGTTCGATGAGGCTACAGTAACGAAGGCTGTTCAAAACTTACTTTCTGGAACACCTTTTACCTTTAGTGTAAACGGAAAGTCCATTCGGGTATTCAGAATGGAGATGGCAAAGAAAGGCACATTTGTCATTAAAGGTATAGTAAAAGACAGCAATGGAGAAACGATTCCTAATGCAACAATTAGAATACGAGGAAAGAAAGAAGGTACTATTGCCGATACGCAAGGACAATTTAGTCTTTCTACTCAAACACCTAATGGAGAACTGACAGTTTCCGCCATCGGTTATACGACGACCAATATTAAGTATTCCAATGGTCATGCGGTCGACGTAGTCTTAAAGGAAGAAGGCAACCAATTGGGTGAGGTCGCAGTCATAGCATACGGTAGTCGTACCCGTCGAGATATGCTGGGCTCCATATCTTCTCTCAAAGGAGAATCTCTCAAAGACGTTCCGAGCTCTTCTCTCGAGACTCTTCTACAGGGTAAGATGGCAGGCGTAGATATTTCCAATCTTTCTGGTCAACCTGGAGGAAATGGATCGAAAATCGTCATCCGTGGCTACAGTTCTCTCAACCAGCAAGGGGTCAACGACGGTTCTCCCTTGTTTGTTGTGGATGGGGTGCCTGTACAATCTTCTTCCACGTATACAGGGGGCATCAATCCTCTTTCATCCTTGGATCCTTCCAACATCGAATCTGTGGAAGTATTGAAAGATGCAACTTCTGCATCCCTTTATGGTTCACGGGCTGGAAATGGTGTCATTCTTATTACTACCAAGAAAGGAAAAAGTGGAAAGGCGGAATTCAACGCCAGTGTGTCTCAATCTTTTTCTTGGCTTCCAGCTACTCCTACCCAACTAAGAGGTAATGGAGAGCGATTGATGAACATATTGTTGGCAAAGAACCAAAGGGTCGGTGAATATGATTGGATGACAGATAAGGTGATATTCCCTAACAGCTATAAGGATACATGGGGATGGGACCAGTCCAGTTATGGAGCCTATGACTATTTTTGGAACAAAGGCAATGTGACATCAGACGATTCCAACAAGATACCGTCAATGGTACAAGATTCTCTCAACACTTTTTACAACAACAGTACCAACTGGTGGAAATATGCCTTTCGCGTGGGACAGGTTACTAAAGCAGACGTGTCCATCTCTGGTGGAAACGACAATGTGCGTTACATGGTAGCAGCTGGAATCTACAATGAAAAGGGCATCATGCTCAACTCGAGTTTCTTGAGAACCAACGTCTTGTCCAATCTGGACTTCAAAATTACTCCAAAGATTGATGCCTACACCCGCATCAACTTATCTTACACTGACCAAAAAGCAGCAACTACAGGCAAGGTGCAAGGTATGACCATAGACCCGAAACAGCAATCTACCCTTCTACCTGGCAAAGGCAGCGTGGCGGAAGAAGAGGCGATGAAATCGTTGAGAGGAATAGATGGCGTGAACTCCAACTACAACATACGACTAAGCGGTGGCCTCAACTACAATATCATCAAAGGTTTGAAGTTGACCCTATCAGCGGCCATAGACCATTATAACACACGCATAAACACCTTTTATCCCGATTATCTTACCTATAAAAACTTATCTAAGTCGGAAGGTCAAAATATTGGCATGACCATGATTCAGACGGAGAATTATCTCACTTACAAGTTTGATTTCAACGAGAAGCATTATTTTGAGTTGATGGGAGGCTTTTCTTACAACCACGATCAACTCAACACAATTGGCGGCTCTGCTTATGGCGGTCCTACCAATCAGATTCACTATGTCGGCGAGGAATGGCCAACTCTCCGCCAAGATGAATATGGAACATACGAGGCATTGCAGACTTACCGCAGCAATCAGGAAGTACAAGAAATGCTTAGTGTCTTTGGACGTTTTGCATATAATTATAAACATAAATATCTTGCTGAATTTTCTCTCCGTTCTGATGGATCTTCTGTCTTTGGAAGTGATGTGAGATGGGGAACATTTCCTGCAGTTGGCCTTGGATGGACTTTCAGCGATGAGGGGTTCATGAAAAATCTTTGGTGGCTTAGTTTCGGCAAGTTACGTGCTTCATGGGGACGTTCGGGGCAGAAGTTCAATGAGGCTTATCTTGCCTTGGGAACGATGAGTTCAAGCAATTCCTTCTTGGGCAGCGCAGGTCTAATTCCACAACTTCTTGCCAACAACAAACTTACTTGGGAGAAAAACGACCAGTACGATTTCGGTCTTGACCTTCAACTTTTCAACTATCGTTTGCAAGTAAAGATGGATTATTATTACAAGTATTCCCATGCATTGCTTATGCAAACGTCTACGCCAGGCAATTACTTCTTGGCAGACAAGATGTGGAACAATTCCTCTGCCATTTCCAATGAAGGTATAGAATTGGAAGTATCCGCCGACATTGTCAAAAACCAGAAATGGCAGTGGACATTGGGGCTGAACATTTCACATGACAAGAATCTATTTCGCAAATCATACGGTGGAGAAGACTTGAGTGATAAAGTTCTCGGTCGCCCCGTATATGGCATCTACACCTACCACGACGAGGGACTTGTGCAAGACAAATCGCAGATTCCTTACTATTATAATGCGTCGGGAAAATTGGTGCCGCTGAGTTTCAACAATAGCGACAATTACCAATTACGCGTGGGAGGACGTAAGATTAAAGATTTTAATCAAGACGGAACAATCGATGACAATGATAGATACTACGCTGGTAGCACGCTCCCTACAGCTTACGGTGGAATATCCAACCGCATATCTTACAAGAACTGGACGCTTGACCTTATGATGAATTATGTGTTCAAGCGAAAAATGATGAATATGGTCAAGAACTCCGCATTCAACTTTACAAAGTCTTTCGGAACCATCATGGCAGACCCCAGTAAGGTGACTTTCTGGCAGAAGCCTGGGGACGAGACAGACTATCCTTCTCTGGAATTTGCAGACCAAGGTTACATCGGACAATTTGACGGCGACATAGACTCTAACATAGAAAATGTCAGTTTCCTACGTCTCAAGTCTGTAACCTTGTCTTACAATCTGCCGTCAAAATGGTTCAAGAATAAAATCAAAGGACTCAGCCTATATATTACGGGGCAAAATCTCTTTTTGCTGACCAATTATTCTGGTGTGGATCCTGAGGTGGTTAATCCATATACGGGCAAAGATACAGGAGAACAATATCCATTGAATCGCTCCGTGACATTTGGTTTTAACTTAAAATTTTAGCAAAATGAAAAAGCAAATATTTATTGCCGTTATTGGTATGACAGGATTGGCATCATGCAATTTGGATCAAGTTCCTGAAAACCAAGTTACCATTGACAATGCCTTTAAGTCGGAAAACGAATTGAATGCCACAACCTCCAGCATTTTATATTTCGAGAATATTTACATGGGCAAGAACGACGCTTTTATTGCAGCAGGAGCAAAAGCAGATAACCTCGCCTGGAACTCTGATGTGCGAAATTGGAATCCGCGTTATGTAAAAGATCAAGATGGACAATGGACAGGTCTTTACAACATAATTTACGAGTCGAATCTGCTCCTCGACAATATCAACAAGACAGAAGGTTTGAGTGAAGACCGCTATGATTTTCATGCAGGACAAGCATATTTCGCCATGGGACTATCATATTTCTTGTTGGCTCAACGATATGGAGACTGCGTTATCACCAACAACTCTACGGACATCGCCATGTATGGACGCTCACCAATGATAGACGTGCTGAAAAAGGCGATTTCCTGCGCAGAGGAAGCTTATAACATTTTGCCGACATACGATAAACTAAAAGGATTGAACAACACATCCATCTCAAGCCGTCAATATGCGTCTAAAGGCAATAGTGCAGCGTTGCTGGCGCAGATTTATGCTTGGAAAGGTAGCGTGGAAGAGCTCTATGGTTTAGGGGAAAATCCGAAAGAAGATTATCAAAAATCCATCGACTATGCGACATTGCTCATTGAGGGGAAAGTGGGAAATTACAGTTTGTGCTCTTCGCCAGAAGACCTATGCAACAAGCTTTCTCATCCAGAAGAGACCAATCCTGAGGCGATTTTCACATTGACGTTTGACAAGACGAGAAGCACCGACAGCCAAACACCAAATGATGTTGCTACAGCTTATTTGAGCTGGCCCGTGAAGGAGACTGCGCAAAAGGGAGACATTCCTTACGACAATTATCTCCAGCTTTATGCTTCTACCATCAATGACATGTACCAGGATCCAAACGACCAACGCCGAGAAGCTTTTTTCTATCAGATAGATACTCCAGTGGATATCGATGGAATAGAATATGCCATTCCCTACAAGTTTAGGCAATGTTTGTACACGCAGAACGAATTCTCTGAAACAGGAAAGGATTTCCGGTCTGTAGATGCAGATTATGTATATTGGCGCCTTGCCGATATCATCTTGCTGCGTGCAGAGTGCTATAACAAGTTGGGAGAATCAAACTTGGCGATAGCCGACCTTAACACCATTCGCAATCGCGCAGGTGCCGAAACTTATCCTTCGTCGTATGATGATGGCGACCTGAAAATGGCCATCTTCAAGGAGCGAGAAAAGGAATTTATTGGAGAAAATGATGAACGCTACTATGATATTATTCGCAACGACTACATTCAGACAGAACTACAAGGAAAATTTCTGACTTTGAATGCGAACGATATCCAGAACGGTGCCTTGTTCTTGCCTATTCCGAGCAATGCCTATTCTGACAGGGATGGCAAGGTGACAAATACGAAGATACGCCAAACCACTTATTGGATGCGCTATATGTGATAATTTACAAATAAAATAGAACGTATAATGAAAAAGATATTTTTAACGATGATGGTAATGATTGCTTCCTTATCTTTCATTACTTCCTGCACAAAGTACAATTTTGCAGATACTGGTACCGCCGTTGGCTACCACGATTGTAGCATGTGGGATTACTTCCAGCAAGATCCATATAATTGGGATTCTTTGGTCGTCATGACAGAGCGTGCAGGTCTGCAAGGGGTTTTTCTTGGCACCAGCAACTATGGTAAGAACCTAACAGTCTTTGGAATGACCAATCACAGCATACGTCGTTATCTTTTGCAGAATAATTACGACCAAGTTGCTGACATACCCGTCGAAGAATGTCGCAGTTTTGTCTTGTCTTCCATCATTCAGGGAAACGAGCAAATCATGTTAGACGACTTTATTGCCGGAAAAGCTTCTACCGATCCAAATACTGTCATTGGGCAGGGTGGAAAAATGTACACCATGTTATCAGGAAAGAAACTATGGATTTATACTTTCCGTGAATCTTATGGAGGCGTTCCGCAGGCTGGACCCAAGAAAATCTATATTGCCTCAGAAGACACGTGGAAAACCTCTGAGGTTGCGTCTTGCAACATTATGACCCAGACAGGAGTGGTACATGCCCTAAGTTATGATTTTACACCCAATGATTTTTAGAAGTATGAAAAGACTATATAGCAAAATCGGCTTACTCACAGTAAATTTATTTATGATATATGTTTTGGCAAGCTGCCAAGATATGCCTGTAGGTTACCTCAAGGCTGAAAATGCGGAATATGTCCCAGACAGTTTGGTGGCTTACCAAGAAGTGGACGAGGAGGATGCTCATATTACCGACAATGCACCTTGGACATCTTATGCAATACAAGGTGTCGCTGGTACTGTACCCATCACATACGAGTTCTACGATGTTGAGACTACAGAAGGGGGTGATGCCACAGCTTTCCGCAAAGCGATAGAAAAAGGTACTATCAAATTGCAAGGCAGCTTAATACAGGTGTTTTATGCGGCATCCAAAGAATTGCCAGAAGGAAGGTATTGCATCAGTTTAAGAGTCCATAATGAAGACCATTCCGCCATATTGCCCAATATTTTTACGATTATCATCAAGAAAAATGAGTTTGGTGATGATTATGCAGACTGGGAAGAAGAAGGCGCAGGCCATATGGAGTATGCATCCATAAAATAAAAAAGGAATTAATTATGACAAGAAAGGACATAAGATGAAAGTAAGAATCAAAAAGTTGCTCTTTACTATAGTTCTTGCATTCGTTACTCTTGGAACAAGCTTTGCCCAAGGTAAGGATGGAGAACAAACAAAATCAGAAGTTGGAGTGTCAGCTACTAATGGCATTCGTTTTTTCCAAGGAACTTTTCTGCAAGCGTTAGAGGAATCGAAGAAACAGCACAAACCCTTGTTTGTCGATTTCTATGCCGTATGGTGTGGCCCTTGCAAGCGCATGGCCAAAACCGTCTTCACACAAGATTCCATTGGAAAATATTTCAATGAGAAATTCATTAGCGTGCAAGTGGATGCAGAGAAGCCAGAGAATGTTGAAATCGCAAAACAATACAAGGTGGAAGCATTCCCCACACTTGCGTTTATCGACAATAATGGAAAGGCAATCTCTGTTTCTGTTGGTGCCATGGGACCAAGTGAATTGATGGAAGCAGGCAAAGCTGCCGCTGGGGACGTAGTCAGTTTTAAGGAACTATATGAGCAATATCGGACGAATCCTTCAGATCTTGCCATTCAGCAAAAAGTACTTTTACAAGCTCCCAAATTCCTGATGGCACAGGAAGGCATGGATGCAGAGAAGTGGGTCGTTAGGATTAGAAAGCTATATGCATCCTATATTTCCGCAAAAATGGGTCCTTCACTTATCAATCGTTCTGACTATCTTATCATTACACAATTAGGTGGGGATGATCAGGAATTGCAGCGTAAGTTGGCAGATTTTATCAATGCCAACTTACCAGCTTGGCAACAAGCGGTGGGCGATCCTGCGGCATATTATGTCATAGAATATAATGACAAGCGAATAGAAGATCTTGCAAAAGAAGGTAATTTGAGCTATAAGGACTACGTGGCAAAAATATCGGGCGACTATAAGGCTTCCTATTCTGTCATTTCATTCACTGGCAACTCAAACCCAGCAGAATCTTCTGCCAAATATGCTGATGCAATTTATACTATATATAAAGACAAGGATGTCAAGAAATATTTGGGCTTGATGGATGAGTATTTCAAGTTGATGGGTAGCAATGCAACCCCGGCCGACTATGGAAAGGCTGCGCAAAATCTTTATTATGCAGCAGGGAAAAAGCTCACTCCTGCCGATCACGAAATAGCGATAAAGTGGTTGGAAAAGGCTTTGTCGGGTGAAAGTTCCATTGTAGACCGCATCAACTTCTTGGTTATGATAGGTGACAGTTATACCGCCATGAAGCAATACGATGATGCCACAAAATACTATCGACAGGGGTATGCAGAATCGCTTCAACTCAACAACATGGAACAAGTACAAGCAATGGTCCAAGCGACGATAGCTCGCAAGTTGGCTACCATAGAACTTTTGAATAAATAATGAAAAGAGTATGAAAAAGGAATATGCTTCAACGATTGCGTCCATCATTCTATTGCTATGGCTGACGGCCTGTCCTATCAAAGGCTGGGCGCAGATACAAGGACTGGTACACGGGAAACTTCCCAATGGTCTCACCTACTATATATTAGATGACAAGAGCAATGCTGGCGAGGTAAATTTTTATCTGTATCAAAATGTGGGTGCCATAGTGGAGACCAGCAAGCAATACGGATTGGCACATTTTGTAGAACATTTGGCTTTCTGTAGCACAGACCACTTTCCCAAGGGTGTGATGAATTATCTTCGCAATCATGGTTTGATATTCAATGCGCAGACGGGAATCAATGAAACACGCTTTCAGGTAAATAATGTGCCGACGAAAGATACTGAGGTTACGAACTCCATGATGTATCTCTTGAAAGATTGGTGCAATGGAATCAAGATCTTACCTAAAGACGTGGAGAAAGAGGCCAATATTATATCCGAAGAGTGGCGACAGAGCCGCAATGTCGGCAAGCGGCTCACAGATGCCATCGCACCTGTCATCTATAATTATAGCGGCTATGCTACGCACAATGTCATCGGCAATGAAAGCATCATCCGCCATTACAAGGCCAAGGACATCAAGGCTTTCTATGAGCAATGGTATAGACCGGAGCTACAATGTATAGCTATTATTGGCGACATCCAACCAGCAGAATATGAAAAAGAGATAAAGCGCATATTCAGTGACATACCTGCATCCAAGTTACATGCGCAAAGAACCAACGTACAGATTGCGGATAACGAGACGCCTCTCTATTATCGTTTCATTGACAAGGAGAATACGTCTAATTCCATGGGAATCTATCAGCGTTGCTTCGTGCCAACAGACTTTAATAAGCGTGATGTTGTCGGCGACCAGCTCAAGGCACGCCTTTTCCAGCGTCTTGCCTCCCAAGAATTATCCATGCTGCGAAATGATGGTCATGAAGATTTTGTCACAGCAACTATCAGCTATGCGCCATTAGTGAGGCAATATGATCAGAACGCATGGGATTTCGTTCCATATAAAGGAAAAGAGAAGGCTGCGCTCAAACAAATACTTGCTGTCCGTGAGCGTATCTATCGCCAAGGCTTTGGCAGCCAAGAGTTTGAGCAAGCAAAAGAGGCTCTCTATAATGAGATGAAATCCATATTAGAGTCTGACAAACTTGGCACGCCAGACAATTGGATGGAAGTTTTCAAGCAGAATTATTTATATGGGCTGCCTGTGGAATCTTTCCACCAACAAATCCAACATTCTTTGGAAAGTTTGGTAGAGATGGAGGTAGGAGACCTAAATGCTTGGATTCACTCATGGATGGACAATCGTAACCTTTGCTTTATTACCTATTCCGCCAATCCATCCGATGTGAATGTTTCGCTGTCACAGTTTCAAGAGATTTTGTCGGAAGTGCGCGCAGAGCCTATATTGGCGTATGACAAGCCTGTCGCAATCCAACAACTCATAGATTACAATATAACTCCTGGAAAAATAGTTTCGACGCAAACTATTAAGGATATGGATGTGGAAGAATGGCACTTGAGCAATGGAGCAAAAGTCCTGTACAAATATCTTCCTGATGCTAAAAATACCATCTATTTCGCTGGGTCTGCTTTCGGTGGAAACTCGTTGGTCGCTCCGAGAGATTTGCCTTCACAAAAAGCAATGCAAGCACTCATTATGCAGTCGGGGCTCTACAAGTATAGTCGCAACCAACTATATCAATGGCTACAAGGAAAAGACATCCAGCTCACCCTTTCCATCAATGATTATACCGATGGAATAGGAGGCAATACCATGCCAGCACATGCAGAGGACTTCTTCAGATACTTCAACTTGGTATTGACTAAGCAAAATTTTCGCAAAGATGTCTTTGACAAATATGTGGAGAGATGTAAGTATCTCTATGTCAGCAGAAGTAAAACGGGTATGAGTGCTGTGCAAGACTCTATCAATGCCGTCTTGTATCCTCCGACGGAAGACAATCCCAGAGAAGATTTGTCGTTCTATGGCAAGATGAATTTTCAAGACCTTCCACGTCTGTTCCATGACAGGTTTGGCAATGCCGCATACTTCACCTATTGCTTGGTGGGAGCTTTGCCAAGGCAAGAGGCACAAAAATTGGTGGAGAAATATGTAGCTTCTTTACCTGGAACCCCTGGAGTTCAGCCCCGTCAATATCGGCTGAGGAGTATTTCCTCGCCCAAACGAGAGATCACCTGCGAAATGGAAGCCGACCTCGAAGGAGACTTGGGAGAGGTCGAACTGTCTTTTTCCAACGACAAAACATTGTCTTCCAAGGAACAGGCTGCGCTTACATTACTCAAGAATTTGGTGCAAGCCCGGATGTTTGATGAACTTCGTGAAAAAGAAGGCGGAGTTTATTCCATTGCTGTAGATGCAGGTTATCACTCTGTGCCTCGCACGATGGAGGAATTAAAAATCCACTTCACAACAGAAAGAGAAAGAACAGGCAAGATGAGGCAACGTACCTATGATATTATTGAAGAGATACGCAATAATCATTTTTCTGACGAAGACTTCAAAAAAGTTTATGCCCCTCTTGTCGTTGACCAAGAAACTCAGCAAAAGGCAGAGGAAGCCCATGCCGCAAATGAAGAAAGCGACCCCATTCTTTGGCTTGCAATTCTCAATGCTTACGTTGAAGGGCAAAAGAATGCCATTCATGGAAATTCAGAGCAAGTAAACTTCCGCGACTTAACTCGAAAAGATGTCGCAGATGTCCTTTACAAACTTCTGGATGGAGCTAAGAAGCGAGACATAACAGTTAAGTCCAAACCTGTACAACGCTCTGACTTTTGACAACTGTCTCAACATGAAAAAGAAAAAGCACCCCCTTATTTGTCCCATGGTATTCCGCAGTTACCACCACCTACGTCAAGAAAAGCAATTGAAAACTTCCTTGTTTACAGTATTTTTTGTAATTTTGCAGCAAAAATAAATATATTAGCTAATATGGAAGAAAAGAAATTCAAACGTACCACCGTAACGGCTGCTCTGCCTTACGCCAATGGTGGTGTGCATATCGGTCATTTGGCAGGTGTATATGTGCCAGCCGATACCTACGTACGCTATCTCCGCCTCAAGAAGCAAGACGTGGTCTTCATCGGCGGTAGTGATGAGCACGGTGTGCCTGTTACCATCCGTGCCAAAAAAGAAGGTATCACCGTACAAGAGGTGGTGGACCGTTATCACAACCTCATCAAGAAGTCTTTCGAGGATTTCGGCATCTCATTTGATATATACAGCCGTACCACGTCCAAGATTCATAATAAGTTTGCCTCGGATTTCTTCCGCACCCTCTACGACAAGGGCGTATTGGAGGAGAAGGTAGAGGAGCAGTTCTGCGACGAGGTGACGGGTGAGTTTCTTACCGACCGTAATATCGTGGGTACTTGTCCTCGCTGTGGTGCGGAAGGTGCTTACGGCGACCAGTGTGAGAAATGCGGTGCTACCCTTTCGCCAGACGAGCTCATCAACCCTACCAATAAGAACAATCCTGGTCATGGCCTCGTGAAGAAGCCTACCAAGAACTGGTATCTTCCGCTCGGAAAGTATCAGGACTGGCTGAAGCATTGGATATTGGACGAACACAAGGAATGGCGTCCTAATGTATATGGTCAGTGCAAGAGTTGGCTCGACATGGACTTGCAGCCACGTGCGATGACCCGCGATTTGGACTGGGGTATTCCTGTACCAGTAGAGGGAGCCGAGGGAAAGGTGCTCTATGTTTGGTTTGACGCACCTATCGGCTACATCTCCAACACCAAGGAGCTTTGCGATGCCAACCCAGAGAAATGGGGCACTTGGCAGAAGTGGTGGCAGGACCCAGAGACACGCCTCATCCACTTCATCGGCAAGGACAACATTGTGTTCCACTGCATCATCTTCCCTACCATGCTGAAGGCTCACGGAGGCTATATCTTGCCAGACAATGTTCCTGCCAACGAATTCTTGAACTTGGAGAACGACAAGATTTCCACCTCTCGCAACTGGGCAGTCTGGCTGCATGAGTATCTCGTGGATTTGCCTGGCAAGCAAGATACATTGCGCTATGTATTGACAGCCAATGCCCCCGAGACCAAGGACAACAACTTTACATGGAAGGACTTCCAGGAGCGCAACAACTCCGAGCTCGTTGCCATCTACGGCAACTTCGTCAACCGTGCCCTCCAGCTCACTAAGAAATATTGGGACGGTGTGGTTCCTGCCTGTGGTGAGTTGCAGGACATAGACAAAAAGACCATTGCCGAGTTCAAGGATGTGAAGGAAAAGGTGGAGCAGAACCTCGACGTATTCAAGTTCCGCGAGGCTCAGAAGGAAGCTATGAACTTGGCACGCATCGGCAACAAGTACATCACCGAGTGCGAGCCTTGGAAGGTATGGAAGACAGACCCTAAGCGTGTGGAGACCATTCTGAACATCTCCCTCCAGTTGGTGGCCAACCTCGCCATTGCCTTCGAGCCTTTCTTGCCATTCTCTTCAGAAAAACTCCGCAAGATGATCAACATGCCTAACTTCGAGTGGAACCAACTGGGAAGCACCGACCTTCTCAAGGCTGGCGACCAGTTGGGCAAACCTGAGCTTCTCTTCGAGAAAATCGAGGACGAGGTTATCGAAAAACAACTCCAGAAACTCGCCGATGAAAAGAAAGCAAACGAGGAAGCCGCTTACAAACCAGAGCCTATCAAGCCCGAGGTGAGCTTCGATGATTTCGAGAAGCTCGACATCCGTGTAGGTCACATCTTGAACTGCGAGAAGGTGAAGAAGTCAAAGAAGCTCCTCAAGTTCACCATCGACGACGGTACTGGCACCGAGCGCACCATCTGCTCAGGCATCGCTGCCTACTATGAGCCAGAACAGTTGATTGGCAAGGACGTACTCTTCGTAGCCAACTTTGCTCCTCGCAAGATGATGGGCATCGAGAGCCAGGGCATGATTCTGAGCGCAGTCAACTTCGACGGTAGTCTCAACGTCACCTCTCTCCTCGGCAAGGTAAAGCCAGGAAGTCAGGTAGGCTAAAGAAAGATACTTACCCCAGTATCATATTAAAATACGATAAAGGCTCTATATCTATATAATATTATATAAGGTATAGAGCCTTTTATTTTTCACCACCTACCAACCACTTAGCAAAGAAACGATCACTAATCAAGTAACCATCGGGAGTCTTACCCACTAATTGCTTATCCACCAAAGCCTTGAGGGCAGTCTTCACACTGCTGGTAGCAGGAAGATTGTGCGTGCGGATAAACTTTTGAGAAAGTGGAGAGGCTACCAAACGTTCTTTGGCGATAGAGACCAAGAGCGCTTGTTGGTTTTCGGTCAGCCAAGCACAATAATTCTGATAAGCCATCGCTTGCTCCTCTATCAATTCTCGTACTACCTCGTCAACCAACGCCTTGTCTATTTTCCCGTTCCGATGCTCATAGATGCCATGGAGTATCGCCTGTACATACCAAGTTACCTTATCCGACTGCCGGTAAATATAAGAGAAAGTATCATCGTCCATCTCTCTTTGCTGAGTAGCCAAGAAGCGATTGGCAAACTTCAAGTACTCATTTTCCCCGATACATGGCAAAGACATCACCATTGAGCTTTGGAAAAAAGGGCGATTTGCCGAAAGAAACATTTCCTCCATCATATGCTGTTGACTGCCAGAGAACACGAAATAGACATTCGGCAAAAACTGAATATAAGAACGAATCAATGCTTCTACTCCATGCTCTGGATAATTTAATATCTGTTGAAACTCATCTATCGCAATATAACATCGCTTATCAGACTGCCTCAAGTACTCAAAAATTCGCTTGAGACTCTCTCTTCCCTCACTCGGTCTCAAATCCAAAGACAACGTAGGAATCCCCGTCAACTCATCTATAGACAACGTAGGACGCCAACTGCTAAAGAATTCTTGTATCTTGCGCAAAGCAGATTGAGAGACCGTATCTAATTTTCCGATGATTTCCGAAGCCATGAGTTGCACCATTTGCTCCAAGTTCTTAGTGGCGAAGATGTCTATATAAAAACATTTCACTCCCTCATGCCTCTCTTCCAACTGATGAAAGACATGATGAATCAAACCTGTCTTTCCTATACGGCGAGGTGCGACAAGAGTGACATTGCGCTCATTGTGGAGCGTAGAAATCATCTTCTCGGTTTCTTTTTCTCTATCACAAAAGTACTCAGGACCTTTGTAACCATATATCACAAAAGGATTGTTCAGCATTGCCATATCTTTGTTTTTTCTTCACACAATAGTTATTGCGCTTTTCACGCAACGCAAATTACGCAATAATTTCTGAGACCACCAAATGTTTTCAGTATTTTTAATAACAAAGACGAACATAGTAACTATTCAGCGGTAGGTGCATGCCAAACCATCAAACTTCAAATAAGGCTTGAATAACGTTGAAAGGTGTCTTGTTGTGTTTCTTGGCAGTCTCCACAACTGAATGTAATTCGAGGAAATTGAAAATGTAGTTATGGCATTCCTATATCGTTGATTAAAAATCTTTCTGAACAAAGTTCCCCTTAGTTAAAAAGCATTATTAGTCGTGGAAATCTACTATTTTTAGGCATATTTCCACGACTAATAAATATTTTATTTGTATCTTTGCAGCAAAATAACGCATTAGCACATAATTAATTATGATAGTTGGAAGAGAAAAAGAAATTAAGTTATTGCAAGGTCTTTTTGAAGAAGAAGAGTCGCAATTTGTTGCAGTTTACGGAAGAAGACGTGTGGGCAAGACATTCTTGATAAGAGAGGCCTTCAACTACCACTTTGCCTTTCAGCATACTGGCATATATGGCGCATCGCTACGAGAGCAACTCGATGAATTTTTGGAATCATTATACTCTGCTGGCATGAGAAAGACAAAAGAAGTCCCTCACAACTGGAATGAAGCTTTCCACCTATTGGAACGATTCATTGACAAATGCAAAGACAAACAAAAGAAAGTTATCTTTATTGACGAAATGCCTTGGATGGATACCCATAAATCCAACTTCGTACGTTCCTTAGATCACTTTTGGAATAGCTGGGCTACAGCGAGAAAGGATATCATTCTCATCATTTGCGGTAGTGCAACCTCTTGGATTATCAACAATATCATCATGAACTACAGTGGACTGCACAATCGCTTAACCAACCAAATATTCCTTGAGCCATTCTGCCTAAGAGAATGCCAAGAATATTGCGACAAGCGAAAGCTTGGCTATACCGAACGACAGATACTCGAAGCCTACATGGCTCTTGGCGGAATCCCCTACTACTGGAGCTTCTTGAAAAAGGGGCAAAGCGTGGCACAGAACTTCGACAGGATGTTCTTTTCTGAAAGAGGAGAACTCACCAAGGAATTTGACGCACTCTACGCATCACTGTTCAAAAGACCAACGACCCACATTTCTGTCATTACAGCATTAGCAGGCAAGAAGATGGGCATGCGGCGAGAAGAGATGTTAGCAACAACAGGGCTTTCCGACAACACAACATTCTCCAATGCCCTACAAGAATTAGAACAATGTAGTTTCATCAGAAAGTTTATGCCAATCGGAAGCAAGACCAAGAATGCCATATACCAACTCATGGACAATTACACACTGTTCTATTTTGACTTCATCAAGAAGAACATCAATCAAGACGAGCATTTTTGGACTGCCAATATAGACACGACTATTCATAATGGTTGGGCAGGAAGAGCTTTCGAGCGAGTATGTATGCAGCACCTCAAGCAAATAAAAGCAGCTCTTGGGTTCTCCGCAGTCATCAGTACTGCTCATTCATGGGTATATAAATCCAAAAACGTTTCGGAAAAAGGAGTGCAAATAGACTTGCTGATAGATCGTAACGACCAAACCATCAATCTTTGCGAAATGAAATATACAAATGCTCCTTATACTTTGACAGAGGAAGAAGACATGAGATTGCGGAACAGAAAAGCTACATTTATCAGAGAAACTGGAATTGCAAAATCGATACTTGTTACAATGATTACAACTTATGGTTTAACCTCAGGCGGATATTCTGATGATATACATTGCCAAGTAACAATGAAAGACTTGTTCAAATAATCACCTAGTATGCAAGAAACGACAGGGTGATGGGTGGTGAAGGGTGGGTGAAGGGCTAATGAAACCATTTACCCGCCAAAACGCCCTGTTTATCGGCATTTCAGGGCAAAAGGTGAAGGGTGAAAGGTATTTTAGACATTCCTCAACATCATATTTTTTTGCCTCTGTATTCGTCAAAAGTGTGATTTATCACAAAAAAATCGAATAACATGGAGATAAAACGTAATATTCACTTAAACAGAATCATTGCCCGCAAAAGAAATGGCATGATAAAGGTAATAACAGGAATGCGCCGATGTGGCAAATCATACCTCCTCTTTACCTTGTTTCATAACTATCTCTTAGAACAAGGAGTAGATGAACAGCATATTATCAAGGTTGATATGGAAGACCGCCGTAATGCTGCTCTAAGAAATCCTGATGCTTTGTTGAATTATATAGATTCAAGGATGACAGACTCTCAACAATATTACATCCTCCTTGACGAAGTACAGTTGGTGGCAGAGTTTGAGGATGTGCTCAATAGCTATCTCAAAATCACGAATGCAGACGTTTATGTAACAGGTAGCAATGCAAAATTCCTTTCTAAAGATGTAATTACAGAGTTCAGAGGACGTGGCGACGAAATACATATCACACCTTTAAGCTTTCAAGAGTTTATGTCTGCAAAAGAAGGTAATCGTGAAGATTTGCTGAATGAATATCTCACCTATGGTGGACTTCCACAAGTGGCCACGATGGATGAGCCTGAGCGAAAAGTAGAGTACCTGAAGAACCTTTTTACTCATACCTATATCCGTGACATCAAGGAACGATATGAAATAAAAAAAGATGACGATTTAGAAGAGCTAATCAGTTTGGTCGCCTCAAATATTGGCAGCCTAACCAATCCTACAAAGTTGGAAAATAGTTTCAAATCTGTCAAACAAAGCAGTCTGACAAAAGATACCATCAAGAGCTATCTATACTTGATGCAAGATGCTTTTATCATTGAGAAATCCATCAGATTTGACATCAAAGGCAAGAAATACATTGACACACCATCAAAATATTACTTCACAGACTTAGGATTACGTAACGCCAGACTGAATTTTCGCCAGACAGAATTCACACATCTCTTGGAAAACGCTATATACAATGAATTGCGCCTTAGAGGCTATTCTGTTGATGTTGGGCAAATACCAATTTTTACGATTGGAGAAGACGGTAAACGGCAACGCAGTACACTAAAAGTCGATTTCGTTTGCAATCTGGGCTATAAGAGATGCTACATACAATCTGCCTATGCCTTGCCAACAGAAGACAAAATGAAACAAGAGTTCAACTCTCTCTTGCGCATTAAAGACAGCTTCAAGAAAATCGTCATAGTAGGAACGCCCACTCCGACCTACCAGAACGAGGAAGGCATCCTGATTATGAACATTTATGACTTCTTGATGAATCCAAATAGTTTGAACCTATAAATAAGAAAAGGAGAGGCGAGCTTCACAGCCCACCTCTCCCCGAGAGATTTATAGAAAATGCCACTCATGGCACTCCTATATCGTTGATAAAAAATAAATGCCTCATTTTTTGCTAATATTAAGAAAAATTGCTATCTTTGCGCCGAAAATCTGTGTCTAACCACAAATATTCGGTATAATATGATAATAAATAGAGAAGCATATTTAGAGAAATTGATAAAGGGGCAAGGCAATGGTCTCGTAAAAATCATAACTGGTGGTAGAAGATGTGGCAAATCTTTTTTGCTTTTTCGCATCTTTCATGACTACTTATTGTCTAATGGAATTGAGCAAACCCATTTGCTGGAGTTATCATTAGATGATAGACGTAATAGAAAACTATGTAATCCTGACTCTTTGCTTGATTACATTGATGAGCATATACAACAAGATGGCAAAACGAACTATATTATTCTCGACGAAATTCAATTAGTAGATGACTTCATTAGTGTACTATTAAGTTTAATGCATACTCCTAACACAGAAATATATGTCTCTGGTTCAAACTCAAGATTCCTCTCAAAAGATGTAGTTACTGAGTTTAGGGGAAGAGGTCAAGAAATTAGAATCTGGCCTTTATCTTTTTCCGAATATTATAATACAGTGGGCGGAGAGCGTTCTTTAGCCTGGAAAGATTATTATACCTTCGGGGGACTTCCCCAAATTTTGTCGTTAGACTCCGAGGCAACGAAACGTACATACCTAAAGGAAATATATGATGTTACCTATTTTCGGGATATTGTTGATAGGAATGGCATTCGTAATCCAGAAGGATTGCATCAGCTGCTACAAATATTAGCTTCTATTATAGGTTCATCCACCAATCCAAAACGAATCAGTAATACTTTTCAGTCTGTGAGCCAAATCAAAATTGCAGACAAGACCATCACAGAATATATTAAAGATATTCAAGATGCTTATCTTATTGAAGAAGCATTGAGATATGATGTAAAAGGACGTAAATATATCGGAACAGAGACCAAATTCTATTTTTGCGATCTCGGTTTGAGAAACATCGCATTGAACTTCCGCCAACAAGAAGAAACTCACATCATGGAGAATATCATCTATAACGAACTGAGATTAAGGGGCTACTTAGTAGATGTGGGAATGGTTGAATGTTGGAGCAAAGACGATAACGGAAAGAGCAAGCGTAGCAACTTAGAGGTAGATTTTGTGGTGAACAATGGTGCGGATCGAGTTTACATTCAATCAGCATTTAATATGCCTAATGAAGAAAAAGAAAAGCAAGAACGACGTTCGCTTACCAAAATAGACGATAGCTTTCGAAAGATAATTATCGTCAAAGATGACATCAAGAAAAAAATAGATGAAGACGGGGTCATCACAATGAGTTTATTCGACTTCTTATTGGATAAGAAAAGCATAGAAAAGGCCTCAAATGATTAGATATCTAAAAAGGAGAGGCGAGCTTCACAGCCCACCTCTCCCCGAGAGATTTATAGAAAATGCCACTCATGGCACTCCTATATCATTGATTAAAAATGTTTCAAAAGTTAGATCCATTTGTAACAAAAAGTCAAAAACAATCTTTTATTTGTCCGCTATTGCATCTTTTTGTTTCTTTGCGGACAAATAAAGCAACATTATGGACAATTTAATAGGAAGGAAAAAGAATCAGGAGAATTGTTAGAGCTTTACAATAGCAACAAAGCAGAGAAAGATCACTTTCCGACATGCAGGATTGTCACCTGTCGATGAAGCCAACGAAAAGAACAATCTAAAAAATCAACTACGCCATTTCCTACTTGTAGCTCCAACTCCATGAAATGAAAAGAAGCAAATGCCCTACGAACTGGATCAAGAAACGACAGGGTGATGGGTGGTGAAAGGTGGGTGAAGGGTATTTTGGGATATACATTCATATCTTATTTTCTTACCCTCTATACTCGTCAAAAGTGTGATTTACCACAAAAACACCGACCGAAATGCCACAAAAACACCGATTGGTTTGCCACAAAAACACCGATCTATTTGGAGTTTTAAAGGAAAAAGTGTAACTTTGCAAACAAAACATCAGCAATATGAAGTATCTACAAAGAATAGCTGACAAAGTTCTAAAAGAAAGACTAAACGCTTTTGGAGCAATACTAATTGAAGGGCCAAAGTGGACTGGCAAGACAACAACAGCCCAACAACAAGCTCAAAGTGTCCTACAATTGCAGGATCCAGACAGGAGAGAAGAAAATCTCGCAACAGCAGCAACTATGCCTTCATTATTATTAAAAGGCAAGCAACCTCGCTTGATAGACGAATGGCAAGACGCACCAACTCTTTGGGACGCAGTACGCATCGCCGTGGATAAATCTGGCGGAGCACCAGGTCAATACATACTTACTGGTAGTAACACTGTTGACAAGAACAATATATTTCATTCAGGTACAGGGCGAATTTCTCGCATGAAGATGTACCCTATGAGCCTATGGGAATCCCAAGAATCGACAGGAGAAGTTTCCTTAAACCAACTGTTTGACAATCCTAATTATGACATTGATGGCGCAACTAGCAAGTTGAACATCCCCGAACTTATCAGAGCGGCTTGTCGTGGCGGATGGCCTGTAACTCTGCAAATGCCAGAGAAGTCACAAACTTTAATAGCAAGAGACTATGTAAATAGTGTATGCGAAATAGATCTTTCATCTATTGACAAGAAGCAACGCAATTCAAAAATCGCCAAGCAAATACTACGTTCGTATGCTCGCAATATCAGTACAATAGCAAAAAAGACTAACATCCTTGCAGATGTTACATCTTCGGGAGACCTCACTATTTCCCAAGACACATTTGACGATTACATTTGTGCCTTAGAAAAACTTTTTGTTATTCAAGATATTGATGCTTGGTGTCCTGCAATCAGAAGCAAAACCGCTATCCGTAGTATGCCGAAGAGAGGTTTCTCAGACCCCTCCATCGCAGTAGCTGCTATGGTTTTAAACGCAGAGGGTTTAGAAACTCAACTTAAAACCTTTGGCTTTATCTTTGAACAGATGTGCGCTCGTGACCTTCGTGCTTATACACCAGGCTTTGGTAACCATCTGTCTTATTATCGTGATCGTTATGGATTGGAAGCTGACCTTGTTCTTCACCTTGACGATGGACGCTACGCTCTCATTGAGTGCAAATTGGGCAGTCGTGACATCGAAGACGGTTCAAAGCATCTTTTGGAGATAAAACGATTGGTGCAAGAACACAACAAAACTGAAAAGCAAGTTCCGCTTCGTGAGCCAGACTTACTTATTATTCTCACAGGTGGCAGTATGGCATACACTCGTCCTGATGGAGTAAAAGTCATTCCATTGGCTTGCCTAAAAGACTAACAATTATCTTATACCGCAAACCATCGAGTATGAGGTAAACACTAATCATAGGTGCTTATCTCCTACTTTCGCATTTACCAACCTCTCACACCACCGTACATGCGGTTCCGCATACGGCGGCTATTCTGACGACATACACTGCCAAGTAACAATGAAAGATCTATTCAAGTAAATCCAAAAAGGAGAGGCGAGCTTCACAGCCCACCTCTCCCCGAGAGATTTATAGAAAATGCCACTCATGGCATTCCTATATCGTAAATATCATTTATTTCTAAGTTAGCGAGCAGAAACCACCTGTCAGGATCAGTAGCCAGGGTTCTGCTGCTTTTGCAAGTTGCTGTTCACACGAATCTCGTATGAAGGAATCGGCCATACCCAGTGGATGTCATCAGCAGGCATAGATTTTTCGTCATAGTTCTTGCCAGTGTAAATGAGGGCGTTTTCCTTAGCGAATGGCTGAGCAGCACGACCTTCGTAACCCTTGCCCCAGCGCTTCAGGCAGCTGATGCGAAGACCTTCTCCAGGAGTTTCACGGAACCACTCTTTCTCGATGGTCGCCTCAGTAGCCTCCGTCAAGGAAGCACCACGCTTCTGCTGTAGCTCGTTGAGAGCAGTCTTGGCAGCCGAGACATTACCGGCATTCAGACTTGCCTCGGCATAGATTAAGTAAGCCTCACCTATCATGAATGGCTTCACATGCTGGCGAGCATTTGGAACGCCATCTGTATTCAAATCTGGATTGCCAAAGTACTTGGTGAATGTGTATAGAGGATATTCACCTAAGAAATAACCTGTCATATATATAGTATATTTTGTGCTTGGCGCAAACCACTGGGCGAAACGAACATCTCCCTTCTCATACTGGTCGATCAACTTCTGCGAGGGGAAGAAATAAGGTTCCGCATAGACACCATCTCCTGGATAGCCTGCCTGAGCAAGAGCCGCATAGTAATCGAAGTTAGTATAGGCACTATTCGTACCAGAGCCATTCTCTGTCGCACTGGCAGGCAACTGCATGATAGCCTCGGTACCCTTATCATTGACATACTCTGCCTCCATCTCTGCCGCAGTAGAAGAGAGAGCATAGCCTGCCTCGGAATCCATTACTTTCTTGGCATACTCAGCTGCCTTCTCATTATTTCGGGTGTCCAAGTAGTAACGAGCATAGAGCATATTCAAGGCATCTACAGTAAACCACTCAGAACGCAGGGCTGGTTTTTCTGCCAATCCCAAAGTCGCAGCTTGGTCGAGGTCGCTCTTGATTTGCTCATATACCTGAGCCACCGTAGCACGAGCTGGCTTCTCTTCCTGGTTGTACTCCAACACCAAGGGCACACCAAGATCACTGCTTGCAGTCTTGGCATCGTACGCCTTGGCAAAGTGACGCACCAACTCCATGTAACTGTAAGCACGGAATGCATAAGCCTCGGCCATGTCATGGTCGGCATCCGACTTGTAGTCAGGCTGGGCCTCGGCAAAGTTGGCTGCAGAATGGATAAAGATGTTATAATCCTTGATGGCAGAATAGAAAGTTTCCCAAAGAGCCTCCGTGTCGTAATCGCTGGCTGTGAAGCTGGCATCCATACGATGCACTGGGCCATAGTTGTTACCGAAATCGGCAGTGGCGTTGAACCCATCGCACATCAGCTCGCTGGGCTGACTCATATCACCATAGAACGTAGAACGGAACGAGGTGTAGATACCATTACGCATGGCATTCAACTCCAAGTTAGAACTGATGGCATGGTCGCCATCTTCTATGACGATAGAAGAAGCCGGAGTCTCATCCAAGTTGCATGAAGTAAGGGCAGACATGCCCAAACCTAATGCTACGATCAAATATTTATTGAATTTCATTGTTGTCTTCTGTAATAAATGTAACTTTTTTTTAGAATGTTATCTCTAAACCGAAGAGGTATTGCTTGCTGTTGCCTGTAATACCATAGGTAAGGTTGGAGTTCACCTCTGGGTCGATGCCACCATAGTTGGTAATGGTAAACAAGTTACGACCGGTAAAGGTAAACTTCACGTCGCTGACTACATTTTGCCAAGTAAGGATGGACTTAGGCAACTGATAACCAATCTGGAAATTCTTCAAGCGCAAGAAAGAAGCATTCTCCAGCAAGTGGTCATCAAACTGAAGTGTATAACCATCGCTCCATTTTGGGAACTTGGCGTTGGGATTCTCCTCAGACCAGCAATCTTCAGTACCTTTCTTTTGATTGTAAGAAATTCCTACAACGTTAGGGTTGTTATAGAAATAAGCATCGTTGTTGACCATATACTTGCCCAGCACGTAAGAGAAATCGGCCTGCATAGTCAGTCCCTTCCAACCAGCGCTCAAGCCAAAGCCACCATTGAATGGAGCGTAACGCTTTTTACCTGAGTTCTGGGTTAAAGCAGCTTCACTAAAATCTTTAGTTGTCTCACCCTTGGTAGTTACATCAGGGTCGTCACCTGCCTTATACCACATAGGCGCACCATCTGCAGGATCGACACCAGCATAAAGTGGCAAGTAATACATCACAGGGCTACCTACCACATAGGCTACCATGGTATTAGCTATCTCCCAACGCTGGCGACCATCGAACAACTCGGTTATCTTCATGCTGTTGTAGTTGAAGTTGGTAGAGAAATTCACGAAGTAATCCTTGGTGCGAACAATGTCTACGCCCAATTTCACGTCAACACCCGTATTTTTGAGACCACCAACGTTCTGCGTTACAGAAGAGAATCCACTGGTGTATGGATATGGTACATCCATCAACATATTATCGGTTTGGCGGATATAGTACGACAAGTCGAAGTCGAAACGATTCCAAAGGCGTCCTTGCAAGCCGACGGTAAAGAGCTTCTGGGTTTCCCAAGTCAAGTTGCTGTTGGCTGGCTGTGTAAAGCTGGTGGCAAACTCATTGTTCAGAGATGTAGTTTTCCCCACCAAACCGAGGGCAGAGTAGTCGCCGATGCCAGCGTTACCTTGTGTACCATAGCTTACCTTGAAGTCCAAATCGTTAATCCAATCAGCAGACTTCATGAAGTCCTCGTTCTTTACTTTCCAAAGTGCGCCCAGCGCCCAGAATGTAGCATTGCGGTTGTTGCGGCCAAAACGAGAAGAAGCATCGTTACGGAGTGTGAAATCAAGGAAGTAGCGATCCATCAAGTTATAATCGAGACGACCGAAGAACGACAGGAACTTGCTTGCCGTAGAACTTTCGCTCATGGTGTAAGAAGTCTGCTTACCATTCTGAAGATACATCATGCCATCAACAACCTGCCCTGCGGAACGGGCTGTGTAGTAATCGTAGTCGTTGATAACACCTTCCTGACCACCAAGTATTGTAAAATGATGATCGTTTGCTACATCAAAGCTATACTCGATAGTATTGGTTATAGTATGAGAATACGAATAGGTTGTATTCTTACTACGACTGCCAGATCCATTATTTGCATAATATGAAGGATAAGACATGGCATTGCCACGCATGAAATAGAGGTCTGTACCTACACGAGAGCGAATTTTCAAAGACTTGATAGGCTCAAGTTCAATATAGGCATTACCAGTCAATCCATAGCGAGAGTATATAGATGGATTCTTTTCCATGTATAAAACAGGATTAGCATGTCCGCTTGGATACTTATCATACTCTTTACCTGTACTTGGATCGATATGTGGATACAATGGGTTCAACATGTATGACAAACCACCAGAAGTATAGTTGGAAGTACCATCAGAGTTACCCCAGTTTGCATTACGCTGTTTCTTGTCGTATGAAAGGTTGATATTCAAGCCAGTACGCATCCAGCTCTTTGGCTTGGCATCAATATTAGAACGAAGGGTATAACGATCATAATAGTTGCCAATGGCGGTACCTCTCTGATGGAACTGAGAAGCACTAACCAAGTAAGAAATTTTGTCGCCACCACCCTGAATGGTCAAGTCGTTCTGGGTCTGAGGATTGTTGAACTGCTGGAAGATTTCATACCACTTGGTATTCTCACGATAGCCATTGTCATCATATCTTTTCTTCAAAGTAGCCTCGCTTGCCAAGCCTGAGTTCAGCCAGAAATTATAAAGCTCATCGCCACTCATCATATCCTCGTAGAAGCCCTTGTTGGCAAGTGTTGACCAACCTACCTGGGTACGATAAGTAATAGTAGCCTTGGTATTGTAGCCGCCATTCTTGGTCGTCACATAGATGACACCGTTGGCAGCACGAGAACCGTAAATGGAAGTAGCAGACGCATCCTTCAGCACGGACACGGTCTTGATGTCATTAGGGTTCATCGCCATGATGGTACGACTGGAAACTGGAATACCATCCAACACATACAAAGGAGTATAACTTGCAGACAAAGAGCCAATTCCATGAAGATTGACGCTCACGGAGTTGTCACCAGCCTCGCCTGAACTACTCAACACATTCAAACCAGCCACTTGTCCCTGGAGATTGTCGAGTGCAGAAGAAGAAGGAGCATTTTTTAACTTGTCGGAATTGACTGTGGCGATAGAACCCGTTATCGTACCAATCTTACGAGCGGAACCATAGCCTACAACAACAACCTCGTCCAAGGATTTATTGTCAGAAGTCAAAACAATCTTCATGTTCGAGCTTGCTTTGACAGTTTGTGGATTCATACCGATGTATGAAATCTCCAACTTGGCATCGGCGGGAACATTCAACCTGAAGTTACCATCGATGTCGGTAACAGTACCCGTATTGGTACCCACAACCTTGATGGAAGCACCAATCACTGGCTCACCATCTTCAGAAGAAGTTACCTTACCAGTAACGGATGTTTGCGCGAAGGCAACTCCACAACTGAGAATTACCCCCCCATAAATAAAGCGATTCTTTTAAACATAATCTCTCTCTTTATTAGATAAATTTATAAAATTGTTATAATCGGTTGCAAAATTAGAACTTATTTTGGATATTTGCAAATATTTTGTCATAAAAATGCTGTTATAAGGCAAAAAATTAAAATTTAGTAAGAAATTGCGCTCTTTCGCTTGCTATTTGTTATCTCATCCACGAAGAGATGTACCAACTCCTAACGCAAGAACGGTCTTCCCGATGAGGTATGATGCCAAACCCACTCATAAGAAGTTCGGTCTGTATACGGTTGAAATTATTCATGTGTAAAAAGTTTTTGAGGAAAAAAGTGTCAAAGTATCATTTTGAACTCAAAAATTGTGCTAATCAATTGGTATATAATAAATTAAATACGCTGATACTTCTCGGAAAAATCGTCGAGAAATATCAGTAAAGTATCAGCGAAGTGTCATTTTTAGAGCGGCACCACCAAGTTGCCGTACTGGCGATGCGCTCCAGCAGCTTCTCCATCGCCTTGGTGCTGGTGGAGGATAAATATATTGCCCAAGTATGTGAACGTTTTTTGGGCACTTGTTGCCCGCTGCTTGTTCACCGAAGGACCGGGGCTTGGTCACAGAGGGACCAAGGCTTGGTCATCGAAGGACCAGGGCTTGGTCATCGATGGCTCGTCGTATGTTTTTGACAACAGTTTTTGGGAAATGAAAAGAGGAAAGCCTGCAAGATAAAACAAATAACAGGAAGAACCCTTCATGCATCTCGTCGCTTTTTGGACTAAAAACATGCACAGATTAATAGGGTTTGTGCACAAACGACTATCTTTTTCTTCAAAAAGTTTGCTCATATAAAAAAAAAAGCGTTCCTTTGCACCCGATTTCAACGGCAAAGAGGGTAAACAAGAGAAGTTTACACCTTAATTATATATAAGACATCATGCCGTTAGTATAAACAAAAGTATTAAGATAACAATGACTCACAATTTGTTAAAAGGCAAGCGTGGCATCATCTTCGGTGCCCTCAATGAGGAATCAATCGCTTGGAAAGTTGCAGAGAAGGCTGCCGAAGAAGGTGCAACTATCGCGCTCAGCAACACAGCAATGGCCCTGAGAATGGGAACACTCGACAAACTCGCAGAACAAATCAACGCTCCTATTATCGCAGCCGATGCGACCAGCGTAGAAGACTTGGAAAAAGTATTCACTGAAGCACAGGAAAAATTGGGTGGTAAAATAGATTTCGTTCTCCACTCAGTGGCCATGAGCCTCAACGTGCGCAAACATCGCACTTACGACAATCTTGACTACAACTATTTAAATAAGACTTTGGACATTTCAGCCATCTCATTCCACAAGATGCTACAGGTTGCCAAGAAGTTGGATGCCATCAACGAATGGGGTTCTGTAGTAGCACTCACCTATGTGGCTTCACAGCGCACTTTCTTCGGTTACAACGACATGGCAGATGCCAAGAGCATGTTGGAAAGCATTGCTCGTAGCTTCGGATATATCTATGGTAGAGAGAAACACGTGCGCATCAACACCATCTCTCAGAGTCCTACAGCCACTACCGCAGGCAAGGGCATCAAGGACATCGACAACATGATGGATTTCGCCGACAAGATGTCTCCTCTTGGCAATGCCGTAGCAGAGGATTGCGCCAACTATTGCGTCATGATGTTCTCTGACTTCACCCGTAAGGTGACTATGCAGAATCTCTTCCACGATGGTGGTTTCTCTTCCATGGGCATGAGCCTTCGCGCCATGAACCAGTATGCCAAGGACTTGACTCCTTACGAGGACGAGAACGGAAAGGTTATCTACGGATAACACGCCAGCAATATCTGCTTCGAGAAGAAAGCGATACTACATCAAATAAGGAATCCGCATTCGGTGGGTAATTTACAACTCTTCTGAATGCGGATTTTTCCATTTATATCAAAGTGCGAAACGATAGCCCACAGAGAATGTAAACACACGATTCTTGCTGCTGCCATCACGGGCAGGTGAATCGTCAACATTGGTAAGCCCCAGATTGTAACGAGCATCGAGCACGACCCCCATATACTCATAGGACAAACCTATAGGCAAAGACACGTCCACCTTCTTGGTAGGCCATGAGTCTGAAACCGTCTGTGAATTGCCATAGGTAGCACCACCATACTGGTCTCTTTCTATATCAATGGAGGTAAACTCATACTTGGGATCGTCGAGCAGGAAGCCAGCCTGAACGCCAACCATAAATGCCAGCCGACGCGTAACATAGCCCTTCACCACCAGAGGAACATTGAGATAATGCAAATTGACGTGATAGTCGGAAATACCTTGATACTGCTTCTTATCGGCATCAACAGTAGCCTCGTAGCTGGAGAACCGGAAGCCCAGCCTGGCATAATAAGCCCCCAAGCTGACACCAATCTCCTTAGTAACACGATACTCCACATCGGCACCACCCATAAAGCCCGCCTGAAAATTGGACTTCAAAGAAGCCCCGTCCTCCCCCGAAGCATAATAAATACGGTTGTTGCTCCAGTTGGCAAGTACCACTCCTACACGAGGAATAACAGAAAATCCGCCCACCTCACTCTCCGCTGTCTGTGCCCCAGATTTCAAAGAAAGAGCCAACAAACAGACAATCAAAAATAATATGTTTCTTTTCATACGTACTTAAATATTCTGTGTAAACAAACCCTTATCCACCCTCTATTTATAAAACGCAAATACATGCATTATATTGCACATGCACCATAAGGATAGGGCTAAAAAACTCAACCTCGATATTGGCAAAATGTCAAATCTGTCGCAACGGATATAAAAGCACAAAATGCCCAGAAGAATAAAACTACAATCTGTAAAATAGGCAAAATCTCTCCCAAAAAGGTAGTATTAGTTAACAAAATAGGTATAAAAACCATTTTTTACACCCATTAAACCATTTTTTACCCCATATAAAGATAACTAATTTATACCTTTGCACCAGAAAACAAAATCGACGTTGTGAAACGCATTTCATCATCTTTTACTTATACATATATAATATTAAGAAATTATTCTTAGGAGAAACAAAAAAGTTATCTGAAGTTTCAGATAACTTTTTTCGCTTTTTACACAAAACACTATTCTTTCCTAATTGTATGGCGACAACAGAGGGGCAGCCCCATCTTTCAGACTAAAGCGGAAGACCAAGGGCAAATGATCGCTATAGCCTCCAAGATAACGTGGTCCCAAGTAAGTACGTTTGGGACGATAACCACCATAACGTTCATCCTCTTCCATCAAGAAAGGCAAATCACCCACATAGCACTCCACGGAACATTTTGCCACGGCAGGACTGCAAAGAATATGATCGAGGCTACGCCATTCCCCATGCCAACGATAAGTAGCCTTCGCACCATTCCTTCCCGCAGCAAATTGCGAGACCTCTGTAAGCCGGAAGCCTTCACGTAAATATAACAACGCTGGCGAATCGGAATAGTCATTAAAGTCGCCAGCCACAATGATATGCGCCTCCCTGCTACATGAGTAGACAGAATCGACAGCCTCACCCAACTGTTTGGCAACCTGCATACGATAAGGGCGCGAAGCCATCTCACCTCCCCGACGGCTGGGAGCATGCACAACAAACACATGCAGCGTATCGCCACCTAAGACAAGGCCGCTAACATATAGGATATCACGCGTGGGCCGCATTCCCGCCATAGGTTTAACACGTATCGGATACGAACGCAATGGGCAGAAAGAAGAAGGAATATACATCAGAGCCACATCAACACCTCTCTCATCGGGCGAAGAAGTCATAAGGTATTCATACCCCGCCAGACGAAGAAGCGAGCGCTTGGTTAGGTCGGTCATCACCGTATCATTCTCCACCTCACACATCGCCACTAAATCTGGGATTTCCCATTCCTTGTTATCCCGTTCACCCAAAGCAATCAGTTCCTTTGCCAAGCTATTCAGTTTATGCCAATACCGAGTACGGGTCCAATGATAGCTACCTTCCGGGGTAAACTCCATGTCATTCTTCAAGGAATCATGTCGAGTGTCAAATAGATTCTCACAATTCAGCTCTACAAACGTAAGCAAACTGGACAAAAGAAAGGCTAAAAACATAGACTACACATTATTATATAGGTAAAAACTAAAGGAGCTATAAAAAATAAGTGCTTTTATTTCGGAAAGTCATTTTTTTGATGTATCTTTGCAGAAGCAAAGTCATACTCTGTATAGTGAAGTTATTTTGCTTTGCATACTCTGAGAACAACTTAGCCAAATGTATTTACAGGGTTCCATAGTTTAATGGATAGAACGGAGGTTTCCTAAACCTTTGATCCGAGTTCGATTCTCGGTGGAATCACTTGATAACAAAAAAGGTCGCTTCTTGATATGGAGCGACCTTTTATTGTTTTTATATCTTTCCCCGACCGAAAGATTCGGACAGGGATTCAAAACTCAGATTTTCACTTAGTCTCTGCAACAGCAACCTCTTCTGCAGGCTCAGCCTTGATCTTGCGTCCCATGACGATGTAAGCCATAGGAGAAGCGATGAAGATAGAAGACAAGGTACCGAACACGACACCGAGAATCATTGCGAACGAGAAGCTGCGGATGCTGTCACCACCGAGGATGAAGATGCAAAGCAACACGAGCAATGTAGAGGTAGAGGTATTGATGGTACGTGCCAAGGTCTCATTGATAGATGCATTGAAGATCTGCTGGCGGTCTCCCTTTGGATGCAACTTCAAGTTCTCACGGATACGGTCGAACACAACCACCTTATCGTTGATAGAGTAACCTACCACGGTCAGGATGGCACCGATGAAGGTCTGGTCGATCTCCAATGAGAATGGAACGATGCCCCACAAGAGTGAGTAGAAACCGATAACGGTCAAGGCATCGAATGCCAAAGCTACGGTAGAACCTACAGAGAATGCTACGTTGCGGAAACGGAGCAAGATGTAGAGGAAGATGGCAATCAAGGCGAAGAGCACACTGTAGATGGCACCCATCGTGATGTCCTTAGCCACTGATGGACCTACCTTTGTACTACTGATGATAGAACCACCCTGGCGAACGTCTGGGTTCTTGAATGCATCAACACTCTTCTGAGATACCAAACCTGCCTTCTTCAAAGCGGTATAGAGGATAGTCTCAGCCTCATCATCAACGGTAGGGCTGTTGCTCTCAATCATATAGTTGGTAGAAACACGGATAGTCTTACCATCTGTACCGATGGCAATGGCACCTGTGTTAGCCTTTGTTCCATCTGCATTGACAAATGCATCGCCAAGAACGGTGCGAATCTGCTCTGGCTCTACAGGGTTCTCGAACTGAACTACGTAGTTGCGACCACCCGTGAAGTCGATGCTCTTACTCAATCCACGTACGAAGAAGCTACCGATGAATACGACAGCTGCGATGATGGTGATGGTGAAGGTAGTCTTGTACATAGACATGAACTTGTACTTCTTACCCTGCATCAAGTTGTGAGAGATAGGAGTATCAAACTTGCAGTGCATCCACTTGTCGTGGTTCAACTTGTGGTCGTAAACCAAACGAGTCAAGAACACAGCTGTGAAGAATGACACGATGATACCAATGATCCAAGTGGTAGCGAAACCACGAACAGGACCTGTACCTGTAACGAGCAAGATGACACCTGTAATCAAGGAAGTCAAGTTAGAGTCGAAGATGGCAGAGAAAGCGTTGCCGTAACCAGCAGCCACAGCCTGCTTCATACCCTTGCCAGAGCGAAGCTCCTCCTTGATGCGCTCATAGATAAGCACGTTGGCATCGACGGCAGTACCAAGCGACAAGACCATACCGGCAAGACCAGGCAAGGTAAGTGCGGCTTGGAAGGACGTCAGGATACCCAGTGTGAAGAATACATTGACGAGCAAAGCCAAGTTAGCCATCATACCAGGAATGATGTTGTACATCATCACCATGTAAATCATCAAGAGCACGAAAGCCACTACGAATGAGATGATACCCATCTGGATAGACTGAGCACCGAGGGTAGGACCTACGACCTCCTCCTGGACGATACGAGCAGGAGCTGGCATACGACCAGACTTCAAGGTATTAGCCAAGTCCTTGGTATCCTCGATAGTGAAGTTACCAGAAATCTGAGAGCTACCACCATCAATCTCGCCATTGACACGAGGAGCAGAGTAGACCACGCCATCCAATACGATAGCGATAGCCTTGCCCACGTTGGCCTTGGTCATCTGGGCCCACTTGCGTGCGCCCTCTGTATTCATCTTCATGCTTACTACAGGAGAACCCATCTGGTCGAACTCGTCCTTGGCATCGGTGATAACATCACCCTCCAACGGAGCACGACCTGTAGATGTTGTAACCTTCAAGGCATGAAGCTCATAGATATTTTTCATCTTGATGCCGTCAGCTGGCTTGGCACTCCAAAGAAGTTTCAAGTCGGATGGCAATACCTGCTTGGCAATCTGAGAATAAATAATCTTATTGATAGCGGCAGTATCACGAACACTTGCATAACCTACTGTGCTCAATCCACCACCGAGCTGCAAACGAGCCAACAATGGGTGAGCCTTGATAGCAGCAGCATTTTGTGCCTCTTGACCTACCTGCTCCTTGGCTTCATCCTTTTTGAGATTAAATTTAGGAGCAGCTTTCTTAGGAGCAGCCTTAGCTACTTCCTTCTTGGCAGGATCTGCTGCTGTTGTATCCTTTGCTTCCTCACCGCCATTGGCGATACGAGTGTCAAGTTGCTGAAGATATGGAGCAATCTCCTCAGAATTGTAAGTCTCCCAGAACTCAAGGTTAGCACTACCCTGAAGCATCTTACGCATACGCTCAGGCTGGCTAATACCAGGCATTTCAACCATGATACGACCCTGCTGACCTTCCAGTTTCTGGATGTTAGGCTGAACGACGCCAAACTTATCAATACGAGTACGAACCACGTTGAAAGAGTTATCAATAGCGTCCTGCACAGATGCACGGATGGCTTTTTCTACCTCAGCGTCACTGCTCTGTGGAGAAACCTTGCCTTGCAATTGCTGGGTAGCAAAGACTTCTGCGAGTTTATGACCTGGTGCGCTCTTGTGATAAGCGTTAATGAAAAGTGACACAAAGTCACCACCGTTGGCTTCCTCCTGAGCTCTGGCTTCCTTCATGGCATTTGTAAAGCCTGCATCGGTCTTGTGATCGGCAAGGTTTTCAAGTACATCAGGTACAGAAATCTCAAGGATTACATTCATACCGCCCTTCAGGTCAAGTCCGAGACCTATCTGAGTTTCCAAGCAGTTTTGGTAAGAGTAGACACCCAGATACTTCACAGAATCTTTATAATCCTGCTGTGCTATTGGGTCTTTCAACTCCGAAGCCTTGCTATCATAATATCTCGTAGCGAACGAGAATGACAGATAGAAAATGCTTGCAAGCGTCAACAAGACGGCAACACAAATTACAATTCCTTTGTTTTGCATTCTATTTTTTATAGTTATTAATTATTAATTTACATGTAATGACGTGCAAAAATAATCATTTTTTTTCGTTTTCAGAAATTATTTCTGGGATATTATTCTTTTTTTAGTGTTTAGGCTGCATTTTTAGGTAACAAAGTATGGGATAATGGTCTGAAACGGTTATTTTATTATCCACTTCACAGCCATAAGGTTTCCAATCGTCAGAACACATGATGTTGTCTATTCTCACATAAAACCCACCCTTGTTATAACTTATTCCCAATCCGTTTCCGCTCTCTATAAAGCAATCTGTCAGATCTCGCGCTATCGTTCGATGTGCATACGAGATAGGACCGTCATTGAAATCACCACAAAGTATGATGCTCTTTCCTTGGTTCTGGCGCAGATAGTTTGCCACAGCCTCAGCCTCTGGAGCACGCTTCTTGTTTGCTTCCGATAGTTTTACGATCAATAATTTTGAGGTCTGCTCTGCAGCATTGGTTTCCAATTTGCCTTTTACCAAATTCTTAAACTTCTGTCGCTCTTCCAAAGACAAGCCCGTTGTTTCCAGATGATTGTTTACCAACAGCACTTCCTTGCCTTTTATCAGTAGATGGAAGACTGCACTCATATTGCCTTTAGAGTCATAAGGAATCAGTTCCTTTCTCCGTATAGGGAACTTGCTCAACACCATCAATCCGTTGCCGCCATTGCGGTGAACTATCGTGTCTATGTAAGGATAAACAGGGCGCAACAGGGTGTCTATCTGTTCCCATTCGCGAGTGGTGGGAACAGCTTCCTGAAGACAAACGACATCTGCGTTCTGCCTGCGCAAATACTTTACAATGGGATTGACGCCATCCTCGTCTTCCACGCCCTTTGCAAAGCTCAAAGTATTGTAAGACAGCAACTTGATAGAACCTAAAGGCGGTTCGCCACCAACATTCAAGGGTACATATTTCCTTACAGGCACATAACACAGCAAAAAGCCAAAGAACGGAATGAAAACATACCGCACCTTGACAATCAGCCAAAAGAACAAGAAACAGATATTGACGAAAAGGAACAGGGGGAAAAACAGGCCGAGAGTAGACAGCAATGCGTAATGCTCTGGCGACAAATGGTCAGAGTATCCCACAGCCATCATCAGAATGACAGAAGCGACATTGGCGCCAGCCAACATCCTTATAGTGAAATCCTTAATTCCTGCGAACATATCCTTTACCTACTCCCTAAGCTTAGCAAGTTCTTGCTATATGGTACCGTATCATTTATTGCTTTGGTCGAAAAGAATCTGCTTCTCCTCCTTGGTCAAACTGTCATAACCATTCTTGCGTATCTTGTCCAAGATACGATCTATCTCTTCCTGCGTAGCTTGCTTCTTAGCATTATATTCCCAGTCTTGCTGCCGTTTGTTGGCAGTAAAGTTTTCATTTTTAGTGTATGTAAACTGTTGCCTACGATGTTTTCCTGAGAAGACATCACGCATCTTGTCAAAAGCATCCTTCGCTCTGCTGCCACCATAGCCGCCTTCTATCTGCTTGCGCCAATAACGTATCATGAAGAATCCAAAGACCATGCCTCCGAGGTGAGCAATATGAGCCACGCCATCTCCTGTCGTAGCTATGGCCGAGAACAGTTCGATGGCAGCATAGCCTATCACAAAATACTTGGCCTTGACGGGCACTGGAATCGGGAATATGAAAATGCGGTCTTCTGGGAAAATCATACCAAAAGCCAACAGAATGGCATAGATGGCGCCCGAGGCACCTACTGTTGTCCAACTATTCAATGCGCCCGACAAGCCCTGGGCTGCCGAAAACATGTTGCCCACCGTTATTCCAGGCATCACATCGGATATCTTTACATAGAATTGCACAAACTGCGCTACTTCCTGGAACAAGCCCGCTCCGACGCCACATGCAATGTAATAAAAAAGGAATTTCTTTGCGCCCCACACCCTTTCTACCACACAACCAAACATCCAAAGGGCAAACATATTGAAAAGAATATGTTCGAAACCTCCATGCATAAACATGTAAGTAAAGAGCTGGTAAATACGGAAGTCGGAAGCCAAAAAGAAATGGAGTCCGAAAATATCATTCAGCACATAGCCACCGCTGGCATCCTTGCCCATAAGGAAAGTAAGCAGGAAAGCCACGATATTCACTATCAACAAATTCTTTGTAACTATAGGTATATTGCGCATCTTCAAAAACTGATTAATTACTAAATATTTCCGGCAAAATTACTAAAAATATCCGTGAAAACGCTAAAAAAAAGACATATTACACTTAATTTTCAATAATTTCAGCACTTTTCTGCATTTTTTGTTTGACTTTCAAAAGAATAATTCTATATTTGTAAGCAAAATAGATAAAAAAACATTAGTATTAATCATTTAATAACGTAAAATTATGAACAAGACAGAATTGATTGACAAGATTGCAGCAGGCGCTGGCATCAGCAAAGCAGACTCAAAGAAAGCCCTCGATGCCACAATTAACGCACTTAAGGAAGCCCTCATCGCTGGCGACAAGATACAGTTGGTAGGTTTCGGTACATTCAGCGTAAACGAACGCCCAGCTCGTGAAGGAATCAACCCTGCAACAAAAGCAAAAATTCAGATTGCTGCCAAGAAAGTTGCTAAATTCAAGGCTGGTGCTGAGCTTTCAGACACTTTGAACAAGTAATTGTAAAAATTCTTGTAGACAATAAAGGGCAGTCATTTTTTGACTGCCCTTATTTATATTCAGCTAAGTTCTTTATTTAGGTTGCTTACCAATATAGGCCAAGATTCCACCATCTACATAGAGAATGTGGCCATTCACGGCATTAGAAGCATCCGATGCCAAGAACACGGCAGGACCTTCCAACTCCTCTGGCTCCAACCAACGACCTGCCGGGGTCTTTGCACAGATGAAGCTATCGAATGGATGACGGCTGCCATCAGCCTGACGCTCGCGAAGAGGTGCTGTCTGTGGAGTTGCAATATAACCAGGCCCCAAGCCGTTGCATTGGATGTTGTACTCGCCATACTCAGAACAGATGTTGCGAGTGAGCATCTTCAAGCCACCCTTGGCTGCTGCGTATGCAGAAACGGTCTCGCGACCCAGCTCGCTCATCATAGAGCAGATGTTGATAATCTTGCCATGTCCCTTCTTGATCATGCCTGGGATGACAGCTTTTGACACGATGAATGGGGCGGTAAGGTCGATGTCCACCACCTGTTTGAAGTCCTCAACTGACATCTCAGTCATTGGAATACGCTTGATGATGCCTGCGTTGTTCACCAAGATGTCGATGACACCGAGTTCCTTCTCGATGTCGGCTACCATCTTCTTCACCTGCTCCTCGTCGGTTACATCGCAAATATACCCTTTGGCATCAATGCCTTTTGCCTTATAATCGGCCAAAGCCTGATCCATGTGCTTTTGGCTACGACAGTTGAAAGCAATCTTTGCACCAGCTTTGGCATAAGCCTCGGCAATAGCGAAGCCTATTCCGTAAGCGGCTCCCGTCACAAGGGCAACCTTGCCCTCCAATGAAAATAATTTAGAAAAATCCATATCTTAATAAAATTATTGTTGTTATTTCAAATCTGTTATCTCATAGAAATCCTGATCGCCATAGTCGAGGTTCTCACCGCCCATTCCCCAAATGAATGTATAGTTATGTGTGGCAGCTGCACTATGTATGCTCCATTCTGGCGACAAGACAGCCTGCTCTCCCTTCATCCATATATGCCGGGTCTCCTGTGGCTCTCCCATCAAGTGGCATACCGCTTGCGATTCGGGAACTTCGAAATAGAAATAGACTTCCATTCTTCTACTGTGGGTATGTGCTGGCATGGTATTCCAGACAGAACCCGCAACTAATTCTGTCATTCCCATCTGCAACTGGCAGGTAGGAAGCACCTGGTTAACCAACATCTTGTTGATATTACGCTCATTGCTCATTTCGAGCGAACCCATGTGGGCACAGATAGCATCCTGCTTGGTCACCTTACGACAAGGATAATTAGCATGTGCACAAGTACTGTTGAAGTAGAACTTGGCTGGATGCCGAGAGTCTTTACTCTCAAACAATACATCTCTGTCGCCACGACCTATATAAAGTGCCTCCTTAAAGCCTAAGGTAAAAGATTCGCCACCCACTTTTACAACACCTTCTCCATCACCTACATTAAAGACACCTATCTCACGGCGAGTAGTGAAATAAGAAGTCTTAAGAGGCTCTATGGCCTCCAAGCGCAGAGTCTCGGTCTTAGGCATAGCACCCCCTACTATCATTCTGTCGTACATGGAATAAACCATATTAATCTCGTCATTCACAAAAAGCGTTTCTATCAAAAATTCTTTTCGCAAGCGTTTGGTATCATAATTTTTAGCGTCCACAGGGTGGGACGCATAACGAAGTGAATAATTAGTTTTCATGCAATTTTAAGTCTCAAAGATTAGTCTGATGGCAAATTTACAAATTATTTTTCTTATTCTACATAAAATATACGAAAGATTCCTACTTTTTACTTATTTTTATCTTAAATAATGATAAGTGCAAGCAACATCTCATTTTTTGCAAGAAAAAAGAAAAGGCAACAAGACAAAAAGGTTCTGTCAGATACTTGCAAATCTCTTTGCTGAATTTCCCGACTCTTAGAACAGAGAGGTTTCGCGGAGTTACAGATTTTATTAGTCAAAAAAACGACCCTCCAAGCCATAACGGTTTGGAGGGTCGTTTTCGAATTGTTGTCCCAGGCGGATTCGAACCACCACTGACAGAACCAAAAACTGTAGTGCTACCATTACACCATAGGACAATCAAATCGAATGCAAAGGTAGCGGATTTTTTTTCCACCACCAAATTATTTTGATACTTTTTGCATTTTTATTGTTGAAATACACCAAAATATACTATTTCATTGTAATCAGATAATAATTCTTCTTGCCCCTTTGAACCAAGAGATACTTGCCGTCGATGAGGTCATCGGCTGTTACCACCTGGTCGAAAGCCTGAAGTTTCTCCTTGTTGAGTGACACACCACCACCCTTGACGAGCTTGCGCATCTCGCTCTTGCTTGGGAAAATCTGCATGCCTTCCTGGTTGAAGAGATCTACAGCAGTGCCACCGAGTAAGTTCTTGTCGAGATCGTAGTGAGGTACATTGGCGAACACATCGTTCAAGGTAGCCTCATCAAGCTGAGCGAGATTCTCCTTGGTAGCCTTACCGAAGAGGATGTTGCTGGCTGCGATAGCCATATCCAAGTCTTCATTGGAGTGAACCATCACGGTTACCTCCTCTGCCAAACGTTTCTGGAGTACACGGCGACCTGGGTCCTGCTTGTGCTCCTCGATGAGGGCATCAATAGTCTCCTTGTCAAGGTCGGTGAAAATCTTGATGTACTTCTCTGCGTCCTCGTCGCTCACGTTGAGCCAGAACTGATAGAAGGCGTATGGAGTGGTACGGTTTCTGTCGAGCCAGATGTTACCACTCTCTGTCTTACCAAACTTCTTGCCGTCTGCCTTGGTAATCAATGGGCAAGTCAAGCAGAAGCACTCTGCGTCATTGCCGAGGGTACGGTGAATCAACTCAGTACCTGTGGTCATGTTACCCCACTGGTCGTTACCACCGAGCTGGAGGCGAACACCATAGTGCTGATACTGATAGAGGAAGTCGTAGCCCTGGAGCAACTGATAAGTGAACTCTGTGAAAGACAAGCCGTCGCGAGCCTCACCATTCAAGCGCTTCTGCACGCTATCCTTTGCCATCATATAGTTGACGGTGATATGCTTGCCCACCTCACGAGCGAAATCGAGGAAGGTGAAGTCCTTCATCCAGTCGTAGTTGTTGACCAACTCAGCCTTGTTAGGCTCGGTGCCATCGAAGTCGAGGAACTTAGACACCTGCTTCTTGATAGCTTCCTGGTTATGATAGAGAGTCTCAGAGTCGAGAAGATTACGCTCCTGGCTCTTGCCAGAAGGGTCGCCAATCATACCCGTGGCACCACCAACGAGCAGATAAGGCTTATGACCACAACGCTGCAAGTGGCGCAACATCATGATACCACAAAGGTGACCGATGTGCAGAGAGTCTGCAGTAGGGTCAGTTCCGAGATAGGCAGACACCATGTGGGTGTTGAGGTATTCCTCAGTACCTGGCATCATCTGCGCCAGCATACCACGCCATTTCAATTCTTCAACAAAGTTTTTTGCCATCGAATGAGTTTCTTTTATATATTATAATATTATATATGGGATCCGAAACACTATCGGAACTTACGGAACGGGGTCGTAACCCGAACCACCCCACGGGTTGCATCTCAATATTCTCCAAATAGCAAGTGCTATTCCTTTAAAAGGCCCATGCTTGAGTATTGCCTGACGAGCATACTCTGAGCACGTAGGCGTAAACCTACAAGAAGGGGGAGTGAAGGGCGTAATACATTTCTGATAGAACAATATAGGCCCAACCAACAACTTGGTCAAAAACATCTTAAAGCCCTGCCATATCCACTTCGGCATTTGTTTTAGGCGACACACCATTTTCTTCCTCCCCAACATTGTCTATTTGTCTTCCTTACTGCATGACGACAACTTGTCTTCCTCATGTAGCAATCTGGTTGCCACACGTTGCAGAAGTACTTGCATCTTACTTTCTACCATTGCCGTATCATGCAATTTGGTATCCTGCCATATCACTGCCACCAACAATTTCTTACCAGAAACTTTTTCCAAGGCTTCTGTCATCAAAGCCTTGTTCTTGCGATAAGCCTCACGAATCTGCCGTTTCACACGATTCCTCTTGACAGCCCGCTTGAAATATCGCTTCGAAACACTAATCAACAACTCGGCACTGGTTGATTTTTTGCCATGGTCGTCATCAACAAGTAAGAACACACCTCTTATTGGCCACACAGAGTATGAACTGGCTTTTCCGCCAAAGAGCTGATCTATAAGCAATTTGCGGTACAACCTCTCGTCCTTTCCAAAAGTATAGGTTCCTGCTGTCGATTTCATTTCCTATTTATTATGCTTCTGAAGATAGTCCTTCAGTGCACCTGTCATTGACGGGAACTCCTTAGTAGGTGCGCTGAGGTCTAATCGAAGTCCTTCTTCGTCTACCGTCCTGGCTGTTGCCGGTCCAAAAGCGCCAACCACAACCTTGCCCTGAGTGAAGTCTGGAAAATTTTTCTTGAGAGCCTTCACACCTGTTGGGCTAAAGAACACCATCATGTCGTAATCAAAGCCCTTGATTTCTTCTTCCGTGAAATCATTGCTCACGGTACGATACATCACACACTCGGTATGATTGAGTTTCTTCTCATCGAGTAGGTTCTTGATATCATCATTATGTACACAGCTCAACGGTACGAGATATTTCTCTGTCTTGTGGCGAGCCATCTGTGGAATCAAGCCATCAATCTTTCCTGTAGTCCCGAAGAACACCTTGCGCTTGCGATATTGCACATACTTCTGGATGTAAAGGGCGATAGTCTCAATCACACAGAAGTATTTCATATCTTCAGGTATGGTGATACGCATTTCTTTTGCCAGTTTAAAGTAGTTGTCAACAGCATGGCGTGATGTGAAAACAACTGCAGTATAGTCAAGCAAGTTTATCTTCTGCTGACGAAACTCTTTTGCAGAAAGTCCCTCAACCTTGAAGAATGGGCGGAACACACATTCTACGCCAAACTCCTTCTCTATGTCATAGTAAGGCGACTTTTCACTTGCAGGTTTGGGCTGAGAAACTAAGATCTTTTTAATCATTTTGTCTTAAAAGTTTATTTTCAAATAATGACTCATCAATACCAGTCCTCCACACAACGCAGAGAAAGGCACCACTTCAAGGGCACAAAAGTACAAAAATATTTGCAAAAACGAGCCGTTTCCTCTAAAAAAGATAATATAACTCTTATAAAATGAAAGGATTTTAACCAATCCTACCACTATCATAGCATAAATAATAGCCGCATCTAATGACAAATCAAAGTATGTCAACAGCATAACCACAGGGAACAAAAGCACTCCTTCACAGGAAAAAAGAAAGAGATAAGCCTTCATCCATTGTACGTTTTTTTTCCTTTCGAAGAACACCCACCCCACAACGGAATAGAGCAATGCTTTGAGAAGAAAATAAAAAGCCACAATTCCTGCATAGATAGCTATCACCTGATATTGCTCGACTGTGAACGTATCACTAATTGATGCTCTGGAATATAGGAAAAAACCTATAGCTCCCAACAAACAGGTTTGAAGCACCAAGAAGAGTTGGAACCTTAGTTCGGTAGATGTCTCCGATATCTCTGTAGTACCAAAACGAGGCACATAGAAGAACTTGCGCAGTTGCCGAAGGATAAACTCACGCGATTGGGCAAAAGCCACACACGCCAACACAAAGCATAGCAACAGCAATGACGTGACAAAGTTGTCGCCCGAAATCGCATAAGGCACAGGATCGCCCGAGACTCCCAACCGTCCGCCACGCAACTCGGGATGAAACAAAGAGTCCTTCGAAAAGAAAGACTCCCTATAATACTGTGGTAACGAAACATCTTTGAAACTTTTTCCCGCAGTATGACCTGGCAGATGGAGGGTGTCAGGCATCGTGCTCCACCTGATTTCGCTGGGCTTGATATGAGCCCGAATCATGGAGTCTTGTTGAGCCGGAGTCGCATTGCGTGGCAACCAACTCAACACTTTTCGCGGCGTAAGTACACCTGTATGCACGACAGGATTCTGAAGAGTTGCTTCTCCAACAGCCTCTGCCTGTACCGTATCTGCCTGTAACACCATTGCTTAGAGTCCGAAAGCTTTTTTGATTTCTTCTACTTTATCCAACTTTTCCCAAGTAAACAACTCTACCATCATCTTCTTGGTTTCATGATAACGGCTGGTAAACACCTTTTCCACCACTTCATTCTTGCGCCCCATGTGCCCATAGGCTGCAGTCTCAAGGAACATAGGCTGACGCAACTTTAACGCACGCTCTATAGCCTTAGGACGAAGGTCAAACATCACCTTTATCTTTTCGGCTATCTCGCCATCCGTCATGTTGACATGGCTACGCCCATAAGTGTTGACATAAACGCTCACTGGTTCTGCCACGCCAATAGCGTAACTTACCTGTACAAGCATCTCATCTGCCACACCTGCTGCCACCATGTTCTTGGCTATATAACGAGTGGCATAGGCTGCCGAGCGATCCACTTTGCTGCTGTCCTTTCCCGAGAATGCTCCTCCACCATGGGCTCCTTTACCTCCATAGGTATCGACGATTATCTTACGACCAGTAAGGCCTGTATCACCATGAGGCCCACCAATCACGAACTTACCCGTAGGATTGACATAATACTTGATGTCATCATTAAACAAGGCCAGTACTTTTTCACTCAAATGCTTCTTGACACGAGGTATCAGAATATTGATTACATCCTTGCGAATTTTTGACAGCATCGCCTCATCATCATCGTTGCCATTGGCATCTTTGATAAAGTCATCATGCTGAGTTGACACCACGATAGTGTCTATGCGTTGAGGAATATTGTCATCGGAATACTCTATTGTAACCTGACTCTTGGAGTCGGGACGAAGATATGTCATCACCTTGCCTTCCTTGCGGATATTGGCAAGTTCGCGCATAATCATCTGAGCCAAATCGAGTGACACAGGCATATAATTATCAGTCTCGTTGGTGGCGTAGCCGAACATCATGCCCTGGTCTCCAGCTCCCTGCTCCTCATCTTCCTCGCGACTTACGCCACGGTTGATGTCATCGCTTTGCTCATGAATGGCAGTAAGCACACCACAAGAGTCCCCGTCAAACTGATATTCCGACTGGGTATAGCCTATCTTTTTGATAGTCTTGCGGGCTATGGTCTGCAAGTCTACATATTCTGACGAACGAACCTCGCCCATGATGATTACCTGACCAGTGGTACAAAAAGACTCAATGGCGCAATGAGCGTCCTCGTCGTAAGCCAAAAACTGATCAAGCAAAGCGTCTGATATCTGGTCAGCCACTTTATCTGGATGTCCTTCAGAAACTGATTCTGATGAAAACAAATATGCCATATTTTTCTTATTAAAATCTTGGTTATTATATATATAATATTTATCGGGCTGCAAAGTTACGCATTATTTTCCACATACCATTGTATTTGCTTAAAAAAAGTTGTGTTTTTTGACTCTTACTCGTTCTTATCATACATTATGTTACGAGGATGATGCTCCAATATGGCCCTTCTGAGGTCGGAATCTTCCAAGTGGGTATAGACTTCTGTCGTTCCTATATCTTCATGTCCGAGCATGGCTTGTATGACTCGCAGGTCGGCTCCACCTTTGAGCAAAGCTGTGGCAAAGCTGTGACGCAAAGTATGGGGCGAAATAGTCTTGGTGATACCAGCCACAAGCGCATATCGCTTTATCATGATTAGAATCATGGTACGAGTAAGATGGGCTCCCCTGCGATTCAGGAAAACATAGTCTTCCTCACCTGGCTTGACACTCATCTGGTTTCGATCGTCATACCAAGCATGCAATTCATCCAAAGCCTTCCGTGAGATTGGGACCAACCGTTCCTTGTTTCCCTTACCCAATATGCGAACAAACTTCTCTTCCTCGAAAAGGTCGCTCAACTTAAGATTAACGAGTTCACTCACACGTAAGCCACACGAGAAGAGCACCTCAATAATGGCTTTATTGCGTTGTCCCTCCCATTTGCTCAGGTCGATGGCATCCTCTAATTGGTCTACTTCCTCCGTCGTCAGATATTCTGGCAAGTGCTGACCAATCTGGGGATTTTCCAACAATTCGGTAGGATCATCCTTGAGATAACCATCAAGAACCAAGAAACGATAAAACGAGCGTATTCCACTCAAAATACGAGCCTGCGTACGAGCCCCCACCCCGACATCATGAATTGTCGCCGAGAAATGCTGTAGGTCAGGCAATTTAATGTCGAGCACAGACTTGTTGTTCCGAGCCACATAACCGAGCAAATATTGCAAATCGTGCCTGTATGCCTCCAACGTATTAACAGAAAAATTGCGCTCCAACTTAAGATATCTCATATAGTTCTTTACAATTTCCGCACTCGTTTTCTTGCTTGTTTTCATTTTTATTACTACCTTTGCATATACAACCGCAAACATGAGTACATAGCCACAAGACCATAGGCTCTTACTCTTTGCTCACAAAAGTACTAAAATTTTCTGACATTCAAAACAAAAACATCGTTTAGATATGAAGATACAGATTATCAATGGACCCAACCTCAACCTGCTTGGTGTTCGCGAGCCAGGTATTTATGGCAGCAATTCCTTCGAAAGTTACCTTCCGCAGCTGAAGGCTAAATATTCCGATATCGAGATTGCCTATTACCAAAGCAACATCGAGGGTGAGCTCATCAACAAACTGCAGGAAGTAGGATTCAGTTATGACGGCGTAGTACTCAATGCCGGAGCCTACACACATACCAGTATCGCCCTGCAAGACTGTATCCGAAGCATGAAATGCCCCGTGGTGGAAGTTCACATCTCCAATGTTCATAAGCGAGAGGAATTCCGACACCATTCTTACCTTTCGGCAGCTTGCCTGGGTGTTATCTGTGGCTTCGGATTAGCTTCATACGACCTTGCCATTGCCGGCATCTTAGCACAAAAATAGCATGACAGAAACAGAGGTTATAGACAAGTATATCTGTCAACATATTGAACCCGAAGGTGATTATCTATATAGCCTGTATCGAGCTACCAATATTCATACCATCCATGGACGTATGGCAAGCGGACACATACAAGGCAGACTACTGAAGATGCTCGTTGAGATGATTCGCCCCAACAACGTACTCGAGGTTGGCACGTTCAGCGGATATAGCGCCATCTGTCTGGCAGAAGGCTTGAAAGAAGGTGGCAAGTTGTACACATTCGAGATTAATGACGAAATGGAAGACTTCACTCGACCATGGATAGAAGGTTCATCGGTTGCCGACAAGATAGACTTTCGTATAGGAGATGCGAACATAGAAGCTCCCAAGTTAGGCATCATGTTCGACATGGCATTCATCGACGGTGACAAACGCACCTACCTCGAAACCTACAAGATGGTATTTGACATTCTGAACCCAGGAGGCTATATCCTTGCCGACAACACCTTGTGGGATGGACACGTGACAGATTCTTGCTACGACCACGACCACCAAACCCAAGGCATACGCAAGTTCAACGACTTCATAGCACAAGATCCACATGTAGAAGTTGTCATACTTCCGCTCAGAGACGGTCTGACCCTCATCAGGAAAAAATAGCCCACAATAAAATCGTCGCCCATTCAGGAAAGCAACTCGTCTTCATTTGAGCGAAACGACATCTTGCATTAATCTATCAGTCGCTTGCTAAGATACCTCACGGGATACCAAACAGAAAGCCATCCTACGGCAATGACCGTTAACAAGATAAGCAACACATCTAAATAATGCACGCTGACGGGATAAGCATTCACGATAAACGATCCTTCCGAATCACCCAGTCTCACCAGTCCATACTGTTGCTGAAGGAAACAGAGCAAAAGTCCCATTCCGATACCAAATAGTGCTCCTACTGTCGAAATCATTCTTCCTTCGAAAAGAAAGATATGGGCTATTTGCTTGTCGGTAGCACCCAAGTTTCGCAATGTCAGCACATCTTCCTTCTTGTCGATGATGAGCATGGACAACGAACCTATAATATTGAAGCAAGCCACCACCAGGATGAAAGTAAGGAAGATATAGGCTATCATCTTCTCTATAGACATGATACGAAACGTGTCTTCCTGCTGTTCATAACGGTCGAGTACCTTATACTTACCACCCGCTATCTTGAGCATTTTCGACTTTACTGCATCAAGATCACTACCAGGCTTCAAACGAATCTCCAACGAGGACAACATACCTTGTTGACCAAACAGTTTGCGAGCAAAAGCTATCGAGGTAATGATATAATTCTTGTCATACTTCGATTGCTTGACAGAGAACAGAACGCCAGGGCTGTTGAGCGAGTCGACCACAAAACCTGCATCTGGATTCGACATATCAAACTGGCCTTCCTTTTGTGGAGCGTAGATACGAAGAAATCCATTCCACTGCGCTCCCACGCCAAGAGTCTGGGCCAACCTCATGCCCAAGATACCATACTCCAAATTGGCAGCATGCAAGGAAAAGGTACCGTCGCCATAAAGGATATCCGTGATATGCGTCAAATCAGAAAAATTGTCATCCACGCCCTTGACCACAACCATGGCTTGCTTATCCTGATAGATAGCCAAAGCCTGATCTTCCACCGACTCGGTGGCCACATCCACCTGGGGCAATGTTTTTATCTCGGTCAGTATAGGATCATCGGCAGGAACCGTCTTTCCCTCTACAGGAACAACTTTCAGTTGTGGATCAAAGTTTGTGAAAAGCGAAGCCACCAAATCGTGGAATCCATTAAATACGCTCAGAACTATAACCAATGCCATCGTAGCCACAGCCACCCCTACGGCACTGATAGCACTAATGATATTGATGGCATGCGTGCTCTTCTTGGCAAAAAGATACCTCCGCGCAATGAAAAAAGGAAAATTCATAGATTCTGCTTTGCTTGTTTGACCTAAAAGTTTATAGGGAGTTCAAGTACGCCAGCCTTGGCTCTCTTGTTTCCACTTCCTACTTTTTCAATAACTCATCAATGCGCTCCAAATAATCCAAACTGTCATCGAGGAAAAAGCGCAACTCTGGAATGATGCGCAACTGATTCCTCACATTCTTTCCCAAATCGTAACGAATCGTCTTCTCGTTGGCGGTGATGTTCTTCAAGATTTCCTCGCCCCTCTCTGAAGGGAACACGCTAAGATAGGCTGTGCAGACGCTGAGGTCGGGGCTTATCTTTACCTTAGTTACACTCACCATCACACCATGCATCATACGTGTTTGAGACTGAAATATAAGACTGAGTTCTTTCTGCAACAGTCTTGATATACGGTTTTGTCTTGTTTCTTGCATAATTTCTCAAATAAAAAGTATCATCATTCAAAATACATTGAACTACTAAACATAAATACACTACACTGACTAAAATATTATTCTAAATCCACATGACTCACATTGACACGTTCATGCAGAAAAATCTGTGCAGACTCCTTGAACTTTTCCTCACTCTCTGTGGTAAAATACTGACAAGTACCATTTTGCGTGATATTATGCTCCAACCTTGGATGCCGGTTCAGATATTCGCGAAGACTATTTGCCACATACTGTCCTTGTGGCACGATGCGCACACCATCGGGAACATTCTTCACAATGCTGTTCATCAGCAAGGGATAATGTGTACAGCCCAATATAATGGTGTCTATATCCGAATCCTTTCTCATCAGTTGGTCGATACGCTTTTTGACAAAATAGTCTGCTCCAGGACTATCAGCCTCATTGGCCTCCACAATAGCTGCCCATAAAGGGCACGCCACGCCACTCACATGAATGTCTGGCCAAAGTTTTCCTATCTCCATCTTATAGCTCTCGCTCTTGATGGTTCCTTCTGTAGCAAGAATGCCCACATGCCGGCTTTTTGTCAAATTGCCTATCACTTCGGCCGTAGGACGAATGATACCTAAGACTCGACGATCAGGATCAAGTTCAGGAATGTCCCGTTGTTGGATGGATCGCAAAGCCTTTGCCGAAGCTGTATTGCAACCCAATATCACCAAATGGCAACCCATGGAGAACAACTTAACAACAGCTTGCCTGGTAAACTTATACACCACCTCGAACGAACGAGAGCCATAAGGAGCTCGGGCATTGTCTCCTAAATACATGTAGTCGTATTGTGGCAATACCTGGCGAAGTCCGTGCAGAATGGTCAGTCCGCCATAGCCAGAATCAAAGATTCCTATGGGACCGGGATTGGAAGGCAATATCATTTCAAACTCTCCTTGATTAACGAGGTAACATCTTCACTACAAACAGCACTCACATAAGGAACTGCCCCCTTGTCGGTATTCAGGATAAAAGCAAATCCTTTCTCCTTTCCCACCTTTTGCACAGCAGCATCAATCTGAGCCCTTAAAGGTGCATAAGCATCTACCTCAGCCTGTTGCAAGAGACGCACAGCCTCTTCCTTGAAGGTGACATTCTTAGCCATTAGCTCACGAAGCTCGGCCTGTCTCTTTTCCAGAATAGAAGGCGCAAAGTCTCTCTGCCCGTCAAGGAATTCCTCGTACTTGGCATTAAACTCATCCTCCGCGCGCTTAGTTTCGGCATCATACTTAGCTTTGAGGTCGTCCATATCATGCTTGGCTATCGCATAACCAGGCATGGTACGAAGTACCTCTTCATAGCTGAAATACCCAAAACGCAAAGACTGTTCGACAGGACTCGTCGTTATTTGCGAATGAGTAGGTTGCTGAGCTGAAGCCATAACAGGTACAAGTATAAAGACCAAAGTCAAGAGTATCTGTTTCATGAGTTACACCTTTTAGATAATGAAAATTATTAATGACACCTTATTATTATATATAAGAGAAACAAGGGCAAGCATGATGCCCGCCCTTTTTATTCTATCAGCCAACCAGCAATCAGATTACTTAATCTTAGCCTGAACTTCCTTTGTCACGTCTACGACATTAGAGCCTGTATAAATGGCAGCACCTTCCTCGAAGATATAAGTATAGTTTCCAGCCTTTCCTACGGCATCAATGGCTGCACGCACCTTGGCCACGATAGGCTGCATCAGCTCGTTGCTCTTCTTCTGCAACTCCTGCTGACCGTCCTGGTAAGCCTGCTGAAGTTTCTGCTGAAGAGTCTGCAACTCTGTTTCCTTCTGCTGTTTAGCAGTAGCGTTCATCGTGCTCTGCCCCTTCTGATATTCATCAGCCTTGCGTTGGTACTCATCCTGCATAGACTTTAAATCATTCTCCTTCTGCTTCTGAAGAGCCTCGAGTTCGCCATTGGCCTTTGCTACATCAGGCAAAGCCTGCATGATGGTCTGGGTATTGACCTTACCAAACTTCTGTGCCATCATTGTCATTGGTGCGCAAAGCATCAACATAAAAATAAGCTTTTTCATTGTTCTATTTTCTATTTTAATTATTAATTCATTACAATTTATTCGCTCTACCTGTCGCAATATAGTAACCGATTGCAAAGATAGTACAATTTTCTGATTATGCGAAAAGAAAAGCCATTATTTTTAAGCCTTAATTAGGCTTAGTTGGCAGAATAGCCCAATTTCTTCAGCACTTCATTGCTGATGTCTATCTTTGGCGAGCCGAAGATGATGCCACTGTTACTGGCGCGGTCGAGAACCAACGAATAGCCACGCAGGCCGGAAACCTCCTTTACGGCATTGTAGATTTCTTCCTGTATCGGTCCCATTAGCGCCTCGCGCTTCTTGAAGAGCTCGCCTTCAGGGCCAAAGTATTTCTTCTTCAGCTCGCTGGCTTCTTTCTCCTTGTTCATAATAGCCTCTTGTTTGGCTTTCTTCTGCTCTTGCGAGAGGAAGACCACTTCGTTCTGATAGTTCTTATACATGGTGCTTGCCTCTATGTTGAGAGCTTCCACCTCCGCCTGCCACTTCTTGCTCACCTGATTGAGCTGCTCGTTGGCACGTTCATAAGCAGGAACATTCTTCAGAATGTACTCCATGTCTATCAAGGCATATTTCTGCGCATGCGCCGAGATGGCCACTACAGCCATCATCAGCATCAATACTATCTTCTTCATTTTTAATTCCTCCAATAATTATTAATTCACTCATTATTTAGCAAGAGAATTCTTCTCTCTTCTGTTGGCTTACCCTTCGGTCGCCGTTTTTCAATTCTTCACTCTTCGTTCTTCACTCTTCACTTACATTAGAACTCCTGCCCCAAGATGAAGTGGAACTGGCTTCCACCCTTCTTGTACTGGCTTCCGTTCCATACCTTGTCGAAACCATAAGCCCAGTCGATACCCATCAAGCCCACCATTGGCAGGAAGATACGTACACCCACACCAGCACTACGCTTCATGCTGAATGGATTGAAGTCCTTGGTATCATACCAAGCGTTACCAGCCTCCACGAAGGTCAAGCCATAAATAGTGGTATTGCCCAACAGGAATGGATAACGGAGTTCCAACGAGAAGCGGTCGTATGCATAAGCATAATAACCCGTATTGCGTTGATAAGACACCGAACCATTCTCGTAACCACGGAGGCCGATGGTTTCCTCACCATAGTATGACGAATATCCACTCATTCCGTCACCACCCACATAGTAAGTCTCGAATGGACTCTTCTTATACTTGTTGTAAGCTCCCAGTAAGCCAAGCTCCACACGCGTCATCAGCACGAAGCACTTCTGGCCACCAGAAAGGGCTGTATAGGTCTTGGCCTTAAACTTCCACTTGTGATACTCCACCCATCTGTACTTCTCCTGCTGCTCGGCAGCATAGGTTGGCGATTTCGAGTCGACGGCCAAGTTCTTGTAGTCCTTGCCATCAAACAAGCTCCATGGCGGAGTCAGGTTGACAGATGCCTCAAACTCTGAACCTCGACGAGGGAAGAGTTGGTTATCGGTAGAGGTACGGTTGAGCGAAATGGTAAAGTTCAAGTTGTTGGCATTGCCATTGGTCATCAACATATAGCTCCAGTTCTTCATCATATAGCGCTGATAAGCCAGCTGTATCGACAGGGTAAAGTAATCATCTGGCCAACGCAGACGCTTACCCCAGCCAAGACTTACGCCCACCATCTGAATGTACTTGTCGGGGTCGTAATAGTTCTCATAGTTGTTGTAGTAACTATTGCCGTATCCATACATGTAACTATAGTAGTTGTTCATGTAAGCGCTGTTGTAGTAGTTGCTCGAGACATCAGTCGACTTGCTATAGTAAGCTCCCACACTAAACTGGATAGGACGCTTGCCGCCAAACCAATTGGTAGAGTAGCTTACGTTATAGCTCTGATAGTAAGTACCATTGGTCTGCGCGCCGATGCTGAGCACCTCGCCGTCACCGATAGGCATGATGCCACGGTGCTCCTTGTTCTTGTTGAAGAGGTTGCGCATAGAGAAGTTGTTCAGTTTCAATCCGACACGACCAATGACACCCGTCTGTCCCCATCCTAATGAGAACTCAATCTGGTCGTTGCTCTTCTGGGTAAGGTCGTAGTTGATGTCCACAGTACCATCCTCGTAGTTCGGCTTGATATCTGGATTCATCTTCTCGGGATCGAAATGTCCCATAGAAGCCAACTCACGCACAGAACGCATGACAGCATCTTTGGAGAACAGGTCGCCAGGCTTGGTACGAAGCTCTCTACGAACCACATTCTCATACAACCTGGTGTTACCGTTGATACGAATATGGCTTAGGTAAGCCTGCGGTCCTTCTGTGACACGCATTTCCAAGTCGATAGAGTCGCCGTCAATATTCACTTCGGCAGGATTGATGTTCGAGAACACATAGCCGTTGTTGTAATAAAGGTTCCCAACTGCGTCATCATCTTCCGTGAGTCGCTTGTGCAACAATTTCTGGTTATACACATCGCCTTTCTTCATACCAAGCAATGCCGACAGATAGTCGGTAGAATATACGGTGTTTCCCACCCATGTAATATTGCGGAGGAAATACTGCTTGCCCTCATCCACCTTCAGATAGATGTCCACATGCTTTCCATCGTAATTGCTCACGCTGTCTTCCAGGATTTGAGCGTCACGATAGCCACGCTCATAATACTTGTCGATAAGCTTCTGCTTGTCTTCTTTCCAGCGTTCGGGAGTAAACTTCTTGGCTTTGAGGAAACTGCTCAACTTGCCAGCCTCATGGGTCTTGGCAAAGGCACCTTTCGAGAAGAGTCCACCCTTTATCTTACGGTCGCTCAGTTTCTCGTTGCCCTCGATAGTTATCTTATGAACCTTGGTTTTTTCTTTTTTATCTACCACCACGTCGAGGATGACATGATTCTTTTCAGCCACGTCCTCGCGCTGGTTGATCTCGATATCGGCATTTTTGAAACCTTTATCGTCAAAATATTTCTTAGCCAAGATTTTGGCGCGGTCTATCATGTTAGGAGTCAGCTGAGTACCTTTCACCATACCTAACTTCTGCTCCATATCCTCGCGCTCGCTCTTCTTCAGACCGACGTAATTGATGGTCGAGATACGGGGACGTACAGATAGATAGATGTGCAGATAGAGTTTATCACCCACGATAGAGTCGGCAGCCACAGCCACCTTGGAGAACAGACCATGCTTCCAATAGCGTTTTACAGCATTGGTAATTTCATCACCCGGCACTTCTACCCGCTCGCCAACCGACAAGCCCGAGATTCCCGTGAGCACATAGTCTTCATATCCCTCGACACCCGACACATTGATGCCCCCTATGGTAAGTGTACGAGGAGTACCGGCATACGAGATGTCTGGGTTTACTATCTTGTCCTGTGCCTGCGCCAGTATTCCCATAGCCAAGCCGCACAAGAGGATGAAAATCTTTTTTATCTTATCCATTGATGTCTTATGTGTATCAAATAGTTACTTTTTCTTATTTTATTCTTGTCGAAGACAGCCGATGTTAGCCGGCTTACTCCTCCTCTTTCTCCACCTGCGCCTCAGTCTTTCCGAAACGACGTTGCCTGCTCTGATAGCTTGCTATGGCCTTACGAAGGTCTTCCTCTCTGAAATCAGGCCAATAGGTGTCGCAGAAATACAACTCAGAGTAGGCTATTTGCCACAACAAATAGTTGCTGATACGCAGTTCGCCGCCTGTACGTATGAGAAGATCTGGGTCTGGCATGAAATAAGTATCCAAGTGACGGCTGAAGTTTTCCTCGGTGAGTTGCTTCTCCAGTTCGCTGTAACGACCATAAGGACATGTTCCGTTGGTCAAAGCTTCAAAAACGGTTTCTCTCATGGCTTTGATGATTTCCCATCTCGACGAATAGCTCAAGGCCACCACCATGGTCATGGCATCGTTCTGCGCCGTATGCTCCATTGTTTGCCACAACTTGTCCTGTACCTGCTCTGGCAGGCGCTTGATGTCGCCTATAACACGAAACCTCACATTGTTCTTCATGAAGATTTCATCCTCAAGCGAAGTAAGGACAAGCCCCATGAGTGCTGCCACCTCGTCAGCCGGACGATTCCAATTCTCGGTAGAAAAAGTATAGAGTGTAAGATACTTCACTCCGAGACGAGTACATTCCGACGTGATGCGACGCACAGTTTCCACCCCTGCCTGATGGCCGAAGCTACGTTCCTTTCCGCGTTCTGTAGCCCAGCGTCCGTTGCCATCCATAATGATAGCTATATGCTGGGGGATTCTATTCATATCCAAGTCGTTAGCCATTAATCTTCTTTATTGCAAGTTCTACATTTAGCACTAAAGCTGTAAGTAAGCGTCAACTGAAGTGCCGAATAGCAGTCGGTATTTTTAAAGAGGCCGCTGCTCTTGATGCCATAAGGATCTTTTATCCCATCAAGTTCATCGCTCAACGAGAAGTGAACAGCCCAGTCGAGGCCTACATTCACTCTTTCCGACATCTTATATTTCACGCCCAGTCCGATGGGCACATTGCCTGTGAATACATTGTTGCCTGTACCTTTCACATATGTGGCTCCCACACCACCGAAGATATAGGGAGTAAGCCGCTTGGCTCCGCGATAGTCGCGTCCTGTGCCATAAGGCCAAAAATTGTATTCAAACACCAAACTTACGTCTACCAGCGTATTGCTGAAACTATAAGGGGCATCCTCGAAATCGGGATAATAGGTTTCCACCTTGTCGGAAGCCCCTTTCAGCTTACCGAAGCTGACTCCCATTTTCAAAGCCTTATAGGCATCTATATTGTAGCGCCCCACGACAGTTCCCAAAGGTTGCATCTTGGCGAATATATTACCATTAAAGTCACCCTCGTAAGTCACAAGCCCTACGCCTGCGCCAACCTCCATACGATACTGCGGATCATCCTGCGCACTCATTTGAGCCACAGTAGCCATCATTGTCAGAATCACGAAGAGAATCTTGCGCATGTTTGCTTACACCTTATTAATATAGAGGTCTTTTAGTTCTTTCTCAACCAGCCGTCACGGTTGTAGCGTCCTTTCCAAACGTTGCCGCCATTTACCAGCCAATATATATAGGTGTCATAAGACGTTCCGTCGGGAGCCACAGCTGATTCTTTCACCTTAACAAGAGCAAAAGGCTTGGTCTTGTCGAAACCTGGTGTCTTTGTCGGCATAACTATCATTGTGTCAACCTTCCAAGAGAGGCCGCCGTCAACGCTCTCGTACCATTTTTCATCACTTCCAAGCGCAATATAACCCTCATCAGCCTTGGCAACCACGAGCTGGTCGAGCTTAGGCATCTTATAAGGTTGGTTGTTGTCGTATTCCACAAAGTTCCACTTGCCGCCAACATTGCTGTTTCCCGAGAAATCGATGGTACGGTTCCATACCATGGCGATGGTGTCCGTCTTCTCGGTTGTGTTACGGTTACCTATAAGGAGCACATTTTCGGCATCCTTAGTAGAACGAACTGTCGAGTAAGACATATTGACATTGGATACCGGCAAGTATTTAGCATCGGCATCTATCTGCTCCGCTGTCCACGAGGTGCCCTTGTCTGTAGATACAGAAATTCCCGTTACGCCTTCGGCATTTCCCGAATAAGCATAAAGGTACTTGCTGCCAGCACCTATCAACTGCTTGAGCGAGGCAAAGGTACCGACCAAAGTCCAGTTGGCTGCATCTGTAGATTTCAGCAACTGATGGGTTTCTGGATTGAGTACATAGAGACTATTGTCGAATTCCACTACGTTAACGACAGCATTACTACCCAAGTCGGCTGCAGTAGCAACAGTCTCCCATTGCTTGCCGTTCTTGCTCTGGAACATCTTAAGAGCACCATCGGCATTTTTGCCAAAGAGCACAACCTTTCCGCCCACACTTACAGCCTTCATGCCTGTAAGTGCAGCCAACTCGGCATTGGTCTGTGCCAAAGATTGCCAAACAAAGGTGTCGGGGCGTTGTGTGTGCACGTTTAGCTTTACTTTATAATCGGCATAAGCCGAAGCATCCTGTGCATAAACTCGTATTGCCTTCTCCTTGGTCTTGGTAAAGTCGATGGAGTCGGTGCTGCTATACCACACAAGCGAGTCGGTACTCTCGCCTTCGTTCACAGGCTCCTGCTTTACGTAGTTTATCTGAATATAACTGCTGTTCTTGGCTGAAATTGTGGCAAGAACAGCTGCTATACGAGTATTCACTGGGAGAGAATCGAGATTGTATATCTCGTGATTGGCTTGGTCGATGGTAAAACTGAAAGTAGAGCCATCTACGACTCCCCTCAGGAGAGAATCACCGACACCATCCTTCTTCTTGCCAAATTTATCCATCTTGCCCAACGAGAAGTCGGTGATGGCTGTATCATGAGAATATACTATATTAGTTGTACCGTCTGTACTGTCAAGACAAGACGACAACGACAAACCTGCTGTCACCAGCAAGATGAAAGCTAAAAACTTCCTTTTCATTACACTCTAAATATTTTTAGCTGCAAATTTACAGAGAATTCTTCAAAAAAAGCCCCTTTTGCTCGCTTTATTATGCAAAATATGGAAATTAACGGTTTTTTTAAGTTTGTTTAGTGATTAATAGGCTCTATTTTGGCTGTGAAGCCACCTGTCGCCAACTTTTAACCTGTCGAATGTTCACTCGTTTTGCAGACACATACAGAAACGAAGAAATCCCGCCTCTCTTGCGAGAAACGGGATTCCAAATATAGTTTTCAATTTATTCGAGCAATCGAATGAATTAGAGCTGTGGACCAGCAGCAACAAGAGCCTTACCAGCCTCGTTGTTCTCATACTTCTTGAAGTTCTTGATGAAGCGAGCAGCCAAATCCTTAGCCTTCTCCTCCCACTGTGAAGCCTCAGCGTATGTATCGCGAGGATCCAAGATCTTAGGATCAACACCTTCCAACTGTGTAGGAACTACGAAGTTGAAGAATGGGATGGTCTTTGTAGGAGCAGCGTCGATTGAGTGGTCGAGGATAGCGTCGATGATACCACGTGTATCGCGGATAGAGATACGCTTGCCTGTACCGTTCCAACCTGTGTTAACCAAGTATGCCTTAGCACCAGACTTCTGCATCTTCTTTACCAACTCCTCGGCGTACTTAGTTGGGTGCAACTCCAAGAATGCCTGACCGAAGCAAGCAGAGAATGTTGGAGTAGGCTCGGTGATACCGCGCTCTGTACCTGCCAACTTAGCTGTGAAGCCAGAGAGGAAGTAGTACTTAGTCTGCTCAGCGTTCAAGATAGATACTGGTGGCAATACACCGAATGCATCTGCTGACAAGAAGATAACCTGCTTAGCAGCTGGACCCTGAGAGAATGGACGCTGGATGTTCTTGATGTGGTAGATAGGATAAGATACACGAGTGTTCTCGGTAACTGTCTTGTCTGCGAAGTCGATCTTACCATTCTTATCTACTGTTACGTTCTCGAGGAGAGCGTCGCGTGTGATAGCGCCGTAGATGTCTGGCTCAGACTCCTTGTCGAGGTTGATAACCTTAGCGTAGCAACCACCTTCGAAGTTGAACACACCCTCGTCGTCCCATCCGTGCTCATCGTCACCGATCAACTTACGCTTAGGGTCTGTAGACAATGTAGTCTTACCTGTACCAGAAAGACCGAAGAAGATAGCGGTGTTCTCACCGTTCATATCTGTGTTGGCAGAGCAGTGCATAGAAGCCATGCCCTTCAATGGCAAGAAGTAGTTCATCATAGAGAACATACCCTTCTTCATCTCACCACCATACCATGTGTTGATGATAACCTGCTCCTTAGAAGTTACGTTGAATACAACGGCTGTCTCTGAGTGGAGACCCAACTCCTTCCAGTTCTCAACCTTTGCCTTAGAAGCATTGTAAACGATGAAGTCTGGCTCCTGATCGAACTCAGCCTCGTTCTGAGGACGGATGAACATATTGGTTACGAAGTGTGCCTGCCATGCTACCTCAACGATGAAACGCACCTTCATACGTGTATCCTTGTGTGTACCGCAGAAGCCATCTACTACGTAAAGCTTCTTGTTAGAAAGCTCCTTCTTTGCGATTTCCTTCACAGCAGCCCATGCCTCTGGAGTAGCCTTGTGGTTATCGTTGTGATACTCCTCAGAATCCCACCATACTGTGTCGTGAGAAGTTGCATCGTCTACGATGAACTTGTCTTTAGGAGAACGACCAGTGTAGATACCAGTCATTACGTTAACTGCGCCGAGCTCAGTCTCCTGACCTTTCTCGTAACCTACGAGACCTTCCTTAGTCTCCTCGTTGAACAACACCTCGTAAGAAGGATTGTAAAGAACCTCAGTTGTACCTGTGATTCCATACTTTGCTAAAACTGACTTATCAAACTTTGCCATTTTGTTTAAATGTATTTAAGTTGTGAAATATTTCTTCTATCCTGATTTTAGTCAAAATTGCACCGAAGCATAATTCTCTTAAAACCGCCGCAAAGTTACGAAAAATATGTTTCCCGACCAACTTTCGTTTTTACAATTCTTCCATTTTAAAATCTTTTTAGGTTAAAGAAAATTAAATGCAAGAATTTCTGCCGTAATTTGGCACATAGACTTTGCAAATATTATTGGCCAAACGCTCTTTTCCGAAAAATTACACCTTAATTATATATAGTAAAAGCCACGACAAGACGTGCCGGTAAACTACCAGCTGCCCAAATCGCACACCGCCTCAATCCTGTTCTCCACCTTATCATCAAGATGGCTGAAAAAGTTGAGTGCCGTCAGCTTCTCCACCTCATCCACCGAACGGGCATAATGTTCCATATCGTGGTGTCCTGCCGTATTGCTATAAATAAAGCCGATGGCCTTGGGCTCATCTTGCTTTTTGCCCAAGGTGAGAACCACTTTAAAGAATGCATCGGGCACGGACACCTCATGCTCGCCCACCGTCCGGGGCTTCTTGGAACGAAAGATTGGTCCCGACACAATATAAACCTTGCCGTACTTCACCGCCCATTTGCGACAAGCTTCCTCGAGGTATTTCCAGTCGCGCTGGTTCAAGTCGCCATTCTGCGGGCAGATATTCGTCATCAAGAAAGCCTCCTTCTGCGCCTTATACGACCACTTGTTGTCGCCGGCCGGGCACATGTGGCCACGCTGATAGCCACACTCCCCCTCACGAATGTCGCTATAAGCCGCACGTGGCGCAGGCACGTCCATGTCTTCCATAAACTTATGCCCGCCACGAGAATACTCACCGTCGACATGGTCTGCGGTAAGTGTCCACGCCACCCAGTTAGGATTACGCGTCTTCGCATTGTAAGAGGCAACATAGGCATAACGGTCCAGGCGCTGGCCGGGAACCTTCTTCCCTTCGTCAAGAGGCACCATGTAAGCCTCGTCTTCCGCCGAATACCAGGCGGAGCCATTCTCTTCTGCTCCACCCGAAGCCTTGGGTTCCGACTTTTCTGTCGGCAACGCCTCACTCCCGGTCTTTGTCGTCTCTCCTACCGAGTCAAGCGAGTAGCGGAACGCAAACCAGCCACACGCCACTATCAGAACGAAGGCTGAACCCACCAATCGTTCCTTCAAGCTTATCTTCTTTTTTCTTCCCATCGCCGTAATATCTATTTGAGCACAAAAATACCACTTTTTTCTAAGAAAGAATAAAGAGAAATATATTTTTCAAAAAAAAACAACAACTTTTCTTTGCTTTATCTGCATTTTCGTGTACCTTTGCAGAAAATATACCGCGTTCGGCTATATGGAAGTAAGCTTTCACCACGCCCGCTTGCGCATTTTTTCGCAAAAATATACAACAATGAATATCATTAACCTAAGTGAACAAAACTCCATCATCAACCGCTATTTGGCTGAGATGCGTGACAAAGAGTATCAAAAGAACAGGCTCCTCTTCCGCAACAACATCAAGAGAATCGGCGAGTATGAGGCTTTCGAGATTTCCAAGACTCTCGACTACAAGCCAGAAGACATCACGACCCCCTTAGGCGTAGCCCATGTAAACCTGCCTACCGACAATATTGTCATCGGAACCATTTTCCGCGCAGGACTGCCTTTCCACGAAGGCTTCCTCAACATCTTCGAACACTCGGGAAACGCCTTTGTCAGCGCCTTCCGCGAATATACCAACAAGAGTCATACCGAGGTGGGAATACACATCGAATATCTGGCGACTCCAGAAATCGACGGCAAGACACTCATCATCGCCGACCCGATGCTGGCCACCGGAGGAAGCATGGAACTCGGACTGAAAGCCATCCTCACCAAGGGTACCCCCAAGCACATCCATGTAGCCTGCGTACTGGCAGCCCCCGAGGGCATCGAGCACATCAAGAATACATTCCCCGACGACAAGACCACCATTTGGTGTGCCGCCATCGACGAGGGGCTGAACGAGCACAAGTACATCGTGCCTGGCTTTGGCGACGCCGGCGACCTCTGCTACGGCAACAAGCTATAAACGAGAAAGCCAGAAAGTCATTAGAAGTCTAAGAACATCCTATGAGAAAAAGCACTTCCCATAGGATGTCTTTTTTAACCACATATATTCTTCGTTCCGTTGTTCGGAATGTCCGTTCCGAACAACGGAACGGACATTCCGAACTTGCGAACGCCCGTTCCGTAGTACGGAACGAAGATTTCTATTAGGATAGGATACTATTCTTGTGGTTTAGGACATTTGCCATGTGGTAAAGACACAAGACCCGAGTGCTTTAAGACATCTATCCTGCCATTGAACAAAACTTATCTCTGGATAAAGCGAAATTCATCCGCATGGCACAGAACGAAAGAATCATAGGACAAGACAACACTTACCCTATGATTCCTATGTTTCATCCTAAAGCCTACGTTTCTCTTAATAGTGGAATGAGCTGCCGCCCAAAAACTCACGCAACAGAGATGTAGGGGGCAAATTATTGTAAGGAATGCCCTTAAAATATTTCAAGAACTTCAGCAACCGATAAGCCTCAGCATACTCGTCACAGTTCTCGGGCACTTGCTCCAACAGCGGTTCTGCCTGCATCTTGATGACAGCCAGCTCGTAGAGCATGGCCGTATTGAGCATGGCATCGGCATTCTCCTGGAATGGGAAAATCCACTTGTTCTCGCCCGCACGTACCGACGGCCAGCGATGGATTGTTTCCTGGGCCGATACGCCACGATATTTGTAATCGCGTATGATACGGCGCAGCAACCGGTTGTCGGTCGTTGGAATGTAATTGTGATTGTCGAGCAAGATGGTGGTAAGCGCAGAAGCATAGACACGGAAGATCTGCTCATTGGGAATCTGGGCTGTCAGTTCTGGATTGAGCGCATGAATGCCTTCCACCACGAGCACATTGTTGCCGTTCATCTTGAGACGATTGCCACTCTTCTTGCTCTTGCCGCTCTGGAAATCGTACTTAGGCAGCTCCACCTCCTCGCCCCGAAACAGGGCGTTAAACTGGTCGTTGATTTTCTGAAGGTCGAGTGCATAGATACTCTCATAATCAAACTCTCCTTTCTCGTCCTTGGGCGTTCGCTCACGGTCGACGAAATAGTCGTCAAGAGAAATCTGCAGAGGTTTCAACCCATTAACAGCCAACTGTATGGAAAGGCGCTTGCACGAAGTCGTCTTGCCAGAAGAAGAAGGTCCTGCCAGGAGAACAAGTTTCACCCCGGGTCGTGCGGCTATCTGCTCGGCTATCAAGGCTATCTTCTTCTCCTGAAGCGCCTCGCTGATATTGATAATATCCGTGGCATGACCCGCATCTACAGCCGCGTTGAAGTCGCCAACAGTCCTGATGCCGATAATATCCTGCCAATGATGATGCTCCTTGAAAATTTCGAACATCTTGTCCTGACGCGTCAGCTCGCCCAGTTCGCCAGGATTCTTGATCGAAGGGATGCGAAGCAACATGCCGTCATAATACTTCTCCAACCCGAAAAGATAGAGTTGCGAGGTGTTGGTGAGGAGCGTCCCATAATAGAAATCCACGTATTCTCCTATTTTATAATAAGTAGTGTATAGAGAGCCCGAAGTGCGCAGCAACTTCACCTTCTCCACATCGCCTTTCTCCTCGAAAAGGGCTATGGCATCCTCGGTTGGCACCATATATCGGCGGATAGGCATGCGGGCATCCACTATCTCCTGCATTCTCTGCCGGAGACGGTCCACATCATCGACCGTAATATCACGCCCCAGCCGCACATCGACATAAAACCCATTCGACACCGGAATGTCAATCACCACATCATGGCCAGGATACAAATCTTGCACAGCTTTGCAAAGCACAAAAAAAAGCGTACGTGTATAGGCTCGCGAGCCAGAGGAAGTACGCATGTCGAGGAATTCGACATCCTTGTTGTTGTACACACGATAATGCATGCCTTCCACCTTGTTATTGACCTTGCACGAAATGGGGCCATAGTCCATTTTAAGGCCAAAAGCAGAAAAAATATCAGAAAGTGTGCTTCCGATTTCGACTTTCTGAGTTTTTTTATTATTTTTGCAGCGAATTTGTACTACTTGTTTCATTTTCGTTACGTAAGTGTTACAATGTTAAACGGTCTCTCAACTTTCGGGTAAAATTACAAATAAAAAAGAAAACAACATGCTATTAGCAACATAAATTAAATTAAAATATGTCGATTTGGATTTTTTTTAGGCTTATCGGAGCACTCGCCCTACTGATGTTCGGCATGAAGTCGATGAGCGACAGCTTACAGAAGATGGCAGGCCCCCAGTTGCGCCATGCGTTAGGAACCATGACTACCAACCGTGTGACAGGCATCCTCTCGGGAACACTCATCACCGCCGCCGTGCAGTCTTCCACTGCCACCACGGTGATGACCGTATCGTTTGTCAACGCCGGCCTGCTCACCTTGGCGCAAGCAATATCGGTCATCATGGGCGCCAATATCGGAACCACCCTCACGGCCTGGATCATGAGCGCAGGTTTCTCGTTCAACATCACCGACTTTGTATGGCCAGCCTTCTTCTTCGCCATCATCCTCATCTACAGCAAAAAGCGCAAAATCGTAGGCGACTTCATCTTTGGCATTTCCTTTATGTTCCTTGGTTTGGGAACTCTCCGACAAACCGGCATCGACATGGACTTGGCTCACAACCAGCCCGTCCTCGACTTCTTCGCAAGCTTTGATCCACACAGTTTCAAGACTACCATCATATTCTTATTGATAGGTAGTGTGCTTACCATGTGCGTGCAGAGTTCGGCTGCCGTCATGGCCATCACGATGATACTCTGCTCCACTGGCGTGCTGCCCATCTATCAAGGCATAGCCCTCGTGATGGGCGAGAACATCGGAACTACCGTAACCTCGAATGTGGCGGCTCTCACAGCCAACACACAAGCCAGGAGGGCCGCCATGGCGCACATGGTGTTCAATATATTCGGTGTGCTGTGGATACTCTGCGTGTTCCGTCCTTTCATCCACCTCGTTTGCGGTTGGGTGGGTTACGACGATGTCATGGAAAAGAGCGACCCGCACTTTATCGCCAACGCAGCCAAGCTGTCCTTTGTGCTTGCCGCCTTCCATACCACCTTCAACCTGAGCAACACCTTCATCCTCGTGTGGTTCGTACCACAGATAGAGAAGTTGGTTTGCAAGATTATCCGCCCTAAGAAGAACGCCGACGAGGACGACTTCCGCCTGCGCTTCATCCAAACGGGCATCATGAAGACACCGGAAATCTCTGTTCTCGAGGCACAAAAGGAAATCCACTCCTTCGCCGAACGCATACAGCGCATGTTTGGCATGGTGAGACAACTCTTGGGCGAAACCAACGAAGACAAGTTTGTGAAACTCTTCACCCGTATAGAGAAGTACGAGGGAATCTCAGACAATATGGAGATAGAGATAGCCAACTACCTGGACCAGGTGAGCGACTCGCACCTGAGCGACGAGACCAAGGCAAAGATACGCGCCATGCTGCGTGAGATTTCAGAAATAGAAAGCATCGGCGACAGTTGCTACAACATAGCAAGAACCCTGAGCCGACGCATCAAGGGCAAGGAAGACTTCATACCTTCACAGTACGAGCACATGCACCAGATGATGGAACTTACCGACCAAGCGCTCACACAGATGAACATCACGCTCGTAGGACACAAAGTAGACAATGACGCCAATCTTTCGTTCAACATAGAGAACGAGATCAACAACTACCGAAACCAGCTGAAGAGCCAGAACATAAACGATGTGAACAACCACCTCTACACCTATGCCATAGGAACGATGTACATGGATATTGTACAGGAATGCGAGAAACTTGGCGACTACGTGGTCAATGTCGTAGAAGCCCGAATGGGCGTAAGACAGCACGAGGCATAAATCCCCACCCCTGGCCCTGAGAAGGTCGTATCATTCACAAAAGCAGGATGATATGACCCTCTTTTCCTCAAAAAAAGACCTTTTTCCTTTGCCATGTGTGCAAATAAGCGTATCTTTGCACCTTAAAATTGCAATTTTATATATTTAATGAAAATTTTAGTGACGGGTGCGTCTGGATTCATCGGGAGCTTCATCGTAGAAGAGGCCCTCAGGCAAGGCATGGAGACATGGGCGGCAGTTCGCCCCACCAGCTCCAAGAAGTATCTGCAAGACGAACGCATCCACTTCATCAACCTCAACCTTTCCTCCAAGGAAGAGCTTATCAGCCAGTTAGACGGACACGAGTTCGACTATGTGGTTCATGCGGCAGGTGCTACCAAGTGTCTGCACGTCGACGACTTTTACCGCATCAACACCGAAGGAACCAAGAACCTGGTAGATGCCATCATCGCGCTTAAAATGCCCATCAAGCGATTCGTCTTCGTGAGTTCGCTCAGCATCTTTGGTGACATACGCGAGCAACAACCCTACCAGGAAATCACAGAGCACGACACGCCCAAGCCCAACACGGCATACGGAAAAAGCAAGCTCAAGGCTGAACATTATCTCGACAGCTTAGGCATAGGATTTCCCTACATCATACTGCGGCCAACAGGAGTTTACGGTCCGCGCGAGAAAGACTATTTCCTGATGGCAAAAAGCATCAAGCAACACATCGACTTCTCGGTAGGCTTCAAACGCCAGGACATCACTTTCGTATACGTTCAGGATGTGGTACAGGCAGTATTTCTTGCCCTCAACCATGGTAAGAACGGCCGCAAATACTTCCTCAGCGACGGAGAAGTGTATCAGTCGGAAACATTCAGCAACCTGCTTCACCACGAGTTGGGCGACACTTGGCTTCTGCGCATCAAGGCACCCATCTGGGTGCTCCGTGCGGCAACCTTCTTTGGCGAATACATCGGAAGACTGAGAGGCAAGATGTCTGCTTTAAACAATGACAAGTACAACATTCTGAAACAACGCAACTGGCGATGCGACATTGAGCCAGCCATGGACGAGTTGGGCTACCATCCCCACTACAACCTGAAACAAGGTGTCAGGCTGACAGTAGAATGGTACAAGAAGAATGGATGGCTGTAAAGAATTGTATGCAAAAGCAAGCATTCGTTTCAGCCATCAGAAAAAATAACAAACAACCAATAGTGTGATAAAAGATTACTTCAAGATAGAGAAAAACCCGAGGAAAGGACTTCTGGCATTGGAATGGGTCATGCTGGGATACATGGCCATCACCGTGATTGCCATGCTCTTCACCTTCACCAAACTGGTAAACCCCGAGTCTATGATATGGGGGCGCATCAGGGTTTTGTTCATCACAGCAGCCATGTGGGCTGTATATCGCATGATTCCTTGCCGCATCACAAAGATGGCGAGAATCCTTGCGCAATTGTCGCTCCTCGCTTGGTGGTATCCAGACACTTACGAGATTAACCGCATGTTTCCCAACCTGGATCATGTATTTGCCCAATGGGAACAGTCGCTCTTCGGATTTCAGCCAGCATTAGTCTTTGCCAAGAACATGCCCTGGGCTATCGTAAGCGAGCTGATGGACTTAGGCTACGTAATGTACTATCCCATGATGGCCATCGTGGCTTACTACTACTTCTTCTACAGATACAGAGAGTTCGAGCGTGCCACGTTCGTCATCTACGCCTCGTTCATTATCTATTATGTGGTATTCATCTTCGTGCCTGTAGCCGGGCCTACATTCTACTTTCATGCCGTAGGACTGAGCGACATCGCCAAAGGTATATTCCCACCCATGCACGACTATTTCAACTACAGCACCGACTGCCTGCCCACACCAGGCTACACAGACGGGATATTCTATCGCCTTGTAGAAGACGCCAAGGCGGCAGGCGAACGTCCCACGGCAGCCTTTCCAAGCTCGCACGTCAGCGTCAGCACAGTCTGCATGCTGCTGGCATGGCATTCGGGCAACCGTAAACTTACCTACGCCCTGCTGCCTTTCTACATCTTCCTGTGCCTGGCCACGGTATACATCCAGGCCCACTATCTCATAGATGCCGTGGCTGGACTGATAACAGGAGTGGCTGTATACTTCGGCCTAATGGCAGTATCACGCAACATGACCGAGCATAGCCCCTCAACCACCCAACCGAGATTGAGATAACATATATAACAACATAATTAACAACAAACAAATAGAATTCATCTAGAACAATGAAGAAACTATTTATCGAAACTTACGGCTGCCAAATGAACGTGGCAGACAGCGAAGTAGTGGCCAGCATCATGCAGATGGCAGGCTACGAAATGTGCAAGAAGGAAGAAGAGGCCGACGCTATCTTCCTCAACACCTGTAGCATCAGAGAGAATGCAGAAAACAAGATTTACCATCGCTTGGAAACCCTGCACGCCGAACAGAAGAAAGGCCGAATGGTTATATTAGGCGTGTTGGGCTGCATGGCAGAACGGGTAAAGACCGACCTCATAGAGAACCATTATGCCAACTTGGTATGCGGGCCAGACAGTTACCTCAACCTGCCAGACATGATAGCACAATGCGAAAACGGCAACAACGCCATCAACATAGAACTCTCCAAGACAGAGACTTACCGCAACGTCGTACCTCAGCGAATCGGTGGAAACCGCATCAGCGGATTCGTAAGCATCATGCGTGGATGCAACAACTTCTGCCACTACTGCATCGTGCCCTACACACGCGGCAGAGAGAGAAGTCGTGACGCTGAAAGCATCCTGCGTGAAGTACACGATCTGCACGAACGCGGTTTCAAGGAAGTAACCCTCTTGGGACAGAACGTCAACAGCTACGGGCTCTCTCCATCGGGCAAGCGGGAGGAAGGAAGCCTTTCCTTCGCCCAGCTCCTGAGAATGGTAGCCGAGGCAGTACCTGATATGCGCGTACGCTTCACCACCTCCAACCCAGAGGACATGACCGAGGACATCCTCCATGCCATAGCCGAAGAGCCCAACCTCTGCAAGCACATCCACTTTCCCGCACAGAGCGGAAGCAACAAGATTCTGAAACTCATGAACCGCAAGTACACACGTGAGGAATATCTGGACAAGATAGCAACCATCAGGCGCATCATACCTGGTTGTGGAATCACGACAGACATCTTTGTGGGCTACCACGACGAGACCGAGGAAGACCAGCAGCTCACCCTCTCGCTCGTTAAGGAAGTTGGGTTCGACAGCGCCTTCATGTTCAAGTATTCAGAGCGTCCCGGCACCTATGCAGCCAAGCATCTTCCCGACAACATACCAGAGGAAGTAAAGATAGCAAGACTCAACGAACTTATCAAGCTGCAAACCGAAATCAGCGCCCAACAAAACAAGAAAGACGAGGACAAGGTGTTTACTATCCTCATCGAGGGATTCAGCAAGAGAAGCCGAGAACAACTCATGGGACGCACCGAACAGAACAAGGCTGTCATCATGGACAAGGGAAATCATCACATAGGCGAGTTCGTGAAAGTACGCATCACGGGCTCTACCTCTGCGACACTTTTCGGAGAAGAAATAACTGAATAAAAATAAAACAAGAAAGACGAAGAAATGCTTTGCGTTTTTCAATAAAAGCACTATATTTGCAGACTATGAAGGAATTCTTGCAAGTCTTACGACGCTTTGTGCCACCCTACAAGAAGTATCTGGCACTTTCTATCGTTTTCAATATCCTATCAGCGATATTGAACATCTTCTCATTTGCTGCGCTCATACCTATCCTGCAAATCCTGTTTCAGGTTGACGGAGGCATACGTGCCAACGAATACATGAGCTGGAACGGCGACCTTGGCAGCCTCAAGGAAGTAGCGACCAACAATATGTACTACTACATCCAAGAGTTTATCGTAGAGTATAGTGCCTCTACTGCGCTTTTGGTCATCGGCTTGTTCCTGGCCTTCATGACATTTCTGAAGACAGGAGCCTACTTCCTGTCGTCTGCCATGATTATTCCTATCAGGACAGGTATCGTGCGCGACATCCGCAACCAACTCTATCACAAGATAACATCCCTCTCGTTGGGATTCTTCAGCGAGGAGCGCAAGGGCGACATCATAGCCCGAATGAGCGGAGACGTACAAGAAGTGGAAAACAGCATCATGTCGTCACTCGACATGCTCTTCAAGAACCCAATTCTCATCATAGCCTACTTTACAGCTCTCGTGGTTATCAGCTGGCAGCTTACCATCTTCACCATCCTCTTCGTACCTGGATTCGGGTGGTTCATGGGCTTTGTGGGAAGAAAGCTGAAAGCACAGAGTACCGAGGCACAGTCGCTATGGAGCGACACCATGAGCATGGTAGAGGAAACACTCGGAGGCTTGCGCATCATCAAGGCATTCTGTGCTGAAAGCAAGATGAACGCAGCTTTCGCCAAGGTGAACGGAATGTATCGCGACCACATCATGCGAGTTAACATTCGCCAGCAGATGGCACATCCTATGAGCGAATTCTTGGGCACAATACTTATCGTCATCGTACTGTGGTTTGGGGGCATCCTCGTTCTCGACTATGGACGCATCGACGGTCCTACCATCATATTCTATCTCGTCATGCTCTACAGCATCATCAACCCGCTGAAGGAGTTCTCGAAGGCAAGCTACAACATTCCTAAAGGTCTTGCCTCCATGGACCGTATCGACAAGATTTTGCAAGCAGAGGTAGAAATCAAGGATAAGGAAAATCCTAAACACATTGCAAGTTTCGAGCACCAGATAGAGTTTCGCAATGTATCTTTCGCCTATACCGACCACAGAAACAACGAGTTGGTTTATGTGCTGAAGAACATCAACTTGATAATTCCAAAGGGAAAAACAGTTGCCTTGGTAGGACAGAGCGGTAGCGGAAAGAGTACGATGGTCGACCTCATACCCCGTTACTACGACGTACAGGAGGGAGAAGTACTCATCGACGGAATCAACGTGAAAGACCTGGCCGTGCACGACCTTCGACAGTTGATAGGCAACGTAAACCAGGAGGCAATCCTCTTCAATGCATCTTTTAAAGACAACATACGATTTGGAAAGACCGATGCCACAGATGAAGAAATAGCCAACGCTGCAAAAATAGCCAATGCCTACAACTTTATCACACAGTCTGAACATGGTTTCGATACAAATATCGGCGACCGTGGCGGTCGTCTTTCTGGTGGTCAGCGCCAGCGTGTCAGCATCGCCCGTGCTATATTGAAGAATCCACCTATCCTTATCCTCGACGAAGCAACATCGGCACTCGACACCGAGAGCGAGCGACTGGTACAGGATGCTCTTGAGAAACTGATGAAAACACGCACCACCGTGGCAGTAGCGCACCGCCTCAGCACCATAAAGAATGCCGACGAGATATGCGTGCTGCATGAGGGAAGAATCGTGGAGCGAGGCACCCACGATGAGCTGATAGCCAAGAACGGCTATTATCGCAAGTTGCACGATATGCAGCAGGTGTAAGATTTTGATGTAACAATATAAAAAGAGACATGACAAAAGAGGAATTAATTGACCGAATAAACGACCTAGAGTGGGAAGATTTCGAAGCCAAAGAAGCTAAAGGAGAACTTCCTAAAAACATCTGGGAGACCGTAAGTGCTTTTGCTAACACTTCAGGAGGTTGGATTGTGCTCGGCATCAAGCAAATCGGCAAGAGATTCGAGATTTGTGGTGTCAACAATATAGAGAAACTCGAACAAGATTTTCTCGGAACGCTTCGTAGCCAGAAATTCAACGCTCAGCTCCAAGCTTCAGCATTTAAGTATGACATAGAAGGCAAAAAGGTACTTTCATTTTATGTCCCATCTTCTAAGCTCAAGCCTATATACTACAACGCGCCTTCCAACACTTTCATACGTATGGGAAGCGGAGACCAAAGAGCTACCGAAGTTGAAATTATGCAGATGTATCGCGACCAATCATTTGGCGTTCGCTCCGAAGAAGCCATTCCCAATACGAGCATCGATATGTTGAATATGAAGTCTCTCCATAGCTACAGAGCATACTTGAATGCCGACAATTCCTTAGCTCAATGCAAGGATATGGCGGATGAAGACTTCTGTAAGCAGGTGAACATTACCAACTCAGAAGGTCTGCTTACCTATGCTGGTCTATTGATGTTTGGTAAAGCTCCATACGTAACGACTTACGTACCTACATTTTGCTTAGATTATATCGAAATTCCTGCACCAACAGTAGAAGCGGCCTTTACAAGATATACCTATCGCATACCAGAGCAAGAGAATATTTGGGAGTCATACCTTATTATCTATCGCAGATTGCGAACATTAGTGGATACCCCATTCAAGTTAGATTCAGAAAGAGGTGTAAACGTAGAGGACAAACGCCAATGGGATATATTAAGAGAGGCATTGGTCAATATGTGTATGCATACCGATCACTTTAGCCCTATTCGCTCTTGTATCCACGCTTTTACAGACAAGATAGAATTCCTGAACGCTGGTAATCTTCCAATGCCAGCAGACAAAATGGTTAAATCATTCTATTCTATTTTACGCAATCCAACGATAGCCAAACTCTTCCGCTTTGCCAATGTCTCAGAAAACGCAGGCTTTGGTATGGGAAAACTAATGTCTTGGGAGCAGATTACAGGTAATCAAGTTACTTTCGACAGCGATAGAAGCATAGTCCGTATCATATTCAATCTCAAGAAGAATCTTGACATTTCCTCTAACATTTCTCAAGAAAACGCCTCAACAGGAACAATCCAAGAGCAACAAGAGAGGTTGGGGATAAAGTTGGGGGTAAAGTTGGGGGTAATTACCTTTATTAATGAAAAGTTGGGAGAAAAGTTGGGTATAATTGAATCTGAAGCCGAAGAAGTTGGGAGAAAGTTGGGTATAAAGTTGGGTATAAAGTTGGGTATAAAGTTGGGTATAAATCGTTTTTCTATTATTCTGCTCATACACTTTTACCCCAAAATAACCAGAATGGAACTTTCCAAAATATTAGGAATAAGTATTACAGCTATTGATACCAACATAGACTACTTGCGAGAGTTAAAAATACTTGAGAGAATTGGAGCCAGAAAAAATGGATTTTGGCAATTAAACGTCTAAGATTAAAAATATGAAGAAAATATTATATGGCAGTGTATTCTGCATTTGGTATTTGATGTCGCTGTTGCCACTAAGAGTGCTCTACATTCTCAGCGATGGCATATATTACCTTATTTATTATGGTGTGAAGTATCGCCGTCCACTGGTAAGGAAACATCTCTTCGACTCTTTTCCTGAAAAAAGTGAGGCAGAACGCATCAGGATAGAGAAAGAATTCTACTCTTGGTTTTGCGACTACATCGTAGAAACCATCAAGCTCTTTACTATGAGCAAGAAGCAAATCAAGAAGCGCATGCAATTCATTGGGGCTGAAAAGATAAGAGAATCATGTCAGAAAGGCCAATCGTGCGCTATCTATTTAGGGCATTACTGCAACTGGGAATGGGTTACCTCCCTGCCACTTTGGGCAGGTGAGGGAATTACATTCGGACAGATTTATCATGTCTTAGAGAATCCAGCCTTCGACAAACTCTTTCTCTACCTCCGCAACCGATTAGGATCTATCAGCATTCCCATGGCTGAAACGCTGAGAAAGATAGTAAAGATGCGCCAGAATGGCAAACAGATTGTCATCGGTTTCATTGCCGACCAAGTTCCATTTTGGAACAACATTCACTACTGGACCGATTTTCTACACCACGATACTCCTGTGCTCACAGGCACAGAGAAAATAGCCATAAAAGCCAATTTTGCAGTATATTATCTTGACTTGCAACGAGTGAAACGTGGCTATTATAAAGGAGAATTCAAGCTGTTGACCGACAAGCCAAAAGAATGCAAGGAGTTTGAAATCACCGAGATGTACTTCCGTGAATTAGAAAAGACCATCCAACGCCAACCTCCCTACTGGCTTTGGACACACAACCGCTGGAAGCGTACACGCGAGCAATGGCTCAAGATTGTAGATCCTGTAACACATAAGATGAAAAGAGATTTGCAATAACTTATCAGAATTTACATTAAACCGAATAAGAACGATGATATTTGTAACAGACAAAGGACGTATGTGCAACAACATCTTGCAGTATGGTCATGTTTACGCTTGGGCACGTGAGCATGGCAGAAAGAGCATCTCTATGCGTTTCTGCTATAAATACCAATACTTCAAGATATGCCATACAAAAGGACATAACTTCCTTACTTATATAATAGCTAAATATGCAGCCAAGTGGGGACTGATTCCAACCGTTGACTTCAATGATATAGCAAAAGAAGCTATACAAAGAGACGCAGCCACTGTAGCAAGGCACAAACACGTGCTTGTAAAAGGTTGGTGTGTACGTTTCTACGACCTCTTCATCAAATATAAGGCAGAGATTATCGACCTTTTTACCTTTGATGCTCCTATTCTGGAAAAGACAAGGGTCTTTATGGGAGAAAAAGCCGATGACGAGTTAAGACTTGGAGTACACATTCGCCGAGGCGACTACAAAACATGGCACAACGGCAAGTATTATTTCGAAGATGCAGACTACCAGAATTACATTCAGCAATTTCAATCTCTCTTTCCCAACAAAAAGATTACTGCATACATTTGCAGCAATGACCCCATGTTAGACAAGGAATCATACAAGAAGCATTTAAAAGGCATCCGTGTCGTAATTTCACAAGGTGGCCAAGAAGATGATCTCTGCCTTTTATCAGAATGTGAATATCTGATAGGTGCTCCAAGTACATTTACCTTAGTGGCAGCCATGTATCATAACTTACCCTTATATTGGATAGAGAAGAAAGAGGAAGCTCTCTCTCTAAATTCCTTTGATAAGTTCAACCATTTATTTCAAAATATAAGATAATCGCATATATGCCTAAAGTTAGCATCATTGTACCAAATTATAATTATATTAGCTATCTTCCACAAAGGCTCGAGTCGATATTCAAGCAGACTTTTACTGATTATGAGGTTATTCTACTTGATGACTGCTCTACAGATGGTAGCAAAAAAATTCTACGCCAATATGCAACCCATCCAAGAGTAAGTCATATTATAATTAATAACACTAACTCTGGATCAACTTTTGCGCAATGGGAAAAAGGGATAAAATTAGCTCAAGGAGAATATATTTGGATAGCAGAAAGTGATGATTATTGCTCTTACAATTTTCTTGAACAGTCTGTAAAGATATTGGATGAAAATCCACATGTATCCTATACCCTTTGCGGCTCACACATTGTTGACGAAATTGGCAAACTGCGAAATTGGAACTATGATTCATGGGGTCTAAAAACAGACACCAATAAAGTCTGCATATTCTCATCTGCCACATATTTGAAAGGATTATTTTATCACAATACAGTCTACAACGCAAGTATGGTCGTTTTCAGAAAGAAAACATATAGCCTTATCCAAGATAAAGACTATACAACTATGAAATATTGCGGAGATTGGCTTTTTTGGATAAAAATGACAGAACTTGGTGATGTCGCACTTCGCCAAGAACGTTCCAATTACTACAGAAGGCATGGTAAGAGTGTAACTATTACGGCTAACAAAGAAAAACAATTAGAAGAAAAATTGTATATTTACAATTATTTATGGAAACTGGACATCTTTGGCAAAATAGAAGAACTCCTTTCGAAAGGTTTTGTGTATAAGATAATTATAAGAACCGAAATTCGTGAGAAAGAAAAATATTTAGCTAAGATGCAAACATTAGGGGTAAATAAGAGAAACTATATCATCGAAAGAATAGCCAAGCTCTTATTCCCCCATACAATACATTAGCAACATTCACCTCACAATACGAATCGATATGAATTACAAATTATTAGCAGTGAAAAAGCTATTTTGTACGATTAGCTCGGCTATCATACCTTATAAACCTTTCAGGCATAAGGTAAGATACAGACTTAATCCGCTCAATGATAAAAGAGTGGAACGGTATTTTCGTGAGCAATATGTACTCCCTGCATATCAAAGAATATCAAATCTAAAGAGCAACACACAAAATATTGATACAAAAAAAGAAGAAACATTTGAGTATATCTGGCAATGCTGGCTTCAAGGAAAAGAAAAAGCCCCAGAAATAGTAAAGACATGCATACAATCTGTGGAAAAGTTCAAAAGAGCCAATCAAAAGGTTGTCATTATTACTGCAAAGAATTATACCGATTACGTTAGCTTGCCCACCTTTATTATTGAAAAATGGAAAAAAGGAATCATAAGTCATACTCAGTTCTCGGATATTTTGCGAATTAATTTTCTATCAAAGTATGGTGGCTATTGGATTGATGCAACCTGTTTGCTTACCGCCCCAATCCCCAAATGGATTGAAACAAGTTCGCTATTTATGTATAGAGCTTATGGAAAATTCGATTTTACATTCATACAAAGTTGCTTCATTCATGCCAATGCCAACAATCCTATCATCTTAGCATGGTGTTTCTTAATGGAACAACTTTGGAAGAAAGAATATAAACTACTACATTATTTTCAACTTCACTTGATGTTTAAGGCTTTAGTTTACACAAATCCATTTGCCAAGGAAGAATTTTTCAAGATGCCAGCCATATCCGAAAAAGATACCCAGACTTTGATGAACTTCATACTGCAAGGAGCACCCTATTCGACAGCAACATTTGAAACTATCAAGAAGAAGTCTTTCATTCACAAACTCACCTATAAAGAAGACATCCCTAATGAGTTTTACACATTCTATTTGTCACATCAATAAATTATACTATTATGAATAAAATAAAAGTAAGCATCCTCGTATCTACATACAATTGGCCTGAAGCCTTAGAGTTTTCGCTCAGAAGTATGTTCTGCCAGACTATCTTACCTGACGAGATAGTCATTGCAGACGATGGCTCTACCCCAAAAACTAAGGAGTTGATTGATAAATTAAAAAAGGAAACTTCTATCCCTATCAAGCACATTTGGCATGAGGACAAGGGATTTCGCAAAACCATTATTCTGAATAAGGCCATTGCAGAGGTTTCCTATGATTACATCTTGCAAGTAGATGGGGATGTTGTCCTTTCACCACATTTCGTAAGCGACCATCTCGAATTGGCAGAGAAGAACTATTTCGTATGTGGCAGCAGGGTAAAACTATCACCAGAGGTAACCAAACGACTGATGAATTCCAAGAAATTCAAGCTGAATGTTTGGAATATGCCCATTACATTTGTGTTCAATAGTTTCCGCTCTAAGTTCTTGCGCTACTTTATGGCTGAAAGATACGCCAAGAAAATAGACCACCTACGTGGCTGCAATATGGCTTTTTGGAAAGAAGACCTAATCAAGGTTAATGGTTATAACGAAGACTTAATGCAATGGGGACACGAGGATGGAGAAATCGCATTCCGACTACACTTTGCAGGTGTCAAGAAAAAAGCTCTTAAAATGGGAGGCAATGTTTATCACCTTTACCATCAAGAGTCTTCAAGAGGCAATGAGCAACGCCATCTCATCGAACTCGAAAAAGTACAGCAAGAACATCTTGCTTGGTGTGAAAACGGCATTGACAAGTATCTATCCAAAAGATAATATACCAACAAAAAACAGCGTAAAGTGCCAGTTCCAATACACTTCACGCAGTTTTTCATCTCATTTTTTGCCGAATCTTATTTTCCAATATCTTGCTCACTGCCACAAACTGATAGATTCCTTCATAGCAAGCACAAATGAAGCCTTCTCTGCCATCACGGAAACCACCTTTCTGAATATAAGCCCTAAAGAAACGGACTAAAGGGCGATAAAACAATGCCGCCAAGCCATAGTTCCGATTTCGCTTTTTTTCTATCTCATTCTCCGTATATTGGTTGATTTTTGCCATACGGCAAGCAATGGAATCATCGGCAAGATGCACAAATGCCAATTTTTCATTCTTTGAAGGCAACTTTTTTATTCTACCTTGAATAACAGGATCTGCATGAATGATGGCAGGCCAAACCGTTCCTTCCTTCACAAAGAAGCGAAGTTGATAGTCAGGATAAAAACAGCGCATAAACCGCCCCATAAACTTTGTTATACGAGGAATATACACACCTTGCGGCGCATCGTCTTGCCTCGTCAAGGCATAAAGATAATCCTTCAGTTGGGGTGTTACCAGCTCATCGGCATCCACCACCAATACCCATTTATTGGAAGCTGTATCAATGGCTGTTTGTCGGGCAGGCTCACATATTTGGTAATCTCCCTTCGGGAAGATTACAATCTTGCATCCATATCGCTCCGCTATCTCACGAGTATCGTCTGTACTCTCCATATCACAGACTACGATCTCATCAAAGTCCTTGACAGTATCAAGTACTTGCGCCAAATACTGCGAGGCATTGTAGGTATTGATTACTACCGATATTTTATTATTGCTCGTATCCATTTTACTTTTTTACGTTTTAATTTTCCTTTCTCAACCAGTCTAACACATACTGCTGCTTGATGCCATCATGGAATATCTGCGGATCGTTGTCAAGCGTCAATAGATATTTAGGATAATTATCCTGTATGGCTCGCAAGGGCTCCAATTCTCGCTTCATCGTAGCCTCATCCCTCACACTAAGCGATACTTGATAATAAGACTTATGCTCACCTTGGATAACGATGAAGTCAATTTCGGCATCACCAACCTTGCCTACATAGATCTCTCCGCCACGACGTGCCAACTCTAAATAGACAACATTCTCTAAGACATGTCCGAGGTCGCCCCCTTTGGTAGCATTAATGACATTGCGAAGACCAACATCTGCCAGATAATATTTCTGACCTGTTTTCAGCAATTGCCTCCCCTTGGCATCGTATCTCTGAACAGAATAAAAGATATAACTATCCGTCAAGGCTGAGATATAGTTCTCGACCGTATGCGATGTGATTTTTCTTCCCAAAGAAGTCATCGTATCGCTGATGCGCTTAATGACAGAGATGTTGCCGATATTATCCGCCAAGAAACGGACGACACTCTCCAACATCATGACATCCGTTATCTTCCTGCGACTTACTACATCTTTCAGCACAATCGTGTTGTATAAGCCAGTAAGATACTCACGTATCATCTCTCGGTCGTTCCTGATTTGCAACACATAAGGGAACGAACTCTTTTCGATATATTCACGATAGACGCTCTCCATACTCAAACCTGGAGGCATTGCCTGGAGATATTCTTTGAATGAGAACGGAAACAACTTGATTTCTACATATCTTCCTGTAAGCAACGTCGCTATCTCCCCAGACAAGAGATAAGCATTAGAACCCGTGACATAGATATCTACATTATCTAATAAAAACAAGCTGTCTATCGCCTTTTGAAATCCATCCACCATCTGAATCTCATCAAAAAACAGATAGTTCATCTTCTCTGGGCAAAGGTTCTTCTTGACATGTGAATACAATACCTTGTAGTCAAGGAAAGGCTCATTGTCCAAATCCTCGAAGTTGAGTTCCTGCACCTGAGTTTCTGACACACCTTCTGAAAGAAGCTTCTCGCAAAACATCTTCAACAGAGATGACTTGCCACAACGCCGAATGCCAGTCACCACTTTTATTATTTTCTTGTCTCTCCACTTCTTTAGAAGGGACATATACTCTGTACGTTCTATCATAAGCAAAAAATGAATTGCGCTACAAATATACGAAACTTTTTCAAGAAAATTGCAGCACATTACAATTTTCTTGCTAAATCACCAAAAATTTGCAGCGCACTGCAAATTTGTGGTTCCTTATATAACTCAAGGTAGAAAGAGGCAAAAATGGATGCACGTCATACGCAACGGAATCGCCATATAATTATGTCTGACAACAAAGATACTGGCAACCACTGGACAAAGTTTGCCAGCTGTTGTCAGTAAGATCATTATATTTCAAATACTCCAAGCACAATGTTTCAAGTAAGATATACGATGCTAAACCAGCACCATATCCTTTCGCTCCTCGAAATCGGAGATAACATCGATGATTGCTCCTGAAATCTCTGACGACACATACGAGAAATCCTTCTTTTGGCGAATAGCCTTGAGGAAGGAGAGAAGCATATAACGCAACCCCTCGCCATCCAACTGGTAGAAATATCGCTTATTGTTCTGGGGATCCTCATACCTCACCTCAAAATAGTCTGTCTTCCACCATGGAGCCGGCACATAGATATAGCCTTTGGTGCCGGAGATGACAAGGGAGCCTTCCGACTTCACGCCCTGTCCTACCTTGAGCGAAGCCACAGCGTGTGGATAAACAAAGGAAATCTTGGTGAATGCATCATATTTTTTCTCCTCGTCCAGGAAATGAGTGGCAATCTGCTTGGTTGCGTAATCCGTCCCTAACAACTGGAAAATAGGCAATAGCGCCGTAGGTCCCCAGGCACAGATGCTGTTCCATTCGTAGAGATTCTTCTGGGAATCTTGGGTAGGATCGAAATCTATAAGACTGGTGCAAGTGGCATCCACCGACATGATGTCGCCAATGATCCCCCCCTTTGCCAAAAGCAAGAGGCGATAATAGGCTACAGAGTAAGCCGTCTTGATGGAATCCATCAAGACCAACTGCTTTTGCCGAGCTATCTTGAGAAGTTCTTGCCATTGGTTCGCATCCATGGTGATGGGTGACTCGCACAATACATGTTTGCCTTGTTCCAATGCCTCCTTGATCTGTACATAATGCAACGATGGTGCGGAAATGACATAGAGCGCATCGCTATCTGCCAATAATTCTTGATAAGAATCCACCTGATTTTCCTGCTTACACAATGTCTTAGACAGATATGTATCGTTCAAGGTGAAAACCTTGCCTGACTCCAAACCATTCACATACTGCGACTCACGCTCTATCTTGTTGAGGATGGGCGACTCACCCACCAAGCCGAGCCGAATTGGCTGTTGCTCACTACGGATTTCTGTGCTCGACACACCAGTGGTGCGATCGAGATACACCACCTTGCAATAAGCTTTGAGATAGTCGAACTTACCCTTCCAGTCGGAGCCAACGGTAAAGATATCGACATCATAACGCTTGATGTCATCAATCTTCTGCCCCTCGTACTCCTCGACAATTATCTCATCGGCAAGACCTGTAGCCCGCACAGCCTCTATGCGCTCCATGAGTGATTGTTGTACGTTAATCTTACCTCGCTCACGATCGAAGGTATCCGAAGTGACACCTACTATGAGATAATCGCCCAAAGCCTTGGCACGTTCCAAAAGGCGTATGTGCCCGTAGTGCAAGAGGTCGTAAGTACCATATGTGATGACTTTTATCATAACAATCCTTTGTTTTGCAAATCCTTAAGGGCATTAACCAACATGGTATTGTCTTTTATTGTGAGGTTGCCAAGGTGCCCTACACGGAACACCTTCTCAGCCATGTCGCCACCATTAGGACATACCCAGATGCCATACTCATCCTTCAGCTTGAGGAAGATGTCGTAAGCCGAAGCATGGAGAGGATGGAGCGGAGTGACAGCATTCGACATCGACTTGGAAACGATGGTAAAAGGCAAGTCCCGGATTTTGCTACGGAAGTCTTCTGCCAGCATCTTCATTCTGCGGTTCTCGCTCTCGACACCTCCATTTCGCTCTATCTCACGCAAACGAGCATTGATTTGCAGCAAAATTCCTACTGCAGGAGTAAAGGGAGTCTGCCCGCGCTCGCCATTTTTCAGGGCATCCTTCAGGTCGAAGTACATCGACTTTACCTGGTTAGCTTCCACGCGCTTCTGAGCCTCAACATCGAGAACAACAACCGATATGCCCGGAGGGCAAGCCAGGGCTTTCTGCGAACCTGTTATCATCACGTTGACACCCAATGCCTGCATGTCGAATGGGTCGGCGAGGAACGAGCTGATGGAGTCAACAGCCAAGAACATTTTGTTGCGATGGCAAAAGTCGCTTATCATCTTTATGTCGTAGAGAACACCCGTAGAGGTTTCGTGCAGGTTGACTAAGAATCCCGTGTAGCCTTGCCCTTCATAGGCACTCAACTCTTCGGCAGTCAACGGATTGCCCATCTCCAACTTGATTTCGGTATGAGGAATGTCGTGTATCTGGCACAGTTGCACGAAGCGATGACCAAAGCTGCCTCCATTGACCACCAGCACCTTGTCGGCTGGTGTAAAGACATTCATCACCACAGCCTCCATCGAGGCCGTGCCAGAGCCTGTGATAAACACCACACGAGACTCGTCCGAAGCCTTGGCAAACTTTTTCATCAATCGTTCGTTCTCCTTCATCGTCACCGAGAACTCTGCTGTTCTGAAATAGGGTACCTGCTCGGCACCTATGGCCCGCACCTCGTCGCTTGCCATCACTGGGCCTACCGTAAAGTTTAACATTTCCTTCATCCTTATTATGATCTTATTGTCTTTTTATTCTTCCAAAAGTCTTGATGCTCGTATACTTGCGCCACAGGTTGAGCTTTCTCTTGGCCGGCACGCCGTGGCGACGAATATATTCCTCGGCTCCGGCTATCATGCGCTCGCACACCTTTCCGTCCAAATAGGGGTCGTAGTTGTCTACTATCCACTGTCGCTTGGCTATTGCCGCCGGGTCGGTCAGGGCGTGGTCGTAAGCTGCAATGAGCAGCGACGGCTCGTTGATGTTCTCCCAGTAGATGTTCTTCGAGATGGTACCCAACGTGATGACAGGACGCGAGAGCAACAGGAACTCATAGATGGTAGACGAGGTGTCGCTGATGAGCACATCCGACATGAGCTGATACTTGGTAACATTCTCTCCTTTGTCGATGAAGACGATGTCTTTCCTCTCGCCCGCCCAGTCGCGATACTCGTCCACCCACTCCTGTCTGGTCAGCGGATGAAACTTCATCAGCACCAAGGCATTTCGTTCCTCAGCCAGTCTGCCGAGCTGATCCTTGATGTAAGGCAGCGATGTGAGCTTGGGTGAGAAGGTGGGCGCATAGAGGATGATGGTCTTCTTGCCACTCTGGCAGAGCAACCGTTCGCGCTCTGCGTCATATTTGTGCAGATTGGCCTTTATCCAGTCTTGCTTGGGCCATCCAGTCTCAAGCACCTCAAAGTCGCCATATTTCTTTGCCAGCTCCTTGAAGTGCGAGGTGAAGTAAGGACCTTGTGTAAAATAGGTATCGAAGTATCTGCGTATAACCCAGTGGTCTTTCTTCTCGGCAGCATAGCCGTGGAACACCTGTATCTTGACCCCTGGCAGATAGTAGGGCACGATGTTGCCTGGCACATAGATAGCTTCGGGCGAGAAGTCGTAAACCTCCTGCATGGAGCCTGTCCACCTCACCTTATCGGCATACTCGAACCTGTCTATCTTGGGCTGGTGAATGTACCACAGTACCTCGTGGGGCAAGTGGCTGTCAGTCACGTATTCCTGTATTGGGTTGAGTATGTCGATGGCATATTTGTTCTCACAAAACAGCACGATTCTCATATCTTTGCTTTTTCTTGTTGTTTACTACTTTTTGTTGTTCTCATTGGCATACACCAGTCGGTTTTGCGTCATTCGCTCCATGTACGACTGTATGATGGCCTTCACCTGACGCTCCATCTCCTGACGCACCTTTGGTTCCTTGTCTGCCACATTGTTCTTTAGCAACAGGTCGGTGCGGAACTTGTACATTGCCTTTGTCTTCTGCCCGTCCCACTGCAGCAGGTAGTCGCCCCTCACATACTGATAGAAGCCATTGATGTAGTTCACCGCCCATGTATCCTTGGCTGGCGTTGTGAGCAGGTCGATGCCGAAGCCCACGTACTTCTTGTCGTAGCCCAAGTAACTCAGCACCGTGGGCATGATGTCTATCTGCTGGGCTATGGCGTCGCGCATGCCAGGCTTGAACTCACCACTCGGGTCGAAAAAGATGATAGGCGAGCAGAAACCTCCCAAGTCGGTCTGATAATACGCATGGTCGCTCAAGTTGGTGTGGTCGGATGTAATCACGAAGAGCGTGTTCTTATACCAAGGCATAGTCTTCGCCTTGGCGAAAAACTTTCGCAAGGCATAGTCTGTGTAGCGTATGCACTTATGAATAACAATGCCTTCCTCCGGGAATACCTTCTTATACTTATCTGGAATGACATACGGATGATGAGAAGATGCGGTAAAGAGAGCTGTCATGAAAGGCTGCTTCAGCTCGCCCATCTTGGTGGCATAAAACTGCATGAAAGGCTCGTCCCATATCGCCCAAGTTCCGTCGAAGTCCTTGTCTCCATCAAAGCGCTTGTCCGCATCATATTCCGTACGGCCAAAATAATCCGTGAAGCCCGAGGTGCGGGCAAAAGCCTGGAAGCCCATCGAACCATTCTCAGCCCCATGGAAGAAGGCGGAGTAATAGCCCTTCTTCTTCAGCTCGCCAGCCAGTCCGCTCACATTGTTCATCGACGCTGGTGTGAGGAAGAAAGGCTCTACAAACATCGGAATGCTCGACAAGATACTGGGCATTCCGTCGATGCTCTTCCTGCCATTGCAATAGGAGTACAGATAGGTGGCGCTGTGCTGCATCAGCGAGTCGACAAAAGGCGTATAGCCCTTGTATCTTCCGCCGTCGAGCCACTTGTTGAAACCACCAATATACTCTCGTCCGAAACTCTCGATGATGATTACCACCACGTTTTTCCTACGCTTCACAAGCGTATCGGAAGGAACATGGATGGGCGAATAGATGGCATCGAGTTGCTTCTCCGTATAGTAGTTCGGCACTTCGAAGACGGGCTTGTCGATGGTACGGATGATGGAGAAAGGAGTGTTCAGCACAATAGCAGCCTCCTGCGGACGCTCCACGTACTGGTTGGCGTTGCTGATGGTGATGGGGCGCACGGCTGTGGTGAATCCGCCTCGCATGCCTGCCACACAGAAAGGCACGAATACGACAAGGCAAGCCGTCTGAACGGCATAGTATCTTGCCATGGGTTTCAGCCTGTAGGGACGCTTTACCGATTCGGGAACATCGCCCTTGGGCATGCGGTAGAAATACCATAGCGCAGCTATTAGCACCACGCCGATGAGCACCAAATACCAGTGGCGCAAAAGCTCCACACCGAAGATGCTGCCTAAATTGTTCTCATTCTTGAACTCCGAGAACACTGTTACCGTAGTGCGACGGGTAGTGTACTGGAAGTATACGCTGTCGGTAAGATTGGCCACTATGCTCAAGGCATTCACCACGACAAACACCCATTTGGCTACATTCTGATACAAGGCACTCTCCTTGTAGTGGATGGGGAAAAGCATCAGGAGCGCATAGAGTGCGTTGGTATAGAGAATGGCCGAGGAATCGAAGTACCAACCTCCCACGAGCATCTCGCCAAAAGCCTGCCAGGTAAGCGAGTCGGAGAACATGCTCCAGTTGACCGCCAAAAACACCAGGCGGCATATTTCATAAACGATGTATACCATCGCCATATTGATGACGAAGCAGAGTGGCGAGGTAAACAAATTTCTCTTTAGTCTCACGTTTGTGTTATTTTTGCTGTTTATTACATGTTGTTACAGCTGGCAAAATTACTTAAAAATCATGTACTGAGCAAATAATTGGCTACGTATTTTGCCTTACCACTTCCATTTCACTTGTATTTCGACATCAGTCTGCGAGGAACCGTCTATCTGCTGCAGTCCCGACGAAATGTGGCCGCGGTCGAAATACTTGGTGCCGCCCACCTTGCAGAGAGCTACGAGATGGCTGCCCGCATCGGCTCGGGCTGTCAGCACAAGGCGCATGCCCCGACCAAAGAAGCTGCCAAAGCGAGTACCGTAAAGCAACGTGGGCTCGCTGGCATAAATGCGTGACGCATAGTCGTCGGTACAGAAGTAGCCTGCCATGCCCGCCAGCCTCAACCAACGCCATCTGCAAGTTGCCTGTTGGCTTGCCATCCAACCTCGACTTGCCACTTCAGCCTCGCGCACATGGCTCATGTCGAGTTGAGTCTTGCAACTCCAGTTTCCGCCCCCATACGTGGCGTAGAGCCTACCTCGCTGGGTCTGCTCGCCCTGCTTGTCACGATAACGGTAACGAGCACCCAACAACGTTGAGCCCGACGGGCGGAAGGCTATGCCGAGCAGGTTGTCCCAACTGTGCGTGCTGCCCGTGGTGCCGAACTTGGGCCAGGCAAAATAAGCCACGTCGGTATAAGCAGTCACATTCCATCTGTCGGTAGGCGACCAGCTGCCGCCCAAATACACGCCACTCTCGTCCTGCACGCTGGTTCCGTCGGCAAAGGCACAAGCATAAAGCGAATAGTAGCGATAGGGATAAAAGCGCTGGAGAGCCACCAACGAGAAGTGGTTGGAGAAGACATAGCTCATGGCGTTGACTGTAGCCACGACACCACACGAGCCTGTTGCCGTCTCGCCTTGCACCACAAACCGAGGCGACACATAGGCATAGTCTACACTCGCATTCCAGAATGCACTCCCGGCAGGTGCGAACCGTTTGTACAGCAACTTACGGTTGGGCGTGAGGGGCAGCGAGAAAGAGTTGTAGAAGCCCGTGGCTCCTACATGCAGAGCACCCTTTCGATAGCCCACATTGCCACCTGCAAGGAAAGCCGACGCCACATTCTTCTTCGCCATCTCGGAGGTTGTGCGATGCAGGCCAGAGGTTAGGATGGTCTGTATGCCTCCGTCCTTCAGCGTGGCATCTATCTTGCGATACGAGACAAAACCTGTCACATCGAGTCCGCGCGCCACGGTCACCGTGGCTGCCGCTCCCTGCAAATAGTTGGCGGCATAGCGCGAGCTGTGCACCCTGACCACGTTGCTGTTGCGTCCCAAAGCCGAGAGTGTGGACAACTTGCCAAACGAGAAGTCGTTGTTCAGTATCAGTCCCATGCCCTCATGCAGCCTATAGCGTCCCAAGGTGAGGTTTTTCAACCTTCCCCAACTACGTATCTGCAGATAAAAAGAATAGAAATCGTAGCCTGCGCCGTTGCCGTTGCTCATGAAGGGTTCGCCCGCGTCCTTCGACCCCGTGAACCCCATCTTCACCTTGTCGCCATAACGAAACTGATAGCGTAGCCAATGCTTGTAACGGCTTCCCAAATAACTGCCATCGACATCGCCCTTGCGTTCATACAGAGGCACTTTCACCATAGCCATCAGTTCGTGCTTGCCATATTTCGCTATCTGGCGCAGAGAAGGAAAGCTCCTTGCCTCCACCTCGCCAGCATAGACAAAGCATGACAGCAACTGGCGTTGCGTCCACGACATGCCGTTTATCATGGCCAGCTCGCCCAGGCTCTTCATTGCCCCATAGCGATAAATGTAGGCTTCGATGTCCTCTATCTGCTGAGCGGTGAGAAACGGCAGGCGCTGCAGGTCTTCAGTCGTGGCGGTATTGATGTTGATGGGGTGTTCCGCCAACTCGTTCAGTACGTCCTCGTATTCCTCCCACGACTGACCCTCAAAGTCCTCCACGTCGCTCAGCTGATCCAGATATTGCTGCCACGCAGCAACAGTTGTTTCTTTCTGAGCCAGGACCATACCCGACATCAACCATACGAGCAAGAGCCATATTGTCCTCTTCGTCATCTTTTGGGCTTTTAGGTTAATACACAGATTGTCGTTATTGCTTAGGTGTGTACGAGCATCCCGTCGTACCCCACAAAGATACTGTAAAATAATGAAAAAGAAGAAGAAAATGACAAATATTTTTCTTTAAGTGCGAAAATATCGTTACTTTTGCGCACGGAATAAGAAATCTGAAATATGAGAAGACTTTTGCCCATGCTTTTTTTAGCAATCCTTTCCGCACACTCCGTGCCAGCCTTGGCGCAGAGCGACGACGCGTCTCATCCCGAAGACAGGGAAGTGGACATGGACGCACCCACCTTCGACCCCATGGTGAAGGTAGGGAAGGTGCTGCTCGGAAAGGACAGCGTGCAGTATGTCGAGGTCAACAAGGTGTACATCTATCCTGAGCCCGAGTTCAAGGATGCCAAACAGCGCATGGCTTACAACCGCTTGGTTTACAACGTAAAGAAAGTATTGCCCATCGCCAAGGAGGTAAGGCAAATCATCTTGGAAACCGGTGCTTACCTGGAAACGCTGCCCAACAAGAAAGCGAAAGACGAGCACATGAAGCGAGTGGAGAAAGACATCAAGCGCGAATACACGCCACGCATGAAAAAGCTCACCTACGCCCAGGGCAAGCTCTGCATCAAGTTGGTTTATCGAGAGTGCAACTCGTCTTCCTATCAGCTGATACAAGCTTTCCTTGGTCCTATCCGTGCTGGCTTCTACCAGGCTTTTGCCGCCCTCTTCGGTGCCAGCCTTACCAAGAAATACGACCCCAACGGCGTCGACCGCCTTACCGAACGTGTGGTAAGGCAAGTGGAGTCGGGACAACTCTAACTTTTATGACCAAGGGAGGTCTTAAGAAATGAAAGAAACCACCCATCGAAGACTCGTATAACTCGGACAAGATTACCTCTGCACCAGAAGTGAAAACTATTCCTCTGTGTAAAGCACCTGGATGATGGTTTGACCTACGGCCTTGAGGGTGTTCTTGTCGAGGTGAGCCATATCGTCGCTCACGGTGTGCCAGGTGGGGCCGAAACTGCTCTGCTGGCAGTCGGGATAATAAGGAATAATATCGATGGTGGGAATCTTCGCCTTCTGGTTGACAGGGATGTGGTCGTCGGTTATCATGCCTCCGTCGCTTTTTGGGAAGAAACTGCCATAACCAGCCTGGCGGGCTGCCCGCCACACCTTGTTGACTACAGCAGAGGCATACTGCATGGACATGCCCTCACGATAGAACTGGGCTCCTTGTCCGCCCACCATATCGAGCAGAATGCCGTAACGGGGCTGATAGCCGGAGGATTTGTTCTCGCTCCAGTACTGAGCGCCTAAAGCCCAGGAGTCGCCATCGTCCTGCACGTCAGCCCATTGCGGAGTTCCCCAGTCCTCGGCATCGAAGCACACGAAGTCGACTCCAATCTGTGGATTTAGTTTTTTATCGACTTGTAACAGTCGGGCGATTTCCAACATCACTCCTATGCCGCTGGCCCCATCGTTGGCAGCCATGACAGGCTTGCGCCAGTTGGTGCTGTCTGGGTCGTTGTCCGCCCATGGACGACTATCCCAATGGGCACACAGAAGGATGCGTGTGGATGCCAGAGGATTGTAGTGGGCAATGATATTGGTGCTCTTGAGCAGAGTGCCATCATAGCCTTTGAGGTCGGCTTTCTGGGCTTCCACCTGACAACCAAACTGTCGGAACTTGCTGACAATCCATTCTCCACAACGCTCGTGCGCATCGCTGTTCATGGTGCGCGGACCGAACTGGCATTGCGCCTCACAATAGGCGAAAGCAGAGTCGGCATTGAAGGTTGGACCTACTGGGTTGAGTTTCTCAGCTTCCTCCACCTCCTGCACATCGGGCGATACGCTATGGCTGTTAGTATAGGTGTAAGCCCCGGCAGCAATGGCTGCCGCAGCAACAAAGCCCAATATGATTTTCATTTTATTTGTCATCGTTTAATATTCCTGCTCTTTTAACTTGAACGTTTTACTTTCCTTGCTTTTTGCTTAACTCTCTTGTACCAACTGCATGACACGAAGCCAGTTACCGCCCCATATCTTGGCAATATCAGCCTCGCTGTACTTGCGACGCAACAACTGCTGAGTGAAGAGAATGAGTTCGGAGGAGTTGGCAAGTCCACGGATGCCTCCGTCGCCGTCAAAGTCAGTTCCCAAGCCCACATGTTCGATTCCCACGACGCTGATGGCATGTTCCAAGTGGGCAATGGCGTCGCGAATGTCAGCCTCGCCATCCTTGCGCAGAAAACCATGATAGATCGTAATTTGCGCCACACCTCCACGAGCTGCCAACGCACGAAGCTGGTCGTCGGTGAGGTTGCGTGGAACATCACAGAGAGCACGGCAACTGCTGTGGCTGCATACAATAGGCGTGCTACTTAGCTGCAAAGCATCGTAGAAACTCTTTTCCGAAGCGTGGCTTAGGTCGACCATGATGCCCAGCCGGTTCATCTCGCGAATGACCTGTTCACCAAATTCGCTGACTCCATGATGGGTGTTGCTGCCCCGGGCACTGTCGCAAATGTCGTTGTCGCCATTATGACAAAGAGTGATATAGACGATGCCTCGCTGGGCAAAATGCTTCAGGTTGGCAAGGTCGTGGTCGAGCGCCAACCCATTCTCGATGCCGAGCATGATGCTCTTGCGACCAGCCTTCTTGTTGGCGTACAACTGGGCAGGAGTGTGGGCAAAAGCCAGATAATCGGTATCCTGAGCCACGATGTCGCTTATCTTGTCGAAGATGAGGTCGGCATACTGTACGGGGGTGTCTACGTCAAACTCCACCTTGCTGCGGAAGCTCTCTCCAGGCTTGGGCTGTGGTAGATAAGCCACCATGGTGGTGGCATCCTGTCGGCCGTCGGTCATCTTGTGAAGGTCTACAAGAATGCGAGGGTCGCGATGGTCGAAGCGAACACCCTGAGGAAAGAACATCGGAGTGTCGCAATGGGTATCAAGGGTAAGGTTGCGGGCATGAAACTGCTTGGCTGCGCTGAACTCACCAGCCTTCTCCACCAGCCAGTGGAAGATTTTCTTTCCCTCTTCCCCAAGCCATTCTGGATGCCACTGCACGCCGAGTATCGACTTGTATTCGCAGCTCTCCATGGCCTCGATGATGTTGTCGGCAGAACGGGCTATGACGCGGAAGCGCTTGCCGGGTTGTCTCACAGCCTGATGGTGGAACGAATTGACCATGATGCGCTCGCTGCCGTATATATTATATAAGGTGGAACCTTTCACCAAGCAGACGCTGTGGGTTGGCTCCGAGCGGTCGGCATCCTGGCTGTGCTTCACTTGCTGCTCGATGTCTTGCTCCACCTTTCCGCCAAGGGCTATCGCCAAGGTCTGTATACCCCGGCAGATGCCCAACATGGGTATCTGACGATTGAAGGCAAGGCGCACGAGCAAGAGTTCGGCAAGGTCGCGCTCACGATTGATGGTATGCAGGCGAGGCGAAGGCTCTTCGCCCATCCACAAGGGGTTATAGTCGCCACCGCCTGTCAGAATGAGTCCGTCCAACTGCTGGAGGGTATTGATGATGACGGCTGTGTCGGCCACAGGGGGAATAATTACTGGCACTCCTCCAGCCTCGACCACCTGCTTGTAATAACAATCACGAAGCGTGGCATCGATGCCCTCGTAATTGGCGGTAAGGCCTATGAGTGGACGATGCTTGGCTTCGGGAAAGGTGGAGTACACCCCCTGAAGATGCGACTCCAAATCAAAGTTTTCCATTTATTCTTCTTCTAAAGTAACAGGTATCTCTCGCTTGATGCTTTGCTCTAAAGAGATGAGTGTCTCGGTGGAAACCACACCGGGAATGGACTGCAACTTGTTGTTGAGCAAATCCATGAGTTGCTCGTTGTCGCGAGCATAGAGTTTGATGAGCATGGTATAGGATCCTGTGGTGAAATGGCACTCCACGATTTCGGGAATATTTATCAAGCGTTCCACAACCTTCTTGTACATGTTGCCTCGTTCGAGGTTGATGCCCACATAGGTGCAGGTGGAATAACCCAAGCTCTTGGGGTTGATGTCAAAGCCGCTTCCTGTGATGTAGCCATTCTCTATCAGGTGTTGCACACGCTGGTGAATGGCTGCACGCGACACACCACACTCTGCTGCCACATCCTTGAAAGGAATACGGGCATTCTTAGACAGGATGCCTAAGATTTTTCTGTCAAGATTATCAATTTTATCCATTCGTTCTGTTTTAAAGTCGTTATTTCTATACTTCTTGCAATATGCTTACTTGTTCAACTTCCAGGTTACACCGTCCTTGGTGTCCTTTACCTCGAAGCCAGCCTCAGCGAGGGCGTCACGAATCTGGTCGCTGGTAGCCCAGTCCTTGGCAGCCTTGGCCTTGGCACGAAGGTCGAGCACCATATCCACCACCTTGCCGTAAGCTTCCTCACGGGCATCATTGTTAGCTCCCTTCTCGCTCTTCAAGCCGAGGAGGTCGAAGGTGAAGAGATGCATGGTATCTGAGAGCTCCTTCAAGTCGTCGGCAGAGATGTTTGCCTTGTGGTCGAGGGCTGTGTTGATGATGTGGCAGGCTTCGAAGAGGTAGCTGATGACGAGCTGAGTCTGGAAGTCGTCGTTCATCGCATCGTAGCAACGCTGGCGCAACTCGCTCACGAACTTCTTCACCTGCTCATCGCTCTGCTTAGCCACAGGCACACGCTCCAAGTCGTTGATACCGTTCATCAAACGCTCCAATCCCTTCTGGCTCGCCTTCAACGCATCGTTGGAGAAATCCACGGTGCTGCGGTAGTGGGCGGAGAGGATGAAGAAGCGGATGGTCATAGGCGAGTAAGCCTGCTCCAGGCTCTTGTGATCGCCTGTGAAGAACTGCTCCAAGGTGATGAAGTTGCCGAGGCTCTTGCCCATCTTCTGACCGTTGATGGTAATCATGTTGTTGTGCATCCAGTAGTGAACCATCTGGTCGCCCTGGGAAGCCACGGCCTGCGCAATCTCGCACTCGTGGTGAGGGAAAATCAAGTCCATGCCGCCTCCGTGGATGTCGAAGTGCTTGCCCAAGTACTTGCGTCCCATCGCCGTACACTCGCAGTGCCATCCTGGAAATCCATCGCTCCAAGGACTTGGCCAACGCATGATGTGCTCAGGCGAAGCCTTCTTCCAGAGTGCGAAGTCAGCCTGGTTTTTCTTCTCGCCGATGCCGGCAAGCTCGCGGCTCTCGTTGATGACGTTCTCCAGGTTACGACCAGAGAGGATGCCGTACTTATGGTCCTTGTTATATTTCTCAATGTCGAAGTAGATGGAGCCGTTGCTCTCGTAGGCATAGCCATTGTCGAGAATTTCCTGTACCAGCTGCTCCTGCTCGATGATGTGACCCGTGGCGCGAGGCTCGATGCTGGGAGGGAGAACATTGAGTGCCTCCATCGCCTGGTGGTAGCGGTTGGTGTAGTACTGCGCAATCTCCATGGGCTCCAACTGCTCCAGTCGAGCCTTCTTCTCTATCTTGTCGTCGCCCTCGTCGGCATCGTGCTCCAAGTGGCCCACGTCGGTGATGTTTCTTACGTAGCGCACCTTGTAACCCAAGTGCTTGAGATAGCGGAAGAGTATATCGAAGGTGATGGCAGGGCGCGCATGACCTAGATGCGGGTCGCCATACACGGTAGGGCCACAAACATACATGCCCACGTTAGGTGCGTGGAGCGGAGTGAATCTCTCTTTCGTACGCGTGAGAGTGTTGTAGATCAATAATTTCTGTTCCATCTTGTATGAATCTTTATTATTACTTATGGGTGCAAAGAAATAGCAAACGAGAGCAATGAAAGCTTGCTTTCAAATTGCCGAGTGCAGCATTTCTTCTGCAAAGTTAATGCTTTTTTTCGACTTATCGGGCTATACGCTAACAAAATGTTTGGTTAATCAAGAAAAATACCTTAACTTTGCCATCGTAATAAAAAAAGAATAGCTTATGAAAGGTAGAAGATACCCTCTCGGGCTACAGACGTTTGAGAGAATTATCAAGGGAAACTATGTGTATGTGGATAAGACGGAACTTATCTACAATTTAACTCATGAAAGTACCTATTGTTTTCTGAGTCGTCCTCGACGATTCGGAAAGTCTCTTCTTGTCACAACCCTTCAGGCTTACTTCCAAGGAAAGAAGGAACTGTTCAAAGGTTTGGCGATTGATAGCTTGGAGACCGAATGGACAGCTTATCCAGTTCTCCATTTTGACATCAGCAAAGGCAAGTATTATAGTCTTGCAAACTTGATGTCAACGCTCAATGTGGTGATTTCTCCCTACGAGTGTCTTTATGGTTTGACACCTGATAAATCAGACGACTTCAATGTTAGAATCATCAATATCATCCAAGCAGCCAAGCAGCAGACAGGCAAGAATGTAGTCGTGCTCATTGACGAGTATGATTGTCCTATGCACGACTCCATGAAGGATGAGAAGCTACAGGAGCAGATACGTGACATCATGCGCAACTTTTTCAGCCCATTAAAGTCAGAAGAAGACAACCTTCAGTTTGTCTTCATGACAGGCATCTCCAAGTTTAGTCAGCTGAGCATCTTCAGCGAATTAAACAACATCACCAACATAAGTATGGAGGATGAGTATAGCAGCATCTGTGGCATCAGCAAGGAAGAGCTCCTGGAAGATTTCCATGATGACATAGAAGACCTTGCCAAGGCTCAAAATATGACATTCGACGAAGCAGTCGCACAACTCAAATTCCATTATGATGGCTATCATTTCAGTGGCAACGGAGCGGACATGTTCAATCCATATAGTCTTCTCAATACCTTTAGACTCAATAAGTTTAATAGTTATTGGTTCTCTACTGGTACTCCTACCTTCTTGATAGAATTATTAAAGCAAAAAGGCATAGACATGCTTCAGATGGAGGATATTTGGACTAATTCCGATCGCTTCGATACACCAACCAAGAAGATTACAGACCCGATTCCAGTACTCTATCAAAGCGGTTATCTCACCATCAAGGATTACATAGATATGGCAGACTCTTACAAGCTCGCCTTCCCTAACGAGGAGGTTCGCAAGGGCTTCTCCAACAGTCTTTTCCGTTATTATGCGCCGGACGGGATGGATGACCGTGATGCCATCAACAAAGCTTGGATAGATAACTTCATCCTGAGCACCGAGGACAATATGGAGGCATTCCTCCCCCATCTCCAGACATTCTACAAGAAGTTCCCATATACGTTGGTCAACAACAACGAGCGTCACTACCAAGCCGTGCTCTACACCATATTGCTAATCCTCGGATGCGATGTAACCCCAGAGGTACCTACATCCGACGGCAGAATCGACATGGTGCTGAAGACGAAGCGCAGCATCTATGTGTTGGAACTCAAATACAAGAAGGATGCCGAGACGGCGATGCAGCAAATCGACCACAAGGACTATGCTGCCGCCTTCGCCGACGACAAGCGAAAGAAATACAAGGTAGGCATCAACTTCTCAGAAGACCGCAGAAGCATCGACGACTGGAAAGTGGAAACTCTCGCATAACATTCTCAGCAACAAGATATAAAATCTGCCCAATAATTAGACGGCTGTGTCTAATTATTGGGCAGATTGTTTTATCGTCATTTTATGCGTTCTTGCTCATTTTCAGACATATAGATACTTTGGCACGCCTATTGTCCATAAGATACACGATAACGTGAATCGCAATAATATAAAAAGAATAAAGAAAATGAAAAGACTTGCAGCTTTAGCATTCTTCACCATCATCTCTATATCACAGATGATGGCGCAAAACATCACAGGAAAGATTGTGGATAACCAAGGCAATCCTTTGGCTTTCGCCAATATCATGCTCCTCTCCCGTCCCGATTCCGCATTCGTCAAGGGAGCGGTAAGCGATGAGGAAGGCAACTTTTCTATCGCCGCCAATTGCAACGGCGGCATCATCAAGGTTTCCTCCATCGGCTATCAGACCATCACGAAGGATTGCGAAGGTCAGCAGGCTGGTATCATTCGACTGGCGGAAGATACGCAGAATCTGAAGGAAGTGGTGGTAAAGGCACATCGCCCTCAATATAAAATGACCAGCGAGGGACTGATGACCAACGTGCAAGGCACTGTGCTCAGCAAGATGGGTACGGCAGAAGATGTATTGAAGCACGTGCCAAGCATCGTGAAGAAGAAAGATGGATACGAGGTGTTTGGCAAGGGCACACCTATTATATATATCAATGGCAGGAAGATGCAGGACATCAGCGAGTTGGACAACATCAAGTCTGCCGACATCAAGAGCGTGGAAGTCATCCAGAATCCTGGAGCCACCTACGATGCTTCGGTGAATGCCGTCATCAAGATCAAGACCATCAAAATGAAGGGCGAAGGCTTCAGCTTCGACACCCGCTCGCTCTATTGGTACAATAAGCAACATAATACCACCCAACAAGTCAATATGAACTACCGCCACGATGGGTTGAACCTCTTTGCCACTTACAAATTCTCCGACTATACGTGGATACAAGATGCCACTTACGAGCAGACCGTGCATGTAGATACACTGTGGCAACAGAAGAACAGCAATCAGGAGAAAAGTCGCACAGAATCTCATCGCTTGATAGGAGGCTTTAGCTACGACTTCAACACCAACCACTCCATCGGCGCCAGATATACGATGGTTTCGCAAGGTTATCATAGGCAGTACAGTTTCTTCGACAGCGAGATGACAGCCAATGGCAAGTTTTATGATTATATAAAAACCAATGGGGTGAGCGTGAGCAAGGATAGTCCTAACCATCAACTGAACGCTTACTATAACGGAACCTATGGGAAGACCACCATCGACTTGAACACCGACTTGTACTTTAACACCAGTAGAGATTACAATTATAACGACGAGAATAGCCAAGAGTACGATTCCCGCAATATCGTCTCTAAAAATCGGGTAAGCAACAGGATGCTTGCCTCTAAACTCGTTGTCAAGTCGCCACTCTTGGGAGGTAGCCTGACCTATGGGGCGGAATATATCAACACCCATCGCAACGACGATTATGAAGTGAACAGAACTGACCTTCTGGACAATTCGTACAGCACGCTGGAGGAACAGACCGTCAGTCCATTTATGCAATATTCCCGACTTACCCCAATAGGCAATATCACGGCAGGCGTAAGATACGAATACGTGCGTTTTAAGTATTATGACTCAGGCATCTATCAGCCAGAGCAGAGCCGTTCTTTCCGCAACTTCTTCCCTACCTTCAGCTATGGCACGAAGATAGGCAAAGTAATGGCGCAACTGAGCTACTCGGTGAAGACCAAGCGTCCTTCTTATTATCAACTCAGCAACAACGTATCATACATGAATCGCTTCACCCGACAAGTAGGTAATCCTCATCTGAACAATGAAACCAATCACACTGTGGAATTATCCGGCGTATGGAAATTCATCCAGTTTATGCTCAACTACAAGGATTCTCGTAACTCCATCATCTACTGGGCGGAGCAAATACCCGAGTACGAGGCGATTACACTGGTTAGCCATAAGAATGTAAAGAGTCTCAAGAGCATGACCGCCTACATCAGTGCTGCTCCAAAGATTGGCATTTGGTCGCCACAAATCAACCTGGGAATGCTGAAGCCATGGTTCACCCTCCATACCGATGTGGCATCTTATCGCTTGAACCGCCCCATCTTCATGGGCAACTTCAACAATGCCTTCTCCCTGCCATGCGGCATCATGCTCAGCGTAGATTATCGATATCAGAGCAAGGGAAACACGATGAATATATATATGGCGAAAGAGCAGCACGTATGGGATGTTACCCTCAGCAAGTCTTTCTTAAAGGATGCGCTTACATTAGAGGTAAAAGGCAATGACTTGTTGTATAAGAACACAGATGCCAATCTGCTCTACAACCAGAAGATGGAACTCTTACAGGTGGCGAAGCGAGGTACGAGAGACATCACCCTCACCCTGCGCTATAAGTTTAACACCACTCGCAGCAAGTACAAGGGAACAGGAGCGGGCAATACCGAGCTGAATCGTTTGTAAAAGTATTTCTAATATTGTTAGAACATCGTTCTAATGCCATTAAAGCATCGCTATAGGGATGCGCCTTAGCCCCTATTAGCGACTGAGGCTCGTCCCTACTAGCGACCAAGCTCGATCGCTAATAGGAGCAAGGCCTCGTCGCTAATAGGGGCTAAATCTATAGTGGTTAGCGGGGAAATCAAGGTACTATAATTGCAATGTGATAGTCCTATGTATCAATTATTACATCATATTATTGTAAGGAAATATTACCATCTTGCCTTTATTCTACTACCTCTTTATTCTGCTAAAAGTACTCTAAACAGACCACTTAGAGCCATGCGAGTAGGTAGCAAAGTGGCTCTAAGTGGTATTTTTAACATACTTAGAGCCACTTTGGTGGTGCTTATTCTGCCAAACCGATGGCGAAATAGGTCGATTTGGCAAAATAGCTATCTCTTATTTAGCCAAATCGGATATTTTTAGTATCTTTGCGGCAAAATAAAGAACTAAAAGCTTATGCAAAAGATAATAGGACGTACTGCGGAAAGAGCAGAATTACAAGACATTTATGAGTCAGGGAGACCCGAGCTCGTGGTCGTGTATGGTCGGCGCCGTGTGGGGAAGACTTTTCTTATTAGAGAGCATTTTCAAGGACAATTTGCTTTCTATCATACAGGTTTGTCTCAACAAGAGATAGACGCAACAAACCAAAAGGAAGGTCAACTTCAAAATTTCGCCTCTTCACTTCGCCATTATGGCAAGGCAGAACAAAAAACTCCCACGGATTGGCTAACAGCCTTTGATGACTTGCGCTCACTCTTAGAAATAAAGATGCAAGCATCTCCCAACCAAAGACAAGTGGTTTTCATAGATGAACTGCCATGGATGGATACCCCACGTTCTGGATTTCTCTCGGCATTAGAGCATTTTTGGAATGGTTGGGGAGCTGGGCAGACATCCCTTATGCTCATCGTATGTGGTTCTGCCACAGCATGGATTTCCGATCACTTGCTACACAACAAGGGGGGATTATATGACAGGAAGACAAGAGAAATCAAGCTTCATCCTTTTACCTTGCATGAAGCCGAATTATATTATCAGGAGCAAGGCATAGAATTAGATAGATATGCTCAAATGCAACTCTATATGATGCTGGGGGGCATACCTTATTACATGTCGTACGTACGCAAGGGAGATAGTGTAGAACAAACGATGGACAACTTGTTCGCACAACGCAACGCTAAACTTGGTGATGAATTAGAACAATTATTAGTATCGTTGTTTACCAATCATCAAGACTGCATGAAAATTGTTCGTCTTCTCGCCAACCGAAAGAGCGGTTATACTCGCAAGGACATAGCAGAGAAGACTGGAGTTCCATATGGAGGTGGACTCACAAAAACATTAAAGGCATTGACAGAAAGCGATTTTATCCAAAAATACATTTATTACGGTCTCCCTAACAAGGAAGAAAGGTATCGTCTCATCGACTTCTATTCTTTGTTTGCCTTAACCGTAGTTCACAAAAAGACATCGCCAGACGCTGATGTGTGGAAAGGCCAGTTCGACAAACGAACGATGGATATTTGGTATGGATTTGCTTTCGAGGCCTTGTGCTGGAATCATATCCCTCAAATCAAGCAAGCCTTAGGCATTTCTTCTGTACATACCGTGGAATTTTCTTGGCGTGCAGAGAAAAATGATGAACATCCTGGTGCACAAATAGAATTACTGATACGACGTGCCGATAGAATTATCAACCTCTGTGAAATGAAATTCTGTGTAGGTGAATATGTCTTGGACAATATAGAAGCCAGCAAGATTCGCAACAAGATTGCGATTTACCAACAACTCACCCACTGCAAGGAAGTGATACACCCAACTATTGTCACAACCTATGGATTGGCAGCAAACAAACACAGCTTCTTCATACAGAGAGTTATAACGATGGACGACTTATTTGTGTAAATACACTACACACTACACCATTGAAATTACCTGTCATACAATTGTTTAAGTATCATTTGGTGTAGTGTGAAGTAGAAATTCTAAAGTATCATATCACGAATGGAATATGACGACGTATCCTAAATGCTGTCGCCATATTTTTTCCAGCCTATCCTGGGCAATATAGTGTCCCTATTATGGCACTAATTTGACTTTTCTTTTTACCTCACCATCTCGCTATACATCTTGAACAATTCAGCCACGCACTCGCTCTCCGTCATCGTGGTGGAGAATCCGTAGGCTGCCATCACGGCTCGGTCGTTCTGTCGATGAGCCAGAAGGAGCTCCTTCGGCATGAGCGTAGGGTCGTAGAGGTCTGCCAAGGAGGAGTCGGGATACAAGGCTCTTGCGTCCAGGATGGCTTGGGCACTCTGCTCTATCTTCGCCCTCTGCTCGGCGGTAGGCGATGGCCAAGGGAAATTGTTATACACAATGTCCTTGCTGTAGCGATAGTCGCTCTCCAAGCGACCGCACACCGCCCGCATCCATGCCATGTGGACGTTCGACTCCAAGATGCCGAAGTGGTAGAGGGTGGCATCGGGAACTACAAAGACCAAGTCACTTGCTATTGTTCCAGCCTTGACATATGCCATTGGTACGTATTTTCGTCTCTCAGACGAAACTTTCGGAACTACCAAGAAATCAACTCCCTCTGGCTGTGTTCTCTGAGCAAACAAAGTAGGTGTATCTGCAAACTTGCGAATACCAGCAGCTATACTATTCGCTCTTTTCTCTTGGCATTTCCTAACTCTTTCATATACCAAAGGACAAGCCTTGATCTCCGCAGGTGTTGCATGTACAAGCCACAAGCACCACCTCTTCTTGTTGTGCAAAAACTCGACAGCTCCCATAAAAGGATGCACGAACTTGGCGGCTTGCGGTTCTTGCTTCAAAAAATCATCTTTGTCGCAGTCCTCTATAATCAAGAATCCACCATCGGCAGGTTTATTGCCGTATATCATTTTCGGTATGTCGCAAAGCGGCTTGTTTCTGCTCTGAACAAGCACCATAGGGGCATCACACAAGTAGGCATTTATCTGCTTTACATCGGTTTTGGCATTGCCAACGTATATAGATTTTGTTTCCCTGTCGAACATGGCAAAGCCAATGATGACACAATGGACTGCTGCTTTTTGCGAAGCCTCACTGCTCCAGACAAACGATTGATATGCAAAATTAATCTTGTAGTTCAACTGTGAGTAGAACCTTGCAACAGTTTCTCCTTGAGCTATCGAATTGGTTGAAACAAAGGCACATTCTATCTTTGTACCTTGGATAAAGTCGTTAGCTTTCTTATACCAACAGCATACGTAGTCAAGGTTTTTGATGCCAGGAAACAGTTGTTGCATATCTTCCTTTTGCTCCTTAGTCATAAAGGTGAATCCCACAAACGGCGGATTGCCGATGATGTAATCCAACTCTTCCTTCGGGCAAACATTCTCCCAATCAATTCGGAGCGAGTTGCCCTCCACGATATTGGCGTAGCTCTTCAATGGCAGGAAGTCGATGTCGTGGTGGATAATCTTCTCCGTCTCCGCCATCATCTGCGCCTCGCTGATCCACAGGGCGGTGGTGGCTACGGTGACGGCAAAGTCGTTGATCTCGATGCCGTAGAACTGGTGGATGCTTACCTTGATAGGGTTATTGAAGGCATCAAACTGCTCCACGTTGTATATCTGCTTGATAATCTCGTTCTCCAAACGTCGTAAGGAGAGATACGTCTCGGTGAGGAAATTGCCCGAACCACACGCAGGGTCGAAGAAACGCAACGCCGCCATCCTGTCTTGCAACTGATGCAGACGCAGCATACGCTTCTTGATATTCGTCTCCTCCAAACAGTCTTCGAACGCCGTTCTAAGGTCGTTATAAAAGAGTGGGTCGATAACCTTGTGGATATTCTCGATGGAAGTATAGTGCATGCCACCCGAACGGCGAGTCTCGGGATTGAGCGTACTCTCAAACACACCACCGAAGATGGTAGGCGAAATCTCGCTCCAGTCGAAGTCGAGCGAGGCGTGCTGAAGGAGCGTTTCCCTCAGCTCGTCGGTGAACTGCGGGATGTCTATCTCCTCGGCAAACAAGCCGCCATTGGTGTATGGAAAGGCGGATAGCTCTGGCTTCAAGTATTTGCTTCGCTTGTCTTGGGGTGTATTGAGCACCTCGAAAAGGTTGACCAAAGCCATGCGCATGTCTTCCGTCTGATAATGAGCTAAGTAGTCGTGAAACATATCCCGCTTGCCAAAGATGCCCGCATCCTCGGCATAGAGACAGAACACGAGTCGCACACATAATATATTAAGGTATCGGAGCGACTGAGGGTCATCGGCATCGTATTGGGTGACAAAGGCATCATAGAGTTTTCCTACAATCTCGCCCGCCTTCATCGACACCTCCATCTCTCGCTGCAGGTGTGCGCCCTTTTGTTCCACGAGGAATTGCAGACGATAGTACTCCTGTCCTAAATCCTTGAGAAGGATACGGGATGGCTCTCCTTTTGGATTCTCCATGTCATACACGTCGAACTCCGCAAAGTTGCAAGTCACTATCCAGCGAGAATGCTGCGAGTAAGGCAATGAGGCATTGTATCGCTGCGCTTGCTGGAACGGAGTGAGCAACGAGCCGTCGCTCTGCTTGATGGGCTGTCTCAAGTCCTTGCCTAATGATTTCTGTTCTATCATCACATGGGTACAGTCTATCATGCCGTCAATGAAAGAAGTGTGGTCGAGCTGCGCCTGCTGCTCGAATCGGATGAAGGTGGAAGGTTGCTCCACCCCGAATATTTCGGTGAGGAGTTCTATCCAGAAAGTTTGGCTATCCCCCTTCTCGTATCCCCTGCCCTCCCATCGCTTGGCAAAGGCAGCGGCAGCCATGCGTTGCTGTTTCTCTGTATTCATAAGCAGTATTTTTTCTTTGACTGCAAAGTTAATGCTTTTTTCGACTTATCGGGCTATACGCTAACAAAATGTTTGGTTAATCAAGAAAAAAGGTAGAAGATACCCTCGCGGAATACAGATATACAAACTTGCTTTCCCTAACGAAGAGGTGCGCAAGGGGATTCTCTCGTGTAAATATTTTCTTTTTCTACTGTCGCTAAAACATCGTTCTAATGCCAGTAAAACATCGCTATAGGGATGCGCCTTAGCCCCTAATAGGGACGGAGGCTTGCCCCTAATAGCGATCGAGCTTGGTCTCGCTAATAGGGGCAAGCCTCCGTCGTTAGCAGGGGCTATGTTTAGTCGGCAACTCTTGCGAGTCTTCCTTCTATAAAACTTATAACAGGTATGTCTGGCTATATTGCTCACCAAACCTATTGGTAAATACAATCTTTATCTGCTTGGTGTTTGCAGTAGGTTTGAAACGGAACAAATGGTTCGTAACAGCGCCTATTCTCTTCCCCAATGTCACCTGCTGCACGATATAGGCATCATCATTATCCTCAAACTGCTCCATGGCACCTTTATACTTTCCGTCTTCATAATACTCCACCTTGCAATGAGGATCATAGTCCCACACATTGGCCACCACCGTGGCAGGCTGGCTCCGGAATTGCCCTGGCAGATAGGTACGGAACTGGTCGGAGAAACTGCCTTTGGTAGGCTTGAAGTGCCATTTCACATCGTTGCCGTTCACATCAACCACCAAATAACCATTGGGCGCACCACACACGCTATAGTTGCCAGCCCACCACGAGCCGCAAGCAGCGCCAATGTTGTGTTGATAGAAAGTGGGCGATACTTCTATGTTCTGGTAAAAATGTGTGTGTCCACAGAAGAAGTGCACCTTATAGTTTTTCAATACAGCCTCTACATCCTTAGCCTCACGGAAGTTGCCCACATTGGCCACCTTGTTCCAGCCGGCAGCATGCATATTGACAAAGACAACACTGCCTTCAGGCACATATTTCAAATCGTTCTCCAACCATGCCAACTGCTGGTCGGTAATGGCCTCTACATATTTCCGACGACCCACATAGTTAATATTCTTCATCGTAATGACATGAACATTGCCTATGTTGAAAGAATAGTCGGTAGGTCCGAAGTAGCTGTTGTAGAAATGCTCCGCATACACGGGTGCACCTAAGCGCATGTTGTGCAGGTCTTGATATTTCTTGTCAAAGTCATGATTGCCAATAGTCTGGAACATGGTAATGCCCAACGACTCGCAACTCTTGGCATACTCATCATACAAGCCCATATTATCGAATACCAAATCGCCCAGCGTCATGCCTATCACCTCCCTCGTTTTCTTCAACGAGTCTGCCACATGTCGCATGTCTCTCACTGTTTCATTGCGCCAGCGGTTCATCTCCTTTTCATTGAGCACCTGTGGGTCAGAGATAGCAAAATAGCTGAACGATGTAACAGGCTTCTTTCTTTTGGTCAGCACAAAGTTGTTATTTACATTTTTTACCACCTCACGCATTGGCTTGTAGAACAATGCCAGGCCTTTGCGCTGTGGCAATTCATAAGCCGCAGGTGTGGAGATGCTCACAAACTTGCTGTAAGTGGTGTCTGTTGTAAAACTCCATGCACCCGTATGATCTGTTTTTACAAAGTGAATGCCATCATTTACCACTACATTCTCTATACCTTTACCCTTAGAATCTACGACCTTGCCATTCACGGTAAAGGTCTTGTTTTGTGCAAAGGATAAAATCACCCATTGCATCAACACAAAAAATATTACTGTTCGTTTCATTTTTATAATTGTTTTAATCACTCAATCCCATAGATTATATCGTTTCATAGATAGGTGCAAAGGTAAAGGTATTACATTTCAATGATGTTGCACAACGATTACATAGTCTTTTCCCATAAAAATAAGACAAATGCATAAAGCAAGCCTTCCTTGCATATATATTCATGAATGGCAAGTATTTCGCCACTAATCTGCATAAAATCGCCAAAAGATGAACGTATGTCGAAAATAATATATAACTTTGCACCCATAAAAAGTTATCAATCAACATCGAAGGCTACCATCAACGCCATCGATGAGCAACCAAGAAAGCGTAAATTAAAAGAAAATGGCATACATAAGGCTGACAGCTGCAGAAGCAGCAGCAATGGTCAAGGATCAAGACAACATCGGACTGAGCGGTTTTACCCCTAACGGAGTGCCAAAAGCTACCTTCCGGGAACTCTCCAAGAGAGCCATCGCCGAACATGAAGCTGGCAGACCATTCCAAGTGGGCATCTTGACGGGTGCCTCAACCTCGCAGAGCATCGAGGGCGACATGGCTGCGGCTCATGCCATCAAGTTCCGCGCGCCATTTTCTACCAACAAAGACTTCCGCACCCATACCAACCTCGGCGAGATAGACTACGAGGATATGCACCTCGGCCACATGGCAGAGCGTCTGCGCCGTGGATTCTATGGCGAGATAGACCTCGCCATCATCGAGGTTTCGGATATGGAGGAAGGCGAGACCACTTGCAAGGCTTTCTTGACCTCTGCCGGTGGCATCGTGCCAACCATCGTGCGCCTTGCCAAGAAGGTGCTCATCGAGAAGAACACCTTCCACAGCCCAGCCTCTCGCTATCTGCACGATGTGTATGAGATAGCCGAATGCCCATTCCGCCAACCTATACCTATATTAAATGTGGGCGACAGAATCGGCAAGGAATACGTGGAGATTGATGCCCATAAGATTATCGGCGTGGTGGAATGCAACATCCCGGAGGAGGCCCGTGCCTTCAAACCGCTCGACCCCGTGACCGAGCAGATGGGGCACAACGTGGCCGACTTCTTGGTCAGCGACTTGAAGAAAGGGCATATTCCTCCACAGTTCCTGCCATTGCAGAGTGGCGTGGGAACCACTTCGAATGCCGTTTTAGAGGCATTGGGACAGAACCCTAACGTGCCTGTGTTCAGCGTTTATACCGAGGTGGTACAGGATGCCGTGGTAAAATACATGCGTGAGGGACGCATCAAGGATGCTTCCTGCTCTTCGCTCACGGTTACCAACGACACCCTACAAGAGGTTTATCAAGACATCGACTACTTCAAGCGGCACCTCACCATCCGCCAGAGCGAGATTTCCAATTCACCAGAAGTCATCCGCCGACTGGGTGTCATCGCCATGAACACCGCCATCGAGTGCGACATCTATGGCAACGAGAACTCCAGCCACATTTGCGGCAGCAAGTTGATGAACGGCATCGGAGGCTCTTGCGACTACGAGCGCAATGGCTACATCTCCATCTTTACCACCCAGAGTACCACCAAGAACGGCTGCATCTCTGCCATCGTACCGATGTGCAGCCATGTGGACAGCACGGAGCACGATGTGGATGTCATCGTTACCGAACAGGGCGTGGCCGACCTTCGTGGCAAGGGACCACTCCGACGTGCCAAGGAAATCATCGAGAACTGTGCTCACCCTGACTATCGACCTATGCTGCGCGAATACTTGAAGTTCGCCGAGAAGGGACACGAGCCACAGAGCATGAGAGCAGCCCTCGCCATGCACGATACTTTCTTGAAGAAAGGCGACATGAGGCTGACTGATTTCGGTGAGTACCTAAAATAGAAAGAGAAGAATATACGAAACAAAAGAGCTTGACGAAAGGACTCATTATCGCCCATTCATCAAGCTCTTATCAGTTTGCTTATTCTCGTCGTCTCTTATTTTCCTGCTGGTTTTGAAGCTTATCTTCTTCTCTTCTTGCCAACAGCCTTCTTGGCAGGAACGACCTTCTTTGCCGCAGTTGTCTTATCGTTCACCTCAATGGATGGCTGAGCTTCCTTAGCCTCTGGCTTTACGATGCTTACCAGTTCCAAGTCGAACACCAAGGTAGAATAAGGAGGAATCTGGCCCGCTCCACGCTCGCCGTAAGCCAATTCCTGAGGAACGTAAATTTCCCACTTGCTGCCTACAGGCATCATCGTAAGAGCCTCGGTCCAACCCTTGATAAGACGACCGGCATTGAACTTGTCGGTCTTGACACCATGATGCTTGGAAGTGGCATCAAACACTGTGCCATCGAGCATACGACCCTCGTAGATAACCTCTACCTCATCACTTGCCTTTGGCACTTCGCCATTGCCTTCCTTCAGCACCTTGTACTGCAAACCACTTGGAGTAACCTTCACACCTTCCTTCTTGGCGTTCTCTGCCAACCAGCGCTTACCGGCGCCCTTCAGCACATCTTCAGTATACTCTGCAGCCTTGACGGGAGTGAAGAAAGTGGTGTCTTTGGATAGTGTGGCTACGAAACCATGGTTGAACAAGTCGGCAACAATGGAATCCTTGCTCGACTTAAACTCCTTCTGCGTAGCGGGAAGAATGCGGTTCTTTGTCATCTGGGCAATGAGGACACCAGCAGCATAAGCCACATCCTGAGGAGTGTTGCCACGCTGGAAAGCCTCGCTGTAACCCTTTACAAAGTCGCTCATATAAGCTGTGTCCACCTGATAAGCCTGCTGAAGGTAAGGTATCAGCCCTTGGTTGCTGGCTTTCATCCCGGCAGCATAACTCAACGAATCGGAAGCAGAAGCCAACACGACAGCAGACACAGCTGGCTTCTTGGCCTTGTTGTTATTCTTGCTCTTGCTTGCGGCGCTCGCTGTAAACAAAGAAGCACTCGCCATGAGGACGAGTGCTGTCATTATCATTTTATTCATATTTCTCGAAAGTCCTCTTTGTGATTGAGTTCTCCTGAACATACTCATTACTTGTCACCTATCGAAATCAACTCTATCTTAAAGATAAGAGCGGAGAAAGGCTTAATCTGAGCCTGCTCACGCTCGCCGTAAGCCAAATTCTGAGGAACATAAACCTCCCAAACAGAACCTACAGGCATGCGAACCAGAGCCTCCGTCCAGCCCTTGATGACCTGGTTGGCACGAAGAGTAATGGCATTGCCACGCTTGTAAGATGAATCGAACACCTTGCCGTCGATGGTCTTGCCTTCATAGTTGACCTTCACCGTGGAAGTGTCCTTAGGCATAGGGCCATTGCCCTCCTTGATTACCTTGTACTGAAGACCAGAAGGAAGTGTTACCACACCTGGCTTCTTTTTGTTGGCTGCAAGGAATTTCTCGCCAGCCCGCTTGTTAGGACCATATTGCTTCTCCATCGTCTGAGCCTTGATGGCCATCATCTTGGCCTGAGCCACCTGCTGAGCCTGCTCTACAGTCATCAATCCCTTCTTGCCTGTGGTACCAGTGATGAAACCCGCCATGAAGTTCTTCAAAGAGATGGTCTTGGTAGAATCGTCGCCGAAGACCTCGTGGTTGATGCCCTTTACCATCTGGTTGCTAATCTGCTGGCCAATCTGAATACCTGCATAGTAAGCAGCCTTTTTCTTATCGTCACCAGCATTGGCACCATCGTTAAGGCCCTTGATAAAATCGTCCATATAAGCTGTATCTACGCCCATGCGTTCTACCATGAACTCCTTCAAGCCTTGAGTTTGAGACATACCCATGGCATAACTCATTGTGTCGACATCAGTCTTGAGATCTGCCTTAGGAGTTGAGTTGCCGCAAGCTACAAATGTAGCAGCCGCACAAGCCACAACGGCTCCAAAAAATAACTTTTTCATTGCTTTCTTTATATGTATTAATCTTGATTCTCTTTTTACTTTACCGCCACAAGCTCTACATCAAAAATCAACGCAGAGAATGGAGGAATGGATGCACCAGCGCCACGCTCGCCATAACCCAACTGATATGGAATGAAGAAGCGATACTTGGCACCCTCGGTCATGAGCTGAAGCCCCTCGGTCCAACCAGCGATAACCTGGTTCAATGGGAAGGTAGCGGTCTGACCACGGTCGTAAGAGCTGTCAAACTTGGTTCCGTCGATGAGGGTTCCCTCATAATGGCACTCCACCTGGTCGGTAGCCTTAGGCGACTTACCATTGCCCTCACGCAAGACTTGATATTGCAAACCACTCTTCGTGGTAATAATACCTTCTTTCTTTCCATTCTCAGCAAGGAACCTTTCGCCAGCTTCCTTGGCAACCTTGCCCTTCTCGGCACTTGCAGCCTGCTGCTTTGCCTCTTGCTCTGCGAAGAAGTTCTGAACCAACTCCTGAGCCTCTCTCTCATCAAGTTGAACCTTGCCTGCTATAGCGTCCTTGACAGCCTGTGCGAAATCATCAATATTTAATGTCCCTGCGCCTATCGAGGCCAACTGACGACCTATGCCAATACCCAAAGCGTAACTTACTTTGTCCATAAATCTATCTATAAAAGTTTTTTGTTATTAATTTTGCTTTAAAACGAGTGCAAAGATAACATTTTTCTTACTCATAACGATGCTATTTGCAGAAAAATTGCTATTTTTGTGCATTCTTAATAAAAGATTTATGAAGAAACTCGTATTTTTAACAGGTGCCGGCATGTCGGTGGAAAGCGGATTCAAGACTTTCCGAGGCAATGATGGATTGTGGGAAAACTACCCTGTGGAACAGATAGCCACCCACGAAGGATGGGAAGCCAACCCAACCTTAGTAACCAATTTCTATAATATGCTACGCAAGAAACTATATGCGGCACAGCCCAACGAGGGGCACAAGATCATCAAGGAGCTGGAGAGCAACTTCGAGGTAACCGTGATTACGCAGAATGTGGACAACCTGCACGAGAAGGCTGGCTCAAGCCACGTCATTCACCTGCATGGCGAACTGAGCAAGGTTTGTTCTGCCTGGAATCCATACGACCCTCGATATATCCAAGAACTGCCACAAGACAACTGCGAGGTAAAACCTGGCACGCTGGCTGGAGACGGAAGTCTGCTACGCCCTTTCATCGTCTTTTTCGGTGAGAGCGTGCCTATGATAGAACCTGCTGCCAAGGCTGTGCAGCAAGCTGACATATTCGTCATCATCGGAACTTCGCTCAACGTATATCCTGCCGCGGGACTGATTTCATACACCAAGCCCAACATTCCCATCTACTTGATAGATCCTGGTGCTGTCAACACAAACGGTTACTACAAGATTGAGCATATTATGAAGGGGGCTTCTGACGGAATGAGAGAGCTGAAAGACATATTGCTGAAATAGTGACAGCGAAGCAACCTCGAATACCAGTCCATCAGGCTCTCTAACATTAAACATACCATTAATCTCACCCCCTAATTATTTAAAACAGACAACTATGGGAAAAGGAAAAAAAGGAGGCAAAAGAATGAACAAGGCGCAGCTTACTGAGAAACTGCACGATTTCTTTGCCAGCCAACCAGGCGTCACTCTCAGTTTTAAGGAAATTTTCCGCGCCTTGCATCTCGATACGCATCCTCTAAAGATGTTAGCTATCGACATCATGGAGGAAATGGCATGGGACGATTATCTCGCCAAAGTCAGTGACAACTCATACAGGCTCAACCAGAGCATCCAGGTCATGGAGGGCAAGTTTGTACGCAAACAAAACGGGAAGAACTCAGTGATACCCGATGGAAGCGAGAAGCCCATCTTCGTGTCGGAACGCAACTCTATGGGAGCACTCAACGGCGACCTTGTGGAGTTTACATTCCTCGCACGACGCAAAAACCATATTAAGGAAGCACAAGTCAACAGAATCATAGAACGTGCCAAGGACAGCTTCGTAGGCAGACTGAAAGTCGATAAGGATATCGCTTATCTGGTGACTCCAAGTGATGTGTTTGCGCACAATATCATCATTCCCAAACGAAAGTTGAAAGGTGGAAAGACAGACGACAAGGCTGTGGTACGCATCACAGAATGGCCTGATGGGGAGAACAAAAGCCCTATCGGAGAGGTCGTAGACGTGCTCGGCCAGAAGGGCGACAACGACGTGGAGATGAATTCTATCTTGGCCCAATACGGCCTGCCCTACAAATATCCTAAGAACGTGGAGGATGCCGCCAACAAGATTAGTGGGGAAATAACAGAGCAAGACTATAAGGAACGTGAGGATTTCCGCAAGGTGTTCACCTGTACCATCGACCCGAAGGATGCCAAGGACTTCGACGATGCGCTCAGCATTCAACAACTTCCTAATAGAAACTGGCAGGTGGGTGTCCATATCGCTGATGTATCGCATTACGTGACCGAGGGAAGCATCATCGACAAGGAAGCCGTGAAAAGAGCAACATCTGTCTATCTCGTAGATCGCACCATCCCAATGCTCCCAGAGCGTCTGTGCAACTTCATCTGTTCGCTTCGCCCAAATGAAGAAAAGCTTGCCTATAGCGTTGTCTTCGAACTCGACAACAATGCTGAAGTGAAAAACTATCGCATCGTACACACTGTCATCGAGAGTAACCGTCGCTATAAATATGAAGAGGTACAGGAATTGCTCGAAGCCAACGGAGTGGTGGATGGCACTGGAGAACCTGCTCCAGCAGAAACCAAGGAGCATCCATATCAAGGCGAGAATGCCCTACAGCTCATCACGCTCGACCGTCTGGCTAAAAAGCTCCGCGCCGCAAGATTCAAAAATGGCTCGGTGAAGTTCGACCGCGAGGAGCTGCATTTCGACGTGGATGAGAATGGAAAACCTATCCGCTGCTATTACAAGCGCTCCAAGGATGCCAACAAACTCGTGGAGGAATTCATGCTCCTCGCCAACCGTACGGTGGCAGAGAGCGTAGGCAAGGTAAAGAAAGGCAAGAAGCCTAAGACACTACCCTATCGTATCCACGACAATCCCGATCCTCAGAAACTGGAAACTCTACGTGAATTCGTAGTCAAGTTTGGTTATAGAATGAAGACGGACGGTACCAAGGGAGCTACCGCAAAGAGTCTGAATAAACTGATGGACGAATGTGCCGACAAACCTGAAGGCAACCTCATCCAGATGGTGGCACTTCGTGCGATGATGAAGGCGAAATACTCCGTCCACAACATCGGTCACTTCGGCTTGGCATTTGAGTACTATACTCACTTCACCTCTCCTATCCGCCGTTATCCTGACACGATGGTACACCGCTTGCTCACCAAGTATGCCAAAGGTGGCAGAAGCGCCAACGAGAAGCATTACGAGGAACTTTGCGAACATTGCTCTGACATGGAACAGATTGCACAGAACGCAGAACGAGACAGCATCAAGTATAAGATGGTGGAATTCATGGGCGACAAGCTCGGCGAGGAGTTCGACGCCCACATCAGTGGCATCACCTCCTACGGCATCTACGCCACCATCGACGACAACCACTGCGAGGGTATGATTCCTATGCGTGACATCGCTGACGACTACTACGACTTCGACGAGAAGAACTTCTGTCTCATCGGCCGTCGCCATCACAACAAGTACTCTCTCGGCGATGCCATCCGCATCAAGGTAGCGCAAGCCAATCTTGAGAAGAAGCAACTCGACTTCACGCTTGCTGGCGATTCTGCTCCTGTACGCAAGGAAAAGCCTGTTCTTAATACTCCATCCAAGAAGGGCAAGAAGAGCAAGAAGAAGACACGTAATCACCGTAAGAACAAATAATAAATAAAGGGCTGTTCCTCGACAGGAGTCAGCCCTTTATTTATTGCAGTAATTGAACTTGAATCAAACTAATGTCGCATCACCAACCATATTCTTTTTATCCTTATAATACCCCAAGATTAATTTGCCCACAAGAAGAACTAATATGGCACCTATTGGAATTATATAACATAACCAAGAGGAGAACTGCGTGAAATCCTGCAATACACTTTTAAAAAACCAAAAGAAGGCTAAGGGTATTAAGGATAAAGAACGCTTGTAACATAATTTCTCAGCGAAACTAATATAAACCGTTAGGGAATACAAGAGGACGCTTACAAGCAAGAATGACCAGAACGGGAACTTCAAGAATTCCATTCCTATTCCTAACAACATAACTGATATAAAAATATATAAGGAAATCATTGTTTCACCCAGCCATTTTACCATAATTCTGAAGTTTTAAAGTCGATGAATGTTTAATGGTGCAAAAATACAATTTTTACTTCAAAGAAGCGAAGGAAACATTTATATTAACTTAAAAATAATAAAAAAGCCTCAGAAATCTTTCGAAATCTGAGGCTCTCTACTTGAAAGGAGGCGGCTACCTACTCTCCCGCATTGCATCGCAGT